>Ga0224534_1001508_pt1 | contig 12167 bp, 11 predicted proteins | sample 714E12024metaG_FD_172012 | JGI IMG/M metagenome (GOLD analysis project Ga0224534, IMG submission 172012) | Peat soil microbial communities from Stordalen Mire, Sweden - 717 E1 20-24 | ecosystem: Environmental > Terrestrial > Soil > Wetlands > Peat | place: Sweden: Norrbotten County, Stordalen... | reverse complement strand
AAATACGGTAACGATCAAATTTTCGATATGGGGAACTTTGACAAATCGAGCAGGAGGATGAGATGGTCGAAAAATGAGTTTTCACACAGGCTCTCGCTGCAGGCAACGCGGGATGGCGTCTCCAGTTCCGCTTCGCGGTTCACGCTGGTTGGCCCCGCGTGCCTGAGCTCTGGACGTTAGGCAAAATTGGCCCCCAAATCACCTATGACACTCAAAAAAGTATCCCTGTTCGCGGCTATCTGTCTTGTCGTTTACGTTGGCTTTTTGCTTTTCCAGCAGATTAGATATGCTGGAGTAGAATACGGCCATTCGGTTCGCTTTTCAGGCATTCTACAATCCATGCTCTTGCTTCCATTGGCCGCATTTTGTTGGGTTGTTTCGCGGAGGGGTATTGGCGAAGAGACTTCACCAGACAAAGAGAGCACGTCGAAGTATTGGCTCGGTGCATTGGCTTCGCCACTGGTATTTATTGGGCTGGGGATTCTTTTCGCTTTTCTGTCACCTCGTAACGAGAACGATTGGCTTGGCATGAGATTGCTGGTTCCAGCAGGTTTGGGGATGCTCATCGGGTGCGCTTCCTCGGTGTATTTTTCAGTGGTGTCAGTTCGTAGGAACGAGAAGTTTTGCTTGGTTGCGCTAGTTGCGGGTTTCCCTTGCGCCGCAGGTTTAGTTTGGTCTTTGGCACCATTTTTAAGATATTTGATATTCAAGTGATTTTGCCTAACAAGTCGCCGGAGCCAACCGCCGTTGGCGCTTGCAGTTCCGCTGTCGCGGTTCACGTTGCGAGTCGGCGGTGGCTCAGCTTTCTACGTTAGGCGGCATACGCACATCCCATATGGACAAGCCTGAACCAGAAACGGAACTAAGCGTCGGGTGGGAAGTATTTTGGAATCTGGCCTTTTATCTCATCGGCTTACCGCTGTTATGCTTTGTGGCAACACTACTGTTGGTGTATGGGGGCTGGGCTGTGTTTGGCGGAGTCTTCCTGATCGTGCTGGGTTTGTGGTATTGGCGACCGATCACCAAAGGTGTTCAGGCCTCGATATTGATGTTGCGTCATAACGGATTTGCCCATCATCGCAAGCAGAAGACCACGGTAAACCGAGATACTTTGCATGATGAAAAACCAGCCGCCTAATATGAGGATAGGCTGCACAGCTACCTCCAAAAATTAAAACAAGCTGTTTCAAAGCACTTGCCAGTTAATCTCGCGGCCCAGTTGACCGTTAACCAGTGACGCCCATTCGCGCGTGATTTGTCCTGGTGGTGTCGAATTTGAAACCAGATCCGCGAGCGGGGGAAGTAGCGCGGTGCTGGTTGCAAATTTGACACGACCAGTCATTGATGGGGTGAGCGTTCGCGTGATTGGCATCCGGCTTGGCCTTCAATCCGCAAGCCGCATGACAAACACGGGAACACGAAAGGGAATTTTTTAAGGGTGGGTGCCATAGGCATCTGCATGTGAGGCAGGTGGTCTGTTTTGGATACTGCTTTTGTATACTACTTGCTGTTTTTTATGCAAAAGTTGGATTTTGGCGGATGATGCGTGATGATAAAACCCAATGAAATCAATGGTGGAAGAGGGGTGATGATTTCTGAAAACAGCATTATCGATTTAGAAGGCAGATGCTCTATCCAACTGAGCTACGGGCGCAGCCAAAGGGACATTAGTAGCTGGCTGGCGTCCGCGCAAGCGCGGTTACACGGGCAAAACCGCCGGCGTTTGCTGGCTGCAACGTTTGATTGAAAAGGGCGGCTGCTTCCCACAAGCTGCCGGCGTGAAATCGGGAAAATTCATCATGTTGGTGCTGACCGTGGCGCTTTGGGCGGGTTGCCAAAAGTCCGCCGACGTGGTGCCGGCGCCGTCTGTTGACGATCGGCTGCCCACCCAGGCGCAGCCGAAACTGCCGACCATTAAAATCTATCTCGGTGCCGAACAATTGGACGCCGAACTCGCGCTCACCCCGCGGCAGGAAAGCACCGGCATGATGTTCCGCACCAACATCCAGGAAACCGACGCGATGCTGTTTGTTTTTCCCGGGCCGTTTCAGGCCAAGTTCTGGATGAAAAATTGTCCGGAATCGCTCTCCGCCGCCTATATCGGCCCCGACGGCGTCATCGAGGAAATCCATCACCTCGAAAAGAACGATACCAACTCCGTCGAAGCCGCCGCGGACAACATCCAATATGTCTTGGAAGTCAAGGACGGTTGGTTCACGCGGCACAACATCGGCCCCGGCACGGTCATCCGCACCGAGAAGGGTTCATTGTCGGAAACGTTCGTACAAAAATAATTTTGTGCGCGCCAAATCCGAAAAACTCTTCGTCGAGGCGTTGAAATATATTCCCGGCGGCGTAAATTCGCCGGTGCGCGCGTTTCGCGCGGTCGGCGGCCAGCCGTTCTTCGTGAACCGGGCCAAAGGCGCGCGCGTCTGGGACGTGGACGGCAACGAGTTGATTGATTACGTCCTCACCTGGGGGCCGGCCATCCTCGGCCATGCGCATCCCAAAATCATTGCCGCCGTCAAGGCCGCCGCCGACCACGGCACAAGTTTCGGCATTCCGAATCCATTTGAAGTCACGATGGCGAAGTTGATTTGTTCGCTGGTGCCAAGCGTGCAAAAGGTGCGCATGTGCAATTCGGGAACGGAAGCGTGTATGTCGGCAATTCGTCTGGCGCGTGGCTTCACGAAGCGCGACAAAATCATCAAGTTCGACGGGTGCTATCACGGCCACGCGGATTCACTGCTCGTCAAGGCCGGTTCCGGCGCGCTCACGTTCGGTCAGCCCGACAGCGCCGGGGTGCCCGCCGCGTTCACCCAGCATACCATCGTTCTGCCGTTCAACGACGCGGACGCCGTCAAGGCCGCGTTCGCCGCGAACAAAAATGAAATCGCCGGCATCATCGTCGAGCCGGTGCCGGGCAACGCGGGATTGTATCTGCCGAAGCCGGGCTACCTGGAATTTTTAAGCGAAGTCACGAGGGCGAACGGTGCGTTGCTGATTTTCGACGAGGTGATGACCGGCTTCCGGCTCGCGCCCGGCGGCGCGCAGGAACGTTTCGGCATCACGCCGGATTTGACGTGTCTCGGCAAAATCATCGGAGGCGGGCTGCCCGTCGGCGCGTTCGGTGGACGGGCAGACATCATGGATTTGCTCGCGCCGCTGGGGCCGGTTTACCAGGCGGGCACGTTGAGCGGCAATCCGCTGGCGATGGCGGCGGGCATCGCGGCGCTCGAATTGCTGTCGGAGGGGCAAGCTCCGCAAGCCCCGGAAAAGAAATCCAAAATCAAGTCAGGGCGTCGTGGAACTCCACCCTCCGAAAAAGATGCCTATGCCCGGCTCGAAACACTGGGCGGACAACTCGAAGCCGGAATGAAAGACGCCGCAAAATCGGCGAAGGTGTTCGTGACGTTCAATCGCTGCGGCTCGATGTTCTGTGCCTATTTCACCGGCCAGCCGGTCTGGAACCTTGACGATGCCATGAAGAGCGACCGCGAGCGGTTTAAAAGGTATTTCCACGGAATGCTCGCGGAGGGAATTTACCTCGCGCCCTCGCAATTCGAGGCGGGTTTTATTTCCACGGCGCACAGTAAAACGGACATTGAAAAGACGGTCCATGCGGCGGCGAAAGTGTTGCGCGGATTGTAACCTCTTGTTATGATAGGCGTCTGACAGGTAGTGAACCGCGTCATCATGGCGCGGCGAAATTGAAAAACAAACCACGACAAAGAATTATGAAAGCAAATAAAACAATGTTAATCGCGGCATTAGCCGCGGGCAGTTTGCTGGTGTGGAGTCCGGGCTTGCGCGCGGCTGACACCAACACGCCGCCTTCCGCTCCGTCCGCAGGCGCTCCACCCGCCGGCCAGCGTCCTCCGGGCATGCGAGGGGGTCCCAACCTTGACCAACTCGCCCAGCAACTCAACCTCACCGACGACCAAAAAGCGAAGGTCAAACCCATCCTTGAGGCCCGCGATAAAAAGATGGCTGATTTGCGTGGCGACACCAGCCTGTCACCGGAAGATCGCCGGACCAAAATGCAATCCATCCGTGAAGAAACCACGGCGCAAATGAAGGCCGTCCTGACCCCGGAGCAATTTGATAAATGGCAGAAGACGGCCCAACGCGGTCGTCGTCCGGGCGGTCCGCCTCCGAGTGGCAACCCGCCGCCAGCTGGGACTCCACCACCCGCCGGTACTCCGCCCCCCGCGGCTCCCCCGCAACAATAATCTGTGGGGTGACATAGTTGATATCGGGACGGCCTCGCGCCGTCCCTTTTTGTTTTTGTGCGCAAAGGCAGTGAGTGTTTTGTAGCGGCGGTCGGTGACCGCCGGTTGAGCGGCGACGCTCACGGTGCGCTGCTGGAACTTGCAGATTCCATTTGAGCAAAGGCGCGCGGGTGCGTATTGTGGGTTTGCCCTGCGCGAGTAGCTCAATTGGATAGAGCGTCGGCCTCCGGAGCCGAAGGTTGTGGGTTCGACCCCCGCCTCGCGTACCAGCCTTCGCTGGCCGGGCAGCGGCCAGCCACGGCTCGGCAAGCCAGTGAGACTGCCGCACCGGTTCACCGTGCCGAAGCTATGCGAAGACAGGAGCGCACAGCGAAGGCGGACCATGACTGGCGATAAAGGAAACCGCTGCGAGCTACGACCCGGCAAGCCAGCCGGGCTGCCATATCGGTTCGCGGAGTGAAATTGCAACAAATTTTTATACGATTTCGTGTTTGACGGCGGTGCGCGAAAGGGCGAAAAGAAGCCTGTTCATGAAACTTAAAGGCTGGATTCTGTGGTTGTGTGTGGTGGTGCTTTTGGCCGGCGAATTTTTTCTGTTTTCGGCAAACCGGCAAAAGGACGCGGCGCTCGTCCAGTTGCGCGAGGCCAAACAGGAGGCCGGGCAGTTGCGCGCCCAATTGGATCAGCTCAAAAATTCGAGCGTCGCCACGTTGAGCGCGGAAAACGCCCGGCTGCGTGCCGAAAATCAGAATTTATCCCAAAAATTTTCCCAACTGCAAAATGAAAACAACCGATTGCGCGGGGCGAATCAGCAAATAACGCAGCAATTACAGACCTCGCGCGATGCCGCGCAACAGCAGCAGGAGCAGTTGCAGCAAATACAAACCGAAAATCAGCCAGCCAACCCCGCGCCTGAACCATCAGCGGAACAACTATTGTCAGCGGTCACCCAGCTCAACACGTGCATCAACAATCTCCGGCAAATTGACGCGGCCAAACAGCAATGGGCTTTGGAAAATGACAAAACTGCCGATGCCATTCCGCCCGCGCAAGACCTCCTGCCGTATTTCAGGGGTGGAATTTTTCCGGTGTGTCCTTCCGGCGGTGGTTACACGATCAATGCCGTTGGCGTGCCGCCGACTTGTTCGATTCCCGGCCACGTCCTGCCGCAGTGATCCGCTTTTTTTAATTTTCATTCTTGGCTTTTGCCGTCGTTCACCTAGACTTTCCGTTCCATGATTGATACGGACATTGAATTATTGAAGGGCATCGCAAACCAGTTGCGGATTCACTCGATCACCTCAACGACTGCGGCGGGCAGCGGACACCCGACTTCGTGCTGCTCGGCGGCCGACGTGATGGCCACGCTGTTCTTCGGCCACATGCGTTACGACGCGAAGAATCCGCACTATTACAACAACGATCGTTTCATCCTTTCCAAAGGCCACGCCGCGCCGCTGCTTTATGCCGCGTGGGCGGAAACCGGTTTGTTCCCAACCAGCGAATTGTTAAAACTCCGCCAGTTCGGCTGCGACCTCGAAGGTCACCCGACCCCGCGGCTGCCGTTCGTGGACGTGGCGACCGGCTCGCTCGGCCAGGGCTTAAGCGTTGGCGCCGGCATGGCGCTGGCCGCACGGCTCGACCATCTTGACTACCGCACTTACGTGCTGCTCGGCGACGGCGAAATCGCCGAAGGCGAGGTCTGGGAAGCGGCGTCGTTCGCGGGCGTTTACAAGCTCAACAATTTGATCGCCATCGTGGACGACAACCGCCTTGGCCAGAGCCAGGCGACGGCGTTTGGTCACGACATTGGCGTTTACCGCAAACGCTTTGAAGCTTTTGGCTGGCGCGTCGAGGACATTGACGGCCACGACATCGAGGAAATCCTGGAAGTGCTCAGCGGTGTCGGCCTGAACGACCAGCCGCTCTGCATCATCGCAAAAACCTACAAGGGCGCGGGCGTTTCATTTTTACAGGACAAGGACGGCTGGCACGGCAAACCGTTGAACCAGGAAGAAGCCGCCAAGGCCATCGCCGAACTTCAGCCCAGCGCGAAATCCGGCATCGGCGTTCCGATTCCCGCGCCGGCCCAATTGCCCGCGCCGAACAACGCCGCGCCCACGGGTTATCCGCCAATCAATTACAAACTCGGCGACCCGGTCGCGACGCGCGAAGCCTACGGCGCCGCGCTCACGCGCATCGGCGAAGTGGACCCGCGCATCGTTGCGATGGATGGTGACACGAAGAATTCCACGTTCGCGGATAAGTTTTTCAAAAAATTCCCGAACCGTTCCACGGAATGTTACATTGCCGAGCAGAACATGGTCGGCGTGGCCACCGGTTTCGGCGCGCGCGGCAAAGTGCCGTTTGCGTCCACCTTCGCCACGTTTTTCACCCGCGCGTATGACCAGATTCGCGTCGCGGGCATTTCGCAGGCGAACCTCAAGCTCGTCGGCTCGCATGTCGGCGTGAGCATCGGCGAAGACGGCCCGTCGCAAATGGCGCTGGAAGACCTCGCCATGATGCGCGCGATTGCGGGCAGCGTGGTGCTGTATCCGAGCGATGCGGTGAGCACGGAAAAGTTGCTCGAACAAATGGCGCAGGAAAAGGGAATTTGTTTCCTGCGCACCTCGCGCCCGAAGACCCCGGTGATTTACAACAATGACGAACAATTCCCCATCGGCGGCGCAAAAGTGGTGCGCCAGAACGCGGGCGACAAGGCCACCGTTGTCGCCGCGGGCGTGACCCTGCACGAAGCGCTCAAGGCCGCCGACGCGCTGAAGGCCGAAGGCATCGGCATCACGGTCATTGACGCCTACAGCATCAAGCCGTTGGGCAAGGACGTGATTAAAGCTGCCGCGCAAAAGACCGGCAATATCGTCATCACCGTCGAGGATCATTACCTCGAAGGTGGTTTGGGTGACGCGGTCGCAGGCGAACTCAGCGTGGATGGAATCAAAGTCCACAAGCTTGCCGTGAATGCGCTGCCGCGTTCCGGCAAAGCCGCTGAATTGCTGGCGCACTTCGGTATTGACGCTGCGGCCATTGCGAAAAAAGTCAAATCACTGGGCTGATTTGGCGTAAAAGGTGCTTTTGGGTTGCAGTGGGCAACAAAGCGGGTGCTTTTGTTGCGGCACGGGTTTTTTGGCAAAAAACCAAACCATGCAACACCGTGGAAAATATTTCCTGATGGTCTTTCTGCTGGCCGGCTTTGGTCTCGGCCGGCCATTGGCGGCATGGGGGGAAATATGTGCCATTTGCGGCCAGCCAATCCAGGGCACGGTTTACATCGCCACCGACAAGGTCACCAACGAAAAGAAGCTCATCTGCTCCGACTGCATCCGATTGCCCCGGTGTGCCATCTGTGGTCTGCCGATGAAGGAAGGCGGCGTTCAGTTGCCGGATGGGCGATATCTTTGCGCCCGCGATGCCCGAACGGCGGTGGTGAAGGCGGACGATGCCGAACGAATTTGTGTTCAGGTCAAGGATGACCTGGACCGGTTGTTTTCCCGTTTTACGGCATTCCCGGCAAATGTGGATGTGACCGTGATTGATCGCATTGATGTGGACTCCATGTTTAGCCCGGCGGGCAACGATTTTGAGAGTCCCAACCTGCTGGGTTGCATTCACCCCGAGACGGTCAACAATGCAACCCGGTACAAAATGCGCCTGATGACCGGTTTGCCGCTGGCCGAGTTGAAGGCAACGTGTGCCCATGAATATTCGCATGCCTGGGTGGGCGAAAATGTGCCCAAAGAACGAAGAGCGAGATTGGGGCGCGACGCGGAGGAGGGCTTTTGTGAACTGGTGGCTTATTTGCTGATGGATTCACAATCGGAAAAGGGGCAGAAAAAATTCATTCTGCAAAACCGTTACACCCGCGGCCAGATTGACTTGTTCATCGAAGCGGAAAAACGTTATGGATTCGATCAAGTCTTGGATTGGATGAAATACGGTGTGGCCGAACAATTGGAAGAAGGCCATGTGGATGCGCTCAGGGATGTCAAAATGCCTCCGGCAAAGACAGTCGCAGTTAATCCCGCCATTTACCATAACACCAACCAGCCCGCGCCCGCCCCGGCCACCATCAAACTCCAGGGGGTTTTGTGGGGAAACCAGCCCGTGGCCATCGTCAATGGCCGTTCCTTTTTTGCCCAGGAACTGAACCAGGTGAAAATCGGGGGAACCAATGTGACCATTCGTTGTCTGGAGATCCGGAAAAAGTCGGTTCGTATTCAGAACGTTGATTCTGGAAAGGAACAGGAACTTTCCCTGTCGCCCGATTGAAATTCCAAGTGTCAGGATGAATGTCTTTGTAACTTCGTGGCTGCCCCTCCGGTTTCCGTTGGTTGCCAGTTGCCTCTTTTTGGGCCATATTGGCGGTGGATATGAGCGAAACGGGAAAATTCCTCAAGGGCAAATTGCTGCTGGACGGCGGCGTTTTGCGCGGCTCCTTTTTCCATCACACGGTGGTGCTGGTTTGCGAGCACAACGCCGAGGGGGCTTTTGGCCTCGTGCTCAACCGCGCCGCCGGCAACAAGGTGGGGGAAGTGCTCGTGGCCGACCTGCCCGACCGGCTTCGGGAATCGCCGCTTTTTCTCGGCGGGCCGGTGCAGCCGACCGCGCTGAGCTTTTTGCATGCGGACAGTTTCATCCCCGACGCGAATGTATTTCCGAATTTGAGCCTCGGCCATTCTCTGGATGATCTGTTGGAAATCGGCGAATCGTTTTCACCGGAGAAAAAAGTCAAGCTGTTCGCGGGTTACGCCGGCTGGTCGCCCGGCCAGCTTGAAACCGAAATAAAACGCAAGGCGTGGCTCACGTTCCCGGCGTCGCTCGAACTCGTCTTTGAAACGCCGCCCGAACAACTCTGGCAGAAAATTTTGAAAAGCAAGGGCGGCTGGAAAAATAAGCTGCTCTCCCAAATGCCGGAGGACTTGTCGCAAAATTGACTTCCCACGTATGAAAAACAAGTTTGTGGCCGATGGTTATCGCCGGTTTATGTGGGCCAAAAAGGCGGCATCATCCGGGTCGATTGAAAGGAAATATGCCGGAGAACTGGCAAAGGCGGATCCGCTCCAGAAGCTTCAAATCCGCAAGCGAATGGTGCAGGAATATCTGCGGCGCGGAAACAAAGACCACCAGCCGTCCGCCGGAACCCTTTGGTAGGGCTTCAATTCGCCCCGACCTGCAGCCAGGCAGCGTCCGACCTGGCGGAAATTTCCGTCCGCTCCAAACCCGCCGGAATCAGGCAGAACTGTCCGGCGGACAAATTCAGCGCAGTTGAACCGGCCTGGATTTCAAGCCGACCGTTCGTCGCGGCAACGATTTGCAATTTTTCAGGTTCCATCAGGCGGTTCGTGCCGGCATTCATTCGCCAGGCCTCGACGTTGAAAAGCGGGTCATTCACGAGCGGACGGCGTTTGATTGAACGGTCACCGGTGAATTTGCTTTGAACGAGCGCCGGCTCGAAGTCGTTGAAATCAATGCTGGCGAGTGATTGGGCAACGTGCAATTCGCGTGGTTTGCCGTCCAGCCCGACGCGGTTCCAATCGAACACCCGGTAAGTGGTGTCCGAGTTTTGCTGGATTTCAAAAATCACCAGGCCGGCCCCGATGGCGTGGACGCGGCCGCTGGGCAGAAACATCGCGTCGCCCGCGCGCACGGGAACGCGGTGGAGACATTCCGCCACTTCGCCGGTCGCAACTTTTTTCTCAAATTCCGCGCGTGTGACGCCGCGTTTGAGCCCGACGAACAGTTCCGCCCCCGGTGCGGCATCGGCGATGAACCACATTTCGGTCTTCGGCTCGCCGCCAAGTTCCACGGCTCCAGGTGCGGGCGGATGGACTTGCAGTGAAAGTTTTTCCCGCGCATCGAGAATTTTGCAGAGCAGCGGAAAGCGGTTTTCATTTGCCGGTTTCGCATCGCCGAGCAATTCGGCCCGATGATTTTCCATCAACCAGCGCAGGTTTTTCCCGGCCAGCGGGCCATTGGCAATGACGCTGACGTCGCCAGGCCGGTCGCTGATTTCCCACGATTCGCCAATCGGCCTGCCCGCCGGCAGTTTCTTTTGGTAGAGCCGTTCCATTTCGCGTCCGCCCCAGACGCGCTCTTTAGAAATCGGATGAAAGGTGAGCGGATAAAGCACTGGGAATTATGCGGCCGATGCCTGGGGAACAACACCGTTCACGGCCGGTTCGGTGTTTTCGATGAAATGCCCGTGCGCGCGGAATTTCTCGTAGCGTTTTTTCAATCGCCCGGCGACCGGCATCGCGGCGAGTTCGCTCAAGTGTTTGAGCAGATGGGTCTTCAAATTTGCGGCGGCTTCAGCGGTGTCGTTATGCGCGCCGCCCAGCGGTTCGGGAACGATTTCGTCCACGAGGCCGAGTTCGAGCAGGTCTTTGGCGGTGATTTTGAGGGCCTCGGCGGCTTTCGGCGCGGCGGCGCGATCTTCCCAAAGAATGGCCGCGCAGCCTTCGGGGCTGATGACCGAGTAATAGGCATTCTCCAAAATCAACACGCGGTCGGCGACGCCGATGCCGAGCGCGCCGCCCGAACCGCCTTCGCCGATGACCGCGGCGATGATGGGCACTTCAAACAGCATCATTTCGCGGAGATTGACGGCGATGGCCTCGGCGATGTGGCGTTCCTCCGCGCCGATGCCGGGATACGCGCCGGCGGTGTCAATGAGCGTGATGACGGGCAGGCCGAATTTGTTGGCGAGCCGCATCAACCGCAGCGCCTTGCGGTAGCCTTCAGGATGGGCACAGCCGAAATTGCGCAAAATGTTTTCCTTCGTGTCCCGGCCTTTTTGCGTGCCGATGACGACGACGCGGTATTCGCCCAGTTTCGCAAAGCCACCCACCATCGCGCGGTCCTCGGCAAACAGCCGGTCACCGTGCAGTTCATGAAAGTCGGTGAACGTCTTTTCCAGGTAATTCAGTGTGTAGGGACGTTTGGGATGCCGCGCCAGTTGGACGCGCTGCCATGCGTTGAGGTTGAAAAAAATCTGCCGGCGGGTTTCCTCCAGTTTTTTTTCGATGAGCTGGATTTCTTCCTCAAAGCTGATGTCCAGCGAATGCTTTTCCGGGTGTTCGCGAAGGTCGTCCAGCTTGTCTTGCAGTTCGATGATCGGCTTCTCGAAATCGAGCTGGTGTTTCATGCGTCGGGAAAGTTAAATGTTTTTCGCCCTGCAATCAATGCGAATTCCATAAATGCAAAAAAAAAGGCCGGACTTGCGTCCGGCCCCCGCGGTGACGAGGTTTAAACGCCTTCACCGATGCGCTCAGAAGGGTGGCGCGACCAACTTGGGGTCGCTGTTCGAGCCGCGCCACGAGCAAAACCTCTATGCCAACCCTAAACGAACAGCGAAATCCTTCATTTGCTACAATTGCATAGACCGAGTAAGAATGCAAATGGTTCAAAAATTTGTCAAATAATTTTGCGCGTTTAAATCAGTGGAAAATCGCTGAAAATTTTCGTGCGTGTCCTAAATCGAGTCACTCGCGCCAAAGGCATGCGGCCTTTGGAGCAAAGCGCTTCGCGTAACGCTGTTTTCTTGCCAGTACCCGACACCAGAACCCAAACCTGCCTTGCCGCCGCTATGGCGGCGTAGCCCAGCGTGACACGATTTAGTGGCGGCTTGGGCGAATTTTTTACCGCGCGATAAATTGCTTTGTCTGAAATTGAGACATCCGATTCGCCCGGGAAAAGTGAAGCTACGTGGCCGTCCTCGCCCATGCCGAGAAAAATCAGGTCCAAAACCGGCTGGCCGTTTTCATTCACCGGCGCGATTTTGGAAACTTCTATTGAAGCTGCTTTCGCTGCGGCTTCCGGTGGCTCTTCGCCGCGAATGCGGTGAATTTGGGCATCAGCAATTGTCAGCGGCGCGAACAGGAATTTTCGGGCGATGGCAAAATTGCTTTCCGTATCGTC
>Ga0224534_1001507_pt1 | contig 12171 bp, 7 predicted proteins | sample 714E12024metaG_FD_172012 | JGI IMG/M metagenome (GOLD analysis project Ga0224534, IMG submission 172012) | Peat soil microbial communities from Stordalen Mire, Sweden - 717 E1 20-24 | ecosystem: Environmental > Terrestrial > Soil > Wetlands > Peat | place: Sweden: Norrbotten County, Stordalen... | reverse complement strand
TCTTCTGGCAGCACTGGCCGACGCGTTGCGCGCTCAGGGGAAGCCGGTCAACTTCTACGATGTGGGAGCCAATATTGGGCATCACTCGCTTTTCATGTCCAGCCACGCAGACCGGGTGTTCTGCTTTGAGCCGTTCTCCGTGGTGCGTCAGGAGATGGAGCGCAAGCTCAACCACGCCATGGTTCGCAACGCAACGGTCTTTCCCGTCGCTCTCGGCAATCGCAATGAGACTGGCGTTTTTCACCCGCCCACGGGGGCCAATCAGGGCACCGGCACGCTTGGCGACCTTCTTCCAGACAACGCCTCCGCCGAATCCATCCCGGTCCAGGTGGTGCGAGGCGACGACTTCTTTGCCGCCAACAGTTTGCCTCCCATCTCCCTGCTTAAAATCGATGTCGAGGGCTATGAGGTGAATGCGTTGGACGGGTTTCGCAAGACACTCTGGCGGGACCGCCCGCCGATCCTCATGGAGATCCAGCGCGCTAACGAGTCCGGCGTAGATGCAGACAAGAGCGCCGTCATACGGTCCCTGCTCTATCCCGACCATCTTCTGTTCGATGTAGGCTGTTCACGCGGGCAATATACCCTCAAGCCGTTTTCGATGGGAGATACGGAAGAGGCGCTTGTTCTCCCCGTTGAACTGGCCGGAATCGTTCCCGGAACCGCCCGCTATTAGAGCGCTTCACCGCAGGTCATTGCAGTGGGTGTCGATCGGCCAAGAGCGAGACTTTCAGATGCTCTCGGCCGATCGGATGGTGCAGGAGGACGCATCTGAGATGCGTCCTCCCCTGGAGTGAATCTGACTAGACTTTTGCGTTGGCGGTGGCCTGGTCGAGGGCCTCGATGAAGAGGCCGGCCCAGTGGGCGACGGCTTCCGCGTTGGCCCCGGTGGCGTCGTCGCGGTCGCCTTCGAGGGTCGCCATCTGCACGGCGAAGTTGCCGACGGTGGAGCTTTCAGGCGATCCGCGGAAGACCTCGAGGCCGGTGGCCTCTGAGGTGAGGCGATTGAGGAATGCGTTCTGATTGGCTCCGCCGACGATGAAGAGGCGCTTCAGCTTGCTGCCGGTGAGTGAGGCGACGCGGTTGAGCACCGCGGCGTAGCGCGCGGCGAGCGAGTGGAAGATGAGGCTGGCGAAGGCGGGCGCGTTGGCGGGGCTCTCATCGAGCGGGGCTAAACCGTGTTTCTTCCGTTGATTATTGATGCGCTGCGGCATGTGCTCGGGCAACAGCAGGTCGGGATCGTCGACGTCGAGCAGGCCGACGGGGCAGGGGATCTTCTCGGCGGCGGCGACGAGATCGACGATGGACCACGTCTTGCCGTCCAGAGCCCACTGGGCCGTGCACTGGCTGATCAACCACATGCCGTTGACGTTCTTGTGGAAGCAGATGCCGCCGCCGGCCGCGCCGAGGTTGGTGAAGTTGTCGGCGGTTGAGCCCACGCTATTGCAGGGCTTTTGGAGCAACATGCCAACCAGCGACCAGGTGCCGGAGCTGATGTAGGCCCAGTCGGTGCCGGTGGCGGGAATGCCGGCGATAGCGGCGGCTGTGTCGTGGCAGGCGGGCGCGATCAGCGTGGTGTCGCGGAAGGCGGGCAGCTTGGCCAGCGGGCCGCTGAGCTTGCCCAGCGCGGTGCCGGGCGGGACGAGCTTCGGCGCGCAGGCGGGGTTGAGGCCGAGGGCGGTGAAGATCTCCTGACACCACTGCTTGGTGTTGAGGTCGACCAGCTCGGTGTGGGTGGCGTTGGTGTACTCGGAGACGTGCTCGCCGCCCCAGTGGGCGAGCAGATACTCGGGGAAGTTGAGCCATTGCTTGGCTTCGGAATCGGGCAGGCCGGCGAGCTTGTCGGCGTAGAGCTGGTAGACGGTGTTGAAGGGGAGAATCTGGACGCCGGTGAGCTGGCGCATGCGCTCCTGGCTGAGCAGGCGATGGGCTGCGTTCTGCGACTCGGTGTTGCGCGGGTCGCGGTAACAGAAGGGGTCGGCCAGCGGCGCGCCGTTGGCGTCCACGCGCACGTAGTCCACGGCCCAGCCATCGGCGGCGATGGAGCGGATGCCCTCGGGGGCGAGCGCGGCGCACTTGCGCAGTCCCTCTTCCAGGCCGCCGGTGATGGCCTTCAGGTCCCAGTGCAGGCCGCCGTCAATCTCGCGCGGATTGTTGGGGATGCGGTGGACGACCTGGATCGAGGGGCGTCCGTCCTTCCAGCGCAGCAGGCAGACGCGACAGCTTTCGGCGCCAAGATCGACGGCGATGAGGGCGCGGGTGTCAGACGGGGCGAGTGGCCTGGTTGTCATTGTGTGGCCTCCGTGCTGAATGCCTGGTACGCCGGGGAGCTGGCTGATTGATTGCTCTTCCAAGACCGCTGTTCCATGTTTGCCGCTATCATGCTGACCTCTGACCTTTATGGAAACGACTGATTTTTCGCCGCATCCATCATTCCACACGGGAGGGGATAGGGCAATTGGCGCGGGAGAACTATCCAGCAATCGGCGCGAGACGGCAGTGCAGGATAGACACATCTCAGTGAAATGATATTTTGGTCTAGTGTCCCATTCATGCAGTTTCACCATCATGCCGGGGTTCCTGCCAGATCCGCTGATGGGTTGGTTGAGTGGGCATTGCGTGAAGCTCGACCCTCCGATGGAAACAGAATGCCCGACCTCATCCAGATCGTCGACGCTGCCGTAGCGGATGCCTATCTGCGCGGCGGGAAGCACCTGGTCTGCAAACCTGGCTGCTCGCAGTGCTGCATCGGAGTCTTCCCCATCGCGCAGGAAGATGCGGCGCGGCTTCGCGCGGGGCTTGCATCGCTCGAACAGACTGATCCACAAAGAGCCGCGCGCCTGCACGCACGCGTCGCCGAATCCCTTGCGCGCCTCGACCCTTGGTTTCCCGGCGACCGCGCCACGGGGATTCTCAACGAGGATTATGAGGCGTCGATTCTCTTCGAGGAGTTTGCCAACGACGAGCCGTGTCCGGTGCTCGACCTCGACCACGGCACCTGCGACCTCTACGAATCGCGCCCCATCCTGTGCCGGACGTTTGGCCCACCCATGCGGACCGAAGAGGGAAACCTGGCCACCTGCGAGCTGTGCTACATCCACGCCACGACCGATGAGATCGTCGCGTGCGAGCTGGAGCCCACCATCCCCACGCTCGAAGAGGCCAGCAACCAGGCCTTCAACGCCGCACATGGTCTGCACGGCGAAACGCTGATCGCATACGCGCTACGAACACGATAGGGGGATTCTTCGCTGCGCTCAGAATGACGACGGGGTGAGTTGATCCCATATCTCAGAATCGAGATGCGGGGCACCCGGTTTTTAGTGCGGGCCTTCAGCCCGCAGGGGGTTCTGGCGGCGTGGTCCTGGTCACCTGCCGGAGTATATTGACTGGAATGAGCGACGCATCGGAAATCATCAAATCGGGAGCTTTCGGCAATCTTGCGGATATTATCCACAAACTTTTTGCGCCAATGGCCGAGGAATATGGACTGTTACTAGGCGACAACGCCAAGGTATACAGACTGAAAAACTTGGTCAGCGTCCTTACCAAAACGCAAAAGATTCTCAGCGACGCGAACCTTCCCCCTAACGCGGTACCGCCGCGTTTGGCTCTCCCGATCCTCGAAGCGTCATCCCTGGAAGACGACGAGACTCTCCAAAGCCTTTGGGCAGGGTTGCTGGCGACAGCATCACAACAGACTGATTCAGTTTCACCGTCATTTGTCGAGACACTCAAGCAGCTAACGCCCGATGAAGCAAGGCACCTGCAACACGTCTGGAAGAGCCTCAAGAAATCCAGCGATCGAAAGTCACTAGCTGGTTCAACTGTCACTTACGCATTCACCGAAATGCGGGGAGCATCACCTGCTGCGTCTTCCGAAACCTTCGAGCGACTTGGACTGATCCGAAGAGACTATGGTATGACCCGGGGTGACGACGAAGACGAACCAGAGGTCGGCTACAAGCTTGTTCTGACGCGTTATGCTGTCAAGTTCTTAGAGGCGTGCAACGGTCCGCGTCCATCATCGAGCTAGTCGAAGACGGGGGTGAGGAGGCGGACGAGGGTGTCGGGTTCGGCGAGGAAGGCGTCGTGGCCGTGGTTGGAGGCCATCTCGCGGTAGTCGCAGCGTGCGCCGGCGGCGCGGATGATGGCGGCGAGCGAGCGGACGTCCTCGGGCGGAAAGAGCCAGTCGGTGGAGATGCCCACTAGGGTGAGGTGCGCGGCGATGCGCGCGTAGGCGGCGTAGGGCGTCTCGTGGGCGCGGACGGGATCGAAGATGTCCATGGTGCGGGTGATGGAGACGTAGGAGTTGGGGTCGAAGCGGGAGATGAAGCTCTGGCCCTGGTAGTCGAGGTAGCCGGCGACGTCGAAGCGACCGTTCTGCCCGGCGGAGGTGGAGAGATAGGGGTTCTCGTCGCCGTAGCGGTTGGGCTTGCGGGCGAAGCGCTCCTCCAGGAGCGGAACCGACTTGTAGCTGATCATGCCGAGGGCGCGGGCGAGGGCGAGGCCGACGGTGGGACCCTGGCCGGGCTGGTAGTAGCCGCCCTTCCATGCCGGGTCGAGCATGATGGCCTGGCGCTGGAGATGGTTGAGGCCGAGGCCCATGGCACCGAGCGGGGCGACGCCGATGGCGATGGCGCGGGCGACGCGCTCGGGGAAGAGGATGGCCCACTCGAGGACCATCATGCCGCCGATGGATGCGCCGAGGACGAGTTTAAGGCAGTCGATGCCGAGGTGGTCGATGAGCTTGACCTGGGCGTTGACGATGTCGCGGATGCTGATGAGGGGGAAGGTGGGGCCGTAGGGCTTGCCGGTGGCGGGGTCGATGGAGAGCGGGCCGGTGGAGCCGTAACAGGAGCCAAAGATGTTGATGCCGATGACGCAGTCGCGGGTGAGATCGAGCAGGCCCAGGTCGCCGGGCAGGAAGAGCTGCGGCCACCATGCGCCGACCAGTGCGTTGCCGGACAAGGCGTGACAGACCAGGACGGCGTTGTCTCGCGCTCGGTTGAGCTGGCCGTAGACGGCGTAGTGCAGCGTGGGGTTGACGAGGATCTCGCCGCTCTCGAGGGAGAGAACTTCGTCGATGACGAAGTCTCCCTCGAAGGCGGGGGTTGGTATTGGGATTGGATCTTCTTCAGTCATGCGTTTAGTGCTCCGCTTGATTCTACTTGCCCAGGCCGTTGGCGGCGAGGATTGCCTGATCCAGATCGGCGAGGATGTCGCGAATGTCCTCGATGCCGACGGAGAGGCGGACGAGTTCAGGAGTTACGCCGGTCTCGGCCTGCTCCGGCACGGTGAGTTGCGCGTGGGTGGTGGAGGCGGGATGAATGATGAGCGACTTCGAGTCGCCGATGTTGGCGAGGTGGGAGAAGAGCTTGACGGAGTTGATGAGCTTCTTGCCCGCCTCGTAGGCGCTGCCGCTGGAGCCTCCCTTGATGCCGAAGGTGACCAGCGCGCCCTTGCCGCCGGGCAGGTACTTCTCGGCGCGCGCGAAGTACTTGCTGGACTTGAGGCCGGGATAGTTGACCCACTCGACGCCGGGGTGCGACTCGAGATGCGTGGCCACGGCGAGCGCGTTCTGCGAGTGGCGCTCCAGGCGCAGATGCAGCGTCTGCACTCCCTGCAGCAGAAGGAAGGAGTTGAACGGCGAGAGCGCCGCGCCGGTGTCGCGCAGCCCCTGCACGCGCGCCTTGAGGATGAAGGCCAGCGGGCCGAAGGCTTCGGTGTAGGAGAGGCCGTGGTAGGAGGGATCGGGCTCGACGAAGTCCTTGAAGCGGCCCGAAGCCTTCCAGTCGAACTTGCCCGCATCGACGATGATGCCGCCGAGGGTGGTGCCGTGGCCGCCGATGAACTTGGTGGCGGAGTTGAGTACGATGTCCGCGCCCCACTCGATGGGCCTCACCAGCGCCGGCGAGGCCGAGGTGTTGTCGACGATCAGCGGCAGGCCGTTTTCATGCGCGATGGCGGCCAGCTTTTCGATGTCGACGACGTCCAGCTTGGGATTGCCCAGCGTCTCGGTGTAGAGCGCGCGGGTTTTTGGATTGATGGCGGCGCGCAGGCCGGCGAAGTCGTCCGCATCCACAAAGCGCACCTTGATTCCCTGCTTGGGCAGCGTGTAGTGGAAGAGGTTGTAGGTGCCGCCGTAGAGCGACGTGGTGGAGACGATCTCGTCGCCCGCGCTGGCCAGCGTCTGGATGGTGAGCGTCTCGGCGGCCTGACCGGATGCGGTCGCGAGTCCGGCGGCCCCGCCTTCGAGCGCTGCGATGCGCTTCTCGAAGACGTCGGTGGTCGGATTCATCAGGCGGGTGTAGATGTTGCCGAACTCCTTCAGGCCGAAGAGGCGCGCGGCGTGGTCGGAATCGTTGAAGACGTACGAGGTGGTCTGGTAGATGGGCACGGCGCGCGAGTTGGTGGCGGGGTCCACCACCTGGCCGGCGTGAACTGCAAGCGTGGCAAGATGCTGCTTGGGTGCTGCGGTTTGCTCTGACATTCCCTGCTCCTTTGTCCGTTGGTTATTTTACGTTGATTGTTGGAAGAACAATCCCCGGAACAATGAAAAAGGCCCACCGTCCCTTGAGGACCGTGAGCCGTTTGGAAGCTGATCTCGTCTGCGACTAGCGCATCAGACTGTTTCCACACACACCCACGCGTCGGCTACACATGCAGCTACACATGGCCATGGCCTCAACGGGGGTGGTGCGGGAAATCATGAAATTGAGTATACACCAGAGGGAATTTGCGGCCGATACGAATGCAAACCTGGATGGTTTTCGGCACGGCTGAAGAGATTGCGGATAAAGGCTTGATTGCCATTCCTGGCAGAAGGCCCGGGGCTAAAGCCCCTCGAATGCATTGGCTATATTCAGGGGGCTGAAGCCCCCTGCTCCCTCCAAAGAAACAAAGTATTCAGGGGGCTGAAGCCCCCTGCTCCCTCCAAAGAAACAAAGCTAGAGCAAAGACAAATACGGAGATTCTGGCTTCGCCAGAATGACGACTCATGGGGGCTTCGCCAGAATGACGGCACGGCTGAAGCCGTGCCCTTCCGATCAAGCTGCACAACCATATATGTTGCACGACTCAGCCCGAAAGGGAATGGCAGCATAACTGTCCATCCATTACTCTTGTTCCAGCAGGCGCTCGGTCATGATCTGGAAGTGGTAGCCCATCACCGCCAGGGTCATGCCCTTGCCGAAAGAGCGCGGAGTGCGCAGGGCGGTGGACAGCACGAACCGCCAGTAACTGAGCCGGCCGCTGCTCAGCACCCCCTGGCGCACGACGGAAGAGAAAAATGCGCGCAGGTTGGCGAAGGTGAAGCGTCCGATGCTGGTAGGACGGCTTCGGCTGAGTAGGAGCTTTACCCGCTCGTAGTAGGCTTCATGCGAGTAGATGCGACGCATCACCGAGCGATAGCCCTCCACCAGGCGCGCGGAGTCCATGCGCGGGATGAAGTTCAGCGTGCAGTCGGTGTTGTCGCCATCGCCACCATTCAGAATGCGTCCCTCGCTGTGCAGACGGCGGAAGAGCTGCGTGCCGGGCATGGCCTGTAGCAGGCCGACCATGGCGATGGGGATCGCGCTCTTCTGAATGAACTCCACCATGCGGTCGAAGACGTCTTCGCGGTCGGTGTCGAAGCCGAGGATGAATCCGCCCATCACCTCGATGCCGTACTGCTGGATCGTTGCGATGCTTTCGAGCAGGTCGCGCCGGGTGTTCTGCATCTTGTGGTTGGCGATGAGGCTGATCTCGTCGGGGGTCTCGATGCCGAGGAAGACGGAGCTGAAGCCGGCGTCCTTCATCAGTTGCAGCAACTCCGGATCGTCCGCCAGATTCAGCGAAGCCTCGGTAAGAAACCGGAAGGGCCGGCCGTGGATGCGTCCCCACTCGACCATCGCGGCCAGCAGTTCCTTGGCGCGCCGTTTGTTGCCGATGAAGTTGTCGTCCACCACGAAGACCGCATCGCGCCAACCCGCCTGCTGCAACTGGTCCAGCTCGGCGAGCACCTGCTCGACCGCCTTGGTGCGCGGCTGGCGGCCGTAGATCTCGATGATGTCGCAGAACTCGCAGTTGAACGGGCAGCCGCGTGAGTACTGCACGGTCATGGTGTTGTAGCGGTTCATCTTGATGAGGCTGAGGTCGGGCAGCGGACTGATGTTCATGGCTGGGCGCTCGGTCGCCTCGTATAGCTGCCTGGCCTGGCCCATCTCCAGATCGCGCGCCAGGGTTGCGATCAACTCTTCCGCCTCGCCGATGACGACGTGGTCCGCGCGCAGCTCCTTCGCGGAGATGCTGCTGGCGATGGGGCCGCCGATCACGGTGCGCAGGCCGCGCGCGCGGCAGCGTTCGACGATGGAGGCCAGATGCTCGTGCTGCACATGCATCCCGCTCACGAGCGCAACGTCGGCCCACGCGAGGTCCTTATCGGTGAGCCGCTCCACATTGGTATCGACCAGCCGCTTCTTCCAGTGCGCGGGCAGAAGCGCGGCGACGGTCATCAACCCCAGAGGAGGCTGGGCCGCGCGCTTGCCCAGAAACGAGAGCGCGTGCTTGAAGCTCCAGTAGGTGTCGGGAAAGCGGGGATAGATGAGAAGCGCGTTCATGGTTTGCCTCCGAGTGATGCCGGGCGGGCAATCGCGATGAACCGGGGAGTCGTCTGTGGGGGAAGGAAGACGGCGGCGTAGCTGGATCGTGGTGACACGCTTTACATAATCTTCCCGCCGCATGGACGGCTGCGCAATGCGGATACAAAAAGATTACAAAGAGCCGATGGCAGTGCGGCCGAAACGTCGAGTTTATTTTTTCTGCGCGTTCAGTTGATCGAGGACGTGCTTCAGTTGATCGAGCTTCTGGCCAGCGTCGCCTGACTTGCCCTCCGCGGTGAGGCGTTGATAGTCGGCGAAGTCCTTGCCCGCCTCCGCGATCAGCCCGTTAGTATCCGTCGCAACCTTCGGCGCTGCCTGCGATGCAGATGCAGTTTGCGGCGCGGCTGGCGCGGATTCGGTGGAACTCAGCGACGAGGTCTCTCCGCCGAAGAGCGACGCCAGCGCCGACTCGAAGGTTGGTCCGTAGGCCAGCTTGTCTTGCAGCGCGAGGACGACCAGGCGCAGTTCCGGCATGGGGCTCTGCTGCGCCTGCAGGTAGATCGGCTCGGCGTAGAGCAGCGCCTTGCCGGAGGGGATGACGAGCAAGCTGCCGCGCAGCACATGCGAGCCTTGCTGGTTCCACAGCGTCAACTGGCCGGAGAGCTGCGCGTTCTGGTCGATGCGCGACTCGATCTGTTGCGGGCCGTCCACCAACTTGGTCTTGGGAAAGTCGTAGACCACGGAGGTTCCGTAGTTCGCGCCGTCCGAGCGTCCGGCGATCCATCCGATCAGATTGTTGCGGTTGGCAGGCGTGAAGGGAAGAATCTCCACGAACTCCACGCCCGTCTCTCCGGGCAGCTTCATCAGGACGAAGTTGGGCTGCATTGGCGCGGTTGTCTGCTGTCCATCGCTGCTCTGGCCGTTGGTCTCGGTGGCCACCGTCCACAGGTCCTCGCGGTTGAAGAAGACCGCCGGGTCCGTCATGTGGTAGAGGCCATAGACCTGCGCCTGCAGCTTGAATAATTTTTCCGGGTAGCGCACGTGCTTGCGCAGGTCGGCGGGCATCAGCGAGGCGTCCTTGAAGAGGCTGGGGAAGATGCGCCGATAGGCCGCCAGCACCGGGTCGTTGTTGTCGAAGACGTAGAAGGTGGTGGTGCCGTTGTAGGCGTCGATGACCACCTTGACGCTGTTGCGCATGTAGTTGATGGAGTTGTCGTCGAGGTCGTAGTGAGTGGAGTAGGGATAGCTGTCGGATGTGGTGAACGCATCCATCACCCAGGAGAGCCGGCCGTCGTCGCCGACCACCATGTAGGGGTCCTGGTCGAAGGTGAGGAAGGGCGCCAGGGTCGCGACGCGCTCGCGGATGTTGCGCCGCATCAGCAGGCGGCTCTGCGGATTGACGTCGTCGCTGAAGGGCAGCTTGTCCAGATCGTCGCGCTCGAAGGCGAGCAGAACGCGGCGCAGAAATCCGCCCAGAACGATGCCGCCGGTCCCCTGATAGGAGGTGACGCTGTTGGTCTCGCCCTGTGGGAAGTCGAACTCCTGCTGGCGCGTCTTGACGTAGACATCGTTATCGGTCATCTCGCCGAAATATATCTCGGGCCGGGTCACATTCAGGCCCTTCACGGTGCTCTGCACGGGCATATTGCTGAGCAGCAGCGTGGGCAGCCCCTCCGACGTGAAGCCGTTCACCGGGTTCATGGTGACGCCGTAGCCGTGGGTGTAAACCAGCTTCTCGTTGATCCAGTTGCGGCTGCTCTCGGGCAGCTTCTCGACGTTCAACTCGCGCGCCGCCAGCATCACTTCGCGCGTTGTGCCGTCGAGATTGTAGCGATCGATGTCGATGTCGGGAAAGTCGTAGTAGGTGCGAATCTCCTGCTCCTGGCGCAGGGTGTCCTGTAGCGCGTGCCAGTCCCACAGGCGGATGTTCTGCAGCGTGGGCTGGTTGTTTGCCGGGTCGGCGGCATCGACCGTGGTCTCGGCGGGAAACTCGCGTTGGGTGAACTGGTCCAACCCATAAGCCTGCTGGGTGAACTTGATGTTGTTGGCGATATAGGGAGTCTCGCGCACCAGCTCGTTCGGCTTGACGATGAAGTTGCTGACGTACCAGCCCACCACGCTCAGCACGAGATAGCAGGCGGCGGCTGGAACCACGGAGGCGACCAGCAATTTTGCTCGCGTGCCACGCGCCGCGTTGACCAGCGCGATGACTGCGCCGAAGAGAAGCGCCGCGCAGACGATCAGCAGCCCGGCCAGCGTGATATGCGCGTCCGTGTAGTTGACGCCCTCGAAGATGGTGTGATGGTCCAGCAAGCTCTGGAAGCGGCTGACGTACACGTTCATTGCGACCACCAGCAACAGAAACGCAACCGTGATGGAGAGCCCGCGCCAGGCCGGAACGGAGTGGCTGCCCGCGCGCTTGTCCAGCAGGCTGAAGCCGCCGGCGATGGCGATCAACGCCAGTGCGACGACGCACACGATCACCGCCAGCGTGAGCAGCCAGCCCAGCAGGAGCTGCCACGCGGGCAGGGTGAAGAGGAAGAAGTTGAGCGGGCGGCCGAAGATGGGATCACTGATGCTGCCGGATGCATGAGGCGCGTACCAGAAGAGCGCCAGCGTCGGCCACTCTGCCATCATCGCGGTCCCGGAGAGGGCCGCGGCCGCGAGCGAACCGACGATGCCGACGATGCGCAGCACAGGTTCGATGGAAAGATTCACCGGCTGCCCGCCGAGGATGATCTGGCGAGCGCTGGGCAGGCTGGCCTGGCTGGCCCGCTTGAGCGCGAGAAATGCGCCGTATAAAATCACGAAGGTTGCGACCGCGAAGATTGCGAAGACGCCCCACTCGATCCGCCACGTCGTCCAGAAGACGTCCGCGTAGCCGAGCGAGCGGAACCAGAGCAGGTCCACCCAGTACGAGAGCGCGGTCTTGGTCCCGAAGAGAATTGCGGCGATGACGATCAGAAAGACAATCAATTTGCGCCGCAGCCGCGGACTGCGCGGCTCCCGTGGCTCCAGTCGTCCCTGCGGAAAGTCAAACGATATTGGCATATTTCTACCCCGCTCTATTTGTTCCTCTTGCAGCCACACGAATTGTACAGGGTCGGCAACAAGCTGACTCATCCCCCTTCATATCTTCAGAGGGTCTGGCTGGAATACAATCGAAGTTGGGGAACGGCAAGCAGACTCTGCGTGCCCAAGGGCCAGCGTGCATCGCAAGTACGCGGGATTTGGAAGCGCTTCCGGACGAGAGCGTGGAGATTATTTCGTCTATGACATAAAGCACCAACCGACTCTACAGACTGTGGGAGGGATGCATTCATAAATGATACCCAGCGACCTTGAAGTACAGGGCCAGCCGACAGCGGACCTTGCGAGCGGCGTAAAGCAGATTGTCAACGATTTCTCCATCCAGGTTGCAACCGTAAACGGCTCCGGGTCGCAATCGGCCAATGCCGTTCTGCTGCGCAGCATTTTTCACATGGGAGTGCCTGTCACGGGCAAGAGCCTCTTCCCCTCCAACATCGCGGGGCTTCCCACCTGGTTCACCATCCGGGTGAGCAAGCACGGCTGGAGCGCGCGCAAGAAC
>Ga0224534_1001503_pt1 | contig 12200 bp, 9 predicted proteins | sample 714E12024metaG_FD_172012 | JGI IMG/M metagenome (GOLD analysis project Ga0224534, IMG submission 172012) | Peat soil microbial communities from Stordalen Mire, Sweden - 717 E1 20-24 | ecosystem: Environmental > Terrestrial > Soil > Wetlands > Peat | place: Sweden: Norrbotten County, Stordalen... | reverse complement strand
GAATTGCGCCGCGACCGCCAGGGCGCTGGCACTCTATTGCGACGCGAAGATCCACGGGCGTCCGCTGGTTTGGGTCAAGACCGAGCACGCCTATCCCAACCCGGCCGCGCTGGAGATCGAAATTCTTCCGCTGGGCGAGATCCTGGTGGGATCGCAGTACGTGATGCAGGCCGACGTGGACGAGGCGCTGGCGTCGAAGGCCGCGGACGAGCGCATCGGCGAATACCTGGTCCGCCGCGGCAGACTCAGCGAGGCGGAATTGTACCTGGCGCTGAGCTTGCAGCGGAACCTGCCGCTGGCCGCGCCCGACGCGTCGGAGATTTCCGAGCCGGCCACGCGCGCCGTGCCCGCCGAGATCTCGCGGCGGTGGCGCGTGCTGCCGTACCGTGTGGTGGCGGGACAGTTGTTCGTGGCCGGGCCGGAGTTGCCGTGTGACGAGATGACGGAGGACTTGCAGCGGTGCTCCAAAATGGAAGTGCGGTTTCACCTGGTGACGCCGACGGATTACGCAGAGTTGGCGCGGATCTATTTGACGTAAGAAGACAGAAGACAGCCCTGCCTCCGGCGGGGCGCCGGATTGAATAACCTGTGACTTCGAACGCGCCGCGCGCGATGCGATACAGTGCAGGTGAGCGCGGCCGCAGCTAAAGCCCTTTCCTCATTCGTGCGTATGCCGCATAGACAGCATGGCTCCAGGAAGGCAATTGAACATTGGCGAGGCCCTTGTGGCACTCCCCTAGGCTAGATTCCACATAACGGCCAACCTGGGCGGACGTGCTCGGAAAGGCGGTCCACAGGTGCAAAACAAGGAAGGTGCAGGCAGCAGAAGACAAATCGAAGGGTTGCCGATAGTCCGCCGGAACGTGGCGGGCATCGATTTGGGGAGCGAACGACATTGGGTGTGCGCGCCCACGCTGGACGGCACAGCCCGGGAGATAGCCGATTTCGGGGCTACCACGGGGGAGTTGATCCGCATGGCAGAATGGCTCAAAGACCGCCACGTGGAGTCCGTGGCGATGGAGAGCACGGGAGTCTACTGGATCGCGCCGCACGAGGTGCTGGAGGCGGCGGGTTTCGAAATCCTGGTGGTAGACACGCGGCAGATGGCGCGGGTGCCGGGACGAGACAAGAAGAGCGATCCCACAGACTGTGAGTGGATCCAACGGTTACATAGCTGCGGATTGCTGCGTGGGGCGTATCGGCCGCGGGAGGAGGTGTGCATGTTGCGGACGCTGGTACGGGACAAGGCGAACCTGGTGGCCGAGTCGGGCGACTGGGTGCGGCGGATGCAAAAGAGCCTGGACCAGATGAACGTACGCGTGCACCGCGCGGTTTCCGACATCGACGGCGCCACCGGGATGGCGATTTTGCGGGCCATCGTGGACGGAGAACGGGACGCCGGGAAACTGGCGAAACTGCGGGACCGGCGCTGCCGTAAGAGTGAGGCGGAGATCGCGGAGCAATTAAGCGGGCACTGGCGCGAGGATCACCTGTTCAGTCTGCGGCAGGGATTGCAGATGTACGATGCCATCCAGCAGCGGATCACGGATTACGACCGCGAGATATTGCGAAAACTCACAGCGATGTCGCGAGCGGAACTGCGGGAACAACCGGCGCCGAAGGTGAACAACCCAGAGAAGGCCAAAGCCATCAAGAAAAGAGGTGAAGAGCCGATGCGGGAGGCACTCTACCGGATGAGCGGGGTGGATTTGAGCAGCATTGATGCGATCGGGGTGGAAACCGTGCAGGTGGTACTGAGCGAATACGGGCCGGATTTGAGCCGATTTGGGAGCGAGAAAGAGTTCGTGTCGCATATCACACTAGCGCCGCGGAAACCGACCAGCGCCGGCAAGCCCGTAAAAAAGAAGAAACGGCGGAACACGGCGAGCACGCGGGTCGCCGGGGCATTGCGCATGGCCGCCCTGTCGATGCGCAACAGCCCGACCGCATTGGGAGCCTACTACCGCAAACTGGCACGCCGGATTGGCGGAGACGTGGCGGTGTTTGCCACGGCCCGCAAGCTAGGCATCCTCATTTACCGCTTGCTCCGCTGGGGACAGGCGTACGTAGACGAAGGCGCCGAGGCCTACGAAAGGCGCTATCAGGAAACCCGGGTTACGTCCTTGAAAGCTCAGGCCAAGCAGCTTGGTTATCAGTTAATACCCAACGCTTGACGGTCACCCGCACCGGGGGAAGTCACAGGCTAGAAGACAGAAGTCAGAATGTGGAACTGCTTTTAGGAACAGAAGACAGACACGTTGGTCACCGTCCGGTACCCCATGCGCTGGTACAGTTCGAAGCCCTGCGGGGTGGACTGCAGGATGGTCCGCGAAAGGCCGTGCTCACGGCGCGCCTGCTCCAGCGCATGGCGCATGACCGCCTCGCCGCAGCCCGCGCAGCGGCGTCCCGGCATGGTGGCCACGTTGTACACGCCCACTACACCGCCGCCGATGACGGTGGCCGCCGTGGATACCGGCTCGCCATCCACGTATCCGACATAGGCGGCGAAGTCGTTCCACACGCCCTGGCTGTCGAAGACTTCGCAAAACCAGGCCAGCGGCACGTTGAAGCACGTCGAGCCGATGGCGCAAAATGCGTCCTTCACCGGCCCGTCGCACACTCGCCGCAATTCCATCCTGGGAAGCTCCCGCACCGGAGGCAACACCTCTTCGGCGAGCATGCCGGGCAGTTCCACGGCTTGGTAGAGACTGCGCTTGCGGAGAACCGACTGGAGCCGCCGCCGCGTGCGGCCGTCCAGCCAGCCATGGCAGATCCAATAGGACCAGCGCTGGCCGCGGGCCGCAAAGTATACGGCGGCCTGCGCTACGCGCAGATCCATCTGTCCATCGGAAACCACCGGTGCGGAAAGAAAGGCCGCGTTGAACATCTGGAACGTGACGCCCGCCGAGGCGATGGATACGCCTTCCATTTCCTGCAGTTCACCGGCGGAACGATGCGTCGCGACGACCCGGAAAGACTCCCGCAGATTGGCCACCACACTTTCGAATTCCATTCACTTCCAGTATCGCCCAGAACCTATCTGTGGCTTAATAGATGTTGGCCCCGATGCCCCAGGAGCGGCAGCGTCCCACCCACGTCCGGTATTGGGTAGTGGTGTTCGCGGTGGCGCTGGCCATAGTCACGTATATCGACCGGGTTTGCATCTCGTTCGCGGCGCCCACCATCCGCGCCGACCTGCACTTGTCGCAAGTGCAGATGGGCTACGCTTTCTCCGCTTTCGCGTGGGCCTACGCTCTGTTCGAAATACCGGGCGGCTTTCTGGGCGACTGGATGGGCGCGCGCCGCGTGCTGCTGCGCATCGTGCTGTGGTGGTCGTTCTTCACGGCCGCGACCGGATGGGCATGGAGCTTCGCCTCCCTGGCGGTCACGCGCTCTCTGTTCGGCGCGGGGGAAGCCGGCTGCTTTCCCAATTTGACCAAGACCTTCACCACGTGGCTTCCGCATCATGAGCGCGTACGCGCGCAGGGCATCATGTGGCTGAGCGCCCGCTGGGGCGGCGCGTTCACTCCGCCGCTGGTGTATCTCGTCATTCAGGTGATGTCCTGGCGCCACGCTTTCGAGCTCTTCGGCTGTATCGGGGTGGTATGGGCCGTTTTCTTTTATGCGTGGTATCGCGATCATCCGCGCGACAACCGCAGCCTCAACCAGGCGGAGCGGCGGCTCCTGGCGCCCAACGAGGCGCTCGCATCCGGCCACGCGCGCGTTCCGTGGCGGAAGTTGGCCGCATCGCCGCAAGTCTGGCTGCTGTGCGGGCAATATTTCTGTTCTTCCTACGGCTGGTATTTCTACATCACGTGGCTGCCAACTTATCTGAAGGAAGCCCGCGGGCAGGAACTGGGCGCAAGCGCCCTGCTCGGCATTCTGCCGCTGTTTCTAGGCGGGCTCGGCTCGCTGGTGAGCGGGTTCATCACCGCACCGCTCACGCGCCTCACCGGCAGCATGCTGAAGACCCGCCGGCTGCTGGCGTATGTTGGATTCAGCGGCGCCAGCATTTTGCTGGTGGTTTCGACGCGCATGCACAATCCGGTGGCGGCCATGATCGTAATGGGACTGGCCAGTTTCAGCAACGACCTGGTGATGCCCGGCTCGTGGGGCGCCTGCATGGACGTCGGCGGCAAGTACGCGGGCACGGTATCGGGCGCCATGAATATGATGGGGAATCTGGGCGGCGCGGCCTCTCCCACGATCATCGGATACATGCTGCGCTGGACCGGCAATAACTGGGATATGACGTTTTATGTCTCGGCGGCCGTCTATGCGACGGCCGTTTTCCTGTGGCGCTTCCTCGATCCGGTCACACCGCTGGAGAGCGCGGAGGCGAAAACCTAGCTTAGCTAAGGGGCGTCTCCCCGATAGGGGAAGGATGGTCGTGCAAACCGGAAGGTGGCCGGCTCCGGCGCGAAGGAAACGCGCGTCGGCAAGGCCCCATAATCGATCCAGAGAAGTGCTCACCGCTCCCCAATGCCGCGCCTGCAACTGGCGAGAGTGTTGGTTTTGCCGGGGGATACGACCCAGGCAAACACCGCCTACATCCAGGCCAAGGCTGAATACGCCAAGACTAGACTCCGCCCTCCATCCTTCAGTGCAAAATCTCCAGCGCCTTGAGAATCTGCGGGTCGCGCTGCGCTTCCACTTCGTCGCCCTTTTCCACTCCCAGCGTCAGGTTGAAGATTTCCGTCTTCAGCCGGTTGGTGATGAATTCGCGCTCGATGGACCACTCGCCCACCGCGGGCTGGATGTCGCGCTGCGAAAGAAACACGCGAAAATCGTCGAGTAGCGCGGGAGTCACTTCGAAGTCTTCCGCGATCTTGTGGTCGGCCACATAGCCGGTGGCGAACGTGGTGAAGGAGCCGCTGGCATCCAGCACCGCCCGCAGGCGCGTCTCGGCCGGCGGTTCCACGAGGTAGTCGGGCACGATGCCGCCCCCTCCGGTGACCTTGCGGCCTGCATCGGTGTGAAACTCGGATGTGCCATTGGGGTGGGCAGTTGCGGCCGCCAACGCGAACTGGGAAGAGTCCAGCGGCTTCTGTATGGAGCGTCCGCTGGGCGTGTAGTAAAGCGCGGTCGTTAACGCCAGCCCCGTGCCCTCGGAAAGCGGATAGACGCTCTGCACCAACCCTTTGCCGAAGCTGCCCACGCCGACCACCATGGCCCGGTCGTGATCCTGCAGGGCGCCGGTCACGATCTCCGACGCGCTGGCGGTTTTTTCGTCGACCAGCACAACCAGCGGGAACTCGTAGGGAGTGGCCCCGGCGGGAACATCTTCGGATTTCTCGGCGACGTTGCGCCCGCGCACGGTCACAATTCTGGCGCCGGGCTTGAGAAACAGCGCCGCGGTTTCCAGCGCCGACGTTACCAGGCCTCCGGGATTCTTGCGCAGATCGAGCACCAGACCCTTCAGATTGTTGCCGCCGAGCTTCTCGATGGCGTCCCGGATGAGCCTCCCGGTCTTTTCGTCGAAGCTGGAAACACGCAGGTAGCCGATGCCCGGTTTCACTAAGAAGGCGCGCTCCACGCTGGGAGTCTGCATCTCCTCCGGGGTCAGGACGAAGCTCATCAAGCGCGCGTTGCCGGGCCGCCGGACCACAAGCTGGGCCTGCTGCTGGCGCGATTGACTGAGCAGGGCGACGAGCTGCTCCATATCCAGACGGCTGAGCTGGTACCCGTTGACCGCCACGATCTCGTCGCCGGGCGCCATCCCCGATTTCGCCGACGGCGTGCCGGGCAGCGTTTGCAGCACGATGACGCGGCCCGGAAGCACCGACACCACGCTGCCGAAGCCCTTGTCGGTGGACGTCTGCAGTTTCTTGAGTTGTTCGAACTGGCCGGGATCGAAGAACACGGAGTGCGGATCGAGGCGGCGCAGCATCCCCGGAATGGCGCCCTGAAAGAAGGCTTGCTCGGCGGAAACCGGCTCGGCCTCGTTATCTTCGACGATGGCGTAGGCTGCGGTGACGCTCTTGACGCTGGGCTCCAGCCCGTCGTCCGACGCCAGGGACGACAGGCATACCAAGAGTGCGAGAATCGCGGCCCCACGGAGATGATTGCGCATGCGGTAGTGGTATATCCATTCTAGCGCGGGATCGAAACCAGCCCGGTCCTGTGGGGCAGGCCATCGTTTTTCGTGGCCTGCCGAGTTCGAGCACGGTGCGCAGACGACAAACAACGATCGTCTGCGCCACGCCGAATTCGCGGACACTACACTACCAGATATACTCTTTCGCCGCCGTCCGTTTATCATAACCGTCCAGCACGTGCACGACGCGGATCTTCTTCAACGCCACCGGTGAAAGCTGGCCGATCGGTATGTAAATAATCGTCCGTCCGAATCTCGCCGCGATGCTGCGGAACACCGACCGCGGCGGCTTGGCCGCAACATATACCACGAAGCGTTCCAGCGAATAATCCAGCCCCGCCAGCAGCAGACGCTCCGGCTTGCTCTCGGCGAAATCGTAATCCGGGTCCCGCCATACATCGAACATGCGCCGCGCCGGCAGGCTCATCAGGAAGCCGCCGTACTCGCCGCGCCCGATGCCCGGCCCCACCAGGTTGTCGAACGGAAACGTCGAGTAGAACGCCATGTCCGATTCGTTCTGGTGCTCGCCCAACCACGTAGTCATGTAAGAGTAAAGGTCGTCGCGATCCTCGTCGAAAATCACGATCACCGAGCCCACCTCCCCGGAGATCTTCTGAAACTGCCGCACGTAAATCTTGCCCTCGTGCCAGTTGCGAATGGTCTCGCGCAGATCGATGCCATCCAGCAGCGAGGTGGTGAACGGCTCGGTGCGTGCGCGTTCTTCCGATAGGATGCCCTTGCCTTTCTTCTTCAGAAAACGCCCGTAATCCTCGATCACCAGGTCTTCCGGCGGGTAGGAGCAGATGCTGTTGCCATCCAACTGGCTGGCCCACTCGCCGGGGACTTTCTCCTTTTTGCGCGGCTTCAATCCCACTGGACGCAGCCGGCGCTTGACGCTCGGCAGTCTGCGCCGCAGCCGGATTCGCTTGGTGTCGAGCCACACCTCGTCGCCCGAGATCCGCACGGTCTCCAGGTCGCTGGCGGTCTTCTGGGGCGGATAGCGGCCCGCTGTTTCCCAAACGTCCCAGCCATAGTTGTCGTTCACGATGCTGCGCGCTGCCACCGTCAAGTCGAATATCGCGGGCATCAACCCGTGATCGGCCAGTGCCAGATTTCGCGCATAACGGGCCAGCAGGCGCCGCTGCCAGTGCGCCACGCGTTCGCCCGTGCTCACTTCGTAGCTCTTCTCCGCATCGTGAAACAGCGCAAATTGCGCGTGACGCCGGTCGATGAGGTTGGAGTCCATCAGCAAGCCCCGGAACTGCTCGTAGCGGTTCTGCAGATACGGATATTCGATAGTGATCTCGGCAAGCGAATCCGGATGCGGATTGAGCATGCGCACGCCGTCGCGCCGCAGACGCGACATGGGCTGCGCTTGCGGCTCGTCCATGGCGTCCAGCACGGGGTCCAGCAGATTGAGCGACACCACCACCAGCACGTTAGCCGACGGGTCGCAACCTTGCAGCTTCCAGGCGATACCGCCGGCGTGCCGCGCGATTTCGTCGGACCGCTCCTGCGGGTAGACACGGTATGCCTCGACATATTTTTCGTAGCCGATGTGGCGGATCGAATACGGGTCTGGGTAGGCGTCCTTCAGATGCGGGCGTTCGCCTGAATCCGGGTCGGCGAAGACCACGTCCGCGCCAATCTCCACCGCGCTGCGGATGGCTTCGACAAATGGATCGGCCGGCTCGACCGGAACATAGATGGCGCGCTCGGCGTCATCCCGCGCGGTCTCGTCCGGGTAGAAAATGACGGACATCTCCGGCAGCCGCGCCACCGCGCGCACATATTGCTGTTGCAGAGTGATGGGCAGTTCCAGCGCGACCACCTGCGGCCGGTCGCGCAGGATCGCCTGGCGCACAACGATTGCGAACTCCAGCCGTCCCGGCGCCACGGGCAGGTAGGTGAAGCGCCCGCGCCGCAAGCTGCCCGGATCGGGCAGATCAGGAAGGTCGATTTCCCCGGGCATAGCGCAGCGCCTCTTCTCCCAGCGTTTGCAGGATGGCCGTTTCCAGCGCCTGGGTTTCGTGCGTTCGCTCGGTGGCCAGGCTCTTCAGCTTGATGGCGAAGCGCCCGATGTTGATGCCGTCGCGCACCGTGTACCGCTCGTCCGCCGCGTGCGCCTGCTGCAGGAATTCGGTCACGTAAGTCAGGATGCGCTCCTCGGCGAACGGCAGATTTTCCTTCAGGATGTGATACTCTTCGTCGCGCTCTGGAAAGTCGATCAGGATCTGCGGCTGCAGACGCGAGTGAATGTACTCGGGCAGCTCGAACGTGGAGGCGTCGTCGTTCATGGTGGTCACGATGCGGAACTGCGCATGCGCCTTGATCTTGATGCCCGCCACGATGGACTCCACATACCGGCGGTTATCGAGCAGCGGCGCCAGGCTGGCCCAACTCTTCTCGCTCATGCGATTGCCTTCGTCGAGAATGGCGATGCCCCCGCGGATCATGGCCGTAACCAGCGGCGAAGCCACGTACCGCAACCGGCCTTGGCCTTCGATTACCGGCGTCACCAGCAAATCTTCCGGGCGCGTATCCATGGTGGCTTGCAGGATGTACACTTCGCGGCCCATGCGCTTGGCCGCCGCATAAGCCAGCGTGGTCTTGCCCACGCCGGGCTTACCCAGCAACCGCGGGTGCATGGGCATATCCTGCTCGCTCACCACCAGCCATGCCGCCAGCAATTGACGCATCAACTCTTCCTGGCCCACCCAGCGGACGGGCAGTTCGTCCGGGTGCGCCAGGTGCAAGGTCACGCCCTCGATTTCGACAGTCATATCTGGCTCTATTATCGTTCAGCCGCGATTGAGAATGGTACATAATGTAATGATCCGATGGACACCGGCAAGAAACCGCCCTGCGGCTGCCTGCCATCGACGCGCTGCGGGGATTGGTGATGATTATCATGGCCCTGGACCACGTCCGGGATTTCTTCAGCCGCGACGCCATGCTCTTCTCTCCAACGGATCTCGCCAGGACCACGCCCGCACTGTTCCTGACGCGCTGGATCACGCATTTCTGCGCGCCCGTGTTCATGCTTACCGCGGGGATGGGCGCGTTTCTCTGGTGGCAACGCAACCGGACCAGAAAACAACTCTCGGAGTTCCTGCTCACGCGCGGTCTGTGGCTGCTGCTGTTGGAGCTGGTCGTCATGCGCGTGGCTTACTACTTCAGTTTTTCCCTGCAATATCCGGTCTTTCTGCTGGTGCTCTGGTCGCTTGGCGCTTCGATGATCGCGCTGGCTGCGCTGGTCTGGCTGCCTACCCGGCTGCTCGCCGTATTGAGCATCGCGGCGCTGGCGCTGCACAATTGCCTCGACGGTGTGCAGCCGTCTCAATTCGGCGCCGCCGCCCCGGTCTGGAACATTCTTCATCAGCAGGGCGCCTTTCCCGTGGCGGGTCTGTTGGTGATCGTGGCATATCCGCTGGCGCCCTGGATTGCCCTGATCGCGGCCGGATTCTGCCTCGGCAGAGTCTTCCTGATGGAACCTGCGGTGCGGCGCCGCATCTTGCTGTGGATTGGCGCAGGTTCGACTCTCGCGTTCGTCATCCTCCGCGCGGCAAATGTATACGGCGATCCCGCTCCGTGGACCGCGCAAAAGACAGCCGCCTTTACGCTGTTCTCGTTTCTGAACTGCACCAAGTATCCGCCTTCGCTGGACTTCCTGCTTATGACCCTGGGACCCGCACTGCTGGTGCTGGCCTGGTTCGACCGCGTGCCGTGGCGCGCAACGAATCCGCTGCTGGTGCTGGGACGTGTGCCTCTGTTCTTCTTCATCCTGCACTTTTATGCGGCCCACCTAGCTGCGGCTTTCATGGCATGGCTGCGCTATGGGCATGCGGCGTTCGCCTTTCTGTCTGTTCCGATGCCGTCGTTCGGCGGCCCAAACGAGCGATTTCCAGTGGGGTTCGGATACGATCTGTGGGTTGTGTACATAGCCTGGGTGCTGATCGTCGTGGGGTTGTATCCGTTCTGCCGCTGGTTCGCGGGGGTCAAATCCCGGCGCCGCGATTGGTGGCTGAGCTATCTCTGATACGCGCGAGCTCACCCAGATTCAACACGCCATTGTGGAACTGCCGGCCGAAGAGCAAACCGCCCTGGCCGCCTGGATCGCCGATCGGGATCGCACTCGTTGCGCGCAGGTCGAAGTACGCGAAGCGGCTGCCGATCAAGTGCGAGATTGCTTCAGGGCGCTTCGAGCGCTTCGGCCTCCGGGTCCACCTTGGCCGAATCAAATTCCGCGAGGAAAGGCGAGAGCAGCGCCATGGCTGCCTCCTTCGCGCCTTGTGCCAGCCCGAGCGCGCGGGTCTCATCGCCGGGAAGCGTTTCGGGGAAGTCGCCAGGGTAACGGATGTCGACGCCGAACGGCGTCAACCACTTCGCGCCGGCCAGCCCTTCCGCGATGGACGGCTCCACGCCGCGAAGGATGTAGAGGAGCCGCTCAATGTCATGCGTCTTTCTAAACTCGACCTGATGACGGACCAAAATCGACTTCAGGTACTTCTCGACAGCCTGTTGGCAGTGGAATGCAACGATGTCCCGGAACCGATCTCCCTCGGAAACCAGGCGCGCGGCGACATCGCAATCCAAGTCCGCTTTGCGCAGCCAATCGCGGACCAAATCCCGCAGTTCCGCCTCACGCGACTTCATAAAGGACCCGGCCGTACTTGTGAGCGGGGTACGCAATCCCGCCAAAAATGTCCTTTGTCGCTTCGAAGCGCTCCGTGTTGATGACGATGACATCCACGGGAAAGGAGATGTCGCCGATCGCCTTGCGTATTTTGACGCTCTCCTCATGCCGGTTAGCGGCTTTCGGCTCGACCACGAGCAAATCGATATCGCTGTCCCGAGTCATCTGCCCGGTTGCCGCGGAGCCGAAGAGGATGATACGGTCCGGATTTGCCACAGCCAGGATGCGGCGCACGATTTCGCTCGTCAGCGTGTCGTCGATACCCATGACGTCCATCATACGGGACCTCCGTTCATACTTCCACTCGCGGCAGACCTATATTGTCGTGAGACTGCGGCCGAGATATCTCTGAGGGTGCGCCTTCAGGGCAGTTCCTGGGCGGCCAGTTGCTCTTCGTAATGGCGCTTCACGCGCCGCGCCGCCGCTCGTCCCACCACTGCGGTGAGCTGATCTTCGTTGGCCGCCCGCACCAACTCCGAGCTTCCGAAATGCTTCAACAGCTTCTGCACCGTCCGCTCCCCGACGCCTTCGATCTGGTCCAGCTCCGAAGTCAGGCGTTGCGCGTTGCGCCGCGTACGGTGAAACGTCACCGCGAAACGATGCGCCTCGTCGCGGATGGATTGCACCAAATGCAGGATGGGTGAGAACCGGTCAAGCACAATCGGCTCGTCCTCCTGCCCGAGCACGTAGATGATCTCCTCGCGCTTGGCGATGGACGCCAGCGGCTGATTGATGATGCCGATGGCCTCCAGCGCGTCCGCCGCGGCGTGCAGTTGGCCGATGCCGCCATCGATCAACACCAGGCCCGGCATGGCCTGGCCTTCCTGCTGCAAACGCGTGTAGCGGCGCGTCACCACCTCGCGCATGCTGGCGAAATCGTCATTGCCGACGACCGTGCGGATGATGAATTTGCGGTAGTCGGACTTCTTCATGCGGCCGTCTTCCCACACCACCATGCTGGCCACTTTGTCGGTGCCCTGGATGTGCGAGATATCGAAACACTCGATGCGCTTGGGCGGCTCGGGCAGGTTCAACGCATCCTGCACCGCTTCCTGAATGGCGCGCGAGGAAGGCTTCAGTACGCGAAAGCGCGCATCGAAACTGTGCTTGGCGTTGGTCTCCACCAGGTCCAGCATGGCCTTCTTCTGGCCGCGCTGTGGCGTGTGAATCTCGACTTTGCGGTTGCGCTTTTCCGACAGCAGTTCTTCCAGCGCCTCCCGATCCTCGAAATCCACCGGCACGTGGATGATCGCGGGCACGTAGCGTTGGTCGAGATAGATCTGCTTCAGCAGCGCGGAAAAGAACTGCGGCTCGTCGAACTCCCCCTGGTCCTCCCAGAAGTGCTCGCGGCGGTCCACGATCTGGCCGTTGCGCAGGTGGAAGACGTTCAGCGCCACCAGCGGCGGA
>Ga0224534_1001501_pt1 | contig 12215 bp, 11 predicted proteins | sample 714E12024metaG_FD_172012 | JGI IMG/M metagenome (GOLD analysis project Ga0224534, IMG submission 172012) | Peat soil microbial communities from Stordalen Mire, Sweden - 717 E1 20-24 | ecosystem: Environmental > Terrestrial > Soil > Wetlands > Peat | place: Sweden: Norrbotten County, Stordalen... | reverse complement strand
ACGCTACGATCACTGATGACATTGACACACGAGGTCACGAGTCCACCAACGAAGTCAGTCGGCTCCAAACTTCATGGCGTCAAACACAAGATTCCCGCATAACTCTGGCAGCGAACGAGTTCGTCAGATGTTCCGAGGGTACTGCTCGAGTGTTGAACTGATCCCATTCCGGGCGCCGACATAGACCGTTAAGAAGTGAAGCGGGCTGATGTCAGCGAGTTATGGCCGGCGAATGAATTATGAACAAGCCGAGTTGTACATTCCTGCCGGCAAGAGGGGCTGGCGAGAACTTGGCTGGGCGCTTGTTGACTTGCCCGCAGACGGATGGGAACTATTCATGGCGGTTCCCATAATTGAGCTGACGGCTATCATCCCCGGAATCTCGGGGAGCCGAACGACGACGATTATTCACTACTTCCGCCGACCTAAAGTCCGACCAGTGCAACGTTGCAGATCTATTGCGTCGGGCCTCCGACGCCAGAGCGGTTTTCCTATCTTGGTCATCGCCGTCATTGTTTGGTGCGCTCGGCGAGTCTGACCTTGACCACGTCAACTGGCAGAGCGACGTCCAATCCATTGCTGGGCCTAGTTCCCGTCTGACCCCCCCTTCTTGCGATGGACCTGCCTGCGAAGCTGAAAGATGCGTACCGATCCCAGCGCCAGCGCCATGAGCGCGCCCAGAATCACCGCGCCAAGCAGTGCCACCGAAAGGGGAAGCGTGCCAGAAAAGGTGAAAAGACTCACCTTGACGTCCTTGGGATTCTGGAACACAAACACCAAGATGACGGTTAAGACGACCAAGACGGGAAGTGCCCTTATCCACGCCCTCGAAGTTCGCGTCGATAAGATCGTCTCCGAAGTAGCGATTGGCTTAACGCCAACCTCGACTGGGCCAACCTCGACTGGTGCATCTCCTTTTTCAGGGTTGACTAATGGTGCAACATCTTCATCGTCTGCCTGGTTTCCCATTAGAGTCCCCGATCTGCCCCTCGAGCGAGGCGAAATAGGTCGCACGGACCTTAAGTCAAACTAACTCACCGTGAGTTTACGACCCTATGGCCGTCGTGTCACCTAGGGGCAGAACTATCGCCCCTGGAGAGTCGGTCGAACTCGTACTTCTTAACCAAGCTGCGGAGCGCCAACTCCTCGGTCGGCACACACCTGGGTGCCTACCAGTTGCAGCGATGCGAGAATCCCGGACCGGCTCCGTATCGCGTGACGTGCGTACTGTGGTCGAGCGCCACGAAGAAGGACTTGCGCTCTTGAGAAGGCGTTTGCTGAGTCGCGGCTCTTTGAGACGGTCACCGCTGCGTTCCCAAAGGCGTAGGAACGTGCTGTTTTTGATCGAACCTCTACTCGCCATTTCGCCGGTCCCTCGTTTGCCGAAGGTGAACTACCCGCTGTCGCCAAGTCACATTCGCGACCGCCACCGTACCTCCGACGAAAACAGACAACATTGCCAACATCGCCGCAGGGATGAGCACTCTCGAGAGAACTCCTCTGGGGCGGTGTCGATCCGAAGGGACGGTCACAACCACTCACATCACCTTCCTAGATCAGTCACTCTCACACCACGCTGAGACGCCGGGAATGAACGAGCCCATCCGCCGTCGAGCTGCGCACGACGTTGCTCAGGCAGTCTGCCCGCGCGAGCGCCTTGCGGAGCTTGGGAGCCGCATCGTGTTTGCCCTGGGGTTTGCTGAATCATCAGGCCAGTCGCCGACGGGTGCTCGCAGAACCTTCAGATTGGTGGCCCGTGACAACGGACACCGCCTTGCACTCACCGCCTAACCCTGCCAAGCACTGACTAGATTTGTATCAATGAATCGTTCGCTATATATCAGCGATGGCCGAGAGACCATTCCAGGCTGGTTTGAGCGCGGTGACGCAGAACTCTTCAATGCGATCGACCTTGCGCAACGCAAAGCGCGAATAGTCGGGAACATCTTGGAGATCGGCTGCTACCAAGGATCCAGCGCCGTATTGCTTGGTTATCTGCGTAATCCAAACGAACGGCTCGTGGTCTGCGACCTCTTTCAGAACGTTGCTCCAACTCTCGACAACTTCCATGCTCGAACTGACTCGTACTCGGACCTGAGTAGGGCAAGCTTCGAAGCGAATTACCTTCGCTTTCATGAACAACTACCAGAAATCATTGAGGCATCCTCAACAACTCTTTCGGCGAATGACTTTGGACAGACGTTCCGTCTGATCCACGTCGATGGGTCACATGAATACGAGGTCGTTCGATCAGACCTTCTGTTGGCGAAGTCGCTCCTCAAGCCGGGCGGATTCGTAATCTTTGACGACATCATCACGCTGCACAGCCCTGGCGTCACGGCCGCGGTATGGGAAGGTGTCTTGCACGATGACCTTGTCCCAGTATTCCAGACTTCGAAGCTCTATGGAACGTGGGGCCAGCCAATCGACGTGGAGATTCCCAAGATGTTCACGGCGTTTTCCCATGAAGTCGCCGGCCACCTTATGAGCCACTTGGAGTACCACCCTGGCGTAGTCGAGTAAGTCGATCCCGTGTTCCCGGGCGTCCTTGAGGTGTCAACCGGCTCGCGTCGGGAGCAGCAAACCTCACGGCGAGATGACCTTGGGGCCAGCTATCGATTGGACATCACGGCGCAATGTCGTCTCCCGTCGACTTGAAGCCGTCGGCGCCGTTTTGTGACACTTTGGTAAAAATTGATTCAAAGCAGAGCCTTCAGCGCTCGAAAACGCCAAGATCTCGTCCATCTAAGGGATTTCTAACGCCCCGCCACAAACCCGTTATCGCAAGAATCAGTAAAGTAGGTCAATGACGCGGCCAGACTCCGAAGCTTCCCATCTGATCTGCGCCATCGTCACCCCTAACTATCTCGGCCAGTTCTTGATTCTGGGGCAATCACTCGCGATCACGATGCCCTCGGCGATCCTGCGAGTCTTGGTTTTGCAGGACTGCAGCGACATTGAGTTCTTCCAACAGAGCATCGACGACTACCTTGTCGCTGCGCGAAGTGAAGCGGACCATCGAGCAATATCTATCGATGAGGTCGACTGGAGAAGTTTCGATGTCGAGTCGGCGGTACTTTTCTACAGCACTCTAGAGTTTGCCACTTCCGTGAAGCCGGCCCTCATGCGGTCATTTCTCTGCCAGGGTTGGGAACGAGTCACGTACCTCGATCCGGATATTCAAGTCTTTAAGGACTTCACGCCTCTCTTGGATGACCACTCTGACGTGTCACTGACGCCACACATCTTCACCGACATTCCGAGGGACGACTCCAAGCCGTCATCGCACGACATCCTCCAAGCCGGCTTCTACAACTTGGGCTTTTGTTCGGCGCGACTCACGGCACTGCCATTCTTAGACTGGTGGAGTGAACGACTTCAGTTCGACTGCCTCGTCGACCCCACGGCAGGGTATTTCACCGATCAACGAATACTCGACCTCGCCCCGCTCAAGGCAAGAGTACAGACCGTTCTGGCACCCGGCTGCAATGTGGCCTACTGGAATCTTCACGAACGCGAGGTCGTTCTGGACCAAGGCGAGTGGAAGGTCACGTTTGACGGATCAACTCATCCCCTCTATTTCTTCCACTTCAGCGGCTTTCGCCTGATCCGGACGCCGTCGTTGTCAATACACGCCACCCGACGAGTGCTCGGAAGGTCCGTGCCTCGGTCCTTCGCCATTCAATACGACGAGATGTTGCAAGAGGGTCGATCGCGACATCAGGACGTCGAGTTCACCTTGGGCGGCGCTACTCCTCAAGAGCGGATTCCAACTGAGTGGAATCGTTGTCTACGCGAGGACGCGGACGTTCATGTCAGTGCAGGGCTCACTCTGCGAGAAGTGCGAGAGGAGATCTACAGTCCGCGCGACCCGAGCAAGTGGTCCACGTGTCTGACCTGTGGAGTTGAACACAACAACTTCGGCACGAGATCCCGTTCGTTTCTTGCCGGTTGGGCCTGCCACCCTTCTCTCGAGGGCGTTCCCAACGCGATCAGCGCGTTCTTTCGAACTCCACATCATGAGTTCGCAGCCACGCCAATGACGCAGCTGTCGTGGGCATTGGAGCACTTGCAGAATCGTGCCGAGGGGAATGGTCATCTCGCTGCGGAGGTGATGGGCGTCGCTGCGGAATCCTTGAGCGAAGCGGTGGACCTTCGACTCGTCGGCTACTTCACCTACTCGGCTGGATTCGGCCAAGTCGCGAGGTGGACGCTCCAGGCACTCGAGAATGCCGGCATCCATCCAGCGCTCGATCGCGTCTTCGTCCAGAACGACTCCCACGAGTACCTCTCGAAGCTCCTGCAACGCAATAACCCCTTGGCTACGGCGAATGCCTCAGTACTTTGCTTCGTAAACGCCGATCAATGGAGCAATCACGTGATGTCAGCGGCGCGGGTCGACCCAACGGTCCAGCACGTGGAGGCCGTCTGGGCGTGGGAACTCGAGCACATCCCCTGGCGAATGTACGATCTCGCAGCGTCCGGAGCAATGGAGCGGGTTCACGCGCTGTCCCATTGGAGCGCACGCGCAATGGCGAAAGTCCTTCCGATACCAGTTGATCGATTCGCTCCGTTTGACTTGAGCCTCGTCGACTCGCTCGCCACGCCACCTGCGAAGAAACACGTCGCAACTCGATCGGCTCCCTACCTCTTGACCACGTTTGACGCGAAAAGCTTGCTGAGTCGAAAGAATCCTGAAGGCGTGCTCAACCTTTGGCAACGCGTTCAAGCGGACTATCCCGACCTCAGATTGATCGTCAAGAGCACCAGTCTGAGGGACATGGCCCCTCCGGAACTTCTCGAATTGATCGACACCGTTGAGCGCACGGAGCTCATTGATGAGTACCTCACCGACAACGACTACTTCGAACTCCTTCGCAATTGCGAAGTCTTCCTCTCGCTCCATCGCTCGGAAGGCATGGGTCTCACGCCGATTGAAGCCGCTCTCTGCGGACTTCCCGTCATCTATACCGACTACGGGGGCCTTTCCGAATTCATGGATGAGGGTTTCTACCCCGTCGCCTACGACATGACGCAGGTCGGCGAAAGCAGTCATGAACTCGGCCCCTACGACAAACTTGCCTACTGGGCGGAACCTGACCTCGACGACGCCGAGCGTCAACTGCGCCGCGCTCTCTTGAGTTCGACAAACGGCACGACGGCATCACCACTGGAACTGGACCGAAAGAAGCTTGAGGAAAATCTGGTCGCCGCACAATCCGAGATCGTCAGCACCTCGCTTCGCTTGATGCGAAGCGCGCAAAGTGGAGAGGCTCCAAGCCGTAATCGCTTGATCGAAAGACTCATGGCACCACTCATCGAGCTCGAAGAGGAACTGAACCCTCCGAAGGTCAACCCCATCTACTTTCGATTGGTCGCCATGCTCTATCGCACCTACCGGCTGTTCCCGGCGAAAGTCCGCCTACAAGTCAACTTGGCTCTGAAACTGCTGAGGAATGGTCAGGTTGACTCGACCCCTCAGTAGTCCACAATCTCGATTTCCGCAGTATCGGGTGGTGTGAACTCGCTCAACTCAGGTTGACGACACAGGCGATGACGGATCCGGCCGACCCAAGTGACGATCTTCAGCGCCCGCCTTGGTAGGAAATGGGACGAAGGTACGCAGTCAGTTGCACGGCAGGCGCAAGCTGCCTTCTGGCTGTGCTCAGGTCTCGGTGCTTACGAGATCAGTCTCCAGTGCATGGTAGGAGAACGTTCAGTTCGGGCCCCGAAATCAACAACCTCCCACTGGCGTGTCGTTCCCTGGGGGTTCGCACCCTTTCGCAATCGGGTTGAACAAGATTGAGCAGGAATAGGGTGTGCTGTATGGGGCTGGCCTACTGGATCGCCGCCGCATTGTTGGCGTTGCTCTACCTGTACTCGGGTGCGATCAAGGTCGTGCGGTCCAAGGATCAGCTGCGCCCGATGATGGGCTGGATCGACACTGTGCCGCTGAGGCTCGTACGAACCATCGGTGTGTTGGAGGTGCTCGGCGCGTTGGGACTGGTCCTGCCACCACTGACCGGCATCGCTCCAGGCCTCGCCCTTGCGGCGGCTATCGGGCTCGTGCTGATCCAGGTTGGCGCGATTTCGCTGCACCTCAGCCGGGGCGAAGCCAAGATGATCGGGCTGAACATCGTCCTGCTTGCGCTCGCCGGCGTTGCGATATGGCTTTCACTCACCTGGCTGTAGAACGCTGCGCGGTCAGGCGGGCAGACGTGAACCCACACTCGCAACCGAGCGGGTTGATTCGAGTGTGACGCTCGAAGAGGTGCAAGGAGGCTACAGGCGGCTATTCGTGCCTGGTCGAGGCAGTTTTGACTGTAAGCGCGCATTGAACCGGGACATCACGTGCGCACAGGCGACCAGTTCAAGTTCATGATCTTCCGCGACAAGCTTGAGTTCTTCGATTCGGTTACGGGTGCCGCGATAATGGACTGAACGTAGTCGGAGGTATCGCCTGAGGCCGCCAAGCCACGAGCAGTATGAGTCCGAGAGCGTTGATGAAGACGGGCGGCAATCTCGAACGCGCTGATTGGTCCAGCTTGACAATGCCAATGCGCCAGGTGTTGCGCCGACCCAGTGGCGCCGTCGAATGAAGGGATACAATGACCATCAGGGATCTCTGCTGTCGTGGACCTTGTCGGGGGCATGGGCCAAGCGATACTCAGCCGCCCGCGATCGCGCCGACCACGTGGTACGGCTCGGCTCCTGTGGCCACGGGTTCGGGAAGCAAGGCGTCCGGCGGCTCGTGGGACAGATCCTCCTCGCAGGCGAAGAATCGTACGTACGGCCGACGCTTCTGCGTGGTGGGGTCCCGGATGGTCCCGCGCAGGACCGGGTAGCGCGCTTCGATGGCGTCGATCACCGAGCGTTGGGTCACTTGACCGGTGACCTCGAGCTCAATCTCGCGCTCGACGTGCGCGAGTGTCTTCAAGTGAGCCGGCAGCACCACTCGGATCATGCCAACGTCTGGACTTCGACCGATAGCACCGCTGGAAGATCTCGGACAATCGCCTGCCAACTGTCGCCGGAATCGGCCGAAGCGTAGACCTGACCGCCGGTCGTGCCGAAGTAGACGCCGCAGGAGTCGAGGGAGTCGACGGCCATGGCGTCTCGCAGTACGTCGACGTAGCAGTTACTTTGCGGCAGGCCCTTGGTGAGCGGCTCCCACTCGTTGCCGCCGGTGCGGCTCCGGTAGACCCGCAACTTCCCCTCGGGCGGGTAGTGCTCCGAATCGCTCGTGATCGGCACGACGTAGATGGTCTCTGGCTCGTGGGCGTGCACGTCGATGGCGAAGCCGAAATCGCTCGGCAGGTTGCCGCTCACCTCGAACCACGAGTCCCCGGCGTCGTCGCTGCGCATGACGTCCCAGTGCTTCTGCATGTAGAGCACCTCGGGACGCGAAGGGTGAATGGCGAGGCGGTGGACGCAGTGGCCGACCTGCGCGTCGGGGTCCGGAATGGTCTCGGAGTGAAGGCCTCGGTTGATTGGACGCCAGCTCTCGCCGCCGTCATCGGTGCGGAACGCCCCGGCCGCCGAAATCGCGACGTAGATCCGGCGGGGATCGCTCGGGCTGACGATGATCGTGTGCAGGCACATCCCGCCCGCCCCCGGCTGCCAGGACGGCCCCGTACCGTGCTCGCGCAGTCCCGGGAGTTCCTTCCAGCTCTCGCCGCCGTCGCTCGAACGGAAGAGGGCCGCGTCCTCGACCCCGGCGAGCACCGTGTCGGGATCGGTGAGCGACGGCTCCAGGTGCCAGACGCGGGCGAACTCCCACGGGTGCGGAGTGCCGTCGTACCACTGATGCGTTCCCGGCACGCCGTCGTAGGCGAACTCGTTGCCCGCGGGCTCCCAGGTCCTGCCACCGTCGTTGGAACGCTGGATCAACTGCCCGAACCAGCCAGTGGACTGGGATGCGTAGATCCGGTTCGGATCAACGGGCGAGCCCTTGACGTGGTAGACCTCCCAGCCTCCGAAGAGTGGGCCGTCGACCTTCCAATCCTTGCGATGCCCATCCGAGCTCAAGACAAATGCGCCCTTCCTTGTTCCCACCAGCACTCGCACGCCGCTCATGAGAGCCCCCTTGCTGCCGTTCAATCCCTTCGGATTTCTCGGTCTCAGAGTACCGCCAACGCGTTGATCCGTCACCGAATTTCCTGGTTCGCTTGGCTGAGGTTCACCGCTCTTCACCTCGCGTTTTCGAGGAATCGCCCGGCAGTAACGGTCATTCTCGACGGCGAGTCTCGATCAGGAGTCGCTCGATTCCTAGGAAATGCCAGGTCCTTGAATTCGAGCGTGGCCGATCGGCAACTCGCGAGGTTCGTGCCGTCGACCACCCATCGTGGTTCGAATGTGGTCCCCGCAGCGTCGGGTCGGCGCGGGTCGCAAGGCCGTTCGCGGCTAGAGCGTCGGCTGGCTGTCCTCGGTCTGGAAGTTGGTCGCCAGGCGCGAGACGAAGGAACGCACCGTCGACGCGGCCACCCGGTGCAGCAGGGCCCGGTCGATGCGGGCTCCGAGCCCGCCAAGAGGCGGCGTGTACACGACCGCGACGGACACGCGGCACGAATCGTCGCCGATCGGTGCCAGTTCGATCTCACCGTCGAGCAGGGGGAAGAGAGAGTGCAGTTCGCTCGCCTTCCAGGCCAGCGACCTGAAGATTGTGTCGTCGCGCGGGCGCGGTGGTCCGAGCAGGACCTCGACCTCGCGGGTCACCAGGCCCGCCGCCCACGAGGGGCCGATACGCATCCGAAGCGACTCACCGTCCTGGGCGGCCGCGCTCGCCAATGGCGCCAGCCACTCGCTGTTGCCGGTGAAGACGTCACGTATCGCATCGAAGGGGCGGTCGATGTCGACGAAATCCTCGATGAAGATTGGATGCCGCTTCTCGGCGTCACCACCGACGAGGTCCTGTCCATCCATCGGGTCAATCTAAGAAGTTGCGCTGATTCTTCCTAGAGGCAAAGGTCCCTTTCTGGATAATCGGGCCACTCCTGCAGGGGTGTAACTCGTCCCGCTTCGCTCCGTGACGCTGAGACGCGAATGTAATACGGCATGCAATCAGGGGTTTAGCTCGATGCACGGGTGTGACCAATGCGACGCGCGGCGAGATGTCACGAGACGGGTTCGCGGGTGGCCTGCGGCTGGCGCGCGCGCAGCTGGTGGGCGAGCAGCACCGCGCCGCAGGCGGCCAGGACGAGTCCGGCGATCTGCACGCCGAGCGACCCACTATGGGACTGCTCGCCGAGCAGGAGGCGTTCGTCGAGTGCCCGGACCAGACCCCACACGATCATTCCCGCGCCCGTGATCACTCCCGCTCGACTCGCGGCCCCTCGGCGTTGGATCGCGAGGAGCGCGAGCCACAACAGACCGTCCTCGGCGCCCTGGATCAGGGGCACGGGCACCCGCCTTCCGACCTGACCGGCGTAGGGGAGACCGAACCACTGATGGGTCAGGTGGCCGCCGCCGCCGACCATGAACTGGGGCCCGAGCACGCGCCCGAGCGCCCACCCGGCGATCAGCGCGGGGACCATGGCGTCGGTGAAGCGGGCCAACGAGCTGGCGGGCCACCAGTGACGCTGCAGAAAGACACCGACGGGAATGGCCAGCGCGATGCCGCCGAAGCTGGCCAGTCCGCCCTGCCAGAGCTCGATCCAGCGTACGGGATGTCCGGCGTAGTAGCTCCAGTTGGTGGCGATGTGGGCCAGTCGAGCGCCGATCAGACCGGCCACGATCAGGGCGACCGCGAACTTCGCGAAGGGCTGGACGTCGAAGCCGCTGCGCTGCAGGCGCCGGCGAGAGTAGAGGTAGCAGACGTAGGCGGCGACGGCGAGACCGAAGCCGTAGATGTGGAATACCAGGGGGCCGATGTGGAACGAGGTGATGACGCTCGCCACGCCTAGGCCCGCGGACGTCCCAGGCCCGCGAAGCCGTAGCCCAGACGAACGGGGGTGATGTGCACGCGGGTCCCGGTCATCTCGGCCTCGATCATGTCGCCGTGGCCGACGTACATCGCCACGTGCTCGTCGCCGTTGTAGCCGTAGAAGAGGAGGTCACCGGGCTGGATGTCGATGAGGGGAACGCGCATGGTGTCGTCGTACATGGCGCCCGAGTAGTGCGGGAAGGCGATGCCCGCCGCTTCGTAGGCGAGCATGACGAGCCCGGAGCAGTCGACCCCGGACCGGCTTGCCCCGCCCCAGACGTACCAGACCCCGAGGTAGGACTCGGCCGCTCGAATTGCGATGTTGGCCCGCGAGTCCGGCGGCGGGGCGGGGAATCCCCTGACCGGCTTGGCCGTTTGGAGCGTGCGCGAGTCCTTGGCCGCGGCCGCCGCCTCGGCCTGGGCCACGAAGCTGGCGATCTGTCCCTTGACCTGGCTCAGGGCGCGCTGGAGGCTGGCCTGGAGTCCCTTGGCTGTGTTGTACGACTTGGCGGCGACGCTCGCGGCCGCGCGCGCCTGGGCCTCCTCAGCCCAGAGGATGCTGCGCTCCTGGGTGAGTTGGATCTTGTAGGACTTGAGGCCGGCCAGGGTCGTGGAGATGCTGCCCTCGGCGAGCTGGTTGTAGACGTTGGTCGCGCCGACCTTGGAGGCGTTGGGGGTGAAGAGGGGGTTGTTGGCCGCGGCCGCGCCGTTGGTCACGTAGGCGAAGATGGCGTCGCTGCGCAGCTGGGCGTCGCCCTTGGCGACGTTGCTCTCGATTTGCTTCACCGTGGACTTGGTGTTGCGGATCTCGGTGGTGATCTTGTCGAGGTTGATCCTCGCCAAGTCGTACTTCTGTCCGAGTCCCTGGACCCGCGCGTTGATGCTGTTGATCTGGCTCAGGAGTTCGGTGGCCCTGGCTCGATCGTTGGAGATGGTCGAGGCGCCGGCGGGGCGTGACGATAGGGCCACAGTGCTCGAACACACTGTGACGACAGCCAAGATGGAACACATCCACCGGAACTGCTGAGGTCCCCTCGCTGGCCGTAGCGTCGAGTGGCGCGCGGTGCGCTCGACGAAAGTCACGAAAGCCAGGCTACCGGCTGGAATCGCTCCTTGCTCGGGCCAGCAGCGGAGGTTCTCTCAAAATTCCTGATAGATGCGGATTAATTGGGCGCGCGTCGCCCGTGGTCGCCGGGCCGATCGACGGCCCGGCGCGGCGTGAATAGGCTGACCGCTATGTCAGAACGCTCACGCAACCTTCCCCGCCGTTCGTGCCTTTCAACACCGGGCTCGTCGGACCGTTTCCTCGCGAAGGCGCCGACGGCGATCGCCGACATGACCTTCCTGGACCTCGAGGACTCGGTGGCACCGAACGAGAAGGTCGCGGCGCGCGCCAAGGTCGTCAACGCCATCCGGACCCAGGACTGGGGTGAGCGGGTGCTGTGCGTGCGGGTGAACGCCTGGGACACCCAGTGGACCTACGGCGACGTCATCGAGGTCGTGGGCAACGCCGGAACGCGGCTTGACGAGATCATGCTCCCCAAGGTCCAGAGCGCGGCCGAGGTCGTCGCCATGGACCTGCTGCTCACCCAGGTCGAGAAGAACGCCGGGCTCCCGGTCGGCCACGTCGGCATCGAGGCCCAAATCGAGACCGCCCGGGGACTCATCAACGTCGACGAGATCTGCGCCGCGTCACCGCGCCTCGAGACGATCATCTTCGGACCGGCCGACTTCGCCGCGTCCATCGAGATGCCGGTACTGACCGGCGGCGTCGCCATCCCCGAGTACCCGGGCGACCACTTCAACTACGTCTTCTCGCGGATCCTGATGGCCGGCCGGGCCAACGGGCTGCAGGTCATCGACGGACCGTTCCTGAAGGTCCGTGAGCTCGACGCGCTGCGCGAGTTCTCCCAGCGCACGCGGATGCTCGGCTACGACGGCAAGTGGGCGCTCACCCCCGACCAGGCCCTCGTGCTCAACGAGGTCTATTCGCCGACCCAGGAGCAGTTCGACAAAGCGTGGGACATCCTCGAGGCCTACCGGGAGGCCACCGAGGAGAACAACGCCGGTGCGGTGATGTTCGGTGACGAGATGATCGACGAGGCGTCGCGCAAGATGGCCACGAAATTCCTGACCAGGGGAACGCGCGCGGGCCTGACCCGCTCGGCCGAATAGTCAGGCCGCCTTCGGCAAACTCGGTTGGTGATGGAGTACGGCATGTGTGTCACACGTCGCGCCGATACTGATCACGTGCCCAGCCCAGCCACAACTTCCGTTGTTGTCACCCGGGCCT
>Ga0224534_1001499_pt1 | contig 12224 bp, 10 predicted proteins | sample 714E12024metaG_FD_172012 | JGI IMG/M metagenome (GOLD analysis project Ga0224534, IMG submission 172012) | Peat soil microbial communities from Stordalen Mire, Sweden - 717 E1 20-24 | ecosystem: Environmental > Terrestrial > Soil > Wetlands > Peat | place: Sweden: Norrbotten County, Stordalen... | reverse complement strand
TTACAGACTGCGAAAAAACTCGATCCGGAGGAAGGCGGGGGTTTCATCCCCTGCATAAAGCCAACAGAACCGCCGGGCACGTGCTTAGAGCAGAACCAAGGAAGATGTATCCCCCAGGGGCTAAAGCCCACATTCTTGGCTACTGCCAGCGGCACGGCTGAAGCCGTGCCCTTTCAAAGCATGACATAGCAACTCTACCCCTGCTCTAGACTCCTGGGGCTCGCTTCTGGTCGTTCTGCTCATTGCAAGGGGCGCCGATCGTCTCTTGATATGATTGAAGCTTCATGCAGTGGAACGCGAAAAATCGCGGACGCCTCACACCGCTCTGGCGAGCGATTGTCGAGATTGTGTTCATCGTCTTTCTGTTCTACTCAAATCTATTGATGGGGGAATTCACTGCTTCCAATGGACACGGGAAGAGCATGGCGTTCGCGCTCAACGATATTTTTACGGGCACAAATTTCGTGATCGCCATGATCTCCGCGCTGATCGGGTATATCGTGTTTGAACATCTGCGAAAGAGATTCTAGGTCTCTGGCCGGATGAAATGGTGCTATGAGGGGTGCGGGCGCGGGCTGGGAAGCCCGCGCTACAGCCGGTCAGGAGACCGGCGCTACACTTTTTACTGGTACATAACCAGACGGTCAGAAACCTAGTGCCGGTTGCGGATTTGATTCGGCCTCCTTGACCTCACACCGCGCACTTCCGTATGCTGCGATGGTTTCCGCGTGGTGATTGGATTCCACCGTCAACCTGCGCAGGGAGAGCTCGCATGAGCACGAACCCCTCGGCCGCAACTTCCGCTTCCAGCTCCGCTGCTCTGCCGTTTCCCAAGGTTGCTCAGCCGTTTCTCGTCCGCCGCGCCGCGGTTTTGGGCGCGGGAACGATGGGCTCGCGCATTGCCGCCCACCTGGCCAACGCCGGAATTCCTGTGCTTCTGCTCGACATGGTCCCAGCCGGCTCAGACAATGCGCGCAACCGGCTTGCGAACGCGGCCATTGAAGCGCTGGGCAAGGCCAAGCCGGCTGCCTTCTATGAGGCCTCGCTGGCCGCGCTGGTCACCCCCGGCAATTTCGAGGACGACCTGCCTAAACTGGCGCAGTGCGACTGGGTGATCGAAGCAGTGGCCGAGAATCTGGCCATCAAGACGGCCCTGCTGTCGCGCGTTGTACTCCACCTTGCGCCCCACGCCGTTCTGACCACCAACACCTCCGGACTGCCGATCGCACAAATTGCCGCCGGGCTTGCCGCGCACCGAGAGCGTTTCTTCGGGACGCACTTCTTTAACCCGCCACGCTATATGCGGCTGCTTGAGGTGATTCCCACGGCGGACAGTGACGCGAGCGTGGTGGCTGCCTTTGCCGCTTTTGCCGATCGCACGCTGGGCAAGCAGGTGGTGCTTGCCAACGACACGCCCAACTTTATCGCCAACCGCATCGGCGTTTCCGTGATGTTCAGCGCCGCGAATCTGATGCTCGAGCAGGGACTGACCATCGAAGAAGTGGACGCGCTGACTGGCGCCGCCATCGGCTGGCCCAGGACTGGGACATTTCGCTTGGCGGACCTGGTGGGCATCGACATTCTGGCGCATGTGGCCGCGAACTTTCCCCAGGGCGCGCCACAGGGCGGCTTTTCGGCGGTGCTGGAGGAAGTGGTCAAGCGGGGATGGATCGGGGACAAGGCAGGCCAGGGTTTCTACAAGAAGGGCCGCAGTGAGGATGGAAAAGAGGTCAGGCTGGCGCTCGATCTGGAGACCTTCGAGTACCGTCCTACCGCCAAGCCAAACCTGCCCGCGCTTGAAATGGCCAAGAACGCCGCTGCGCTGCCGGAGAAGCTCCGTTTGCTTTTGGCGAACGACCCGGCCAAGGACAAGGCCTCGGCTTTTCTGTGGCCGTTTCTGGCCTCGCTTTGGAACTTTGCCGCGGAAAGAATTGGTGAGGTCGCCGCCGACGCGCCTTCCATCGACAGCGCCATGCGCGCCGGCTTCAACTGGGAGTTGGGGCCGTTTGAAATGTGGGATGCGGCAGGCGTTAGGGAAACTGTCGCGCGCATGAAGGCGCTCCATCTGCCGGTGAGCCGCGCCGTTGAAGATCTCCTTGACTCCAGCTCCGGCTCCGGCCCCGAGTCCGCACCTGTCTCCTGGTATTCGCCTGACGGACCTGAGTGCTACAACCCAACCAAGGGCGGTTGGGAACCTATCCTCCAGCAGAAAGGCCACGCGCGGGTCGCAAACTTCAGGAGGGCTAGTGGGGTCGTTCGGTCCAACCCCGGCGCTTCGCTGGTGGATCTGGGCGACGGCATCGGCTGCATCGAGCTGCACTCGCTCAAGAACGCGATCGGCGGCGACGTGCTGGCGCTGATTTCCTCGGTGCTGAATCCCGGGTCCGATGCGGTGCGCAACTTTGCCGGCTTTGTGATTGCGAGCGATCGGGAAAACTTCAGCGTGGGCGCCAACCTGATGCAACTGCTGCTGGCCGCGCAGGAGGGCGAGTGGGACGAGTTGGCCGCTGTGATTCACGGCTTCCAGCAAATGACCGCGGCTATCAAGTTCTGCCCGCGCCCGGTGGTGGCTGCGCCGTTTGGGCTCACGCTTGGCGGGGGCGCGGAGATCTGCCTGCACGCCGCGCGGCGGCAGCCTCACGCGGAGACCTATTTAGGGCTGGTTGAGGCCGGAGTGGGCCTGATTCCAGCCGGAGGCGGGACCAAGGAGATGCTGTTGCGGGCCGTGGATGCCGCCGTTGCCCTGGCGCCTCCTGACCCCCGCGATCCGTTCTCCCGCTTCGCCCAGTCGGCGGAGATGGCGACGGCGCTCCGGCGAACGTTTGAAACCATCGCCTTGGCCAAGGTCTCCACATCGGCCGCCGAGGCCCGTTCGCTGGGGCTATTGGCTGCGGCTGACCGCATCACCATGAACCGCGAACGGCTTTTGCTGGACGCCAAGGGGCAGGTTGCAGCTCTCGCCGAGGCCGGTTACTCCGCTCCGCAGCCGCGGACGCAGATTCCCGCTCCGGGCACGGCGGCGCTGGCCACAATGGCGACAGGAATCTTTCTGATGGGCGAGGCCGGGTATGCCTCGGAACACGACCAGAAGGTTGCCCGCTGGGCCGCATACATTCTGGCTGGCGGCCGGGTGACGGCGGGCACGCCGGTGAGTGAGCAATACCTGCTTGACTTGGAGCGGGAGGCGTTTCTCTCCCTCGCGGGCGAGCGGAAGACGCAGGAGCGGATTGCCTTCACGCTGAAGACTGGCAAGCCGCTGCGGAACTAATCATGAAGCTAGCGACATTCATCCTGCTTGTGGCTGTGACAATTGCGCTTGGAACCGTCCCGGCGAGAGGTCAGAGAACCTTGCTTCCGCCGGAGCAACAGCCATCGCAACTCACTGACTCTGGTCATATTGTCGTCGCCGGTCACTCGACCCCTTACCTCATCCGCCATTTGCCGGTCAGTTCGTTTCCCGAGCTGCCTGCCGGCGTGGTGGAGCTGCTTAACCGCCGCGGCTGCCTGATTCCGCAGACCTACCAGGCGCACCGCCCGGAGAACGTGGTTCATGCCAGCCTTGAGGGTCCCGGCTCCTCCGACTGGGCAGTCCTGTGCACGGCGCAGGGAACTGTCTCGCTGCTGGTCTTCTTCAGCGACACACCTGCTCAGTTCCTTGTGCTCAAGTCGGCGCCGGAAACTGAGCGCCTGCAAGCGCACGACCCGACCGGCGTTCTCGGCTTCAACTGGGGCATCGATCCCGCATCGCCGGGGCAAGTCCACGAAGCTCAGTCCGGCCTGGAACATCGGCCGCCGTTCGTGGATCACGACGCCCTGGCCGATTCGATCGTCGATCAACGCACGATCTACCACTTCTACAGGAAGAACGCCTGGACGCTGGTGGATTTGCCGGATTAGGTTAGCTGTGTCAGGCTTACGCGAAGTTCAAGGAGCACGTCCCATGCCGGAAGCCGTCCTCGTCAGCGCCGTTCGCACTCCCGTTGGCCGCGCCCCCAAAGGCGCTCTGTCCACCACCCGCCCGGACGATCTGGCCGCAACTGCATTGAGGGGGGCTTTGGACAGAATTCCAGAGCTGGATCAAGCCGAGATCGACGACGTGATTCTGGGTTGCGCTCAGCCGGAGGGCGAACAGGGCTGGGACATTGCTCGCTGGGCCGTGCTGCGCGCGGGCTTGCCGGTCGAGATTCCCGGCGTCACTGTCAACCGCCTCTGCTCTTCCGGCCTTGAGGCGATTGCGCTGGCCGATCTGCGGATTCGCGCAGGGGGCGACCGGGTGGTGGTGGCGGGCGGCGCGGAATCGATGAGCCTGCTTCCTTTTGGGGGCCTTAAGCCGAGCCCCAATCCGTACATGGCCGAGCATTATCCGGCGTCGCTGCTGACCATGGGCCTGACCGCCGAGCGGGTCGCCCGCCACTACGGCGTCCCGCGCGAAGATCAGGACGCATTCGCGCTGGCCAGCCACCAGAAAGCTGTGGCCGCGCAGGCCGCCGGACGCTTCAATGAAGAGCTGATCCCAGTGACGGTGACCCATTCCGTTCCCGGAGCGAAGGCCGGCAAGCCGGTCGTCACGGAATCGATCTTTGCCGCCGACGAAGGCCCGCGCGCGGACACCTCCGCTGCAGCCCTGGCCCAGCTCAAACCGGCATTCCACGCGCAGGGAACGGTCACAGCCGGCAACTCCTCGCAGACCTCTGACGGCGCGGCAGCGGCGGTTTTGATGGAGGCTGGCCGCGCAAAGGAACTGGGGATTCGCCCGCTCGGCCGTCTGGTTGCTTACGCCGCCACGGGCTGCCTGCCGGAGGAGATGGGCATTGGCCCCATTAGCGCCATTCCCAAGGCGCTGAAGAGAGCTGGTCTCACCCTGGACGAGATCGGGCTGATCGAATTCAACGAAGCCTTTGCCGCGCAGATGCTGGCTGTCATTCGCGTGCTGGGCCTCGATGCCGAGCGGATCAACGTCAACGGCGGCGCCATCGCCCTCGGCCATCCGCTGGGCTGTACGGGCGCAAAACTGACCGCGACGCTGCTCAGCGAGATGCGGCGGCGAAAGGTCCGCTACGGGATGGTGACGATGTGCGTTGGCGGAGGCATGGGAGCGGCGGGAATCTTCGAGCTGCTGGATTGATCCGGCGATTTGGCGAATTCTTTACGCCAAGAAACACGAACAGCCGAGGATGAACCCCGGCTGTTCGTGTGATTCGATCTGTTTTCGAGCCTTGGCGGCTCCGCGGAGCTACGCCTTGGCGGTGGCCAGGGCCTTCAGCCGCGCATTGAGCCGGCTCTTGTAGCGGGAGACGGTATTGTGGTGAAGGATACCCTTCTGCACGCCCTTGTCGAGAGTGGAGACGGTCTCGCGATACTGCGTCTGAGCGGCCTTGACGTCGCCCTTGGTGAGAGCCTCGCGCAGGGCCCGCAGGCTGGTGCGCACACGGCTGCGGTTGGCGCGGTTCACTTCGGTGCGGGTTACTGTCTGACGGGCGCGCTTGAGCGCCGATACATGGTTTGCCATTGAACTTCCTTATCTCACAATCTCTGGGTGAAATGCGGCACAGAATGCCCATCGAGCCGCATCCCTCGCAATTTCTTAGTCTACGGGAAATTGGATTGCGGGTCAATTCGCGTGATTTTGGGCAAATTCGGCTTAAAACTGGGCAGATTTGCCTTGTTTTGGGGTGAAAAATGGCCGGTTTTCGCGGGTCTAATGCATATAAGTGCTTTGTTTGCAACAAATACTGTGGCCGGGAAGGGGGGAGGGGGGTAGGGGGTATTTATTTTCTGGTAACGGTACAGCGGAACTTTCTTCCGTCGCCCTACTCTTAATCATTGTGCGCCGTGGGAGGGTTATTTTATGCAAGGCGAAAGCGAGAGTCGCAGGCGGGGGATGTTAGCCGACTTCAGGGGACCTATCCGAGGAGCAGCGTGGAATCGGGGGTATTTCCGGATTGTCGACGATCCAACAGCTATCGCGCAAATCGGGATTACTGGTGATATTCACACCAATTAGTGAACTGCGCGACTTCATCGTTCGGCGTTTGCCCAAGCAGAACAGACAAATTGAAGGGGGCCCCAGCAGCGTCCGATTCGCAGTAGCGGCAAACGCGCTTGCGGGGCATCCCCGTGTTTCGCGGAATTTTCCGGGCGCACGACCTGCTAGTTTTCAGGGCAACCGGTCGCAGATTCCCCTGGCATGCGATGACAGGTTTCCAAGGCGGTGAGCGCGGATGCGCCGGCCGGCAGTTCGAGGAAGCGACGCCTGGAAATTGTTGTCACTTGCCTGCCGGGGCCGCCTTCGGGTGCCCCAGGAAGGTGTGTGGTGAATGACAGTTCACACACGTCTTGCCTTTCATGAATGGATCAGACTTCAGTTGTGCCACCTGCTCGCCGTGACAGGTGTCGCATACGCTTAAGGCCGGCGGGGCCGCGACGCTCTGTGCTGTGATCTCGCCATGGCACACGGTGCATTCGACACCGCTAGCGCCATGCGGGCTGTCTTTCCATTGGGCATACGTCATCTTGTGGCAGTCAGAACAGGTTTTCCCGGCTGGAATCGCCTGATGGTGCTCCTGCCTGGCATGAGCCTCCTGAGCCATGGCAGGCTGGACGGCAGCAGCCAAAACGAGAAAAACGAGCAGGGCAGAACTGAACAAAAGCGCGCGGAAACTATTCATGGGCAGATCTCCTGAGTGGAAAGTCGTAGTATCGGACCGGCGATGGCCGCCGTCAGTGATGCAGATTACATCTCACCGTAATGCGATCTGCGCACTGGCCGCGAGGTCTGTTGCCAAAGGAATGGTCACAAACCTCGCTTTATACCGCTGTCTGCCGCTACGGTCGTGCAGATTCACGCGCTATGATGCGCCTTTTCGCTGCCACCTCGCCTGAGGCGTTGCTGTCACTAGAGTCGGCCCAACCGCACAACTGGCAGCGTACCGAGCCTTTGAGGAACCCTGTCCGACCGTTCTAACATGCAGGCGAACACCCAAAGCCCCAATCGAGCAAACGTGGTGCGGCTCTTGGCGAGTCACGGGCAAGCCGGAACTTATCCGTCCATTCGTCAGATCAGTACCCACAAACGTTAGGTCCCTATCGGGACTGCCCCGGCAGACACATCTGTATTGAGCCCGGTCAGTTCGGCCGGGGCAGTTTCGATAGGGTCGTTTGAAGTAAGTCGCTGGCGTTTGCGACGGACGCGGTGATCTACCTATGGGATTTCAATGAGCGCCAGATGGCCTTTTGGGGATGTTGGATCGGTGAGGCGAGACGAATTGAGCTGCGCGGAATCTGATTTCGGCTGAAGTGGAGGCCGGGACGGCGCTCCAAATGCGCTTCGCGGGGGCCGTAGCCGCAATCAGAGCGCACACCGGCGTAGCGTGCGGGAGCACAGCAGCGTGGAAGGTGGATAACGACTCCGGGAGCGGTGAGACTCTCACGAGCTGTCAACGCTGCACCTCCTTGGCTGGTCCGGGGTCAGGCTCGGATGGAAGTAAAGCTGGCCGCGGGTGAGCCGTTCGACAACAAGCATAATGCCGTCACATGCTGGACAGCGCAGGCTTGGTGGCTCAGGCGGATCGATGCGTGCCGCCATGCCGAGCAGCGCGCGGCAGCGTTCGAGCGCAGCACTTCGTCTGCGGTTGGCGAAGAGTCCGAAGTGGCGGATGCGCACCAGTCCGCCCGGCAGAACATGAAGCAGGAAACGGCGCAGGAACTCATGAGCGGAAACAGTCATGACCTTCTTCTTGCCGCCGTGAGCATAGTCTCGCCAGCGGAAAGAGACGCGCTCGTTCTCGAAGGCCACGAGGCGATGGTTGGAGATGGCCACGCGATGGGTATAGCGGGCCAGGTAGTTGAGCACATGGTCGGCGCCGCCAAAGGGTGGCTTGGCGTAGACCACCCAGTCTTGACGGAACAGTTGCCGGAGGAAGTTGGAGAAGCTGCCGAAAGCGGCCAGGTACTGTTGTGAACCATGAAACTGAAGTTTTTCCTCCACGTAGAGTTGCTTCAGGCCAGCCGCGAACTTGCCGCGGAAGACGCGGCTCAGTGCGTGAACAGGCAGGAAAAAGCGGCGTGAAGAATCGATCCATCTGGAGCCGTCGAGAGCCAGGCCACCGGCGGGAACGATGTAGTGAACATGGGGATGATGTTCGAGGTTCTGTCCCCAGGTATGGAGCACGCCGAGGAATCCGATGTCGGCTCCGAGGTGCTTGGGATCGCGAGCCAGTTCAAGCATCGTCGCAGCACTGGTGCGATAGAGCAGGTCGTAGAGCAATCGCTTGTTCTGCAATGCAAGAGCAGAGAGTTCATGCGGCAGAGTGAAGACAACGTGGAAATACGATACGGGCAACAGTTCAGCCGAGCGCGCAGCCAGCCATTTTGCGCGCGCGTTCCCCTGGCACTTCGGGCAGTGCCGATTGCGGCATGAGTTGAACGAGATGGCCTGATGGCCGCAGCGGGCGCACTGATCGCGATGACCGCCCAATGCCGCAGTGCGGCAGCGTAGGATGGCATCTAGCACCTTGCGATGCGGCCATGCAAGATGCGACTGCTGCCGTTCCCAGAAACTGTTGCCCGTTCGACGGACGATATCGGCCACCTCGAGGGTGGGCCGGCTCATCGCTTCATCCGTCTCCTGGAGCGTTTTATTTCGTCGGGCCGTGACACTTCGATGGCTTCGAGCGGACTGGGAATCGCTTGCAGATGGCGTCGCGACAAGTGCAGGTAGACTGTGGTGTGCTCAAGCTTGGAATGTCCGAGAAGCACCTGGATGGTGCGCAGATCGGCGCCTGCTTCGAGCATATGCGTGGCGAAACTGTGCCTGAGCGTGTGCGGAGATACGTGCTTCTTGATACCGGCCTGCTTAGCTGCGTGGGCGACAGCGTCCCAGACGATCTTTTCGGTAATGGGCACATCGGCCCGCCAATTGTTCACCATACCTGGGAACAGGTAGCTCTTGGGCTTCATCCAGCGCCAATACTCGCGCAGGGTCTCCAGCAGCTTCGGGGTCAACAGAACATCACGATCGCGGCTGCCCTTGCCTTGATGGACATGAATGACCATGCGTTCGCTGTCGATGTCGGTGACCTTCAGGTGACACAACTCGGCTCTTCGCAGCCCGGTTGCATACAGCGTCATCAGCATCGTGCGATGCATCAGGTTCCGAGCCGAATCAATCAGCCGAGCCACCTCTTCCGGACTGAGTACAGTCGGCAGTTTCCGGGGACACTTGGGAAACGGAATCTCATCGGGCAGATAGGGTCGCCGAAGGGTCTTGACGAACAGAAACCGCAGGGCCGCAGAACGGCCCTGGATGGTCCTGGGCGACAACTTCCGATCACGAAACAGATGCACCTGGTACTCGCGAATATGGCTGGGACCAAGGCGCTCAGGCGAACGATGGAAGTACTTCGAAAAATCCTCCACCGCGTGGATGTAGCAACGGACAGTGCTTGGGGAGTAGTTGCGACGCTGGAGCTCATCCAGCATCAACTGCCGAAGATGGGTCACGGGGAACCTCCTGTGACCCGAGGCTTACACAGCCGACAATGTCCGGGGAAAGCCCACGCCGCAGCGTCCGTCGCGCCAGCGACTTAGTTCAAACGCCGATGTCGCCCGGAGGGGTTCTCGAATGACGGGAAATCTCCGGTTCGTTCGTCGAAGGGGGCGGCGATGGAGCGGGTGTTGGGCACAATCTGGTGACGGGCGGCGCAAAATTGTGTGCCGGGGAGGCGCAACATCGGGATGCGGCGGGGCGCAGGTATCCCCAAAGGCACAATGGGCAACAAAATTAATTGTGGTGTGGATTGACTCATTAGGCCGTTGGCGCTACTCTCAAGCGCAGATACCCGATTTGGTCGCCAACACCATCCCGCGGTTTCGCCTCAGAGCCCAGAGCTTAGGCTCGGGCTTGGCTCATGTCCGCAGGTTCCCAGCAAGAACAATCGAAATATCTGCAAGCTGGTTCTCCGGGGCTGAAGCCCGCGCTGATTTTGGCGACGTTGCACGGGGGTTGAAACCCCCGTCTCCCTCCGGATTGGGGTCTTGCGCGGGGGCTGAAGAGGCTGCGGAAAAGCTTGGAAATTCGTGCAGAATTGGCGAGAAGCGTCCCTCAGCGGCTAAAGCCGGGGATTTTTTTGTTGCACTAACGGCACGACTGAAGTCGTGCCCTTTCAAAACCTTTGCTGGCAGCAGAGTTTTTCCGCTGTCTGTGAAGCCCCGGGGTATTTCTATTGCTTTTACGGCACCCTTCGACTTTGCTCAGGGCAGGCTATTGAAGTCGTGCCCTTTCAAAACCTTTGCTGGCAGCAGAGTTTTTCCGCTGTCTGTGAAGCCCCGGGGTATTTCTATTGCTTTTACGGCACCCTTCGACTTTGCTCAGGGCAGGCTATTGAAGCCGTGCCCTTTCAAAACCTTTGCTGGCAGCAGAGTTTTTCCGCTGTCTGTGAAGCCCCGGGGTATTTCTATTGCTTTTACGGCACCCTTCGACTTTGCTCAGGGCAGGCTATTGAAGCCGTGCCCTTTCAAAACCTTTGCTGGCAGCAGAGTTTTTCCGCTGTCTGTGAAGCCCCGGGGTATTTCTATTGCTTTTACGGCACCCTTCGACTTTGCTCAGGGCAGGCTATTGAAGTCGTGCCCTGACACGTTCGGGAGCAGGAATCGAGTTTTTCCGCAGCCTGTAAGGTCGCGCCCTGACACAGCGCGGAGTTTTCCCGCGGTATATTCATCCATGCCGGTCTCGGCCGCTTCGAGCCGCAGCCGGTTCACCTCAACCCAGCAATGCCGCACTGGAGGCCGCCGATTCCTTTGAAGATCGCTCTGGAGATCACGCCCAACCTTGAGCCCTTGTTTGGGACTCGCGATGAAAACCTCAGGCTGATGGAAGACTCGCTTGGCGTGCGGATCGATCTCCGCTCCGATGCCGTGCATGTGGAGGGACCGGAAGAGGGCGTGGCGCGCGTTCAGCGCATCTTCCATGACTTCGAGGCGCTGCGAAAGCAGGGCGTGAATCCGCACAATGGGGAACTGAATGGATTGCTGCGCCTGGTGGTGGCCGATTCCGCCACCACGTTGCGTTCGCTGGCTGACAGCGGCAAGCAGCGTTCAGCCGGGGTGAAGAGGACGGTCCAGCCGCGCTCCATCAACCAGCGTAAATATGTTGAGGCAATCGAGCAGAACGATATGACCTTCGGCGTGGGCCCGGCGGGCACCGGCAAGACCTATCTTGCTGTCGCAATGGCCGTGGCCGCCATCAATGCAAAGAAGGTAAGCCGCATTGTTCTGGTGCGGCCGGCGGTCGAGGCCGGCGAGAGGCTGGGCTTTTTGCCCGGCAGCTTGCAGGAGAAGGTGGACCCCTATCTGCGCCCGCTCTACGACGCCCTCTACGACCTGCTCGAACCGGAGAAGGTGGACAAGATGCTGGAGAAGAACGTCATCGAGGTTGCGCCCCTGGCCTTCATGCGCGGGCGCACGCTCAACGACGCCTTCATCATCATGGACGAGGCGCAGAACACCACCATCGAGCAGATGAAGATGTTTCTGACGCGCATGGGCGCCAACTCGAAGGCGGTGATTACGGGCGACATCACGCAGATCGATTTGCCCAACCCGCGCAAGTCGGGTCTGCTGGACGCGATCAATATTCTCGATGGGGTTGAGGGCATTCACTTCTGCCACTTCGAGGACTGCGACGTGGTGAGGCACGCGCTGGTGCAACGAATTGTCCGCGCCTACGAGTCAGCCAAGCCGCAGCAGCAGGAGTTGCCGCTGGCGATGGGCGAGGGCATCGAAGTGGGGGCACAGTCGCGCGGAGGCCGGCCGCAGGCGCAAGGGCAGCATTTGGCCAAGCCGCAATAATCTTGCGTTTCACGTAGAATGGAAGATGAATCGGGGCCGCGCACACTGTGGCCCTGGGCATGATGATCCTTCTCGACCCAGAATTGGAGCCCGAATCACCCCATGGACGAAGACCTGTCCATGGGGACCCCGATGCTGCCCCCGCTGCGAAAGTAAACGCGGCCAAGCGGATGGTTGCGCCCGCAGTTGCAGCCCCACAGAAAGAGCTTCGTTTGCCTTCGGCGCGCACGCTGGCCCGTTTTTTGGCGGCGGCGCAGAAAGCAGTGCGGTTGAAGGGGCAGGTCACGGTGCTGCTGACCACCGATGCGGCGATTCGTGGGCTCAACCGCAAGTTTCGCGGCAAGAACAAGGCCACGGATGTGCTGTCGTTTCCCGCG
>Ga0224534_1001498_pt1 | contig 12228 bp, 10 predicted proteins | sample 714E12024metaG_FD_172012 | JGI IMG/M metagenome (GOLD analysis project Ga0224534, IMG submission 172012) | Peat soil microbial communities from Stordalen Mire, Sweden - 717 E1 20-24 | ecosystem: Environmental > Terrestrial > Soil > Wetlands > Peat | place: Sweden: Norrbotten County, Stordalen... | reverse complement strand
CAGGGGAATCGCATTTCAAAACAGCGTCAAAAGTCTGTGGAGGTACGTGTCGTCCCATCCGGCGCGTTTGAACTTTCCGCGCAGGGAGCCTTTGGATCCCTCCTTCTGCATGGCGTTGAGCGCCATATGACGCAGAACGGCAAGATTTTCCGGGCCATTGCCCAATCGAGTTCTGTCCTGATCCTCGTTCATGACCACATCCAGCCGCCAGTGCAGGCGATTCTCCACGCCCCAGTGCTGGCGCACGACTTCGTTGAATCGCTCGGGCGATAAAGCCACGCTCAGCAGATAATAGGCCGTCTCGGTGGTGGTCTTTTCGGGCGTTTCACGAACGCGTTCCACTTTGCCAATAGCCTTCAATCCGGGCCATTGATGCTGCTTTTGTAGCCAGTCGATGTCGGTTGAAACCGTCGCCGTGCGGGTTTCAACCCGCCCGTGATCGGCCTCGACGATGGGCGCGGACGTGGTGGCCTTGCACTCCGCATCGTCGAGAAGCAGGATGACATCGTCATGCAGTGTGCCCTGATTTCCCTTCAGAGCCAACGCGTAATCGCCCTCTTGATCGACGATTTGCTGCGCGATGGAGCGCTGGCAGTTGAGCGCGTCGGTGGTCACGATGGTGCCCTTCAGCGTCAGCATCTTCAGTAATTTCGGCACCGCTGTGATCTCGTTCGACTTGGCATCGGTGGCGATCTGCGCCAGCACCAGACGCTGCTCGCAGCCCCAGGCACTGACCATGTGCACGGCCGACTTGCCGCTGGCGCGATCAAACGAGCGACGCAAGACCTTGCCATCGATCGCCACAACGCCCTGGCAATGCTCGGAGAACTTCGCCATGAACTGCTGAAATGAGGCGCGAAACTGCTCCGGATCGAGATTACGAAAGAGCCGACTGAAGGTATCGTGGCTGGGTACGCCGTTCTCCAACTTGAGAAAGCTGCGCAGAAATGGCTCTTTCGTCTCGGCAAACAGCGCCATGTCTACCGCTCCCTGACCTCCACACAGCACCGTGCACAGAGCAATCATCAGAAGTTCGTGAAAGTCGTGCAGACCGGCATTGCCGCACCGAGGGTCTTCAAGCCCTTCCCAACAGGTAGAAAATTGCTCCAGGGTTTCTTCACAGGACATGGCTTGAACCCTCCTGCAAAAATCGCACCTCGCCCCCTCATGCAGGAAGTGTCATCAATGGTTCCATGAAATTCCAAATGCAATTCCCCTGCGGGAAAAGAAGAGTTCTATGAAACCCTCCGCTACTACAGTTACAGTCGTCAGATCGAGCTCACCGGTGTGAAGCTTGAACTCAATTGCCCCGTCAGCGCGCAGGATCTGATCGCGGGCGGCTACGCGCACATCGTTCTGGCCACCGGAGTAACGCCGCGCACGCCTGCTATCGAGGGGATCGATCATCCAAAGGTTCATCGCTACCTCGACGTGCTGCAAGACAAATGCGCGGTGGGCGATACGGTAGCCGTGATCGGCGCCGGGGGCATTGGCTTCGATGTGGCCGAGTTCCTGCTGCACAAGGGCCAAAGCTCCAGCCTGAACGCAGCCAATTTCTTCGCTGAGTGGGGCGTGGATACGAATTACCGCGAACGCGGCGGACTACGCCCGGTTCAGCATGAAAAGGCTAGACGTAAAATCTTCCTGTTGCAGCGCAAAGCCAGCAAGGTCGGAGACGGTCTGGGCAAGACCACCGGCTGGATTCACCGCACATCCCTGAAGAACCAGCAGGTGGAGATGATTGCGGGGGTGACCTACCGCAAGGTGGACAACACGGGTCTCCACATAACGGTAGGCGAGAGCGAGTCCATCATCGCCGCCGACACTATTGTATTGTGTGCCGGGCAGGAGCCGCAGCGTGAATTGCAGGCTGAACTGCTTGTTGCGGGGTGTTCGGTGCACCTGATCGGCGGCGCCGACAAGACGTCTGAACTCGATGCCAAGGGCGCCATCAAGCAAGGCACAGAACTCGCCGCAGCCCTTTGACCACCCACTACCAGAGAGCTAATCATGAATCTATGCAATCGACTCCCACCATTTCGTGCTGCTTCCCAGAAGTGGCACGAGATGGTCGACCAGCGCGATCTGAGCGGCATCAATACCCTGTTGCATCCCAACGCGGAAGACGGTCGAGGCATAGTGCTGGAGTTCGCCGCTGAGGTCGGCGACAAGGCGCTCAAAGGGATTCACTTGATTGATTTCGACCATGAAGGCCTAATCATCGAGCTCGAAGTCATGGTGCGCCCATGAGCGGATTGCAGGAGTTGGGCGCAGAAATGGGATGGCGCCTTCGCGCCTACCTACCCTCGTACGAGTCCGGCAAGGTAATCTAATTCGGGCGAATCAGCCCCAACATAGAAGGGTGCAACATGACTTTCGAGACTTTATCTGTCAGCTTAGAGCACAACATCGCCGTTGTGCGCCTGAATCGTCCTGAAAAGGCAAATGCAATGAACCTGGTCATGTGGCAGGAAATTCGACAGGCCTTCCAATGGGTGGACGCCACCCCCGCGGCGCGGGTGGCCATTCTCGAAGCCGAAGGAAAGACTTTTACCTCGGGTATCGACCTGCAGATGATGATGGGTCTGAGATCGCAAATCCAAAATGAGTGCGACGGTCGCACGCGCGAAGAGTTACGCCGCTTAATTCTCGATTTGCAGGACTCGCTGACCAGCCTGGAACGTTGCCGCAAACCTGTGCTGGCCGCCATCCATGGAGCCTGTGTAGGGGGAGGTGTCGATTTGATTACTTGCGCTGACATGCGCTATTGCTCGAGCGACGCCTATTTCACTATCAAGGAAATCGATATCGGCATGACTGCGGATGTGGGTACGCTGCAACGTTTGCCAAAGCTCATAGGCGAAGGCATGGCGCGTGAACTGGCTTACACCGCGCGCAAGGTCAATGCCGCCGAAGCGCGAGAAATTCGCTTGGTCAACCGCGTTTTTGAATCGCGCGAAGATCTGCGCGCTGGCGTACTGGAGATCGCCGCCAGCATCGCTGCGAAGTCTCCGCTCGCCATTCGCGGTACGAAGGAGATGATCAGTTACGCGCGCGACCACTCGGTGGCGGACGGTCTCAACTACATTGCTACTTGGAATGCGGCGATGTTGATGTCCAATGATCTGCAAGAGGCCATGATGGCCAACATGGGCAAGCGCGCCGCCGAATTCAAGGACTAAGCGCCATGAGCATTGGAGATCTAGTCAAGCGTTCAACTCGCGGCGTTGACTGGATCTACCTCTGCCTGCGTCTTTTTCTGTTCTCCAATGATCTCGAAACGAACAACGCAGGAACAGAAGTCGCACTCGGCCTCGTTCACCCCTTTTGAGACATCCGACACTGGAAAGGTGCGCAAGCACTCCGAGCATGTAACCGCGAAGGTGCCCCTGTCGTTTTTCACCGAGACGGCAGCCTGATTCGGCCTACAACTCAAACCCAATTAGTGAGCGATAAACTGGCCCCCTATCGTCCACAAAACTTTCCACCCTCTTTTTCGGGATAGCAGCCAACCAAACACTAGAGGTCTGCATCGACATTATCACCGATGTTTACCGCACGATGGAATGCCTAGAGTCTCTTGCTACTCCTTCATTAATTGGTGCGTCGGGTGTGAGGGTATAGAAATGCAAATAGGAACGCGCAGGCTTCGTATCACCGGGTTCTTGGCGGCATTACTGTTCGTGGGAATGACAGGATGCGGAAAAGAAACAGTAACTTCAATTCCACCTGTGGCGAGTGCCATCACTCCGACACCTAGTGCTATAAATGTGCCAATCAATGTGGTCATCGCCGCGGGTTTCAGCGAGTCGATGAATCCAGCCACGATCAATCCCACCACCTTTACGCTGGTAGGGCCAAGCGGCCCCGTAGCCCCCCTAGCTGTCGGCGGCGTCACCTATAACGCTACTGGTTCCATTGCCACGTTCACACCTGCCGCGAATCTCGCCTACAACACCCCCTACACGGCCACAATCACAACCGGAGCTGCGAACACGCTCGGGATTGAGACAGCCAGCAATTATTCCTGGACATTCACTACGATTACTCCCGCGCCGACCGTAACAGCTATGGCTCCAACCCCTGGAGCCACGAGTGTACCTATCAATCAGGTACTTTCTGCTAAGTTCAGCGAGGCGATGAATCCAAACACGATCAATTCCACCACCTTTACGCTGGTAGGGCCAAATGGACCCGTAACCCCCCTAGCTATCACCGGCGTCACCTACAACACTACTACTTTCGTTGCCACGTTCACACCTGCCGCGAATCTCGCGTACGGCGCATATATAGCCACAATAAGCACTGGTGCTCAGGATCTGGCCGGTACGGGGTTGGCCACCAATTACACCTGGTCTTTTACAACGATTGATGGCCCATACGTGGTATCCACGGTCCCCGTGAATGGAGCGACAGGTGTACCCATCAATCAGGCGCTGACCGCGACTTTCAATGAAGCCGTCACCTGCCCGACTCCCGCAACAGACTTCCTGGTTACAGGTCCAGGTACGACTCATGTTGCTGGAAGCGTTACCTGCACAGGCAATGTTGCGACCTTTACCCCAAATCACTCTCTGGCCTTCAGCACCCTCTACACGGCCACCATCACAACCGGGCTTACCAATGCTGTCGGCACTCCAATGTCCAGCAATTACGTGTGGAGCTTCATTACAGTTCCTGCCACGAGTGCACCTATGGTCATCTCCACCGTGCCTGCCAACCTGGCTGTGAACGTGTCCACCAACCAGGCCATCCTTGCAACCTTCAGTGAGGCAATGACCGCTACCACGATTAAGAAGGCAACCTTTACGCTGGCAGGGCCGGGTACGACTGCCGTAACAGGAACAGTAACGTACGACGCCTCTGGCAGCGTCGCGACCTTCACCCCAGCAACCGCTCTGGCCAACAGCACCTTATATACGGCCACCATCACCACCGGCGTCACGGGGCTGTCAGGCACTGCGATGGCCAGCAATTATGTCTGGACCTTCACCACGGCCGCCGCGTCGAATACCACACCACCTACGGTCATTTCGACTATTCCTCTAAACCTGGCTACAAATGTGCCGTTGAATCAGATAGTCAGCGCATCCTTCAGCAAGGCGATGAACCCAGCCACGATCAACTCGACAAACTTCACTCTGCAAGCTGCAGCTGGGGGTAATGTAGCAGGGCTGGTTGCATACGCTGCCGTTGGAAATACCCTGGTGTTCACGCCGTCAGCCAATCTCGTAGCCAGCACCCAGTACAGAGCCACCATCACCACCGGGGTTACGGACCTGTCAGGCAATGCGTCGGTCACCGCCTACACCTGGACGTTTACTACCGGCACCGCGGCAAACACAATACAGCCGGAGATCGTATCCACGTTCCCTGCAAATGCAGCGACGGATGTACCCCTCAATCAGGCTGTGAGTGCAACGTTCAACGAGGCGATGAACCCGCTGACGATCAGTACCTCAACCTTTACGCTGACCGGACCCGGCTCGGCTTCCATAACAGGAACCGTGTCCTATGATGCGATCAACTTTATTGCCACCCTCACGCCCAGCGCACCGCTTATCGCCAACAAAACCTACACCGCAACGATAATCGGAGCAACGGACACTACAGGCAATGCGCTGGGAACCACCGGCGGCGCACCGAATCCCTGGATGTTTACAACCGGAACAGCAGTAGGCACATCGCCGGTGGTCCTCGGACCAACCATCGCGGCGTTTGGCGGCTTTGGCGGCGGCGCCGGGATGACTAACCAGGGAACCTACACAGTCATCAATGGAGATATCGGGACCACGGGTGCCTCCTCTACGATGACCGGATTCTACGATGAGAGCGTTGCGGCCGTCGCTGGCGTATATCCATGCTCGTATACGGTCACCGGAAGCAATATGGGGCTGGTGAATGGGCCGATCGACACCGCTCCGCCACCTCCTAGAGGTTCGTGCCCCAATGAAGGAACCGCGACCACAATGGCCATCGCAACCGAAGCCGCGTTGGAAGCGCGAACCGCTTACACCACTCTTCAAGGCCTTCCATCAGACGGCGTTCTGGCAGCTGAGTTGGGCCGTACAACCATTTACCCTGGCGTCTACACAAACGCAAGCTCAGTTGGCATAACGTTGGGGCCTCTTACTCTCGACGCTCAGGGCAATCCCAATGCGACCTGGGTCTTCCAGATCGGATCATCTCTCACCGTAGGCACGCCGACAGCATCTGAAAGTGTCATCCTGATCAACGGCGCCCAGGCCGGCAACGTCTTCTGGGCAGTCGGGGGCCTACCCGGCGCGGTCATCAATTACGGCGGAGGCGGGACGATGGTAGGAACCATCATCTCTCAACCGGGAATCACGGTCTCAAGTCCCGGAGTTGCCGCGGTAACAACAATAAATGGCAGAGTGCTAGCTTTGACCGCGTCGACCACACTGGTCAACACTGTCATCAACGTCCCGGCCCAGTAAGCCACCCTGCGGCCTCCCTCAACCAGGGAGGCCGCAGCCGATATCAGGAATACCGCGTTGGACTTTGATCGCGACGCACGATTCAGGAGAATGAAAATGAAACCATATGCGCGGTTGCTTGCCCCCCTGGCAGTTGCCTTTTTACTCACTCCTACGCTCTCGCTCCATGCGCAGAGCACGGCAGGTCCCTCGGGCAGCACCATCGATACTCCCAAAGTGGAACTCTTCCTTGGCTACTCGCGCTTTGGCACCTGGTCCAACGATACGACCACAGGAAATCGTATGGTGGGCTTGAATGGCGGCAGCGCTTCCATTGCCTTCAACTTCAACCGCTATATCGGCCTCGTTGCCGATATTGGCGGCTATGACGACAGTCAACTGGAACTCACGGGCAATGGAACGAATGAGCCCCTCGTCGTAAACTCCAGCGGCACCGCCTACACCTTCCTCTTTGGTCCGCGTCTTTCCTTCCGGAATTCCACTCGCTTTACCCCATTTGTCCAAGGCCTCGTCGGCGGTGTGCACGCCAGCGAGGTAACCGTCTCTGATTGCACGGGCTCTGCCTGTATCCCGCTTCCTGCGCAGCTTGCGTTTGCCATGACTGCCGGTGGCGGATTTGACATCCGGCTGACCCGGCACTTCTCCCTCCGCCCCATCCAAGCCGAGTACATGATGACCCGGTTTGCGGACGTCACCTATGGGTCCACAGGGGTAGCCACCACGGAGAACGACCTGCGCCTTTCCTCCGGACTCGTCTTCGGCTTTGGCGGCAGGCCACCACTGCCAGTGCAGCTCGCCTGCAGCGTGCAGCCGGCCAGTGCATTCCCCGGCGATCCGCTGACCGTTACCGCAACGGCAACGAATCTCAACCCCAGGCACAGCGCCACCTATAGCTGGGAGACGAACGGCGGCAGCGTAAGCGGCTCGAATGCCACCGCAACCATCAACACCGCCGACACCGCGCCCGGCACCTATGCCGTCACCGGTCATGTAACGCAAGGCAGCCACGCCACGCAGCAGGCGAGTTGCACCGCGAGCTTCACCATCGAGTCGCCTGCGCCGCCCACCATCGCGTGCTCCGCGAATCCATCCAACCTGCAGTCGGGCGACACATCCATGATCACCGCGCAGGCCGCGAGCCCGCAGAATCGCGCCCTCACCTACTCGTACACGGCGACCGCCGGCACGATTACCGGCGACACATCCACTGCGACGCTGAACACCACAGGCGTTGAGCCAAGCGCAATCACAGTCACCTGCAATGTGGTGGATGATCTGGGCAAGTCTGCTTCAGCCCCCACCACTGTGACCGTGATGCCGCCGCCGGTGGTCGCACCCCAGACGAGCGAACTCTGTTCAATTTCGTTTGACCGGGATCACAGGCGTCCGCTGCGCGTCGACAATGAAGCGAAAGGCTGTCTGGATGACATTGCGCTGGAGATGCAGCGCGAGGCCACAGGGCGCCTCGTCATCGTCGGGAACTACTCAAGCAATGAACAGCCTGAGGCTGGCGCAAAGCGGACCAAGAACGTCCGCCAGTATCTGGTCAATGAAAAAGGAATCGACCCCTCGCGCATTGATCTGCGAGTTGGCACAAACAGCGGCCGCACCGTGACAGACGTCTTCGTTCCCGAAGGTGCAACGTATTTGGATACCGGCACCACGCCCGTGGATCCGTCCATCGACAAACCCTGACGAGCCCAACGGCAAGCAACATAAGTAGTCGAAGCAGTAAGTTTCAGCGCTTAATGTAGCTGGACAGGATTGGAGCTATATGCCGAATGTGTGATCAGAGATAACAGGATCCCGCTGCCGCACGTGCGAAATAGCGTCGGGATAGCGATATCATCCATTCAATCCGTCATAATCTAGAAACGACTCAACCTAGTATCCATGACGGACTGTCCGCTGTCGAAGATGAAGCGCCCCTTGTTTGCAGCTACTACACGCCTCTCTCTGCGCCGCTTGTGCAGAGAGAGGCGTGGGCATGACGCTAATAGTTAGAAGGACCGCCATAACATAGGTAGTCCAGTCCAGCTCTTACCCCTTATTACGAGGCTCCTCATGGTTTATTCAGAGCCCGATTTATTCGGACTGAATCAAGTATCTTGCTTTCGCCTCCTAGCTCTAGCGACAGCAAGAAGATAGTGGAGTGCCCGATGCTGGGGTCGAGGGCAGATCAGAACCCGGGGCACCCGGTTTCAGCCACCACCGACCTCGGAACCCGCCCGCTGGTCAATGGGCTGATCGAGCAGCACCTCGCAGGCTAGCGTCCACGAATCTGGTTCGTGGCCTACTGCTTCACGAAGTCAAACGTGCACGGGCGGCCTACGATGCCAAGGCCTGTGTCGCGGGTGCCTGTGCCCTGCATATCCTGGAAATGAGCCTTGATGTCGTAGCTATAATCCCCGCCCTGATGGGCGAAGATTCCGCGAGCATATTTCCTTGAACTTACTATGCCTGTGGCAGACAGCTTGGCAGTACCGTCGTCCGCTATCTTGCCTTCGATGAGAAGGTAGCCGGGTTCGCCTGGGGTGCCGTGCTCTCCGCGGAGGTTGCCGGTATTGACTACGCTGGGAAACTTCCAGGTGTAGCCCTCGGTATTCCCTTTTGCAGGGCATGTGAGAGTAGTGAGCCAGCTGCCATCGAAGCGCTCGCCTGCAATCAAACTTCCTGGCAAGAGCACCAAAATACAAATCACAAGAAGCCGGATCGATCTGAACATTGTATTTTTCCTCCAAAGGGCAGAAATCGTCGCACAGCTTTTGTGGAACGGTTCAAAGCAGGGCCGCATGCACTCCGAATCGAATGCAAGAGTTTATTCAAGACAGTGTTTGCCACATCACGGTTTGACAGGTACCTTACAACTTCCACGCAGGTAAACGAACTGTGACGCGGGGTCAGGGGTGTAATTGCGGAGCCCTTCCCGGAACTTATTGGCTTGAACGGAGCCTCCGAAGTCGAAGACATTTCCGGAGCACTCCAGTTCGCCGTCTGTTGTAAATAAGGCATAGGTGCCGACAGAGCCTCCACTGTACCAAATCTTTGATCCGAGAATGTTGCCATTCTTTGTCATGGAGCCTCCCGATTCCAGGGCCTTGAGGAAGAGGATGTGCGGCCAAGCTCCACGGTCCGGCAACTTGCCCGAACTGGGATCCACTCCGAGCTTCTGAGCTAAGCCATCAGCCGACAGAATGGCCAGCAAAGGCGACGAGGATGAGGTCTGAATTGGTTCCCCTCCAGATACTGGAGGGACCGTGCCCTCGGTCCCCGTTACCGGCGCTCCAGTGGGCTTCGATGATGGCGGTGTGCTCCCATTCAGGGTCATCAGAAACGTGTTCATCTCAGCGCTGATTCCCTGGAGCTTCGCATCCGCACTGTTTTTCTTTGCAGCGGCGGCCACGCAGTCGCGACTGGCGAGAAACGCGACGAGGCTTGCAAGGAACGGCGACTTCGATTCATCCAGGCCATTCAAGGAATAGGGTCGGTAAGCCGTGGGCATCAGCACGGATACGTCCAGGACTCTCAACTGCCGCGCAACTCCGTTCATGAACGCCTGGTCCTGAATCGTCCCACCAACGGGTGAGGTTTCGGCTTGAGACGCAAGCATTCCGAAAATCCCCTGAACGACGCCAACTGCGCCGCCTACCGGCGTAGAGCCCACCAGACTGTCCAATGATCCTCTAGCTCCCACCTGTATCTGTGGTGTTGTGGGGCAATACGGGGCAGCTCTTTGTCGAAGCTGGTGCATGATCTCCATATCCGCACGCCACAGTTGAAAGCCATCGACCAGACCTGTGTCGAAAGGGAGAAGGATGACGCTTGGCTTGCCACTTGCTCCCCCCTTGATGCTGCAGGTAGAACCGCCGGATGAACTTGTGAATGTCGCTGGAACGCCGTCGAGATAGGCGGCAATATCGCAGGCAACGGCCTCGCTATTCGACTCCAGGGCCCGGTAGGTCAGCATCTCGGATTCAATCGAGAAACCCAGCGCTCCCGCTCCGCTTTGAGCTTGCCCCGTACTGCCTGCATTGCCGCCCTTGGCCGATGCAGCCTGCGCCCGAGCGCTTCCACATGACGCTGCACTACAAACAAGGACCGCTGACAACGAGCACGCTGAATACAGCCACCGATTTCTACGCGAAAACACATTGAAAGAGAGCATCACATCCGCCTTTTTCTCATGTTGAAATCAATCAGTCAGAAGGAACAGGGCCGAGTTTTAGGGACTTCTGAATCGTCGAGTCGCAGCCTGCCTGCAGCTCGTTAACAAGAAGATCTTGAGGCGAAATCCGATGCGTTCTCCTTATGGCATCAGTTAATTCTTATAGTAATCGATGCATATGCAATCTTTATGGTTTACTTGGCACGACAAGCTGTTGCACGAGCCAGTTCGTCGGCACAGTCTCAAGACCGCGAGTGCCGGCATCATTGATGTTCGTCATCAGTTCATCGAATCGGCTCATGCCCGCGCCACGCGATCTGAGCACACCATCGTTTGTCAGCATCGAGAGGTTGGTGATCTTCTCCTTGGTCGCCATCATGAAAATTGTGTCTGCACCGTACGGCTTTCCGACACCCTCCTCAAACAACGTGACGGAGGTCGGGTAGACTCCATTCTGGCCGGGCTGCGGAATCGTCGCATCGCCGTTCTTTCCTCCGGGTGGGTATAGCTGGGCAGGATTGGCCGCGCAGTCGAAGCCGAACAGGTAGACGTACTCCGGAGTTGGCGGCGTATCCGCAATCTGGTCCGCGGTGGCAACCAGTCGGACGTCATATCTTTGACCCGGATGAAGTGGTCCACTACCCACGCTCGCCTCGCTGTTATGCTGCGTAATCGCTAGATGATAGGGCCAACCATCGAGGCCCGGCGCGAGGGCCGAGGATTGGAGCCAGACCCGCAGCTTGCCCAGACGTACAACCCTCCGTGTAATCGCAAGCGCAACACCCGCCCCATCCGTAGTGTCTGGGTTGTCATGCAGCCATGCCGTTCTGACCGGGAGGGACACGTCGGTCCGACAGACGATCTCAGGCTTGACGCCTCCATTGAGAGCGATATCGTCTGGGTCCGTTTCGTCGCTCCGTACATAGTCATCGGCTTTATGCGGAGCCAGCACGATCGGATCGAACAGTGCATATTCCGGCGTTCCTCCACGACCGATCCGAGTGGCGAGCAGATAGTCTGCGCCGGCGAGTTTCTGCGTGAAGGTAAACGCGGTGCTCTGAAACGGTGGGTTCTGCTTAATCTGGTCGATAAGGGATTGAGGCGGCCCCAGCAGTAGAAAGGCTGTACCCTTTGCCGCTGTCCCAGGTGCAATTGCTGCGCCGCTCTGGTTGTAGGCTACCCATCCGTTCTCTTGTTCAATGACCAGAAAGTCGAGTAGCGCGAGGGTTGGATCGTCGACCCATTTCAAACTCGGAAACATCGCCTTGGTCTTTGCCATGGTGGCAGGGTCAAGAGCAGGCCTGGCCTTCGGTGCAAAGATGACGAGTCGCGCAGCCTGCGGATAGGTCATCTTCGTCAACTCGAAGATCTGTCCAACCTGGACACTGGCAGGTCCCCGAATAAGCTTTGCGGTAGAAACCAATGCTTCATCGATACTCTTAACCTCGATCACCGTCTTTTCACTTCCGGAGCCGGCATCGAGCGCTGTGAACTGTGTACCGGCATCGAAGCCGCCTGCGCTCCCCACATCCAGCGTCAACAACGTTTCTGAAGATGACGTCGAAATCGCTGTGACTCGTACATGCAGAGCATGCGCTGCTACTG
>Ga0224534_1001495_pt1 | contig 12235 bp, 15 predicted proteins | sample 714E12024metaG_FD_172012 | JGI IMG/M metagenome (GOLD analysis project Ga0224534, IMG submission 172012) | Peat soil microbial communities from Stordalen Mire, Sweden - 717 E1 20-24 | ecosystem: Environmental > Terrestrial > Soil > Wetlands > Peat | place: Sweden: Norrbotten County, Stordalen... | reverse complement strand
CGTAGGCGTAGGCCCGGGTGACGACAACGGGAGCTGTGGCTGGGCTGGGCACGTGATCAGTATCGGCGCGACGTGTGACACACATGCCGTACTCCATCACCAACCGAGTTTGCCGAAGGCGGCCTGACGAATAGGTACTTAAAGGCTCAGGAAGAGCTGGCGCACCAGCCAGGGCCCACTCGCCTCGGCGAGGGTGTCCACCGTGGCCTCGGGATCCTCAATACCGAGCGAGGCGATGACGTGATGGTCTAGCGCGTCACGCAGCCCGGCGGGCTCGCGCAAGAGAAGGTCGACGATCCCATCGGAACTGTTCGCGTGCACGACCGTCGAAATGAAGCTGCCCTCGCGCACGCGCCACTGGGTCAACCCCACCGCCTTGCGTCCGTCCACGAAGACCTCTCCCGGGCCTCGTCCGGCGAAACAAACGACGCGGTACGCCGGGTCTCCCTCCAGCGGGCCCTCGTGAACGCTCACCACGCCCGGAACATCGTCGCCGAGTGCCTCGCGCCACCAACCCCCGGCTTGGACCGAACTGACGCGAATGTCAGGCGACCAGCGCGGGTCGCTCGCGGGTATCCACCAGTCGATCCAGAGATCGTCCGGCTGCAGGAGCACCAGGCCTCCCCCGCCGCGACGGCGGCGCAAGGGAATGGTCCCGGTGCGCGAGGAGTCCAGCACTTCGGATGATTGACTCCCGCCGAGCACCAGCGTCGGCGCCTGGAGGTGCACCACGAACATCGTGGCGTCGCTCAGCGCGCGCAGGACCTCGTAGTCGTACAACTCCTCGATTCCAGACCTCACGACGCGCGTGGCAGGTACGGCGCCCAGAGGGGATCAGGATCGGCGACGTGTCGCCAACGCCACCACGGGCCGTCAGGCGCCCGCGGCTCGAAATGCAGTCGCCAGCCCAGTTCTTCGAGCAGCCGGTCGCCCTTTTGCATGTTGTGCCGCCGACAAGCCGCCACCACGTTGGTCCATTCGTGGCGGCCTCCGCGGCTCTTGGGCACGACATGGTCGATGGTGTCGGCATGATCGAGGCAGTACGCGCACTGAAAACTGTCGCGCAGCAGGAGCGAGCGGCGGGTCAGCGGCGGCGTGCGGACCTTCGTCGGCAGTTTCACCATCTCGTGCAGGCGAACGATCGCGGGGATTGACACCACCAGTGTGGCGGACCGGCACACCACTGGATCCTCGGGCGTCACGATCGGCTCCACCCGCCCCGCCAGCATCAGGACCACGGCACGACGCTCGCTCACCAGCTGCAGGGGCTCGAAAGTCGCATTCAGCAAGAGCACCCGTCCCATGGCGACCGCTAACGTCCCGCCGGCTGACGAAGCGCCCACCTGGCGGCGTCGAGCACTGCGGCCGGTTCCAGCGCGGTCGTCCCGGCGCCGGCCGCCGTCGCGATCCGAAACTTCCAGTACTCGCGGTCGGGCAGGGGAAGGAAGGGGGCCCGACGCCACCAACCTGTCCGACGCAGCCGCCACGCAGCCCGGGCCAGCGTCGAGATGCTCGACGGATGACGCAGGAGATAGGTGCTGAGTCCCGGTGTCCAATACGACGTCAAAGGGCCGCTCCCCGCCATCCCATGATCGCGTTGACCAAGGTCGACCCGTCGCTGCCCCAGCCCGGTGAGACCAGTTCGCCGTCGCTTCGCCGGCGGCCCGACGGCGCACCGCCCGGCTTCGACAGTGCTCCCGCATGCGTGCTTGCGCCAGTATCCAGGGCCAAACACGGGGCCGCGTCAAACGCGACCCCGGTGTCGATCATTCGCTTTTGCGGCGTTGACGCGACAACCAGTCGCGAAGCGAACTGGTACGGGGACCGTAGTTCGCATGGGCATCGTCACCTTGACCAGGACGGGTTATGTCCTGCCAGGAGGCGCGGCCCAGAAGTCGAGCGTTCCGTTCAATGACCACCGCCGAGACGAACATCAGCGCAACGCCGACCAGACCCAGCAGAATTGAATCGGAGAAGAAGAAGATCAGTACCAGAAGACCAGCGATAAAGCCAGCGACACCCCAGCGCACGCGTCGACCGCCGTGGGCGTACACGTTGGTCTCGCGTACGCTCTTGGCGAACCGGGGATCTTGCTTGGACAGCGAGTCTTCCAACTCGGCCAGAATTCGCTGCTCATGCTCGGACAATGGCATCGCATCTCCTTCCAACTCGTCTGTACATATCGTACCTTCTGAAAGTCCTCGGCCGCACGCCAGTTCTAAAATCTGGCTCAGCGAGAAATGTACAAACTCACAAGGGAGCCGCGTGCCAGAACCAACCCTCCGGGTCGCCATGATCTGCACCGGAAATATCTGCCGGTCCCCCATGGCCGAGGCCGCCCTGGCGCACCTGGTGGCCCAGGACGACGTTCTGCGCGGCCGCGTCGACGTCTCCAGCGCCGGGACGGCCAACTGGCACGTCGGCCGCCCGATGGACCCGCGCGCGCGTCGTGCCCTGGACCGCGCTGGGATCGACCGGGTCGCGCGACCCGGCGCCTACGCCGACCGCTCCTACCTCGGCGCCCAGGACCTCGTCGTCGTGATGACCCGCGAGCACCGCGACGACGTGCGACGTCGCCTGACCAGCCAGGCGACCGAGGTGATCATGCTGCGCAACCTGATGAGCCCGGGCCTGGACCTTGACGTCGCCGATCCGTACTACGGCGACGACCAGGAATTCGACGAGTGCCTGGATCTGCTCAGAGAATGTTGCCGTCGGTTGACATCGGTATTTCGTCAGAGATTGGATGCAGGCTCGTACGAAGCTTGATCTCGGGCAGCGTCAACGACAGGAGAAACGCCAGCGCACCCACTGGTATGGCCCATCGGTACACGAACTGGATCGAACTATCAAGCACGTGGAGGACCATCGCCAGCTCCGTCGGCGGCAGCTTGTGCAGCAGCTTGGGAGTCCACTGCGTTGGTGAGACCGAACCGGCCTTGATGACGCGTCCCTTGAGAGCGGCGGCCAACTGCTGGGGGACTTCATGGGCGAACAACGCTCCAAAGATCGCCGTGCCGAACGATCCACCAATCGAACGGAAGAAGTTCGCTCCGGCCGTACCCACGCCGATGTCGGCAGGGTCGACGGCATTCTGGACCGCGGTGACCAGAATCTGCATCACCAGGCCCAGCCCTATCCCCAGCACCAGCATGTAGATGCCCAGATCGAAGCTCGACGTGTGCAGCCCTATCGTGCCGAGCAGACCGAGGCCGATGGTCATGACGGCAGTGCCCATCATCGGGAACGGACGATACCGCCAACCCTTGGCCACCAGCTGGCCGGTAATGATCGACGCGCCGAACAGCCCCGCCATCATCGGCAAGAGTCGTAGTCCCGAACTGGTCGGCGAGACGCCGCGCACCATCTGGAAGTAGTACGGCAGGAACGTCAGGGCGCCAAACATCGCGAAGCCGACGACGAACCCGATCGCCGAGGCGGACGTGAAGACCCTGTTCTTGAAGAGGTGGGGAGCCAGTATCGGCTCCGTCGACCGCCTCTCGATCAGCACGAAGATCGCGGTGAAGGCCACTCCCCCGATGAGGAGTGCCAACGATTGCAGCGAACCCCACGCGAAGGAGATTCCGCCCAGCGACGTGAAGAGAATGAGTCCCGAAGCCGCGAGCGTGAGCGTGATCGCACCGGCGTAGTCGATGACGTGCTGGACCCGCTCGCCCGCGCCGGGCAGCACCGCGGCGGTGACGATCAACGCCAGGATGCCGAAGGGAAGGTTCACGAAGAAGATCCAACGCCACGAGAAGTACTCGACGATGAAGCCACCGAGCAGCGGCCCGATGACCGTCGCGGCGCCGAAGACGGCGCCGAAGAAGCCGGCGTAGCGACCGCGATCTCGCGGGGGCACGATGTCGGCGATGATCGCCTGGGCGCCGACCATCAGCCCGCCACCACCCAGCCCCTGGACCGCTCGGAAGAGGATCAACGTCAGCATGTTGGTGGCGACGCCGCAGAGCATGCTTCCCACGAGGAAGATGATGATCGCGGCCTGGAAGTAGATCTTGCGTCCGTGCAGGTCTCCAAGCTTCCCCCAAAGCGGTGTGCTCACGGTGGTCGCGAGAAGATACGCGGTGACGACCCACGCCAGGTGGTCGCCTCCTTTGAGGTCACCCACAATGGTCGGGAGCGCCGTGGCGACGATCGTGCTGTCCAGCGCGGCGAGCAGCATGCCGAGCATCAGGGCGCCAAAGACGAAGTACAGCTCGCGTTTCGGCATCGGACCCGCCAATTGTGCGTTCATTCGAAATTTCCTCCGTTGGCGCCGAAGGGGCACCGGGCCACGCATCGACCAATCCAGACTACAAGCGCCATGTGAATTCGCACGCAAGCCCACGGAGTGCACCGGTGCCCTCGAGCTCCGGTTCGACGAGACGTGAAGCGAACCTTCGAACTCATTGGCAGGGCGGCCCTCGCCTAATCGCGTGTGTTCTCTTTCCTCCCCTCCGATCAGTTCCGAGCGTTGCAACTCCCTGCAGGTACCGTCAGCAGTGGCTTCACGATGCCTCGGCGAAGGGAATCCTGCACCGCGAAGCACGCCGGAAGAGCCGTTCGCCACCCGTACAAGCCTCGAAACTGAGGAGGGGGCCCTGGGACGGAACGGGCACGTGCCGATCCGAGTGGATCGACATCCGGACGGTGAGCAAGTACCGGCCGTTCAGTCGGTCAAGGCGAACCGGTGTGTCGAAATAGGGCACACGCTGTAGGGCGGCTCATTGATCGACCGGCGCGACGTCGCTGCCGCCTTGGTCCGACCGAAGCTCCGTGCCCGCCCGGGGCGGCGCTGGCATGCCAACGAGGGTGCGCACGCCGTTTCACTATGTTGTGCACCAGGAGGAATCATGAAGACGAGACTCACCGAGCTGCTCAAGATCGAACACCCCATCATGCTGGCGGGAATGGGCGGCGTGGCCTACAGCGAGCTGACCGCCGCGGTGTCCAACGCCGGCGGCTACGGCTGCCTAGGGGCCTCGACCATGACGAGCGACCAGCTGGCCGCCGAGATCGCCGCGACCAGGTCGCTCACCGACAAGCCCTTCGGCGTCGACCTGCTGACGGCCTTTCCCGACACGCTCCTCCAGAACGTCGAACTGCTCATCGAAGGCGGGGCGACGACGTTCGTGGCGGGACTGGGCGTTCCGCGCCACGTAATCGATATCTGCCACCTCCACCACGTGCTGGTGATATCGATGTGCGGCAAGGTCGAGCACGCCCGGCGGGCCCTCGACGCGGGCTGCGACGTCGTGGTGGCCCAGGGCACCGAGGCCGGTGGCCACACCGGAACCGTCGCCACGATGCCCCTCGTTCCGCTGATCGTCGACGTGGTGGACGGGGCGATTCCGGTCGTGGCGGCGGGAGGGATCTTCGATGGGCGCGGGCTCGCCGCCGCCCTGGCGCTGGGGGCGGAGGGGGTTTGGATAGGCACCCGATTCATCGCCACGCCCGAGGCGCGCGCGACGCCCGGCTTCAAGGAAGGCATCATCGAGACCCGCGAGGACGGCACCGTGGTCTCGCGGGCGTTCAGCGGAAAGACCATGAGGGTCCTGAAGAACGAGACGACCGAGTACTACGAGGCGGACCCTTCTCGCCTCAAGAAGTTCCCCGAGCAGCTCCACGTTTCGAGGGACAACGGGACCTTCCACCTGGGGGGCGACGAGCACACGCCCGGCGTGGATCCGCGCCGCGAGGGCTATCCCGCCGGCCAGGCGGTCGGGGCGATCTGGTCGCTGGAACCGGCCGGGGACATCGTGCGCGCGATGGCCGCCGAGGCCGAGCGCGTCATCGCGGGTCTGCCCGGGCGCTAGGAGACTGTTGAATAATTCAGAGCAGTCAATGAAGTGACTGATTACGCCCGACCGTTTTGACCTGAACGGCCTCTTCGAGCCGCTAGAAGGCCGTACTGCGCGTGGTCTTCTCGATGTCTTGCAGGTGACTCCTCAAGAATCGCTTTGTTCAGCAGTCCCCTAGGGCGAGATCATCCAGCCTTGCTTGGTCTAACCCATGTATCTCCATGGCGTCGAGCGCGTCGCCCAACGCGACGGCGCGCAAGGCATCATTGGATCTCCATGGCTCTTCGCCGGCGACCACCCGATCAATTAGGAGATCGAGCCGGCGTGACCACTCGAGCGCGAGCTGCGCTTCCCCACGCGGATCGAGCCCGGCCTCGGCCATCGCGGCCTCAACCTCGAGCGCGACCGAGGCGGTCTCGTCGACTACCGTGCCGAGCACGTCGAACACCAGCGTCTCGATCGCCCCCATCGACCAGTCAACGACCGGACGCCGCTCAGGCGTCGCGGTACCGACCATCGTGCTCACCACCTTGCCGCGTCGTCATCAAGACCCTCTCGTAGCTACTGATCCTGGCATACGCTTCATGATGACGTCTACCCTCTCCCAGCGAAGCCATGTACCGCAGGAACCGGGGATCGGGATATCAGTAAATCCTCAAAGGGATTCTCTCCGCAGGTGCGAAGCGCCGGCCCATGTGCCGCGGACCAGAAACGACGAAAGCAGGACCGATTGGTGCCGATGGCCCGACGTAGGTCTGCAACCATGCACGGGCTGACCCGGCATCGCTCTGAATGTCGATGGAGACCCGACGACTACTGTCGACTGACGGACCGACATCATGAGAATGGCCACGTTGGACAAGCCCCTTGGGAGATACCAGATCAAACTTCTGCCTACTGACCCGCTCAAGATCAGGCGGCCAATTAGCGAACCAGAACGATCCTGCCGAGGGCCAGGAGGCCCCGAGGTACGTCGCCTTGGTACATGCTCGCATCGAGGTGAACGCGCCGCGCAGACCATAGATCAGATGTACCACCTTGATCACGTGTGGGCGTCCCGACATCCAAAACCTCATCGAATTGGCAGTAGCTATCTTCCCGCAGCCGCGTGGTGTTCCCGGACCGGCATCCGCGCAGCTCAAGAGGAGCGAGACACTCTGGCCGTAGGCAACCGTGCCAAGTCAGTGTCTGGTTGCGTAGGGGAAGAGTTGCCCGGGCGTAACTTCCGGTTTCGAAATGGAGGCCGCCGTCCCGACGAACGGGTGGGTGGCGGCGTTGTAGCCTCTCGCGCCGATCGGTACAAGTCGGCACGTTGACCCGCTGTTGGTCAGGTAGACGTAGGTGTCATACGATCCCGCTCCGCCATCACTCTGCTTGCCGCTGATGAAGAAGTTATTGATGGCGCAGATCGGGGACGGTGGTGGCCGTGACGCCGGCACGCGCCTCGCCACGCAGCGCGAGATAGCGTTGTAGTGGTCGTTGTAGAACGCCTCGAACTCATCACGACTGGGCGTCGATGCGTTCCGCTGGGTCGTCGGCTTTTCTTCATAGTTGCTACCCCGTTTACACCCACGAGTGGCTCGGTTCTTACAAATTGACGGTCCGGTCTGAAGCGGGCTCCGAAAAGAGCCCTGCCGTTGTGTCCAAGAGTGCAACCATGCACTGGATCCCACCCTGAAGGATGCCGTCTCTTACCCGTTCGGTCGAGGCCAGGCTCCCGACTCTATTGGCGTAACCATAAGGGTTCTCCCACACGGCTCGGGATTGATCGGCACTTCGCCCCAGAGGCTGCCCACTCCCTGGCGCAGTTCGACCAGAGCGCGGGCCGTCGCTGGGCAAGTCTGATTGCCGATTGGATTGTCGGCCCAGGAAACGCCAAAGGTCGCGACGCCGCCGCGCGCCAGGGTCAGCGTTACCGTTCTCGGCTCGGCGAAGAGCATCGACGAGACGTGGACATCATGACTGTCGACTGCGAGGGCGCTCGCGTTGAGGAAAGTGACGTTGGGGTAGCCCCCGATACGACAGCGTGCGCCTTGGTTCACGACATCAAATGCCATCGCGCCGGTCCCGGCGGCGCCGAACCAGCCACTGGCTAGGAGCACGAGCTGGTTGGTCGTGCATTCCGGCACCGGAGCCGACGTCGCAGAAACGGAGGTGGCGAGGGTCGGAATGCCGAAGAGCACGAGTCCGACCGTGAGAAGCAATCGAGGCCGCAACACAATGTCATCCTACAAACCTCGGGCAACATCCCGGCAGCGTTGGACCACGTGAGTTTGACACTGTCGGAGGGCCGACGGCGGATTCAATCGGCCACAATCTAATGGCGAATCCGGCAGTGGCACTGGGGGCCTGGCACAACCTCGTTCAATAACGAGATCGCGTCGGAATGTGGGGTCCCCTCAGTTTCACCAGTGCGGTGGGATTAGGAACCTACGAACCGCACGAACATAGATGTAGATGAACACCACGAAACTGGGGAGAAGAGACACGTCCCACTAAGCAGCATCACTCTTTGCTCCGCCAAACGGCTGACGCCCGGTCTCTTTGTTGATCGCTATTTGCGTCGAGCCCGGAGAGCGGGCATTCCCAGTGGAACCGCGGCCACGATTGCCGCAATGAGGCCAACGAATGCCCCGAAGCCCCACCCGATTCCACTAAATCCAATACCGCCCGGCTTGTCCACGAAGGCCAGTACGGTCAGTACCAGATTCACCACCGAAGCTACCAACAACAATTGCTCGCCCGCAATCGGGAGCTTGAATGGCATTTCACTGAATCCCGCGCGCGAAACCAAGTAAACAAGAATCACCAAGCACAAAATAAAGACGAGATACATCCATCCATGCCACAAACCGTCGACGGACACTGAACCAAGGCCGTAGTTGTACGTGAACCACGGAAGAAATAAGGAAATGAACAAAACGAGCGTCGCTATTGCCGTAGTCCGCTCTGCTGGAGACCAACGCTTCATTTCAAAGGAGAACGACGATTTATTCGATCCATCACTCACAATTACCCCTTACGATTCACTCTGACCCGAAATCTTGGAGCCAGATTATTTCTGAGCATATCGAGATTGTGACTATTTCGCTAGGAATTTCAGTTGAACGAGCCGTACGTTCATTTCTCGTGTCGGGGGCCGGACGAAACAGGAATGCAACCCTCCACCGGCGGCTAAACGCGAACAATCACTAGTACGTATCCAATCGCTGACCTAGAAGTACTCCCGTTGGAGATTCTGGACTTCGAAGTTTCACCCCTTCACGGAGTCAAGGAGAAGGCAGCGGTTTGTGTGCCCAAGCGGAGATCATTGGTGAAGTAGCTATTTCAAGTAGTCCCGAAGCAACGTTGGCGAGGTGCTGATCGATTTCCTGTTGCGTGGCAAGCCCAGAATCAACCAGGCGACCTCGAATCTGCTCGAGCGTTGCTCTCTCCAGTTCGTTGCAGACAGGCCCACCGACGGGGAAGTAAGCGTCGGACTGGATCTCTACGAGACCTGCATTTCTGAGGCGCCGAGGCAGAGTCCTACCGAATGAAAGATCAACGCCACGTTCTGCCATGAGGGACCGGAAGGCTCTCTTCAACTTGTTGGCCAGTTCTTGCTCCGGACCGAATTCATCGGGGCACGCCATTCCCTGAAGTTCCGGGTCAGCCTCCTCCAAGATGAGCCAACCTCCTGGACGGAGGGCCTTCACCATGTTGGCGATGGCTCGATCTCTATCGATTACGTGCACCAAGACGAGCCGAGCGTGAACGAGATCGAAAGCAGCACCTGGAGGGGCGTCCGCGGCGACATCGTGGCGAAGCACTTCGTACCTGCGATCCTCGACCTTGTCCAGCCACGACGTATCGATATCAGTTGCGATGACCTTTCCGGTCGGCCCAACTCCCTGGGCGAGCCACGTCGGAATGCTGGGGCCTCCGGCACCCACCTCCCAGACGTTCCACCCTTCAGCGAGCCCGCACTCCTTGATGTGGCGAAACGTGGAGGGGTTGAAGAGTTTTGCGAGCGCATCGAAGCGCTCCCCGGCCTCCGCTTGCTGATTGTTAAGCAAGTATCGCCCGAGATCGTTCACGGCCCTCTGTGCCAACCTCTACTGAGACAGTCTGCACTGACAAATTAATCAACTAGAGGGCGGAGAAGGAATTTCTCCAATGACCATGACCACCACGATCATCGACAACACCAACCTGCATAATGGTGCGATGAAAGACCCAGATTCACCGAACCCCGAGGTGCTCGAGCGCTCTTCGGGCCGCCGGCAGTTCTCGGCCAAGTACAAGGCCAAGATCCTCGCCGAATACGACGCCCTGCCCCGACTCGAGAGAGGTGCGCTACTGCGTCGCGAAGGGCTCTACTCCTCGCTGATCACCGGGTGGCGCGAACAGCGCGACAAGGGGGCCGAGCAAGGACTCGCTCGTCCTGCGGGGCGCCAGAAGGCGGACCCCAAGGACCGGGAGATCGCCACGTTGAAGCGCAAGAACGAGCGTCTCGAGAGTGAACTCGATAGGTCCAAGAAGGTGATCGAGATCCAAGTAAAACTCTCCGCGCTGTTAGAGACACTCGCCTCGAACAGCACTGCGGAAAGCAGCGAGAAGAAATGATCGACGAAGCCATCAGCGAGCTGAGCGATGTCGTGGGCACCTCTGGCGCCATCGCCGCGCTCGGGGAGAGTCGAGCGACCTGGTACCGGCGACACCGCCAGAGTCCTGCACCCGAGAAGCCCGAACGGGTGGCGACACCACAGCCCCGAGCCCTCAGCGAGGTGGAGCGCAAGCAGATCAGGGCGACACTCGAATCCGACGAGTTCATCGACGAGGCTCCGGCCGCCGCCTACGCCAAACTCCTCGATCAGGGCGTGTACCTGGGCTCGGTCTCGACCATGTACCGCGTCTTGCACGAACACGACGAAGTGCGCGAACGCCGGCGCCAGGCCACGCACCCCGCGCACAAGAAACCCGAGCTCATCGCCACCAAGCCCAATGAGATTTGGAGTTGGGACATCACGAAACTGCACGGACCCGAGAAGTGGACGTACTACTACCTCTACGTGATCCTGGACATCTGGAGTCGCTACGTCACGGGCTGGATGTTGGCGCGCTGCGAGAACGCGCAACTCTCGACGAGACTGATGAACGACACGGTCGCCAAGCAGGCAGTCGTGAAGGGTCAGCTCACCATCCACGCCGATCGAGGCTCACCGATGATCGCTAAACCGGTGGTGCACCTGCTGGCCGACCTCGGGGTGACCAAGTCGCACAGCCGACCCCACGTTTCGAATGACAACCCCTACAGCGAAAGCCAGTTCCGCACCTTCAAATACCGGCCGGACTTTCCCGATCGCTTCGGCAGTTTCGAAGACGCCCAGGCCCACTGTCAGCGTTTCATGACTTGGTATAACGAAGACCACGTGCACTCGGGCATTGGCTATCACACGCCCGCCGACCTTCACCACGGACGAGCGGAGCAGGTTCGAGAACTACGTGGCGCGGTGCTGCTCGACGCTTACGCTCTTCACCCCGAGCGGTTCGTCCGCAAGATTCCCACTCCACCGGCGCTTCCGACCGTCGCGTGGATCAATCAACCGGCGAAGGAGGTCGCTAACTCACTGAATTGAATCAAGAACTGTCTCAAAAGACTTGACACGCGCCGCGGTGCGACTCTACCGGCCCAGCCCAAAGCAGTCTCTGGCGCGAGTGGGTGAGGTTGAGTAATCGATGGGCCGACGTCAACAGTCTACGACTGGCGTCTTGCAGCTTGGGCCACCCGATGAAGGGACTCGGCCGTAGTAATGATTCCAAGTCCTTAGAAGATTCGCGCTCAGAAGACGCCAGAGGCGATAGCAACGCCGACGAGGACAAGCACTGCACCGCCGAGCTCGCCGCTCCATTGCTCGACTGACGTACCGAGTCGCGTTCCAATCTCAAGACCGACAAGGGACATTGCCACACTGACCACTGCGATTACGACTGCTGCCAGAAGAAGCGAAACTCTGTAAGTGCCGAGGGCAAATCCGACCACGAGGTTATCTATGCTCAGGGCTGCGCCGGTGAATATCAGACCCCCTAGCCAGTGCGAACCGGGTGAATCGTTCGTCACACTCCGTCGAGCTTGGACGATGGTGAAGACACCCGTGAGTATGAGCAGTCCGCCGCCTAGGTAAGGACCAGCTGAGCCAATGGATTTGGCCAGTCTGTGTCCCGCGACCAAACCCGCCAGGGACATTGCAGCCTCAAGGAAGCCGAAAACTACGGCAATACGGATTCGCAAACGACGATCAACTCCAGACAAACCAATGCCAATGGCAGCAGCGAAATTAGACAAGCCCAGGGCAACGGCTACGAGCAATACACCAGGCATGGAATCAAACTAAGCCGTACGGGCAGAGGAACTCGAATCACGTCGCCGTGAAGCGTGAAACGTCGCTTGGTGA
>Ga0224534_1001493_pt1 | contig 12245 bp, 12 predicted proteins | sample 714E12024metaG_FD_172012 | JGI IMG/M metagenome (GOLD analysis project Ga0224534, IMG submission 172012) | Peat soil microbial communities from Stordalen Mire, Sweden - 717 E1 20-24 | ecosystem: Environmental > Terrestrial > Soil > Wetlands > Peat | place: Sweden: Norrbotten County, Stordalen... | reverse complement strand
CGTGCCGCCACCGCCAAGGCACACGAGCGCGGTGAGTCCGTATTTCTTGTAATTGTTGACGATGACCCCGGTCATGTCGCGCATCTGGCCGTCAATCTTCATGCGATGCGGTTTGTCGCGGCTGGTGCCGAGGATCGTGCCGCCGACGGTGAGGATTCCGGCCAGCCCGCTTCGATCGAGACGCAGCCGCCGGTCGGTGACCAGGCCGCGAAAGCCGTCGCGAAAGCCGATGATCTCCATGCCGTAAAAGCCGAGAGCGGTTTTGCCGACGCCGCGAATGGCGGCATTCAAACCGGGGCTGTCGCCGCCGGCCGTCAAGATGCCGATGCGTTTGGTTTTGGTCATTGTCTCCGCCACATTTGAATCCGCAAAAAGCGGCTGTTTGTCGAGAATAACTTTACGCTGTTCACTCAAGCTTGCATCGTTTCGCCGGAACGCCGGATTTATCCGGCAGGGCATTTAATCACGCAGACCCGCTGCCGCATGAATGCGGCGTTCCGCTACAGTGCCCGTTTGAGCCTCGCTTTCTCAGCCAGCGTAGAAAAATGAGGCAGTTCACCACCATGCATACCGAGACCGTCGCGCCGAACTGAAACGCCCGGTCTTCATAAGCCAGCCGCACGTGATGTCGTCCCGCCGGAACCTGCAACGCCTGAAACGCAAAATTCGCCCGCAGCAGATGCGCCGGCTGGCCATCCACGTATGCGCGCCAGTTGTGATAGTAAGTTTGCGCCACGACAACGAGCGATGGCTCGGCAGCCTCGACTTCGGCGTCCACGTTCTGCGTTGCAAATTTTGAATTTAGCACCCGGGCAACCGTTTGGTTTGTCACGGTCACCAACGATTTCGCTTCGGGTGGCAGAAAGACCATTTTGCCGCCGTCAAAATCCGGCTGCGTCAACGCGCGCAATGTGCCGGCGTCGTCCAGAAACACGGGCTTTTGCCCGGCAGTCGCCAGCGGCAGAAAAGTCTGGCGCGATTGCCATTTAAAAATTGCATTCGTTGCGGTGATTTGCGAGACGCCCATGAAATCTTCCAGTCGCGGAAAGTCCGCGTTGGTCGCGCCGTAAAGCAGAGATTGCACATCGTCACATTCGCGCGGCGTGAGCGAGAAAAAGCCGTCCACTTTCGGCACGCCGTCCAGCAGATTGCAATTGCCGCAATAACCCAACCGCTTCGCCAAAAAATTGTTTTGCGGATCACTGGCCGCAAAGTGGATGAACTCGTTTGCCGCCAGGGGCGTGACCATTGCCCGCGATTCGCCGGGCGCAGGCTGCGGTTGCAGCGCCAGTTTCGTGCGTGACAATCCGGGATCGTAAATCCACGGTGGCACAGTCGGATTTTGCGTTGGCTCATGCGTGAAAACGTCGAGCCACGCGACGAAAATCAGGATGAGCGGCGCGATGCGGCGCAGACCCGGCGCGTTTTCACGCGTTAAAACGAACAGCAACGCCCCGGTCAAAATCAGGAAGGCCGCGCGTGACAAACCGTTGAGCAAAGTCGCGTGAACGTCGTCTGTTGGAAACGGGAATTGCCACGCCCAAAAGAGAATTCCCGCGATGAGCGCCAGCAAAATGGCTCCGACAAGAACGAGGCGCTTTTGAAAGGCCGATTTTTTTTCGCTTCGCAAATTCTGCTGGTGCGTCAGAGCAAACGCGGCGAGCAGTGGCGCGAGAAAGGCCGCGAGTGTCACGTATTTGACCGGGTAAGTCACGAAACTCAACTGCGGGATGATTTTGCGCAGGGCGGGGTAGATGAACGTGTTTCCGCCAAACGCAAAAATTAGCGCGACGAGTGCCGCCGCGCCGAGCAGCCGCACGCGGCGTTCGCGTACCGTCCAAACTGCCAGCAATGCCAGCCATAGCGCGCCGATGCCAAGATAATAAGACGACGTCCATGACTGTTCGTATTGGAAGAACACTCCTTCGGTCCAGGTGCGGCCGAAAGCCATCGGCACGAGAAAATTTGCCCAGCCCCAGCCGGGCATGGACCAGCGCGTATCCGCGTATCCGGCGCCACGCTGCGAATGGACGGCGAGATCGAGGAACGGCAGCAGTTGCACCGCCGCCAGGGCAATCACCAGTGCCACGACCAATGGAAAACGCCAGAAAATTGCAACGCGTGGCTGCGACGCCCCTGTCGCAGAAAATGCCGGCGACGAGGAGTCGCCGCCACCGGCGATGAACTGTTGAATCCACATGGCCAGCAACAAAATCCAGGTGAGAAAAATAATTTCCGGGCCGCCCGCGAGCATTTGCATGGCGCCGAGGAACGCGGCAAAAATGATTTTTCGTCCGCCCTCGCGCCACGCGCCTTCGACGGCGAGGATGACCCACGGCATCCAACTGAGCGTGGCGATGTGACTCGGCCACATGAGCAGGTTGAGCGTCAGGCCGTTGAACGCAAAGGCCACGCCCGCGAACGCCGCCGCGAAGGAGTTGCCCGCCTGCGTGGCCGTAGCTTCATTGCCAGACGGGTGGGCCGAAACCGGCCGGGCGTTGCATACATCAAAAACAGACGACACTTCGGCGTGGCGAAGGCCCGTCCAGCGTCGGGCGAGGAAAAACATGCCGAAGCCCGCGAACCACAAATGCAGCAGGCAGAAAAAACCCAGCGACCATGGCAGCGGCAACAGGAGGTAAATCAGCGACGGCGGGTAGAGCGGCATCGTGTTCCATTGCGCGAGAAACGGCACGCCGCAATTGTTGTAGGGATTCCAGAATGGCAGTTCCCCGTGCCAGAAACATTCGCGCTGAAAATGGGCGAGGGGATATGCGAAAAATCCGTAGTCGCGGATGACGAAGGTTTCCAGGCCGAGCAGAACCTGTGGGAACGTGGCTAAAATCAGCAGCGCCAGCAGCAGCGCAAACCGCCAAGGTGTGAACCATGGGTCAATCGGGTTCCCGGTTTTGCTGACGGATTGTTGCACGTGCAGATTAAAACTGGCGGCGGCGCGAAATGCAACTGCGCGCAATTGACGCTGACTTTGGTAGGGCGGTGCTGCCGCGCCGCCGTGCGCCGCGGCAGCGGCGCACCCACCGAACATCACTTAATTGACGCTGGCGGCATCAGGTCTTACGCTATCCGCAGCTTTATGAGCGAATTGCAAAATTCCCTGCTGGAATTGATCCGGTGCACCTCGGCGGAAATTCCCGACGACGTGAATCAGGCCATCCTCGCGTCGCTGGAACAGGAAAAGAAAGGCACCATTGCCGAGAGCGCGCTGAAAATCATTGACCAGAACATCCAGCTGGCCAAACGCAAGTCGCAGCCGATTTGCCAGGACACCGGCAGCATCCTGTTTTTTGTGGATTGCCCGGTCGGCTTTGACCAGCTCACGTTCGAGGAAACGGCGAAGGAAGCCGTGAAGCTGGCGACCAAAAAAGGTTATCTGCGCCAAAACTCCGTGGACTCGCTCACCGGCGTCAACGATGGCACGAACGTCGGGCCGGGCGCGCCCACGTTTCATTTTCATCAACATCGCTCGCCGGAAGTGAGCGTGCGGCTGGTGCTCAAGGGCGGCGGTTGCGAAAACGTCGGCGCACAATACTCGTTGCCGAGCGAGAAGCTCAACGCGAACCGCGACCTCGATGGCTGTCGCAAGACGATTCTCGACGCAGTGTTGCAGGCGCAGGGCAAGGGCTGCGGGCCGGGCATTCTGGGCGTATGCATCGGCGGCGACCGCGCGACGAGCTATGAGATGAGCAAGACGCAGTTCCTGCGGCTGATTCCCGACCGCAATCCGAATCCAGTGTTGGACAAACTGGAGCAGGACATTTTGAAAACCGCGAACGAACTCGGCATTGGCCCGATGGGTTTCGGCGGCAAGACGACGTTGCTGGGCGTGAAAATCTGCGCGGCGAACCGTCTGCCGGCGTCCTATTTCGTCAGCATCAGCTACATGTGCTGGGCCTACCGGCGCCAGGGCGTAACGCTGGATGCGGAGGGGAAGATTGGGAAATGGCTATATTGATATGGACTCCGAATACATCCAATCAATTCGCTATAAGCTCCAAAAAAGACTCAAGCGACTTAGCGCTGCGAATCAAGAATCGTTTCGCATGGTTCTTGCCCAAACATGGCTCTTTCTTCAGGACAACGAAATAACGAAAGGTATTTTGGATGACCTTGAACGCCGAGTTCCGGAAGCGGAGAAATGGGCGGACACCGTTATTCAAGACGGCTGTGCGATGTATGGTGACACGGAGCTAACACAAACGGCCATTTGTTATTGGGTCGTAAAAACCTGTGCGACAGCACCGTTTGACGAAGAGAAAGCGTTGGAAGAAGGTCGCCATCGTGAGATCATGCAATTGACGAACAGTAATGATTTTCGAGACAGCTATGTCGAGCCACTTTTTGATTACGTAGAAGAGCAAATCGACGACAAGCGCATGACTCTTGCTCTTCTTAAAAAATATAAGCACCGGTGCGAATGGTTTCGGCGAAAAGAATTGAAGTTAGCTTCAGAGCAGGGTGAAACAACTCTTGTTTATGACCTCTACGAATATTTACATGACCAAGGACTGCAGTTTCATATTGAACCTAAATCGGCTTCGGGTCGCGCTGATTTGATTTCGGCTCAAACAGGCAAAGACCGTCTTTTAGCTGATGCTAAAATATTTAATCCTGATGGCAGTCAAGACAGCGGTCATATCGTAGAAGGCTTCCGCCAAGTTTATGAATATGCAAAAGATTTCAACGAACCGTCTGGATACTTAGTAATTTTTAAGACATGCGAACGAGACTTGTCGATTCCAACACAAAACCAAGAATCTGCGATTCCTTTCATCACCCACAACAACAAAACCATTTTCATCATCATCGTTGACATCTTCATTTACGACAAAACCGCATCGGAACGTGGAAAACTGAAGGCGTATGAAATTCTGCCTGAAAAGTTCGTGCAATCGCTTTCAGAGAACAGTTCACCTGCAAATTGATTCCGTTTTATGATTAAGCTTTCCTTTCCCTTCACCGTAGAAAAAATCCGGGCGCTGAAAGTCGGCGACGAGGTGTTGATTTCCGGCGTCGTGTTCACCGGGCGCGATGCGGTTTACTGAAATATGGAATCGGTTTACATTGAGACGAGCATGGTCAGTTATCTGGTGGCGCGGTCAAGCCGTAATCCGGTGACGGCCTGGCGGCAGCAACTCACAAAGGAATGGTGGGCGGAGCAACGCGGGCAGTTCGCCTGTGTGATTTCGCAGGAAGTCATCGCCGAGGCGATGGAGGGAGATGCCGGCATGGCGGCGAAGCGGATGGCTGTGTTGCAGGGATTGCCGTTGATTTCGGGCGGAGCGGAAAGCGCCAAGCTCGCGGCGGATTTGCTGGAGCGCAGATTGTTTCCCGCCGTTGCCCGCGCGGATGCGAATCATCTGGCGGTCGCCACCTGTGTTGCGATAGATTATCTGCTGACGTGGAATTTCCGGCATCTGGTCAATGCGCTGGTTTTGCATCGGCTGGAAAAATTTATTGCCGAACGCGGCTTACACCTGCCGCGCGTTTGCACACCGGAAGAACTCATGGAAATGTGAGACGATGAAAGCTGACCCGATACTTGAAGAACTCTGGCGCGTCAAAGACCAGTTGTCGCGCGAAATGGCCGCCGACCCGGCTGCTTATTTTGCGAAGTTGGACAAAATCACCAACGCCGAGGAAAAGGCGGGGCGAAAAGTGATCCGTTCGGCGGAAGAACTGCGCCAGCTCGTGGCCGAGAAAGAACGCCAACGCGTTGCGCAGGCGGCAATGGTTCTCAACGACAAACCACCGCGCAAGAAGCGTTGAAGCAGGGGCAATATGAATGACGATCCGATTGTAGAAGAAGTGCGACGCGTCCGGGATAAACTGGCGCGCCAGTTTAACTACGATATCCACGCTATTTTCGCCGACTTGCGAACGCGCGAGCGCGTGGAGGACCCGGCGCATCCTCTCGTGAGGGACGCAAGCGAATGGGCGGAAAGCCGGGAAAATGCACTGTTGCTCCGCGACCAGCCAAAATGAAAAGGCTAGTTTTGCTTGAAAGCTGAACCGATTCTTCAAGAACTCGAAGCCGTGAAAGAACGGCTGGCGGCGGAAGCGAACGGCGACACGCGGCGTTTCCTCGAACAGATGGAGGCATGGCTGGAGGAGCATCCTCACGCCGGGCCGGTGGTGAATTCGCCGGAGGAATTGCAGGCGCGATTGCGGGCGCGCGAGGCCGCCGAACCGCCGCCGCCCCCGGGCAAGCCGTATCGGATCCATGATCCGATCATCGCCGAGGTGCGTCGAACACGCGAAAAGCTTTATCGCGAACGGAAAACCGCGCCCTTGATTTTGAAGGACGAACCACCGCGCAAGAAGCGTTGACGCAATTCAAGAATGACCATGATTAAATTGAGTTTTCCCTTCACCGAAGAAAAAATCCGCGCGCTGAAAGTCGGCGATGAGGTGTTGATTTCCGGCGTCGTGTTCACCGGGCGCGACGCGATGCACAAGTATTTGCACGAGGGCGGCAAGCTACCGCCGGGCGTGAATCTGCGCGACGGCATCCTGTATCACTGCGGCCCGGTGGTGATGAAGCAGGACGACGGTTCGTGGAAGGCCACTGCCGCCGGCCCGACGACTTCGATCCGCGAAGAGCCGTATCAGGCGCATATCATCAAGGAATTTGGTCTGCGCGGCGTCATCGGCAAGGGCGGCATGGGTGATAAAACACTCGCGGCCTGCCGCGATTACGGCTGCGTGTATTTGCACGCGGTCGGCGGCGCGGCGCAGGTGCTGGCCGACTGCATCAAAAAGGTGCGGAATGTTTACCTGATGAAAGAATTCGGCGCGCCGGAGGCGATTTGGGAATTTGAAGTGCAGGATTTCCCCGCCGTCGTCACGATGGACGCGCACGGCAATTCGTTGCACAAGGAAGTTTTTGCGAAGAGCCAGGCCGAACTGGCGAAGCGGTTGTGATTTTGACGGTAGGGCCGAGCTGCCGCTCGGCCTGGCTGCGCGGCAGCGCAGCCCTACCAATCTAAAATTTAAAATTCCATTCGCGCGTCGCGTATTTCTCCCGCGCCAGAGCCGTAATCTTTTCGAGCGGCGGTTTTTTTAACGGCTCCTCCGCCTGCCAGGCTTGTCGCATGGCAAGCTTCACTTTGTCTGCGGACACGTTCAGGTTCGTCAGGAACCGGTCGTGGGTGCGGTGCTCCCGATAATCGGGTTGCTTCGACGGCATGGGCAGCAGTTCGCTGACGAGCGCGAGGTCGAAGTTCAGCAGGAATGTTCCGTGAAAAAGCAGAAAGTGTCTTCTGCGGCGCTGTGAGTTGCCGGAAAATTTGCGGTCGCCGACAGTGAGATCCGTATGACCACGCACGGCGATTTGGGGTCCGGAGTCCGGGGTCTGGGGTCTGGAGAAGAGGCTTTGCAGCGCGGCGCGGTTTTGGCGCATGATGAACTGGTTGGCGATGCCGATGCTGTGGAGCGGGCCGTCTGCAGTAATTCGCAGAACCAGCGTGTAGTTCAGGCAGCCGGGTCCTTGCAGCACGGTGCCACCGCCGGAACAGCGTCGTAGAATCGGGATGCCGTGCGTTTCGCATGCCGCAACGTTCACTTCCGCCGCCACTTTGTTCGCGTAGCCGACAACGACAAAAAATTCGCGCGATTCCCAAAAACGCAGCACCTCGTCGCCGGCACCGGCTTCCGCGGCGTCGAGCAGCGCCTCGTCGCCGGCCAGGTTTTCGACCGGCCAGGGAAGCGTCAGATCGAGTAATTTCATTTTGCAGTTGCGCTGATTTCGCTGGCGTTGAGTGTAGGGTTCCGTTTTAATCCTACCGAGCTTTTTGTGAAATGGAAAAATAGCGGAGAAGACAGTGAGCATTGAGAAAAAAGGAATTCACGGGTCGGGTGACAAATGGGCGGAGTCGCTACAGTCCGTCTTCGATCTGGCCCTGGAAAACCAGGGACCGGAACGGACGGCACAATTGCTGAAAAAACTCGCCGACCGTCTGCGCGCTTCGCAGACAGAATTGCCACGCGGCTTCAACACGCCTTACGTCAACACGATTCCGCCGGAGCAACAGCCGCCGTTCCCCGGTGACTGGCAGATGGAGCGCCGGATCAAGAGCTACATCCGCTGGAACGCCATGGCGATGGTGGTCAAGGCCAACTCCACCACCAACGTTGGCGGCCACATTTCGACCTACGCCTCGGCGGCGACGCTTTACGAGGTCGGCTTCAATCATTTTTTCCGCGGCCGCACGGAGAATTTTCCCGGCGACCTGGTTTATTTCCAGGGTCACGCCGCGCCGGGCATGTATGCGCGTGCGTTCCTCGAAGGCCGTTTGGACGAAAAACATCTGCAAAATTTCCGGCAGGAACTCGCCGCCGGCGGCGGGTTGTCGTCCTATCCGCATCCGTACCTGATGCCGGAGTTCTGGCAGTTCCCGACGGTCTCAATGGGACTTGGTCCGATCCTGTCCATTTATCAGGCGCGGTTTAATCGCTATCTCCAGGCGCGCGGCCTGGCGAAATGGATGGAGGAGCCCAAGGTTTGGTGTTTCGTCGGTGACGGCGAAACGGACGAGCCGGAAACGCTCGGGTCGCTAACGCTCGCGTCGCGCGAGAATCTCGACAACCTCATCTGGGTCGTTAATTGCAATTTGCAGCGCCTTGACGGTCCGGTGCGCGGCAACGGGAAGATCATCCAGGAACTGGAGGCCGCGTTCCTGGGCGCCGGTTGGAACGTCATCAAGCTCATTTGGGGCAGTGATTGGGACGATTTGCTCGCGCGCGACAAGAGCGGCCTGTTGCTCCGGCGCATGGAAGAGGCGGTGGACGGCGATTACCAGAAGTATTCCGTCGAGCCGGGCAGCTACACGCGCCGGCATTTCTTCGGCAAATATCCCGAATTGCTCGAACTGGTGAATCATCTCACCGACGACCAGATTCGCAAGCTGCAGCGCGGCGGTCACGACACGCGCAAAGTTTATGCTGCCTACCAGGCCGCTATGGAGCACAAGGGCCGGCCGACCGTGATTCTTGCCAAGACGGTGAAAGGTTACGGTCTCGGCGAAGCCGGTGAAGGCCGCAACATATCGCATCAGCAGAAAAAGATGAACGAGAAGGAGCTGCGCGAATTCCGCGCGCGGTTCAACATTCCGATCAGCGACGACGTCATTGCGGAAACGCCATTTTATCGTCCGCCGGCGGACAGTCCGGAGACAAAGTATCTGCTCGAACGACGCAAGGTGCTCGGCGGCTTTTTGCCCCGGCGCAAAGTCAATCCCGGTTCGGCGGGACTCGACGTGCCGAAACCCGATTATTTTGCCGAATTTTTCAAAGGCTCGAACACGGAAGTCTCGACGACGATGGCGTTTGTCCGGCTTGTCAGCGTTTTGTTGCGGGACAAAAGTCTGAGCCGAAACATCGTGCCGATCATTCCCGACGAGGCGCGCACGTTCGGCCTCGACGCGCTGTTCAAAGACATCGGCATTTACTCGTCCAAGGGGCAGCTTTACGAACCCGTGGACAGCCAATCGTTGCTTTACTACAACGAAAAGAAAGACGGACAAATTCTCGAAGAAGGCATTACCGAGGCCGGTTCGATGTCGTCGTTCATCGCGGCAGGCACGTCTTACGCGACACACGGTGTGCCGATGATTCCGTTTTACATTTATTATTCGATGTTTGGCCCGCAGCGCGTCGGTGACTTGTTCTGGCTGGCGGGCGATATCCGGGCGAAGGGCTTTTTGCTCGGCGCGACGTCCGGTCGCACCACGCTCAATGGCGAAGGTCTTCAGCATCAGGACGGACACAGCTTGCTGCACGCGAGCACCATGCCGACGCTGCTGGCTTACGATCCGGCGTTCGCTTACGAGATCGCCGTCATCATCGCCGACGGCCTGCGCCGAATGTATGCCGAAGGCGAGGAGATTTTCTATTACCTCTCGCTTTACAACGAAAACTACGCCATGCCACCGATGTCGGCGGGTGTTGAGGACGGCATTTTGAAAGGGCTGTACAGGTTCAAGGCCGGACCGGAGATTTTCCAACCTGGGAGCGCCGGCGTCTCGCCGGCACACACGAAACTCGCCGGCGGGACGCCGGCGCTCCCAGAACTCAAGGCTCACATTTTCGGCAGCGGGCCAATCATCAACTCGGCGCTAAAGGCCCAAGAAATTCTGGCTGAACGTTACGGCGTGTCCGCCGACGTGTGGAGCGCGACGAGTTACAAGCTGCTCCGCACCGACGCGCTGCGGTGCAAACGCTGGAACATGCTGCACCCGGCGGCGGCGCCGAAGAAATCATACGTCGAAACGTTGCTGGCGAAAGAGCCGGGGGTGTTTGTGGCGGTTTCGGATTACATGCGGCTGGTGCCCGACCAGATTGCGCCGTGGGTGCCGGGTGGATTGATGACGCTGGGCACGGACGGTTTTGGCCGCAGCGACACGCGGGCACGATTGCGCCGCTTTTTTGAAGTGGACGCCGAGTCCACCGTCATCGCCACGCTCTACGCGCTGGCGGAGAAAGGACAGGTCGAGCGACAAGTTGTCGCCAGCGCGATCAAGGATTTGGACGTGAACCCGGAGAAAGTATTTCCGCATATTGTCTAACGCTCAAATTAAAAAGCCGAACCAGAAAACTGATTCGGCTTTTTAGCAAGTACCCCAATCAGGAAGGCGAAGTCAACTCTGCTTCCGCCAGAGCAAGCGACGAAGACCAACCAATCCGCCCAGTATCACCAAGCTAAACGATGCCGGTTCAGGAACATCGCTAACACCATTATACACATTAAACCCCACACCGGGAGTCCAGGTAAATGCGCCGTTAACCTCCAGAATCCCGCCGCCGTCATTTGGGAACAAAGCAGCAGGGATGCCGGTGTCGGCCGCGTCACCGTCCATATCATCGGAATAAAAAAACATCCGGTCAGAGGTTTGGCCTCCCATGTTACCGCTGAGGTCCGTGAACCGAAGCACGTCGCTTATATGTCCGCCGATGGAATCGTCATAGATCCGGACGTCGCCGTTGGCCACCAGCCCCATACGATTCACGGTATACAGGAGCTGAAGGATGCCCGTGTTGGGATCTGTTGCAAAACCACCTGGGTGATCAGCCCACCCGATTCCGTCATACATCGACCCAATGCCGTTTTCATCAAAGTTGAGAATGAAGGAACCAGGCCCCACCTCCGTCCCTGCCAGTTGCGCCCGTGCCTCAAGCGCCGCAATCCCGCACAGCACCGCCGCCAATAAACCAATTCGTTGATATACTTTCATAAGTTGCCTTTCTGTTTTCTTTTCTAATTCTCGCCGTCCGTTCGGGTCTCATTTGCGTTTTTCAAACTCCAGCACGCTACTTACCACGCACTTCCGCCTCCGTGAGACGCGGACCGCTCAGTTTCAGGTTATTTCAAAAGGTATTACTGCGGCTTTCAGAAAACTTGGAAAGTCGGCTGTTCAGCCGTCGGCTGGTGAGGTGAACTTCCAAGGCCAGGCTTAATTACGGCGCAAGGGACAACGGCCGGCAACCCGGTTGGCGCAGATGGGAGGCAGGACGGTTTCCGACGCGACCGTCAGCGCAAGAAATTCATCCATGACGCGCAGGACCAGTTTTACCCGGTCGGTTACTGCCAGCTTGTGATACAGGCGTTCGCAGTGCGTGTGGACGGTGTGGGGTGAGACGTTGAGATTGTTGGCGATGGCGAATTCGGTGTAATCGTCGAACACCCCGCGCACAATCTGAAGTTCCTGCCCCGAGAGTTTCAGGCTGCGGGCGATTTCCCGCCATGCCTGTTCGGAGAACATCGCCGCACCCAAAGGGCATCGCAACTTATGAGTGGCCGGCGAGTCGGTCTTGGCAAGTGAATACGCACTGGCCGCGCTCATGGCTGACTCCCCGCCAGTGTGAACTGGCAATTTGGTTTCATAGCCGCTTTCAGGAATCGCAAGGCCATCTGCGTGGCGTCGCTACGGCACTTCCCGATGCCATGCCTTGAATCAACGATTCACCCCACTTATTAGGTTTCGAGCGGATACTATCCTACTCTTATTACCGGGTCAAATGGTTTCTGCTCATGAACAGTCCACGGGGCGCATCCGGGCACTGCCGCCAACTCCGACAGCTACACTTGGAGCGCCGATCTCCGAATCGGCATGATAACGCCAGCGGCGCACGTAACCGAATGCCGGAACGGAGTCCGGCGCTCCGATGACAGTTGCACCCCAGCCCACCGTCATTGCGACGCTTTACGCGCTGGCGACGATGATTTTGAC
>Ga0224534_1001492_pt1 | contig 12255 bp, 9 predicted proteins | sample 714E12024metaG_FD_172012 | JGI IMG/M metagenome (GOLD analysis project Ga0224534, IMG submission 172012) | Peat soil microbial communities from Stordalen Mire, Sweden - 717 E1 20-24 | ecosystem: Environmental > Terrestrial > Soil > Wetlands > Peat | place: Sweden: Norrbotten County, Stordalen... | reverse complement strand
GAACGCCACCGCCGCATTTGACAGGCTCGCCTGCCGCCGGTACACCAGCCGCAGCCTGCGTTCCAGTTGCAACTCCTTCACCCGCACCCGAACCAGCGCGCCGCTCGCCAGCTCCGTCCGCACCGTCAGCCCCGGCACCAGCGCCACTCCATTGCCCATCTCCACAAACCGCTTGATCGCCTCCAGCGAAGGCAGCTCCACTCCCATCCGCAGCGGGGTCTTGTGCCGCCGAAACGTCTCGATCACCTTCTGCCGCTGCGGAGAAGAAATATTGTGCGCAATAAAGTTCAGCGCCCCAAGCTGCCGGATCGAAACCTCGCCCGCCCGCGCCAGCGGATGCTTTGGGTTCACCACCAGGTCCAGCTCATCGCGGTACACCACCACCGACCGGATCGCCGCGTCGTCCGGCCGGAAGCTCAGCACGCCGATCTCCACCGTATGCACCAGCACGTCGTCCGCGATGCGGCTGGCCAGCGCACGCTGCACCGTCACCTTGATCCGCGGATTCAGCCGGCGAAACTCATCCAGCAGCGGCAGCAACACCAGGCACGTGTACTCGTTCGCCGCCAGGTTCAGCCGTCCGCGATGCAGCTCCCGCAGCTCATTCAGCGCGCCCGCCGCCTCCGTGCGCAGGTTCAGCAGCTTCACCGCGTACTCGCGCAGCACTTCTCCTGCATCGGTGAGCGTGCCATCGCGCGACGACCGCTCCAGCAGCACCTCGCCCAGCTCCGCCTCCAGCTTGGCGATCGCCTGGCTCACCGCCGGCTGCGTGCGATGCAGCCGCGTCGCCGCCCGCGAGAAACTCCGCTCCTCCGTCACCGCAAGAAACGTCTCCAACTGAAAAAGGTCCATCTCGCCTCCTGTCGGGCGCAAACTCATCAACCACACTTGGAGAGTTCTGAATCGCTCCCCGTTTTGAAGGGGCGGGATTTCAGTCCCGCCATGAATGCTGAAGTATCAAGAGGGCTTTAGCCCCTGAGGGAATCTGCCGTGCTGTGAACTCCCTGATTCATCCCTTCCCCCATCGCACTCCTCGCGCCTGGCCATGAATATCTCCATTAGAAATAATAATACATGTGCGAAACACTATAAGCCTGGGTTATTCTATATCACAAGGAGCCGAGGTCGAACCCATGTCCGAATCAGTCCCCGACGTTACCCCAGTAAACCCGCGGAGTCCGCGCGACGGGAAGCAGCCGCAACCCGGCCGCATCCTCTTCTTCGACACCACCCTGCGCGACGGCGAGCAGTCCCCCGGATGCGTCATGTACGGCCCCGAAAAGCTGCGCATGGCCCACCAGATCGCCGCGCTCGGCGTCGACATCCTGGAGGCCGGCTTCGCCATCGCCTCCGAGGGCGACGCCGAATCCATCCGCAACATCGCCCGCGAGGTCGGCTCTTCCGCGAACGCCCCCGTCATCGCCTCCCTCGCCCGCGCCAAGCGGGAGGACATCGAGGCCGCCGCACGCTCCACCGAGCCCGCCGCCCGCCCCCGCATCCACACCTTTCTCTCCACCTCCGACCTGCACCTCGCCGCCAAGCTCAAGATCACCCGCGCCGAGGCGCTCGACCAGATCGCCGAGATGGTCGCCCTCGCCCGCACCTACTGCGGCGACGTCGAGTTCTCCCCCGAGGACGCCACCCGCACCGACCCCGACTTCCTCGTCCGTGTCTGCGAGGTCGCCATTCAGGCCGGCGCCACCACGCTCAACCTCCCAGACACCGTCGGCTACTGCCTCCCACAGGACTATGCAGGCATGTTCCGCATGGTGCGCGAACGCGTCCCCGGAATCGAAAACATCGTCCTCTCCGCCCACTGCCACGACGACCTCGGCCTCGCCGTCGCCAACTCCATCGCCTCCATCCAGGCCGGAGTCCGCCAGGTCGAGTGCGCCGTCAACGGCATCGGCGAGCGCGCCGGCAACGCCTCCCTCGAAGAGCTTGCCGCCATCTTCGTCACCCGCCGCGACCAGTTCCCCTTCCGCCACAACATCGTCATGAACCAGCTCTATCCCACCAGCCAGATGCTCGCCACATGCATCAGCTTCGGGGCCGCGCCCAACAAGGCCATCGTCGGAGCCAACGCCTTCGCCCACGCCGCCGGAATCCACCAGCACGGAGTCATCGCCAACCCGCTGACCTACGAGATCATGACCCCCGAATCCGTCGGCGTCCCGCACAACTCGCTCGTCCTCGGCAAGCACTCCGGCCGCCGCGCCCTCGAACATCGCCTCATCGAACTCGGCCACCGTCTCTCCCACGCCGAACTCGACGCCGTATACCACCGCTTCACCGAACTCGCCGACCGCAAGAAAACCATCTACGACCAGGACCTCATCCGCCTGCTCAAACCCGAACCCAAGGTCTCCGCCCTCGCATGAAATTTGCAGTTGTCATTCTGAACGAAGTGAAGAATCCCCGCATTTCGTTTTTGCTTGTTCTTAATCCGTAATTGGTCTTCGCTTTTGCAGTTCCTTGTTCTAAATCGGTTCCATCGGTGTCAATCGGTGTTAAGCCTTTGCCATTGCAGTTGTTTTTTTCTGGAGTAAGAAAATGCGTCTCAAGATAGCCATCCTCGCCGGCGACGGCATCGGCCCCGAAGTCACCAACGAAGCCGTCAACATCCTCAAGGCTGTCGCCGAGTTTGGCGGCCACGACTTCACCTTCGTCCCCCTGCTCCTCGGTGGAGTCGCCATCACGGCCACCGGCTCGCCCCTCCCCACCGCCACGCTCGACGCCTGCCTCGAATCCGACGCCGTCCTGCTCGGCGCGGTCGGCGACAAAAAATTCGACGCGCTCACGCCCGACAAGCGTCCCGAGTCCGGCCTCCTCCAGATCCGCCACGCCCTCGGCGGCTTCGCCAATCTCCGCCCCTCCATCGCCTACCCCGCGCTCTCGGCCAACTCGCCGTTGCGTCCCGAGGTCACCGAAGGCGCGGACATCCTCTTCGTCCGCGAGCTGCTCGGCGGCCTCTACTTCGGCTCGCCGCGCGAGTGGAACAAATCCACCGGCGAGGCGTGGAACACCATGCGCTACACCAAGTCCGAGGTCGCCCGCGTCGCACGCGTCGCCTTCGAACTCGCCAGCAAGCGCCGCCGCAAAGTCACCTCCGTCGACAAGGCCAACGTCCTCGAAGTCTCCCAGCTCTGGCGCGCCACCGTGACTGAAGTGGCGAAGGACTACCCCGCCGTCACCCTCGAGCACCAGCTCGTCGACTCCATGGCCATGCACCTCATGAACATCCCGCGCAACTTCGATGTCGTTCTGACAGAAAATCTCTTCGGCGACATCCTCTCCGACGAGGCCTCCATCATCACCGGGTCGCTCGGCATGTTGCCCTCGGCCACCATCGGCGGCACGGTCAATCTCTACGAGCCCGTCCACGGGTCTGCCCCCGATATTGCGGGCACCGGCAAGGCCAACCCACTCGGCGCAATCCTCACCGCCGCCATGCTCCTGCGCCACTCGGCGAACCTCGAAGAGGACGCCGCCGCCATCGAGTCCGCCGTCCGCACCGTCCTCGCCGACGGCCATCGCACCGCCGACATCGCCCGCGGCAATACAGCCAGCCAACACCTCGTCTCCACCACCGAGATGGGCAAGCTAGTCCATCAGGCGCTCGCCCAGTCCATCGACCAGCGCCAGTCCATGCACGCCGTCTAAAGGAAAGACTTAACACCGATCAACACCGGTTGAACCGATAGAAACATGCAGCAAAGAATGCAAGAGATATTAATCAATTCAGATTTGTATTGGTAAATGTAGAAATAATTTTTTGCTTTTATAAATAATCATTGTTTTATTGTTTTTGATCGGTTCAATCGGTGTAAATCGGTGTTAAGTATTTGCACTTGTTCTAAAACTTTATGCGCCGCCTCCTCCAACTCGCCGCCGCTCTCCTTCTCCTGACCACGCTCGCCCCCGCGCAGGCGGTCAAGAAGCCCAAGTCCGCGCCCGAAAACGTCGAATGGCTCTGGCAGTACACTCCCGACGACACCAACAAGCAGGGCCGCGAGAACGACCTCGTGCAGGACGAGCGTTTCCGCCCCTTCCTCGACCAGTTCCTCACCGCTCCGCAGACCTTCTGGGGCACACCCGTCAACGGCCGCTATCGCTCGCTCGCCAGCACCGCGCTCGACCACCTCACCGTCCCCGGCAGCGTCCTCGCCGACGACAACCGCTACATCTCCATCTCCGGCTGCGTCGTCCACTTCTGTCCCGCGCGCGGCCTGCTCTGGATTGATCTCAACGGCGCGCACCACCTCGTCGTCTTCGCTGCCATCGACTGGATCAAGGCCGACAAAACCCCCTCCGACCCCGCAGCCGAGTACACCCTCTGGCTCTTCCCAAATGAGCCCCTCACCATCGCCGCCAACGGCGCGCAGCACCCGCCCGCCGCGCTCCTCCGCGCCCTCGCCCGCTGGACGGCCCAGCCGCTTCCCGGCTCCGCCATCGTGCAGAACATCACCCACGCCATTCTGGTCGATCCCGACGGCACGCCCCACCAAGTCCTGCCCTCAACCCTCGGCATCATTCCACCCCCAGCCATCTCTGAACCGAAAGTTAATCCATGACCCAAACAATGAACAACGTACCTCGCACCCTCTTCGAAAAAGTCTGGCAGTCCCATCTCGTCGCCTCACCTGCTGGCGAGCCCGCGCTCCTCTACATCGATCTCCAGCTCGTCCACGAGGTCACCTCGCCCCAGGCCTTCGACGGCCTCCGCCTCGCCAACCGCAAGGTTCGCTGTCCAGACCGCACCGTCGCCACGGTTGACCACAACGTCCCGACGACCTCCATCGCCGACCGCCTGCACATCGTCGACCAGACCTCCGCACGCCAGGTCGAGGCCCTCCGCAAGAACTGCGCCGAATTCGGCATCGAGCTCTTCGACGTGCAATCCCCTTCACAGGGCATCGTCCACATCATCGGCCCCGAACTCGGCTTCACCAAGCCCGGAATGACGATCGTCTGCGGCGACTCGCACACCTCCACCCACGGAGCCTTCGGTGCGCTCGCCTTCGGCATGGGAACCAGCGAGGTCGAGCACGTCCTCGCCACGCAGACCCTCCCGCAGTCCAAGCCAAAATCCTTCCGCATCAACGTCGAGGGCGCGCTCCCCACCGGCGTCACCGCCAAGGACGTCATCCTGCACATCATCGGCCGCATCGGCACTGCCGGGGCCACCGGCTGTGTCGTCGAGTACGCCGGCTCCGCCATCCGCGCCCTCTCCATGGAAGGCCGCATGACCGTCTGCAACATGAGCATCGAGGCCGGTGCACGCGCCGGCATGATCGCCCCCGATGACACCACCTTCGCCTACCTCAAGGGCCGCCCCTTCTCCCCCGGCACTACCCCTATTGGTTTGTCATCCCGTAGCGCAGCGGAGGGATCTGCTTCTAGTACCATCGACGAATCCATCTGGAACCAAGCCGTCTCCCACTGGCGCTCCCTCGTCACCGATCCCGGCGCAACCTTCGACCGCGAGCTCACCCTCAACGCCGCCGACATCACCCCCACCGTCAGTTGGGGAACATCCCCCGGCATGGTCACCGGCATCGACTCCACCGTCCCGCTCGCCGATCCCAACGCCAGCGAGGCCGACCGCCAGGCCTTCGACCGCGCCCTCGAGTACATGGGCCTCACCCCCGGCCAGCCCATCCAGCAGATCCCCATCGACTGCGTCTTCATCGGCTCCTGCACCAACGGTCGCATCGAAGATCTGCGCGCCGCCGCCGCCGTCGTTCGCGGCTACAAGGTCGCCACCACCGTCCGCACGATGGTCGTCCCCGGCTCTCAGGCCGTCAAGTCGCAAGCAGAATCCGAAGGCCTCGACCGCATCTTTAAAGATGCGGGATTTGCCTGGCGCGAGCCCGGCTGCTCCATGTGTCTCGCCATGAACCCCGACATGCTCTCCCCCGGCGAGCGTTGCGCCAGCACCTCCAACCGCAACTTCGAAGGCCGCCAGGGCCGCGCCGGCCGCACCCACCTCGTCAGCCCTCAGATGGCCGCCGCCGCCGCCATCGCCGGCCACTTCACCGACATCCGCACCTGGAAATTCAAACCATAGCCGTTTAGTTTGTCATCCTGAGCGCTTAGTTTTGCTGTCATTCTGAGCGCAGCGAAGAATCCCCGTATTTCGCTTTTTCCGTTGTTTGTTTTGGCTTTTACTCACAACTTACAACTTACAACCGTTCCGAAGGAACCCTATGATCGCCATCAACACACTCACCTCCGCCGCCGTTCCCCTCCCGCGCCCCAACGTGGACACCGACCAGATCATCCCCAAGCAGTTCCTCAAGCGCATCGAGCGCACCGGCTACGGCGACTTCCTCTTCTTCGACTGGCGTCGCCTGCACGATGGCCCCGCCGTTCCCAAAGAAAAGATCGGCCAGCCCGACCCCGCCTTCATCCTCAACGACGCCCGTTACACCGGCGCGCAGATCCTCATCGCCAGCAAGAACTTCGGCTGCGGCAGCTCCCGCGAGCACGCCGCCTGGGCGCTCACCGACTACGGCTTTCTGGTCGTCATCGCGCCCAGCTTCGCCGACATCTTCTTCTCCAACGCCGGCAAGAACGGCATGGTCCTCGTCCGCCTTCCCGAGTCCGATGTCGAACTCCTCACCGCGCGCAGCACCGCCAACCCCGCGCACCAGATCACCATCTCGCTCGATGCCCAGACCGTCACCGACGAGCTAGGCTTCAGCGCAACCTTCGACATCGACCCATTCCGTAAATATTGCCTGCTCAACGGCCTCGACGACATCGGTCTCACCCTGCGCCACGCCACCGCCCTCGACGCCTTCGAATCCACGCACGACAAACAGTTCTGGCTCACCCCGAGGCCCGTCAATGCCTAACACCGATCCACACCGGCAAGCACCGATCAAAGACAAAATCGATTAAGTTCTTGCTCTTGTCGTGTTTCTGTTATCCGTATAAGTCCGTGGTCGGTTTTTATAAGTTACTGCAATTCAAGATCGGTTTCATCGGTGGTAAATCGGTGTTAAGCCTTTCGACCAAATCACCGCAGCAGCATAAGGAGTCCACGATGGCAACCAAATCGCAGAACATCAACATCCCCACCCTCACCGGGGCCGAGATCGTCTGGGCAACCCTCGCCGGCGAGGGCGTCGCCACCGTCTTCGGCTATCCCGGCGGGGCCATCCTGCCCACCTACGACGCGCTGCGCAAGTTCCCCATCCATCACGTACTCGTCCGCCACGAGCAAGGCGCCGCCCACATGGCCGACGGATACGCGCGCGCATCCGGCCGCACCGGCGTCTGCGTTGCCACCTCCGGCCCCGGCGCCACCAATCTCGTCACCGGCATCGCCACCGCCATGATGGACTCCATCCCCATCGTCTGCATCACCGGCCAGGTCTCGTCCAAGGTCCTCGGCACCGACGCCTTCCAGGAGATTGACATCACCGGCATCACGCTGCCCATCACCAAGCACAACTTCCTGGTCGCGCGCCCCGAAGACATCGCGCCCGCCATCCGCAAGGCCTTCCAGATCGCCGCCGCCGGCCGTCCCGGCCCCGTGCTGGTCGACATCACCAAAGACGCGCAGCAGGCCTCCGCGCCCTTCGACTTCGCCGCCGCCGCGCCCGCCGCGCACCGCCCGCATCCCATGCTGCGCACCGAATCCAGCGCCATCCAGCAGGCCGCCGAGTTGATCGCCGCGGCCAAGCGTCCTGTCATCCTCGCCGGCCACGGCGTCCTCATCTCCGAAGCCGAATCCCAGCTCCTCGCCTTCGCCGAGCGTCGCAATATCCCCGTTGCCAGTACGCTGCTCGGCCTCGGGGCCTTCCCCACCGGCCATCCCCTCGCCCTTGGCATGATGGGCATGCACGGCGAGTCCTGGGTCAACCACGCCATCCAGCAATCCGACCTCCTGCTCGCCTTCGGCATGAGGTTCGACGACCGCGTCACCGGCACGCTCGCCACCTACGCCCCCCACGCCAAAAAGATCCACATCGAGATCGACCCCTCCGAGATCGACAAAAACGTCCACGCCGACGTCGCTCTCGTCGGCGACCTCAAGGCCGTCCTCGAAACCCTCCTTCCCCTCGTCCCCCCACTAGACCGGGTGCCCCATCCATCGCAGTCTCACCGCGATGGGTGGGTTCCCACCGAATGGCTCCGCAAAATCTCCAAGATGAAGGGCGACGCCAGCGCCACCGACATCATCAACCGCCCCGACAACGGCCATCTCTACGCCGCGCACGTCATCCACGACATCTGGCGCGAAGCAAAAGAATCCGGCCGCCTCGCCCAAACCATCATCGTCACCGACGTAGGCCAGCACCAGATGTCGGAGGCGCAGTACTTCCGCCACGACACGCCGCGCTCGCTCATCACCTCCGGCGGCCTCGGCACCATGGGCTTCGCGCTCCCCGCCGCCATCGGCGCAAAGTTCGCCTGCCCTGAAAAGGATGTCTGGGTCATCGCCGGAGACGGAGGCTTCCAGATGACCGCCTGCGAGCTCTCCACTATCCAGCAGGAACACATCGCCATCAACATCGCCGTCATCAACAACGGCTTCCTCGGCATGGTCCGCCAGTGGCAGGAGATCTTCTACGACAAGAACTACGAGTGTACGCCCATCCTCTCGCCGGACTTCGTCGCTCTCGCCGCCGCCCACGGCATCGCTGGCGCGCACGTCCGCCAGCGCGCAGAAGTCATCCCCACCGTCACCCGCGCCCGCACCAGCGGCCATCCCTTCCTCATCAACTTCCACGTCGAGAAGGAAGACGGCGTCTATCCCATGATCGCCCCCGGCTCCGCCCTTCACGAGATGGTCCGCCGCCCCGCCGCCGACCCCCTCATCGAACTCCCCGAGGCCGAGTAGTATTGAACTCGTTCACTTACACCGTCATTCTGGCCTGAGCGAAGTCGAAGGCCAGAATCTCCGTATTTCGCTTTTGTTGTTGCCTGTTCTGTTGTTGTTTGTTTTTGCTGTCATCCTGAGCGTAGCGAAGGACCCCGATGGATCTGACTCACCAACGCCGTTCGAACCTTTCTCCCGAAGACTTCGCCCCATCGTCTTCGCATGGTCACGAACGGCATGGGCACGAACGGCATGGTCACGAACGGAAGGGCACGCGTTCACGCGTGCCGCAATCCGTCCCCTCCACCCCCGACATCCTGAGCGAAGTCCCAGATATGCGCAGCGCCCCCAATCCAGCGCCAACGGCGCGTCCTATCCTAGCCTGGGGCAACGCCCCAGGTACAGCCGCGCCACAGACCCGCGGGCTGAAGGCCCGCGCTAAACGCCTAATCCCACACAAACTTCTCATCGAATGCGACGCCATACTTCGCAAACATCGCCCGCATCTCCGCCTGGAAATCACGCCGCTGATGATGCGCGGCCTGCGCATCGATATACCGCACCAGCGCCGCTCGATCGCTCAACCCAACCGAGAACGCCGCATAGCCTCTCTGCCAGCCAAATCGCGCAAACTCCGGCCCTTTCGTCTTGATCCACTTCGACGACGAAACCTTCACCCGCTCCACCAGATGCGCCATCGATTCGTTCCGTGCAAGCAACAGCGCAATGTGAACGTGGTCGGCAACTCCGCCAACCCGAACGCAGATGTTCTCCGAATGATTGAGAACCGAAGCCAAATACGCATGCATCTCGCTTCGGATCGCTTCACCCAAAAACGGCCGCCGCTGCTTCGTGCTGAAGACCAGATGCACCAACACATACGAGAGCGATTGCGGCATGGCAACAAGTATAACGCGGGCCTTCAGCCCGCCCCCTCTACCGCCGTCATCTCGAGCGAAGCCCCAGATATGCGCAGCGCCACCGTCCCAGCGCCAACGGCGCGTCCTACCCTAGCCTGGGGCAACGCCCCAGGTCCGTGCATCCCCGCGAACAGCGGGCTGAAGGCCCGCGTTACACTAGCCTGGGGCAACGCCCCAGGTCCGTGCATCCCCGCGAACCGCGGGCTGAAGGCCCGCGCTACTCTAGCCTGGGGCAACGCCCCAGGTACGCAGACCCAAACCATCTGCGGGCTGAAGGCCCGCGCTATCGAAAGCTCGATCCAATCAGTATCCGCCCCCGGCTCCGCCCTCCACGAGATGGTCCGCCGCCCCGCCGCCAACCCCCTCATCGAACTCCCCGAGGCCGAATAATGTCCGACAATATCACGATCCGAATAGCTCTAAGAAGATTCGGAAGAAGTGTTCGCACGGGAGTTGGCACATTTATTGGGGCAGGTCTGTATACGCTGGGACGTTGGATGGAAGTGTTGGCCTACTGGATGCGAGGGCAGTCAGCCAAACCTGAACGCCCTGACGATCCAGTGGCGGGCCCTTTATACGACATGCAAAAATATATCAACATTTGGTCCGCTCGACACTTTCTGAGTTACACAATCATCAAAGACGAGGCTGAGGACTATCGAAGACCTTATCCTTCGCAAGAAGAATATGACCAGGAAAAACAGATCCCAACGTGGTTCAAGAATGGGGACATAATTAACACGCACGAAGTCAATTACATCTGTGGAACGCTTGGATATGACGAGACAAAGGTTATTGAATTGATTCAACATAATCCTCGTTTGGTCATGAACTACCTTCGCGCTACATATTGGGATCATTGGTCAAAATCGAAAGAATAAAAACAAGAAAGGCCCCAATGCTCCACGCCTTCGTAGCCCGCATCCAAACCAAACGCGGCACTCTCACCCAACTCGCTCTGCTCTGCGCACTCCTCACGATGCCCTGCGTCTCACACGCGCAAACCGCCGAAATCCATATCCGTATCGTCAACGGAAAGAACGGCCGCCCAATCAAGAACGAGACCCTCCGCGTCTGGACCACCAGAGACCACGTCGACGCCGATCTGTGGCCCACCGATGCAACCGGCTCGGTCCTCCTTAAAGTCGACGGCAACGCGCAAATCGCGGTCGATGCGAATCTTTATGCAAACTGCCGCGCCCTCCCGCAAAACCAGCAACCCTCCCAGCTCCTCTACTCCGTCGCCGAAATCCTCAACAAGGGAATCTCCACGGAAAACACCTGCGGAACCGTCCTCGTCGCCGCCAAGCCCGGAGAACTCATCCTCTTCGAACGTCCATTCACCTTGTTGGAAAAGGTCAAAGGCCAGCCTTCAAGCTAACCGCCAATCGCGAACCGCAACCCCCCGAGGTCCCCATGCTCCACACCTTCGTAGCCCTCGTTCAAGACAAGCCCGGCGTCCTCACCCGTGTCGCCTCGCTCTTTCGCCGTCTCAGCATCAACATCGTCTCGCTCACCGTCGGCGAGAGCGAGCAGCCAGACACCTCGCGCATGACCATCGTCTGCGAGGCCCCCGAGACCGCCGCCGACCGCATCCGAGCCTCGCTCTACAAGCTCGAAATCACCATCGACGTCGACGAGGTCGGCCGCTCCGAAGCCGTCATCCGCGAGCTCTGCCTCATCAAGGTCGCCGCCGGGCCCAGCGTCGGCGACCATCGGGAAGACGCCCCCGCCGGCATCGGCTCGCGCTCACAAGTCTTCGAGCTGGCCAACGTCTTCCGCGCCCGCGTCGTCGATCTCGCACCCGAGTCCATCATGCTGGAGATGACCGGCTCCTCCAGCAAGATCGAGGGCCTCATCCAGGTCCTGCGCGAGTCCGGCTACACCATCATCGAGGTCTCCCGCACCGGTCGCATGGCCATGCGCCGCGGCCACCACACCAGCCGCGTCCTCAAGGCCCTCGGCCAGCCCAACGGCAGCCCCGCCGCCAAGCCCAAACCCAAGCCCGCCGCCAAGACCCTCCCCGACGAGAACGAAGACAAATGAAGCCGCACACCGTCTTTAATCCGTATTAAATCCTTCGTTCTTGATCGGTGTCATCGGTGCAAATCGGTGCTAAGCCTTCATCTCAATTACCATTGCATCTAGAGGAAAATCATTCACCATGGCTAAGACCTATCACGACGCAGACGCAGACCTCTCTCTCATCCAATCCAAAAAAGTCGCCATCATCGGCTATGGCTCGCAGGGCCACGCCCACGCGCTCAACCTCAAGGACTCGGGCGTCGATGTCCGCGTCGGCCTGCGCGCCGACTCGCCCAACGTAGCCCGCGCGCGCGCCGCCGGCCTCATCGTCGGCACCGTCGCCGAGGTCTCCAAGTGGGCCGACGTCATCATGAACCTCACCCCCGACCAGACCGCCGCCAAGGTCTACCACGCCGAGATCGCCCCCAACATGAAGCCCAACGTCACCCTCATGTTCGCCCACGGCTTCAACATCCG
>Ga0224534_1001485_pt1 | contig 12304 bp, 11 predicted proteins | sample 714E12024metaG_FD_172012 | JGI IMG/M metagenome (GOLD analysis project Ga0224534, IMG submission 172012) | Peat soil microbial communities from Stordalen Mire, Sweden - 717 E1 20-24 | ecosystem: Environmental > Terrestrial > Soil > Wetlands > Peat | place: Sweden: Norrbotten County, Stordalen... | reverse complement strand
TTCCTTCCTTTATCCAAAGCATTGTCAGCACGCTTGAGTATGTCGGCAGGGCCTTCGATTGCTCCCAAATGCGAGCACCGGATGCGACATGATGACTCTCCAACCAGAGATCGGCCGCAACGCGTTCCGGCCGATCTGGGGTATCTCGGCCTGCAAAACAATCGTATGCGAATGTATCCTCCCGAATTGGACCCGAGTGAATAATACCAAACCTGAATTCCTCAGTGCGTTTCGACCATGAAATTGCCCGAGCAACGGACCAGATGACAGCGCAACGGTGGCTTGTGAGATGACAGAAGCGCCAACTTGCTGCCGAAAGCGACGCTTGGCCTCGCCACTGATTATTTAATTAAGATCGATGCATTTAAAAGTAGGAATTTCCGTAGTCTACTCCGTAGGGATGTCGGAGTGTGCGGCGCAACCACATGACTGTCGAATGACCAACGACGCCGGAATAGTTGTTCGAACCCCTGTTGATGGTCTCTTCGCAGCGATTAGTTCGAGCAGATGGCGAGTCGCGATCTCCCCGAGCAGTGCTGTCGGCTGGCGCACGGCACTGATGGGAGGGCGGAAGACGTGGCCGAGCGGAATATCCCCGTAGGAGAACAGAGCGAGTCCCTCCGGTACTGAAATATTCAAATCGTTGAGTGCCTCTAAGGCCAAAATCGTCGCTGTGGCATTCGCCGGGAATATAGCCTGTACTGGACTTCTCCCCGAGAGAAGCTTACAAATCACGCTCTTGGCTGATTTTTTATCCTCACACTGCGCATAGGGAAGCACCGCCAAGCCTTTCGCCTTCATTGCTTCCTGGTAGCCTATGATGCGCTCCTCGATCGAATAAATCATGGCACTGAGGCCAAAGCAGGCTATACGTTGGTAACCGTGCGAAAGAAGATGCTCGACCGCCGCGTGAGCGGCCATCCGGTCTTCAATCGTCACATAGTCGGCAGTAATGCCTTTAACTGGCCTGTCGATCGCTACTAACGGAACCTGATCCAAATCGTGCTTATGCAATATCATCCCCGGAGACGATGCCAGCAAAATTCCATCCACCTGATGGTCTCTCATTCGCTGTATCAGTTCCGTATCGCTCTTGCTCTCGTCGTTCGTAGCTGCAATCCAGACCAGGTAGCCACATTGCAGCGCCGTCTGCTGAACGCTGTGCGCTATGGATGCAAAAAATGGATTGGCCAGGTTAGGGATAATCAGACCAATAACATTGGAAGGCTGTCCCATCAGAATGCGGGCAGCCTGGTTGGGCCGATATCCAAGCTCATCGATCGCGTCCTTGACCTTGCGCGCCGTTTTTTTCGTGATGTTCGGGTAGCCGTTCAGGTAGCGGGACACGGTCATCACCGCCAAACCAGCCCTTTTGGCTACATCCGCCAGAGTGACGGCCTTCGAACGTCGAATGGAGTTGGCCATAACAGAATGATAACGCAAAAAAGATAATCCAATTTCTTCATCTGTGCCATCATGAGTTGTTTAAGTCGCAACTTCGAATGACAGTACGTGACGGGGAACATTCATTCCGTATTCCCTTCGGAGCATCGCGAAGGAGAGTTTCTTCCAGGAGAATGACGCCTCAGCGGCAGATGCTTCCTCTACAATCCGCTACAGATTGGGTCTCGTTCATGACGATTCGAAACCATCGAGCTATCGGATAGTACCCGGTTCAACGAGAGTTGTACGATCAGCACCAAGCGAAGACTACAGGCGCTGGATTGTCATTCCACCATCGATATTGAGAACTGCGCCGGGCGAATACGGCAGGTTGCCCGTGACCAGCGTCGTCACCGCTTTGCCAACATCCTCCGGCGTGCCCCACCGCTTGTCGAGGAAGAGATCCCCGGCAAGCAGAGCGTCATACTTTTCCTTCACGCCTTTGGTCATGTCGGTTGCAATCACACCGGGGCGCACCTCATACACCGAGATGCCATATTCGGTCAGTCTCGATGCCCAAAGCTTCGTCGCCATCGCGATTCCGGCCTTCGCAATGCAGTAGTCTCCACGATTGACGCTTGCCACGGTGGCTGACACAGAGCTTATGTTCACGATATAGCGCGGCGCACTCTTCTCCGTCTGCTGCTGAATCATCCAGTTCGCCGCGGCCTGCGTCAGGAAATAGGGCCCTTTGAGGTTGGTCGCAATCAACTCGTCAAAGCTTTCTTCGGAGGCCTCCAGAATGTCCGCGCGCACCCTGGGCGCAATTCCTGCATTGTTGACCAGAATATCCAGTCTCGCAAAGGACTTGCGAATTTTGTTTAGCAAATACTGCCGCGCCGCAGGATCAGCCACGTTGGCGCGCACATACTCCACCCGCTGCCGCGGCGTCTTCACGCCCGAGCGCAGTTCGTCGAGCGCCTGCTGTGCGTCTTCAGGGGCATGTACCCCGGTGATCACCACATGAAACCCGGCGGCGATTAGAGACGTCGCAATACCTCTGCCGATTCCCCTGGTCCCACCACTCACAAGCGCAACTGCTGTTTCCGTGTCCACTGATTTCTCACCTCTGAAACTAAAAGAATGTGTAGTATTTCCCGTCCGCAAGGCGCGCTATCAGCAATGCCAGTTCCAGCATGTGATAGTCGCCCCACATGCTCGATTCTCCATACGGAACCTTGGCGCCAGATGGAATGTAGTCCCAGCCATTGGGGCGGTGATAGATGCTATGCAGAAGAATTCCTTCATGCTCGGGCTGGGTCGAAAGATAGGGAGCCTGCAGCAAGGTCTTCGCCACCGTCAGACCTGCCTGGAAATATTCCTTCCCCGCGTCGCCCATCACTCTACCAAGCCGGATCAATCCCTGCGCAGCTATCGCGCTCGCCGACGAGTCGACGGGCTCGAACTCGTTAAATGGATCGGCAGGTTTTTCCTTCCATCCGCCCAGGCAATGCATCTGCGGGGCTCCGGTATCCCAATAGCAGATTCCGTCCGCGCTGCTTCCCTGGCGAATATAGAAATCGCACGTTGCTTTCGCCGCCTTCATCATCATGTCAATGACTTGGGACTTTTGCAGCTTACCTTCGCGAGCAAATTCACTCTCAGGACGCGATTGGACAAACTCCAATTCCTCAGCAAATCCCACCATCGCCCATGCCAGGCCACGGGTCCACGTTGTGAACGGCGAATAGCCTTGCTGAGTCGAGGGGCAACGATAGGTTCCACTCGCAGGATTGAAGATTGCCTCATGGACCGTCCGGCCGCAGAGTTCGGGTGTGTCGTACGAATCCCGCCCGGTACCGTAAAAGATATTGAACTCAGCAGAAACGCCCGCATGGGTCAGCACGCGATGCAGGAGGCTGATCGCCCGATCCTGCTCGCCCTGTAGAGTATGCCCAAGTTGATGCGCTAGGCCGCAGATGCGCAGAGTCCGAATCGTGTCGATAAACAGAGAATGAGATCCATTGAACGAATAAATATAGCCTCGTCCATCCGGTAAATCAGTCCACCGTGCAGCCTGCACGGCTCCGCTCACCTTAAGCGCCAATTCATAAAATCTAAGTTCTCCCTCATCGGCCGGCAACCTTCCTTCCAGCAGCAAGCGGCGCAACTGGCCATAGGTAGCAAGATTGTTGAAGCCATGATCGTGAACGCCGGTGTGCGTCACGTGTTCCGCCATGCTCTGACGCGTGCCCTCCCGGCCGACCCGGAGCAATTCCTCGCTCCCAGTCGCGTCAAAGCACAGCAGGGCATTGCCAAACATGAACCCCTGCGTCCACTGCGTCCAGGCCCGACTGCGGTATTTGCCCGCAGCCGTTACCACCGGCGCGCCATCGCTGCTCTTCCAGCGTCTTGCAATCATCAGCGTCTTTGCCGACGCCAAATCAAACAGCCGCGCGACCGGTGAAGACAGATCGCTAGGGCAAATCTTGTTGTCGATGCGCATAAACTGCCAATCCTCCTAGACAAGTGCGGTGAAACGCTGAATCATGAGATCGAGCACCTCGTCACCGGGCATATCCCACAGCTTTTGGTTGAAAATCTCCACTTCGATCGGCCCTGTATATCCGGCCTTCTCCACGGCAAGCCGCAAGGCACGATTGTCGATGACTCCATCGCCCATCATCCCCCGCCCCAGGAGCATGTCCGGCATGGGCACAAGCCAATCGCATACGTGGAATCCGTAGATTCGTCCAGCGCACCGGGGAATCACATGAAATATCTCCGGATCCCACCAGATATGAAATGCATCCAGCACCACTCCAACTTCATCGGGCGTGTATGCGCTGGCCCACTCCAGTGCCTGGGCAGCCGTGTTCAGCACGGCCCTGTCGCCGGCATACATGGGGTGCAGCGGCTCCAGACCCAGACGAACGCCTTTCTGTTTGGCGTACGGAACGATTGCCTTCAAACCATCCATTACCATCTGCCGGGCATTGGCAATCGGAATCTTCGCCACAGCTCCGGCCACCATCACCAGCGAATCGGCTTCGAGAGCCGCAGCCTCGTCAATCGCGTGAAAATTCTCCTCGATGTTCTTCTGCCTGTCCTCTGCGGTAACCCCAGGGAACATGCCCCCGCGACACACACTGGAGACATGGAGACCTGCCTCGCGCACCAGGCGAACGCATTCGTCCAGGCCGGCCTCCGCAATCTTATGACGCCATAGCGAGATGGAGGGGATGCCATGCCTCGCGCACCCCTCTACCGCCTCCTTGACCGACCAATTATGCGTCGTTGCCTGATTCAAGCTCAGGCGTTGAATCTCTGCCATGGTTTCTCCTATGCGTTGAGGACGGTTGCTCCGTCGATCTTCGGAACGTCGATCCAACGGCGCTCGGCCCACGACTTCAAGCCAAGTTCCGCGAGCTGAACACCGCGAGCTGCATCCACAAAGTCATGCGGGAATGGCTCGTCCACCACCACGTGGCGAAGAAACATCTCCCACTGCACCTTGAAGGCATTCTCGAACTCATCGTTGTCCGGAACCTCTGTCCAGCCTTCACGGAAGTTGATCGGATTGGGCAGGTCCGGATTCCAGACCGGCCGGGGGGTATTCACCCGATGCTGCGTCTTGCAATCGCGCAGTCCGGCGATCGCGCTGCCTTCGGTCCCGTCCACTTGCAAATTGAACAGCTCGTCGCGATAAACCCGCGTCGTCCAGGATGAGTTGATCTGAACGAAGATGTTGCCGTCCAGCTCAAATGAGCCGTAGGCAGCGTCATCGGCAGTGCAGGCGTAACGCTGGCCATTCTCGTCTACGCGCTCGGGGATGTGCGTCGCTCCGATGCACGAAACCGCATTCACCATGCCAAACGTGTGATCCAGCACATAGCGCCAGTGGCAGAACATGTCGACGATGATGCCGCCGTCCAATTCCTTTTTGTAATTCCAGGAGGGCCGCTGGCCCGTCTGCCAGTCGCCTTCGAAGACCCAGTAGCCAAACTCGCCGCGCACGGAAAGAATCTTGCCGAAGAATCCGGAATCCACGAGCCGGCGCAGTTTGCGCATGCCTGGGAGAAACAGCTTATCCTGCACAATGCCCTGCTTGACTCCCGCACGAGAAGCCTTCGCCGCCAGCTTCAGTGAAGATTCCACCGAGGTCGACAATGGCTTTTCACAGTAAACATGCTTTCCCGCATCGATCGCCTTCGAAACATTGTCGCCCCGCATACCCGTCATGCCGGAATCGAAATATATCTCGTTTTTCGGATCGGCAAGGCATTGATCCAGATTCGTGCTCCAACGCTCAACGTCATGTTCTGCAGCAATCGCACGCAGCTTGTTCTCGTTCCGCCCCACAAGAATCGGGTCCGGCATGATGACAGTGCCATCGGCAAGCTTCACGCCCCCCCGATTCCGTATCTCCAGCACCGAGCGGATCAGGTGCTGATTCAGCCCCATGCGCCCGGTAACTCCGTTCATAATGATTCCGATTTTTCTTTCGCTCATCCAACCCTCCTAAGGCTGTGTGTTGCAGGATGTTTTTGGAAAGACGCCCCCGGCCTTCCACTTCGGCCGGCTCGATATGGCAAAAATCATGAATGCACCGATCAATCCTAGGCACGCCATCAGCTTCCAGGCATTGTCATAAGAGTGATATGTATCGAATATCTTTCCCGCACACCACGGAGCCATCCATTGTCCGATCGAATAACCCATGATGATCAGCGACAGGATCTTTCCCAGAGCGGCTACGCCGAAGCATTCCGCCGTCACAAGTGGAATCAGCATGTAGTCGGCGCCCATGGCAAAACCGAAGACTACCGCAAAGCCAAGCGCCATCGCCGGATGACCAGCAAAGGGCAATATCAGAATGGCCGCACAGAGAAGAAGATAGAAACACGCCATGGTGTTCTTCTTATTGAATCGATCCGCCAGATATCCCACAATCACCCGGCTCGCGAGACTGGCAATCAAAAGGATCGACAGCGTTCTTGTAGCCTGGCTCGGCGAGTTACCCACACTTTCAAGAAAAAAGATGAAGTGCTGAATCACTGCGTTCATCGCGCCAATCACAAGCGCCGATCCAACCAGAATAAGCCAAAAGTTCTTATCCTTCGCCGCTTCCGATATCTCGATTACCGCTGGCGCTACGGAGATCTCCAGGCGCGTGATGGTGCTGCTGTCTACCCCGTCGGGATGCAGACCCATTTCGCCGGGCGCAGAACGCGTCACCCACAGTCCGACGGGGATCAACACCAGTAGCGCGGCCGCCCCTGTTGCCTCGATAGCGCTTCTCCAGCCCAATCCACGAATCATCCAGTTGATAGCAGGCGGCGCAACGGCTCCCCCTAGCCCCAACCCCAGATAGGCATAGCCCATCGCCTGTCCGCGGCGCTCTCTGAACCAGCGGGCAATCAACACCTGATTTGATATCGGCCCAGCCAGCACATATCCAATGACCTCCAGGATGCACAGCACTTCGTACTGCCAGAAGCTCCGCATAAAACCCATGCCAATCAACGGCAGTCCAATGAACCCCACTCCCACCAGAATCACGGGGCGCGCCCCCACGCGATCGATCAGAGTCCCAGTGACAATGCCAAACGGCAATCCGACCAGCAGAAATCCCAGCAGAAACCCTTGCGTAACCTCGGCGTGCGTGAATCCAAGTCCGCTTGTCAGAGCAGGATAAAACACCGGAAATCCATAAAAGATAATACCGACTGCAAAGAACAAATTCAGGAATGCCGCGACTACAATGAACCATCCATAGAAGATGGCTGGAGAAGTTCGGTTTTTCATTGAACACCTCTCCGCGTCAATCCATCTCCATGCATTTGTTCCAGAAAGATACAGATTGATAGCGCTATTTGCGTACGGATACTATCCCCGACAAATACGGTTTGTCAAGCGCGTCTTTTCGAAATCTTCAAGTGCGCCAGATTCGCTTCATCCATTTTCATTAATAATATGAGTTTCAATCATTTACAGAATATTCGCTCGCCCGGTCCCGCATGGCTCAAGCCTCCGCACCTTGAATGGTAGCGCTATCGTTAATTGCCCTGCTCCCATCCCGGAACCAGCCACAGCTCCTTTGCCGGGCAAACAGAGGCCCCTCCCCAAGCATTTGCAGGGGATATTGAAGGGCATTCGGCGAACCAGGACTCGTCCAGAATGCGCTGCCGCACTGCTGGGTGGGATCGGCCTGATGGCGGTTGGCGCGAAGAGATAGGTTCACTTCAGATAGGCGCGGACCAGGTCGATCAGCTCCTCGCCGAGGTCGGGCGTCAGCGGAGCGTGGCCGTCCTGCAACAGATGCAGGCGGATGTGGTCTTCCAGCACCTCGGCCATCAGGCTGTTGATGCCTCCGCGCACGGCGGCCAGCAGCATCAGTACCTGCGCGCAGTCGTGCTCATCGGTGGAGAGCGTGCGCTCCACCGACTCGATCTGCCCGTGGATGCGCTTGATGCGGTTGCGGAGTTTGGCGTGGTCGCGTTCGGTATGGGACATTTTCTTTCTCCTTCTTTACAACTTTATTATACCCTAGTGGGGTATACTATATTCAAGAAGAAATGCAGACCGCCAAGAGGCCGTCGCAAAACAGAATCAAGGACCGCATCTACATGAACATTTGCACCGCATTCACACAACACGGTCAGAATCAGAGGCGGATGGTTCTCCTCTTCTCGCGCGTGAGACGGCTGGCCGGTCTGCCGATGGCGGTGCTGATGGTTCTGTTGCTCTTCGGCATCGCGACGTTCGAGGCGGCGGCGCAGGCTGTGTCCAGTGCTGCGTCGCAGTCGATCGATCCGGTGCTGGCGGATGCAACGCGACCGGATCGCATTCAGCCCGAAGCGCCAGCCGCGGCCCTGGAGACGGCGCCCCCGACGTTCTTCCCTCACCCCGACGGCACGCGGTACTTCATCGCCGGGCAGGCCAACATCATCTTCCAGGCGCATGGGCCGTTCCACTCGCCGTACGAGGGGACGAACAGCCTGCTGGGGCGCGGGGAGTACAAGACATCGCTGATCGGCACGCTGTATATGGGCGCGGAGCTGGTGCGCAACCCGGCGCGGCACCTGGAGGCGATCTACGACGAAGAGTCGGCGGGCGGGCGTGGCATCAGCGAGGCGCTGGGGCTGGCGGGATTCACCAACCTGGATGTGGTGCGCAACCCGAGCCTGGGGCCAATGCCCTATCTGGCTCGCGTGCAGGTGCACCAGACGATTGGATTTTCCAGCAAGACGGTGGAGGCCGAGCGCGGGCCGTTCTCGCTGGCGACCGAGGTGCCCGAGCGGCGGCTGGAGCTGCGCGTGGGCAAGATGGGACTGCCGGACTTCTTCGATCTGAACAGTGTCGGCACCGATAGCCACCTGCAGTTCCTGAACTGGACGACGGACAACAACGGCGCGTGGGACTACGCGGCCGACACGCGTGGCTATACCTACGCCGCCGTCGCGGAGTACGACGACAAGAACTGGTCCGCGCGCTACGGCCTTGCCACCATGCCGACCGTCGCCAACGGGATCAACTTCGATTGGAGCCTGAAGCGCGCCAGCGGACAGAACACGGAAGTCGAGTGGCGTCACGGTCTCTTCGGCGGGCTGCTGAACCCCGATCGCAAGGGCGTGGTTCGCGCGCTGAGCTATGTCAACCACGGGCACATGGGGCTTTATCGCGCGGCGAATGCAGCGTATCTGGCGAAGGTGGACGCGACGCCGGACATTACGAAGCATGAGACGTTCGGCGCGGTGAAGTACGGCTTCGGCCTGAACGCCGAGCAGGAGTTGACCGAGGAGCTGCGCGTCTTCGGCCGCTTCGGATGGAACGAGGGACAGCACGAGAGCTACGTCTACACCGAGGTCGATCAGACGGTTGAACTGGGCGGCGATCTCACGGGCAAGCACTGGGGACGCGCCAACGACAAGGTGGGACTCGCGTTTGTGAGCAACGCCATCAAGCGCGACCACCAGCAGTACCTGAGGCTCGGCGGACTGGGATTCCTGCTGGGCGATGGAAATCTGAACTACGCGCGCGAAGACATCCTGGAGGGCTACTACACCCTGCACACATGGCGCGGCCTCAGCTATGCGCTGGACGCGCAGTACATCGCCCATCCCGGCTACAACCAGGACCGCGGGCCGGTGCTGGTGGAGTCGGTGCGGATGCATGTGGACTTTTAGAGACGGTCGTCAGTTGCTGGTTGTTGGTTGTTAGTTGAAGGCAAGTGCGTGGGTGGGACGTATACTTCATCCGTGTCCTCGCCGCCACAATCCGTCGTGTTGTTCGTCTTCGTGATCGGCCTGCTATTCGGCAGCTTCCTGAACGTCTGCATCTCACGGCTACCGGCGCACCGGTCCATTGTGAAACCCCGCTCGCACTGCTCGGCCTGCGGCCATTCCATCCGCTGGTTCGACAATCTGCCCGTAGTGAGCTGGGTGATGCTGCACGCCCGCTGCCGCGATTGCGATGCGCCAATCTCCTGGCAATACCCGGCGGTGGAGTTGGCGGTGGGCCTGTGGTTCTGGATTGCTGTGGACTCTTTGTACTTGGCGGTTGAGCGGACGCATGATCTTGGCTATACCGCGAGCGCGATCACTGCACCGCTGATAATTCATGCGCTGACTTTCTCCATTCTCGGCTTCCTCCTGATCGGCCTGATGGTGATGGACTGGCAGACACAGCGGTTGCCGGATGCGTTCACACTGACCGGAATTGGTATCGGATTCGCATTGATCTGCGTGCAGGCGTTCTTCCTTGCGCCGGGCGAGGGCGACATTGTGCTCAACACGACGCATCAGCTTCGCCTCTCCAGTCCGGGGAGCTTTGCGTCGCATGGCAATGTTTTCCTGACCGGCACAGAGGCGCTGATCATGGGCCGCATCGCCGCCATCGCTGGCGCGGCAGGGATCCTGTTGGCGGTGCGCTGGGGCTACAAGGCGCTGCGCAAACGCGACGGGATGGGCCTGGGCGATGTGAAGCTGCTGGCGATGATCGCCGCGTTTCTCGGCTTTGGTGAGGCGCTGCTCGCTTTGTTTGCCGGAACGCTGGCGGCCAGCTTCTATGGCATAGTTCTGATCGCGCGCCGACGGGCCAGCAGCGCTAGCTCGCTTCCGCTGGGCAGCTTCCTCGCCGCCGGAGGACTCTTCGCGGCTCTCTTTGGGCCGCGAATCATCGTCTGGTACATAGGGCTGTTGCAATAAACGCGCTATAGATCGGGCTTTCAGCCCTCGGACTTCATCCGAACCTCTTCATGGGGCTGCGCCCCATGCTGGTATAGACCGGGCCTTCGGCCCTAGGTTTGCGGGATGGTGATCGTCATCACTTGATTCGTGTGCAACTGGGCGGTTTGCTTGACACTTGACCAGCCCGATTCTAGAGTCAAAGCTGGTGATGCAGACAATCCCATACATCTGGAACTACCTTCCCCTTGCGCTGCATATTGTTGCCGCGCTGGGCATCGCCGCCGGCATGGTGGCCGCCTCCTTCTTCATCGGACGACACCGCAACTACCGCGTCAAACTGGACCCCTACGAGTGCGGCATGGACCCGGTGGGCGACGCGCGCGGCCGCTTCTCCGTTCGCTTCTACATGGTCGCGATGCTCTTCATCCTCTTCGACGTGGAGGCGGTCTTCCTGCTTCCCAGGGCGGTGATCTTCCGCCGTCTGCCAGCCATCACCGGATCGCGCATGTTCGGCTTCTGGGAGATGCTGGTCTACCTCGGCTTTGTCGCCGTCGGCCTCTTTTATGTGTGGAAGAAGGGGATTCTGAACTGGACGTACGACAAGGGAGACCTGTAAATGTACGACCCGGCAAGCGCGCTCATGGGCAAGGCCGCCGTCTTCGAGGCGATGGCAGAGGACCCCGCCGTCGTGGCGCTGGCCGAGCTTGCCATCGACGCGAAGTTCGACCGCAACGAGCTGACCATCACCGTCGCGGGCGAGAACATCGTCGCCGCGTGCGAGGCCGTCAAGGCCGCCGGATACAACTTCTTCGAGGACCTCACCGCAGTCGACTGGTACCCCCAGGAGCCGCGCTTCCAGCTCTCCTACCACATCGTCTCGCACAGTCTTCGCCGGCGGGTACGTCTGCGCGTCCTGGTCGGCTCAGCCGGCGCCAGCGTTCCGTCGATCACCGCGGCGTGGCCCTCGGCAAACTTTTACGAGCGCGAGGTCTTCGACCTCTTCGGCATCGACTTTCCCGGCCATCCACGCCTGACGCGCATCATGATGCCGGAAGACTGGCAGGGACATCCGCTGCGCAAGGACTATCCCGTCGAAGGCTACCGGTAAGACAGATTCAAGGTTCGAGGTTCAAGGTAAAGGCAGGCACCGCAGATGGCACCCAGCGCTGCACCCGACAGGATCACCCCCGGAGTGGAAGACGTCGTCGCCGGCGCGAAGCTGCACGGCAACGCGGGCACGGGCGAGCACTCCATGGTGCTCAACATGGGGCCGCAGCATCCCTCCACGCACGGCGTGCTGCGCGTGGTACTGGAGCTGGACGGCGAGATCGTCGTCGCGCTGGCACCCGACATCGGCTACCTGCACACCGGCATCGAGAAGACCTGCGAGGCCAAGTTCTACCAGCAGGTGGTTCCGCTGACCGACCGCATCGACTACCTCTCGCCGATGACCAACAACCTGGCGTACTGCCTGGCGGTGGAGAAGCTGCTCGGCCTGGAGATTCCCGAGCGCGCGCAGTTGCTGCGCGTGCTGCTCAACGAGATCACGCGCATCGAGTCGCACCTGGTCTGGCTGGGCACGCACGCCATGGACATCGGCGCACTGACCATATTCCTGTATTGCTGGCGCGAGCGCGAGGCTACCCTGCGCATCTTCGAGGCCGTCAGCGGCCAGCGCATGATGAGCAGCTACTTCCGCATCGGAGGCCTGGCGCTGGAGCCGCCGAAGG
>Ga0224534_1001484_pt1 | contig 12306 bp, 13 predicted proteins | sample 714E12024metaG_FD_172012 | JGI IMG/M metagenome (GOLD analysis project Ga0224534, IMG submission 172012) | Peat soil microbial communities from Stordalen Mire, Sweden - 717 E1 20-24 | ecosystem: Environmental > Terrestrial > Soil > Wetlands > Peat | place: Sweden: Norrbotten County, Stordalen... | reverse complement strand
AAAATACCACGCGGTTTGCGGAACTCTCAAAGTTGAAAGAAGAATTCGCAGAACTTCACGAACGCATTCAATTGGTCAACGCAGATGCTAACACCTATCTCAACGATTTGTGCCTGAATCGAAACTGGCGAAGTCACCGTGCCGTGCTATTCCTTGATCCGTTTGGTATGCAGGTGACATGGGACACGATTGCTTCCATCGCCAAGACGGAGGCCATCGACTTGTGGCTGCTTTTTCCACTTGGCACAGGCGCAAATCGCCTTCTGAAACGCGATGGAAAGATTCCTGGCTCTTGGCGTGCCCGTCTCGACGCAACATTTGGGTCGTCAGATTGGTATGATGCATTTTACCAGAAGGTGGAATATTACAACCTGTGGGGTCAGGGCACGGTCACTGAAACGCACAAACAAGCCAACTTCAACACGATCAGCGAGTATTTTCTGAAACGACTGGGAACTGTTTTCCCGCACGTAGCAAAACACCCGCTGCCTTTATTCAACTCCGCCAATTGTCCACTTTACCTCTTGTGCTTTGCGGCTGGAAATCCCGGCAGCGGAGGGAAGACTGGTTTGAAAATCGCCCAAGACATTCTGAAGCCGTGAACTCTTTTGACAACGATACAGCCGTATTGGACGCAGTTCCGCCAAAAGCAGAGCGATTTCGCCAGCGCTTGAAATCAAAGAAATCGCCTGTGGATTTCTGGCACGCACCGGCGGTGATTGCCGAAAACAATTTCATTTACAAAAGCCTGTCGAATTGGGCGTTCAACGTCGCAGTTGGATGTTCGCATGCATGCCGGTTTTGTTACGTGCCCAGCGCCGCCACAATCAAGCAGGGGCCGAAACTGGCCGAATACGGCGTCAAAGACCCGGATGCTGAATGGGGCGATTATCTTTTGCTCCGCCCGTGGGATGAACAGAAGTTTCTCTCCTCGCTGCGCTCCGCCGAGAACACGCCCCGCAGACAACTCAAGCCCGACGGCAATCGGGCCGTGATTTATTGCAGCACAACCGACCCGTATCAGGTCATCCGCCATCCCGACCCGGTGCGGCAACGCGAACTGGCCGCGCACGCGCGCTTTCTCGTGCGCCGTTCGCTGGAACTCATTCGCGATGAATCCACGCTGAATGTCCGCATCCTTAGCCGCAGTCCACTGGCGCGGGCCGACTTCGATTTGTTCCGCAGTTTCGGCAAGCGTCTCGTTTTTGGCATGAGCCTGCCGACTTTGCGCAATGATTTGGCCAAAATTTATGAGCCAAAAGCCCCCGCACCGTCACAGCGGCTGGCCACGCTGCATGCCGCGAAGGAAGCCGGACTGCATGTTTATGTGGCCATGGCGCCGACATATCCCGAATGTGACGAAGCCGATTTGCGCGCAACGCTCACAGCCGTGGCTGAACTGGAGCCGATCACCATTTTCCACGAGCCCATCAACATCCGGGCGGAAAACGTGGCACGCATTGAGGAACAGGCAGTAGATATGGGCGTCCGTTTGCAAACGGAGGTTTTTGCCACCCGTGAAAGCTGGCAGAATTATGCAGTGAATGCTTTGCATACCGTATCAGAAATTGCCAAGGAACTCGGCATCGAAAAGCACCTGCATTTGTGGCCGGACAAATCCCTTGGCAACCAAGCGCTGGCCGACCGGATGCCAAATCCGAAGGGATATTTGAAGCGGCTCGAACACTGGTGGCACCGTGTTAGCGAATGGCCAAAGTAACTACGAAAGTTTGGCTTTGGGAGCTTCGTGGGTAGCAGTCACAACTGAAAACGCTCACGTCGAGGAAATTTTATTCGCGCACCTTGGATTTCAATTCATTGCCCGTTGCCTTCAGGCAATCGCCCCAGTGGCTGACGAAGAATTGTTTTTCCGTGGGCAAAAAGGTGTCCGCCGTGCCGAGGATGGGGCGCAGCGCGGTGGTCATTTGCACGGCCACGAGCAGAAAGATGATGACCCACGTGTGGAAGCCCGCGTGCGACCGGGCGTTCGAGTGGGAAAATCCGGTCTCCAAAAACCGCAGCCCGAAGATGGTCGCGATGAACCAGAAGACCAGATGCAGCGTGCCCATCCAGGCGAGCGATTCGGTGGATTGCGAGAAAATCCAAGCGACCGGCGCGAAGCCGATGAGCAGAATCGTCATCAGCATCAGCAACCCGGCGAGCAGTCCGCAGACCTCGACGAGCCGCGCCTGCGAACCGCTCAAGCAGGTGAAGATGTAAAGGCTCGGCAGGCAGATCAGCGCCGAAATCATCAGGCCTACGGCGATTTTGGCGGGCGCGGCCCAGAGTTGATCGCCGCCGGAAAACGTGCCGGCCACAACGCCGTAAATGAGGCTGCACACCACCGAGACGAGCAGCATCATCGCGATCAGCTTTCCAGTGTCCGGCTGGCGCAGTTGAAACATCACGCGGCGCGGGTGCCGCAGAATGGCATCAATCGCCGCAACCACGTTTGAAATCGGGGCGCGCTCGGCCGGGTCATCGCCCAGTTGCAGGGCACCGCTTGGCGTGGCGAGGGGAGGGATTCGCGGTGGGACTGGATTTTGTTCATTCATAGGTCAATGGCGTTGATGGTTTAGTCGTTGAAAATTTGCGTCAGTGTATGGAAAACATTTTCGTAAAAATTTCCGTGCAGGGCCGTCGCGCGATAAAATTCCACCGGCAGATTGGGCGCGCCGATGAGCGGGCGCAGAATCCACGAAAGCTGGCTGCCGAGGAACAGATTGCCCGCCAGCCACGCGAGCAACACGCGAAACGCGACGGCCCTGCTGCCGCCGAGCCGCGCGAGCGTTTGAAACAGCCGCACATTGCCGGTCGTGCCCGCAAACGCGATGACGGCGACATTGGCGAGCTTGATGAGGTTGTAAGTCGCGCCGGAGACGGCCTGCGGCGATATCGGCGGCGCGTTCCAAATCATGAATGCCATCACCGGGCTGAACGCACCAAGAATCGCCGCCGCGATGGTGAAGCTCATCAGGATGGCCGAGAACGATTGCCAGAACGGGATGTTCAATCCCAGCAACGGCGCGAGCATTCCGTTGATGAGCGCATTGCCCATCGTCGTCATCAGGATGATGAGCGGAAACTTGATCGCGACGTAAAATGCCTGCTGCGGGTCGCGCCACCAGCCCATCGCCGCGCCGTAAAGCCCCGCGCCGAAAATAATTACAACCAGATGCAGCGCGAACCGCCGCGTGTGCCATCGCTCCAGCCACGCTACGATGGATTCCAGTTCGCCGCGCAACAGCGTGCGGATTTCGTGCGGATTTAATCTTTCGGTAAATGCGTGCATGACAATTCTTCAGCCATTTTGCGGGGTGCAAAATTGAGACCGATTAGTTGCAACCTTCGTTCAATTGCGCCAACCAATATATCCGGCGTGGAAGTCCCCGCCGTAATGCCGACAGTATCTTCCGCGCGAACCCATTCGTCTCGCAAATCTTCGGCAGTCTGAACGTGGTGAACTCGCGGACAAAAACGCGAACAGGTTTTGACCAGTTCGTGTGTGTTGTTGCTGTGTGCACCGCCGATGACGACAACCACGTCGCATTTTTGCGCGAGTTCAACCGCCGCGTTCTGCCGCTGCTTTGTCGGCTGACAAACCGTGTCAACGAACCGCACCTCGGAATTTGGAAACCGCTCACGAATCAACTGCACAAGCCGCCGGACTTTTTCAATCGGCTGCGTCGTTTGCGAAATCACGCCGAAACGTGGTCGCTCGCGCAGATTCGCCACGTCTTCCTCGCCTAGCACCACGTCAAATTCACCGAGGTCTTCCGTCATGCCGCGCAACTCGACATGGTCGCGCTTGCCGACGACGACCGGATGAAATCCTTCGCGCACCAGCTTTGCCAGACTGCGGTGCGCGACATGCACCAGCGGACAGGTCGCCTCCAGCACATTCAGACCCAGCCCGCGTGTTTCGCCCATCCTGCGTTCTGACGCGCCGTGGGCAGTGATCATCACGGAATATCCGCAGGCTTTTGCCCGATGCGAATTCCCTCCGCGCGCAATGTTTCCAGCACGGTTTCGTTGTGGACGAGGTCGCCCAGAATCGTCAGCGGCTCGCGCCGTGCCGTTTCCAGCGCCAGCGCGATGGCGTCCTTCACCCCGAAGCACATGCCCAGATGTTCAGCGCGGATGATTTTCATGGCAGATTCAAATAATTAACTTTGTATCACAAAGTGAAAGACCGCGGGTTTTCATTTTTGTTCAAAAGATTTTTTACCTGGGTTTGTTTTGCCGGACGATTTGTTCCAGCAGATTGATGTATTCAGCAAACGCCTTGCGGCCCGGCACCGTCAGCGAGCAGGTCGTGAGCGGGCGGTTGTTTTGATACGACTTGGCCACGGACACGTAGCCCTCCTCCTGCAACGCCCGGATGTGCGTGGTCAGATTGCCGTCGGTCATGCCGAGCGCGTCGCGCAGTTCGGTGAACGACAATTCCGGCGAGGCGGCGAGCATGGACATGATGGCCAGCCGCCCTTTCTCGTGGATCACACGGTCGAGCTGTTGGAACGGTTCCGGGTTCACGCCGCATTCTTTCGTTTCTCGGTCAAATACAGATACGCACCGTAAGCCAAGTGCATCATGCCGAAGAAAAAGCCCATGATGGTGTAGGCGTAATCTGTGTGCGAAAGGCCGGTCGGAACTCCAAATTCAAAAAGCACTATTCCAGCAAGCACAAAAGCCCAGCCAAGTAATTTCACGCCACGCGGCATAAAAAAACCAGCTGCGTGCAGGGCGCAACCATAAAGCACGACCCAGCCCAGTGGGAGCCAAAGCATGGAAATAGTTCGATCAAGGTTTTGCAGTTCAATTTCCTGTGTAGCTCCGAGTCGTAGAGCGATAGCGACACTAACCATGAAACCAGCTATCAGTGGCGGAAGAAAGGCTTGGGTGACACGGCGAGTGGGTGGAGACCAAAATGGCTCAGCGTCTTTTAGAGCCTGCCGACGCACGAGCAGAAAAGACCCTGCCAGAGCTACTAACGCGACACTATTCCAGTAGCAGATAAAGCCGCGCGGAGAATCAATATTCAATGCACGCCCAACCACCGCGCAAATCGTGCCAAGCGTCCCATTGAAGATCATAATCGGCGCCATTGTGCGGCGGTAGAGCGCAGAACGTTCCATCAGCGTGCGGATGGTTTTCAGATTTTCTTCGGCCCAATTGGTTTCCATGCCAATCACTTTGCACCACAAAGCCATTCTTTGCAAGCGTAAAATATTACGGAAGGCAACGGAGGAAACAGAGGCTTAAATTCTTCGTCCACTCCGTTTGCTTCTGTTAAATCCAAAAAGATCAAAGGTCATGCCGCGCAAAAATATGTGTCCATCCATGTCCTTCTGTGGTTAATTTTCCGCCGATGCCGCCGCCAAGAAAAATTCCCGCCCGCCAGCGCGTGCTCGCGCAGTGGCGCGGCGTGGATCTGTCGCCGCTGGAAGCCGCCAAGGCCGTGCGCGCCCGTCCGGCCGGCGACGTGGTGTCAAAAGTGCTGACGGGTTTGCGCATAGACGACCGCCGCGCCGAGGCGGAGCTGGTCAAGGTCTGGAATGATTTGCTGGATCCGAACATCACCGCCCACGCGCAGCCGGCAAATCTGCGCAAGGGCACACTGTTCGTGAACGTGGACAGCAGCGTGTGGCTCTCGGAAATCGTTCGCTACCGTCGGAAGGAGATACTCGACCGCTTGCAGCACAGCTTCGGGAAAACTTTGATCCAGCGCATTTCGTTCCGCGTCGGGTGAGTTTCAACAGAAGGCAACAAAGGAAACAAAGATTTCACTTCTTCGTTGTCTTTGTTTCCTTCTGTTGAAGTTTGTTCAGACCATCAATTCCATTTGGCCCGGCGTGAGCAGCCAGGCGAGTTTGGCGCATTGGCCGTAATGTAATTCTGCAACCTCCAGTTTGCACAGGCCGCCCTTTTTCATTTCAATCGCCGCGTCCATGTTCCCGGATACCAGCAAGCCGATGAGCCGGCTCAAGTTGGGCTCGTGCCCAACCAGCAGAACATTCTCCAGCGCCGGCTTCAATTCATTCAGTGCATAAATCAGCGTCCTGGAATTGCCGCCGGGAACGAGGTTGTCCGAAAATTTGATCGGCTTCTTCCATTTCAATTCTCCGGCCACGATTTCGGCGGTTTGCCGGGCGCGGATAAACGGGCTGGACAGAATCGTGTCGAAGGACAATCCCATTTTTCGCATCGCGGCGGCGGCGGCGCGCAGGCGGCGTTCGCCTTTCGGAACCAGCGGCCGTTCCGCATCACGTTCAAAACCGGGCGTGCCCAAATCCACCGCGCTGCCGTGGCGCAAAAAGTAAAAATCCATGCGGGAAATTTAATCCGGCACGCGCCGAAAGCAACGTTCTTCGCCATCGGAGCGCCGAATTCCGATTCGGCGCAATTGCAACGACGGTTTCCAGCGCGCCGGGTCGGGGCCCGGCGCTCCTTTGGCCTGCAAAATGTAACATTTTTCGATTCGGCTTGCCCGGCGGCGTCCTGTAATTTTCCGGCGAATGGAACCCGTTCGCCGCGCAGTCATTGATATCGGCACCAACTCGATCAAGTTGTTGGTGGCGGACGTGCGCGGGCACGACGTGCAGCCAGTCCACGAGGAGAGCCGGCAGACACGGCTCGGCAAGGGGTTTTATCAGACGCACCAGCTCCAGCCCGAACCCATCGCCCGCACCGCCGAGGCCGTTTGGGAATTCACCGAAATCGCGCGTGAAAGAAATGCCGGCTCGATCCGCGTCATCGCCACCAGCGCGGCGCGCGACGCGGTGAACCCGATGGATTTGACCGGTTCCGTTTTCCGCGCGTCCGGGTTGAAAACGGAAATCATCACCGGTGCGCGCGAGGCCGAGTGGGTCTTTCAAGGCGTGACGACCGACCCGGAACTGGCGCGGCATCCGTTGCTGCTGCTGGACGTGGGCGGCGGCAGCACGGAATTCATCGTCGGCGGGAGTGGAGAAAAGCATTTTGCGCACAGCTTTCCGCTCGGCACGGTGCGACTGATGGAAAAATTCCCGCACAGCGACCCGCCAACGCGCGGGGAATTCAACGCCTGCCGCGATTGGTTGAACAATTTTCTGCACGCCGAAGTCCGGCCGCAGGTTGCGCCCGCATTGAAAAATGAATCCGGCCAAATCTGGCTGGTCGGCACGGGCGGCACGACGAGCATCCTGGCTCGGATTGAGAGCAAGCTGGATCGCTTCGACCGCGAAAAAATCGAACGGACAGTCCTGGATTTTGACCAGATCGTCGCGCACCGGAAGAGGCTCTGGCGCCTGCCGCTGGAGGAGCGCAAGGAAATCTCCGGGCTGCCCAGGTTGCGCGCCGACGTGATTCTGACCGGCGTGCTGATTTACGAAACGGTTATGGAGGAATTCGGCTTCAAACAACTTCGCGTCAGCACGCGCGGCCTGCGCTTCGCGGCGGTGATGGACCAGTCATTTACGATTGATGATTTGCGATTTACGATTTGAACAACGCTTCGCCACGCGAAGCAATCATAAATGAAGTGCCTGATCGTCGGCTGCGGTTACGTCGGCCTGCCGCTCGGAGTGGAACTCGTCCGGCAAGGCCATGAAGTTTTCGGCCTGCGGCGGAGCGCGGCGAATGAATTGAAAGCCGCCGGCATCCGCCCGCTCATTTCCGACATCACCAAACTGGATGAATTAAGAAAACTGCCGCGCGAATTTGACTGGGTCGTGAACTGCGTTGCCGCCGGCGGCAATGCGGAGAGTTACCGCCAAATTTATCTGGAGGGCAACCGGAACCTGGTTTCATGGCTCGCGGATTCGTCACCCAAAAAATTCATCTACACCAGCAGCACGAGCGTTTATGGGCAGAACGATGGTTCGGTCGTCACGGAGAAAAGTCCGGTCGAGCCGGAAGCCGACACGGCGAAGGTTTTGGTCGAAGCGGAAAAAATGCTGCTCACGGAAGGCGGCTCGCGGGGACGCTCGCCCCACCCAAAATTTCCAGCCGTCGTTTTGCGCGTGGCGGGTGTTTACGGGCCGGGGCGCGGCCACTGGTTTAAGCAATTCCTGAAAGGTGAGGCACACATCGAAGGCAATGGCTCGCGCTGGCTGAACATGATCCACCGCGACGACGTGGCCGGCTGCATTATCGCAGCTCTGGAAAACGGTCGGGCCGGCGAGATTTACAATGCCGTGGATGATGAGCCGGTGACACAATTGACATTTTTCGAGGGGCTGGCGGCGGAGTTAAAGCGCCCGATGCCGCCAACAATTGCCGCCGAAGCGGAAATCCGGCGCAAGCGCGGCGTGACGAACAAGCGCGTCAGCAACGCCAAATTGCGGACGGAGTTGAAATACGAATTCCATTTTCCCAATTTCCGCAAAGGTTACGGCGCGGAAATTTCGCGCCTGAAACGCGCCGGTGAATTGCGCGCCACTCCGAACGCGCAATAATCAGGCTTTCTGGAGCGCGGCCTTGATGCGCTCGGGCGTCATGGGCAACTGGAACAGCCGCGCTCCGGTCGCATCGTAAATCCCGTTGGCCACCAGCGCGCCCATCAAAATGATCGCCGGTTCGCCGCCGCCGCCCTGACGCACTTTTGTATCGTTGTTCTCGATGAGCACGGTTTCAATCTCCGGCACCCAGGAGAAGCGCGGCAGTTCGTAGGTGTCGTAGTTCGTGTCCAACACCTTGCCGTCTTTGAAATGCACCTCCTCCATGAGCGCATAACCGAGGCCCATTGTGACGCAGCCTTCCATCTGAATTTTCGCGCCCTCTGGATTGATGATTACGGCCATGTCCTGCGCGCAAACGACCCGCTTCACTTGAACCGTTCCCTTGGCCTTGTCCACGGCCACCTCGGCGATGGCGGCAACATAAGTGTCGGCGTCAATGCCGCACGCCACGCCGTAGCCGCGTTTGCTCGGCCCCTTGGCGGGCTTCCAGCCGAATTTTTCCGCGGCGGCCTTCAAAACGCGGATCATCCGCTCATCACTCAAATTATTCAGGCGGAATTCCACCGGGTCAATGCCCGCGCCGGCGGCCATGATGTCAATCTGCGATTCGCGGGCGAAGGTGTTGGTGTTGTTGCCGGGCGCGCGCCATGCGCCGGTGGCAAACGGATGCGCGCTCGCCGGGCCGCCGAAACCGGAGCCGCGCGACGCCGTGCGATGGTTCGGCACGGTATAAAATTGCGCCGCTCCACGCTCGCCGGCGAAATAAACGTCGTAATCCCAGAATGCCATTTTCCCGGCGGCATCCACGCCGGAACTGATTTTGACGACGGCGGCGGGCCGGAACGTGTCGTAAAAAAACTCCTCCTCGCGGCTCCACATCACCTGCACCGGCTTGCCGGCGGCCTTCGCCAACCGTGCCGCCTCGACCGCTTCCTGGTTGTTGGTCTTGCCACCGAAGCCGCCGCCGACGAACGGCGTGATGACCCGGACCTTTTCCGCCGAAAATCCAATCGCGCCGGCGATTTGATCGCGCGCGCCAAAAGGATTTTGCGTCGAAGCCCAGACCGTGGCTTTGTCACCTTCGATCTGGCACAGCGCGGCGTGCGGCTCCATCGGCGAATGTGCGACATAGCTGTTGAGATAGGTTGAATCGAATTTTTTTGCGGCGGATTTCATGCCTGCGTCCAAATCGCCGCCCTGCCCGCCGCGAACAACGCGCGCTTCCGGCGCGACGTTGATCAAATGGTCAAAAACCGTTTTGTCGTCGTAGGTCGCCGCTGGCGTGTCCCACTCGGCTTTGATTTTGCCAAGCGCAACCTCGGCCACGTCGGGAAATTGATGCAAAACGGCAACCAAATCGCCGTCCTGAATGACTTGAACGCCGTCAATCGCCTTGGCCGGCGCGGTGTCCACACTTTTCAACTTCGCGCCGTGCGCGGGCGGACGCAGAATCTTCGCGTAGAGCATCCCGGGCACGCGGATGTCCGCCGCGTAATGCGCCTTGCCGGTGACCTTGGCCTCGCCATCCCGCCGCGTGTGTGACTGGCCGGAGATTTTGAACTGGGTTGGATCTTTTAACGGGGGCTTGGCTTCAACGTGGCGCTCGATTTTTTGCCCTTTCGCAAGCTGGCCGTAGCTGATTTTATTTTTCGGGTCCTGCTGGTCGGAAATGACGCCGCCCTTGGCGACAAGTTGCGTTTGCGGAACTTTGAGCGCGTCGGCGGCCAGTTCCAGCAAAACAGCCCTGGCTTCCGCCGCGGCCGCGCGCAGCGCCGGGCCGAACATGCGCGTGGTCATCGAGCCGAACGTGCCTGCGTCCCACGGACACAAATCAGTGTCGCCCATCACGATGTCAACGGTATCCAGTGGTGTGTCCAATTCCTCGGCCAGCATTTGCGGCAATGACGTGATGATTCCCTGTCCCATTTCGATTTTGCCGGTGAAACAGGTGACGCGGCCATCCTCGCCGATGCGCAGGAAGGCGTTGAAATCGGATGGCAGACGACCGCCGCGCGGCCGCCTTACCTCCTCCTGGCCGAACAACAAATCGTTGATTGCGACAAAAACGACAATCCCGCCGCCGACACGCTTGAGAAAATCCCGGCGGTTGCTCGCAAACAAATCCTCGTAGCTGTGGATGTCGCGGAAATTGGCCTCCAGAAAATCGTTGGTGTTCATCAGTGCGCTCCTTTCATTTCGGCGGCGGCCTGCCGCATCGCCTGGACGATGCGGACGTGCGCGCCGCAGCGGCAGAAATTATTTTCCAGGCCGGAATGAATCTCCTGCTCGGTCGGCTGCGGATTGAATTTCAGCAGGCTCACGCCGGTGAGAATCATTCCCGGCGTGCAAAAGCCGCATTGCATGCCATCGTGCTCCATGAACGCCTTTTGCAGCGGATGCAGCTTTCCGTCCTTAGCCAAGCCCTCGATGGTGACGACTTCCTTGTCCTTCACATCCTTGATTTTCAGCAGGCACGAACGCGTCGCGCGCTGGTTGATCAGGACGGTGCAGCCGCCGCAAAAGCCCGCGCCGCAGCCGTATTTGGTGCCGGTGAGTCCGAGGTCGGTCCGCAACACCCACAACAGCGGGCGCTCGCCGTCCACGTCCAACTGGACCGGCTTGTCATTGAGTTTGAAGGCAATCTTGTCGGTCATTTTGTCCTCCGGTTTAACGCCGCATTTTTACGCGCGGCCTGGCAATTGGGAATTCATGACTCACTTCTTTAACCCAATTCGCCCCGCTGTCAAACCTGAATTGTCAGCGGGTTGCCGGATGGCGGCGTCACCGCTGAAATTTCGCTTCGACCTTGCGGAAATTTCCGCCTAACTTTTGCCGATGGCCAGCGCCGAAACCCAACTCACGCCGATGATGACGCAGTATCGCCGCATCAAGGGCGAACTGCCCAAGGACGCGCTGCTGCTGTTCCGGCTTGGCGATTTTTACGAGATGTTTTTCGAGGACGCGCAGGCCGGCGCGCAAATCCTCAACCTCGCCCTCACCGCGCGCAACAGCGTGCCGATGTGCGGTCTGCCGCATCACGCGGCGAATGCCTACATCGGCCGGCTGCTCAAGGCCGGACGCAAGGTCGCCATTTGCGACCAGCTCGAAGATGCCCGGCCCGGCAAACTCGTCAAACGCGAGGTCACGCAAATCCTCTCGCCCGGCACGCATTTCGACGAACGGATGCTGGTCGCGGAGCGGAACAATTTCCTGGCGTCGGTTTATCCGTCGGGAAAAGTCTTTGGCCTCGCGCTCGTGGATTTGACCACTGGCGATTTTCTGACGACCGAACTTGAAAACGGTGCCGCGCTGCTCGCCGAACTCGAACGCCTGCGCCCGGCGGAGATTATTTTTCCGGCCGAGGCCGCGTCGCTCCGCGATTTGCTGCGCGATTCATTCAAAATCTTGAGCAGCTACGATGACTGGACATTTGCGCCGGAAACGGCCGTGTTCACCGTGCGGGAACATTTCAAGGTCGCGTCGCTGGATGGCTTTGGTTTGAAAGACCGCAGCGCCGCCATCGGCGCGGCGGGCGGCGCATTGCATTATCTCACGCAAAATCTGCGACGCGACGTGAAGCACCTCACGCGCATTTCGTTTTACCAGCGCAGCGATTTTCTCGCGCTCGATTACACGACGCTGTGCCACCTGGAAATTCTCGAGCCGCTGCATCACGACGCGCCACGCAACGCCTCGCTTTACGGTGTGCTCAATAAAACCGCCACGCCGATGGGCGCGCGATTGTTGCGCCAATGGCTTTCGCAGCCGCTCGCCGCCGTCGAGCCGATTTGCCGCCGGCAGGATGCGGTTCAAACGTTCGTCGAAAATTCCTTCGGCCTCGACGCCTTTCGACAGCAGCTTGCGAACG
>Ga0224534_1001481_pt1 | contig 12332 bp, 7 predicted proteins | sample 714E12024metaG_FD_172012 | JGI IMG/M metagenome (GOLD analysis project Ga0224534, IMG submission 172012) | Peat soil microbial communities from Stordalen Mire, Sweden - 717 E1 20-24 | ecosystem: Environmental > Terrestrial > Soil > Wetlands > Peat | place: Sweden: Norrbotten County, Stordalen... | reverse complement strand
GCTCTCGATGAACACCTTCGGTGTGACCAGCAACTGCACGGGACGGTAGATGCCGCCATCGTGCGCCCAATCGCTGGAACGCCCGCGCGGGAGCATTTCCTCGTTGAACGCGTTGTCCACTTTCACGACGAGGCTGTTCGGCGCGCCGTAATCGAGCAGGTGGCCGACGTCGAGCGTGAACGCCGTGTAGCCCTTGCCGATATGCCGCCCGGCTTCCTTCCCGTTCACCCAAACCGTCGCCGTGTGAAAAACCGCTTCGAATTCCACCCGGACGGCGCGCTCCGACCACGCCCGCGGCGCTTCAAAGGTCCGGCGATACCACGCAAATCCCCGGTACTCGGTGTTCTCCGGCTCCACCTGCCAGGTATGGGGGACGCGGACTTCCCTCCAGCCGGCGGCCTGCGCATCCGGCAGGGACCAACCACCCGCTTCGCCTTTTCCATCGGGATCGAGCCGGAACAGCCACAAGCCGTTCAAAGAGACGCTGTCGTCGCCGGAATACCGGGCCGAGGCGGATGCCGGGGCGGCCTCCGAAGCGGAGCCGGCCAGAAGCGGAACGGCTGCGCCGGTAGCGAAAAAGCGTCGTCGGGTCAGCATTAGTTCGTGCCTTCCAGGGGGCGGATGAGCCGCAGCGCGGGCCGCGTGTTGTATTCCCGGCGATAGCGGCGATGTTCGGCATCATCGGGGAAATGCTCGCCCGCGGGGTACGGATAGCGGCTCATGGCATGAAACGGCAGCGGTTCCACACTGGTGGAAAATGCCGTGTTGGGGTCGCGATCCTTGGCCCAGCCATCCACCTTCAGCAGAAAATCGCGCGTCCATCCGGCCGGCGGCGGCGGCAGCGCGGCCGAAAACCGCAGCCGGACCTCGTCACCCGAGCCCAGAATCACCGGCCGGTCGTCCACCTCGCGCAGCAGCTCGCGCACGTCGCCGTAACGCGTGTACAGCCCCGGCGTCGGATTCCAGAACGAGTTCGACGTAACACTGTCGTAGAAGAATGTGTCGGGCTGTTTCCGCTCCGGGTGCACGCGCGTCCGCGAGAATCCACGGAAATCGAGGCCGGCGGAGAGCAGCGGAACCTCGCGCTGCCGCACCTCGGCCAGCGAAGCCCCTTCGCTGAGGAAGATCTCGTCCCAATACACGCAGACGCTGGTCACGATCCGCACCTTGCGGCTGGCGGCCGGAAACCGCAGTTCCACCGCGATCGTCTTGGGCTTGCCCGCGGGCATTCCCATGTCTTCGTTTACCGTTTTCCATTGCCCCGCGGCATCCTGCATCTGCAGGTATGGCATCACCAGGCCGCCCTTCACTTCCTGCGCGGCGGCGCGGAACGTGCTGCCATCCGCCCAATCCACCCAGCCGTTGAGCAGCAGGAGGGCGCGGCCGTCCGGCGCGGCCTTGCCGAAATCCAGCTCCAGCGTGTGCGGCGCGGCCACGCCCAGCTTCGAGCGCGGAAACTGGTCGGGATACTTCTGGTCGCGTGCCAACAGGCGCGCCAGCACGTCGCGCCCCGCGTCGTCGCGCGCCGATTGTGGATAGATGCGCCGTTCGACGCCGAATAGACGGAACTCGGGATACGGCGGCCCCTTGAATTTCTCGTTGGTGAAAATCTCGGTGGCGGCGGGGTGGTCCACGGCCAGAAGTTGAATCTGGTCCAGGTACGACACCTCACTCAGTTCCTCGGTGACACGAATGTCGTAATGGCCATCCACCGCCGCCAGCGCCGCGCCGGGAATCGAGACGTACTCGTCATGGTCCACCGGGAAGAACGTGCCCTCGCCATCGCTCGCGCCCAGGGGAGCTACGCCCAGCACGTCGGTCAAAAATTGCATCGCGCGGCCATTCCAGGTCCAGATCATGGGACAAGAGCCCGAGAGGCGCTGCGCCTCCCGATATGTGTAGCCGCGCCCTGCCGTCTGCCTGGTTTCGTTCTGGATCAGCCCGTTGGGCCACGTGATGCGCACCACGTCCACCGAGGCCGCCGCGCCCGTGTCGAACAGCAGCGGCACACCGGCATAAGTGGCCTTGCGGTATAGCGTCCCAGCCTTGATTTCCACCTCCGCGTCCTGCGCCAGCTTGAGACTCTTGATGCCTTCGAGGCGCACGCGGATCCAGTGCGACGAAGCGCGGCTGCGGTTGAGCGACAGATGAATCTTGCCGTCGGGCGCAATGCTGGCGCGGTCCATCCGGCCATCGTTATCGAAATCGGCTTCCACCCGCGACTCGTCGGGCGGCGTGCCCTGGAACGGCTCCGCCGCGTAATGGCCCCCCAGGCGATCGCGATACAGCACCGGCGCGTGGTCGCGATAGAACACCGCGAGATCGAACGCTTTGCTGTCGGGCGCCACGCGCAGCTTCTGCGCCGCCGTCGGGAAGCCATTGACGAACGGGAAATCCGCGGTCCGATCCGCAAACCCCGCCGCGCCTTCATTGCGCATCAGCGCCGGCGACGCTCCCAGCAGAACCAGGTCGAGATCGTAATCGTGATCGTAGTCGATCCATACGGCGCGCTCGAATCGCCGCCGGGGCAAATTGGCCTCGACGCGGCTGAAATGTCCCTTGGAGTTGGCCAGCAGCACCGGCCCCGACTCGGTGAGGACGCACAGGTCCATGAAGCCGTCGTTATTGAAATCCCCCGCCGCCACCGAGATGACGCCGGTCAGGCCCGCGAGTCCCGAATCGGCCACCAGTTCGCTGCCCTGCCGGTAGAGCGCAACCCCGCGTGCCGACCACGCCAGCAGATCGGTGCGGCCTTCGCCCGTGGCATCGATCGCCAGCAACCCCGCCGCCGCGCCTTCCAGCACGCGATCTTCGTACACCGGCGCAGTCGCGGCCGGCAACGCCCGCGGCGTCGCGGGCGGATCGTAGATCTCGGCATAGATGCACCAATCCACGTCCTCGGGAATGACCGCGTCTTCCGCCTGCTTTTTGAGCCGCTGGAACTCCGCCAGCACGCGCGCCGCCTCTTCGGCGCGCCCTGCTTGACGATAGAAACTGTAGAGTTGGAACCGCGCCGCGGCCAGTTGTGGATCGAGCTTCGCCGCCATCTCGAACTGCGCCTGCGCCTCACCAGTGCGGCCCTGCAGCTTGTACAGGGACGCGAGCTGATAGTGTCCGATGGCCTCATCGGGCACAAGCTGGATCATGCGTTCGAACTGCGCCACCGCCGCGTCCGTGTCGCCCGCCTTCTTGTAAGAAATGCCCAAGTTGAACCAGGTATGCGGCAGCTTGGGGTCGCGCCGCTCGACGTCTTTGAGCTGGGCCACGCCTTCCGGCATCTTGCCTGCATGGAGCAGCGCCAGCCCGTAATTCAGTTTTTCCCTCACGGAATTCGGCGCCAGATCGAGAGCCTTTTTGAACTCCACTACCGCTTCGGCCTGGGTGGTGAGGTTTTCGTAAAAGGCTTTGCCCAAGTTGCGGTGCTGCGCCAGAGTAGGGGAAACCGTGGGAGAGTCCGCCGCCCACAGCAGTAGCGCGCTCAGGACCAGCACACCGGCCGCGTAGACGCGCGTGGTAACCCTCCTCATGGGACTGACGGGAGCGGCTCGCCCCGCCCATCGAATCGGCCGCTCGCCGCCAGCGCGTCACGCAGGCGCCCCCGATTCGGCCCGGCCTTTTCAGCGGCTGCCGTGATGGTCCGAATCGCCTCCTCCGGCGCGGTCTCCGCGGGCAAACGGAAGATCCACGGCAGATTCACCGCGGTCAGGCTGATGTCGGCAGAGAGCGCCACCACGGGAAGGAAGGCCTTCGCGGCGAGTTGCTCCGCCAGGTGGCTGGCATTGCGCCCCACCGCCAGGATACCCAGCGCATGCCCGCGGTACAGCAAGTCCACCAACTCCGTGGACGCCTGTCCCCAGGGCTTCTCCGCATCCACGGGCGCCAGCAGATACCGGTCTCCAAATGGCGCCAGTGCCGCCCGCACCCCCGCTGTGGACGCGATCTCCGCCGCGGCCGGCCCGAACACCACCAGGCGCATGGGTCCCTCTGGCGCATCGGCTACCGGCGGGCCGGCGTACGCCACACCGCCTTCGCCCGCGCGCGCGTAGGCCTTCTCCATCCCGTAACGCCGATACCCGATGCCGCCATTGTGCACCGTTGCCAGGTACAGCGGCACCACGTTCTTGGAATTGGGATCGAAGACCATCGCGCCCGTCACTCCTTTGTAGCCTTCCAGTCCCGCCAGTGCATCTCGGATCTTTCCGCGATTCAATCCGGCACGGCAGATCGCGTCCAGCAGGATGTTCATGGTGTCGAAGGCCAGGGACGCAAATACTTCCGGCTGCTGGTCGAACCGCTTGGCGAAACGCGAACCGAAGTTCGTCCAGAGCGGATCGTCGCGCGTCGGGTCGAAGGGAAATACCGCTTCCATCCCCTCGGCGGCTGCCCCGGCGGCCGATAGCATCGTTTCTCCGATGGTGCGGAAACTGCCGAACACCCGTTGCTTCATCCCCAGTTCGCGTATCTGTTGCAGGATCGCGGCGGTGGGCGCCTGGTCTCCCCAGATCACGATGGCCTGCGCTCCCGAATCCGCGATGATCCCGAGAGACCTGCGAAAATCCGTGGTTCCCGGAAGATACTTTTGTTCGATCGTGACCGGATGGCCCAGGCGCTGTGCCGCTTGCCGAAACTTCAGCACGCCGAACCGGCCGTAGCGGTCGTTCACCCTCAGCAGGGCCACGCGCGTCAGGCCCAGGTCCGTGTAGATGCGCCGCGCCAGCGTATAAGACTGCACGCGGTCGTCTTGAATGGTGGTGAGATACCAGGGGACGATGGTTTCCGGAATGGTGGGATCGGTGGCGGCGGAGTTTACGATCGGCACTTCCATCTTGAGGATGGCGCGCAGCGCGATATGCGTGGAATCGGCGCCGAGGGACCCCAGCATGGCCCAGACCTTTTCGTCGTAATCCATCTTGACGATCTCGTTGCTGGAAGCGCCCCACAGCGCCTGGTCGTTGTGCACCATCAGGCGGAACGGCTTGCCTCCATAACCTCCGCGCGCATTGGCCTCTTCCACGGCCAACTGCGCTCCGTTCAGCATCATGCGGCCCAACGGCGCGTCAATGTGGTTCTCGATCGGTCCCAGGAAGCCGATCCGCACCTCGTCCACGTCCTGGGGCTTCACCGTGGGCACATCCCGCGCCGCGCCGTTGTACTCCACCTGCTTCTGATAGAACTCGTCGTAGGGCGCGGCGAAATTGCCGTAGGGCCGCATATCTTGAGGCGTGTTGGCGTAGGGGCGGACCTCGCGGTCCTTCGGCGGGCCGGGCGGGTTGGCGCCGCAACTACAAACGCCGGGCGTCTGGGCCTGCAACGCCACGGCCGCCGCCGCGGCCAAGAGAACGCGCAGGATCGGCAGTGACATGGCTACTCCTTCTTGGCGCCAGCGATGCGGAAGACCGCGATGGCTTCGATCTCCACCAGCAGGTCGGGACGGCACAGGATCGCCTGGATGCCGGTGGAAGCGGGCAGCGGATCGAGTTCCCGATCGCCATAGAACGCCGTACGCTCCTCGTTGAATGCGGCGTAGTCGCGCTCGATATCGCGCAGGTAGCAGGTGGTGCGCACCACATCCTTCCAGTTCGCGCCCTCCGATTCCAGCAGGGCCGCAATATTGGCGAAGGTGCGGCGAGTCTGAGCGCGAAAATCGCCCGGAAAGAGAGTCTCGCCGTTGGCCCCTACGGAGGCTGTCCCCGAGATCAGCAGTACCGCCGCGTTGCCGAAGTCCAGCCGCAGGGCGCGCGAAAAGGAACTCGGCCGATCGTAGTCGAAGGCCTCATTGAGGGCGCCAGGCGCGCGAACCGCTCTCTTTTTGATGGCCGTGGCGCCCATCAATTCAGCCAGTGCTTCCGGAATGCTCATCATTTGCTTGTCTCCTTTTGCTTCAAGCGGATTCCATGACTGACCCCGTGGGCCGTGGCCACCCAGAGATCGTCGCCCTGAAAGTCCACCGCGAGGATGTAGTTATGGGATGGAGCCGTGGTCACGGGAATCTGCGTGATCTTGCCCTGGGCGTCCCGGACGGTCATTTCCGGCGCTTTTGTATCCAGTGCCGGCCGGTAGACCGCCCAGTTCGTGCCGTCGTAGTAAGCCAGTCCCTTGTCCGTTGAGAACCAGGCCCGGTTGCCGTCCACGGCCTTCACGTGATTCAGAAAATTGCTGGGAAGGCCGCTGTCCTTCTCCAGGAAATTCTTCCAGTACCGTCCGTCGTAGCGGCTGGCGCCGAAGTAAGTGGCCACCCACAGGACGTGGTCTTTCTCCGCCCAACTCACCGAGGTGGTGATCTCGTGAATCAACCCCTGGTCCTTGAGCAGCACGATCTCGGTCTCGCCATCGGGATCGTTGTAGTCCTTCCATCGGCCGGTCTTCACGTCGTACTCCAGCACGCCCCCGCCCCACACCGCGTAGTAGACCTTCTCGGTTCCGGCGGAGACCGCGTAGGTCCAGATCTCGTACATGGGAGTGTTGCGCTCGTTGAAGTGCCGCCATTGCCCGGTCTTGACGTCGAAGCGCGCGCCGCCGGCGGCGGTGGCTACCCAGACCGCGTCGCCCTGGACCGCCACGCCGTAAACCACGTCGTTGGGAAGCCCGCTGTTGAGCTGGGTGTAGTTGTCGAACCGCCCGGCCGAGAACCGGCTCAAGCCGCCCATAGTGGCCGCCCAGACATCGCCCGTTTTCGGGTCTACGTCGACGCAGAGCACGGCGCGATGCGCCAGGCCGTCTTTGGTGCCATAGACCTTCCAGCGGCCGTCCTGGTAGAGCGCCAGGCCGTTCTCCGTGGCCGCCCACACCCGGCTGCCATCCACCTTGATCTGGAAGACGTGGTTGTCCGGCAGACCGTTTTCGGTGGTGAAGTTCTCCCACCGGAACCGCGGCATCTCGGGGACGGCGGCCGCCGCTCCGCCCGCACCGCCCGCCGCAGCCCCGGCCGCTCCCGCCGCGAACATGAGTAATACCGCAAGGTGCCTTCTCATAAAGTCTTCAGGTACTCGATCAGGTCGTTCAACTCGTCCTTGGAGAGGTCGTTGGTCACGCCGTGCCGGTCGTGAGGGTTAAAGACCGTCCAGATTTCTTCCAACGTGCGCGCGGACCCGTCGTGCAAATAGGGCGCGCCGAGGGCCACGTTGTTCAATTGGGGAACGTCCACCAGCGGCGAACGGTCGGTGGGCTTTCCGGTTCCGACATCCGCCAGTTGCTGGTCGGTGTAATGCGGACCCGAATGGCACACATAGCACTGATTGGTGTCGTCGATCGGCGTGCCGTTCTTGGCGCGGGTGCGCTCGAAGATGGCCTTCCCACGTTCCTGCTGGGCCGTCAGCTCGCCATCTTGGCGGCGGAACCGGTTGGGGCGCAGCGGAATCGACTTGATGAAGGCGACCACGTCGGCCAGTTCCGCTGGCGAATAGCTCTGGGCGCGGTAGAAGTACTTCTCCGTGCGCGGCCCGCACTCGGTGTCCAGGTCCGGATTGCTGCCGTTCCATTTGAATGGCGCGGTATCCGCGATATCTTCCAGGAGCCGGTTCTCGACGATGTCCACGCCGAAGCCGTCCGGCTCGAGATCCCACGACAACTCGTCCACGGTCGCCTCGATGTGACAATTGGCGCACCCGAAGTGCCCCTGGAAGCCAAACCGCGCCGAGTAGAACAGGCGCTCGCCCCGCCGCTCGGCCGTGAGCTTGATGGGCCGGCCCAGCGCGATCGTCGAAATCGCGCGCCGCGTCGCCGTGTCCACCACCGAGATCGTGTCGTCCATCCGGTTCGCTACGTACAATCGTTTCCCGTCCGGCGAGAGTGCCAGCCCCTTGGGCGCACGCCCCACTGGAATCCTCGCGGAAACATAATTGGCCGAGGCGGAAAGGTCGTTGGCCATCAGGCGGCGCTCTACCGGAGTAGCTGCCCGGATGTACGCCAGCAGCTTCGGAAGGTCGATTGCCGTGACGCTGTCCGACCCGGTAGTGCTGACGAAGAGCTGATCGTTCCCCGGCGTCACCGCCAGGCCGAAAGGCGGTGTGTAGTAGCGGTCCAACTCGTCGATGGGGACCTCGACCACCTCGCCGATATCCGCGCCAAATACCGAGAGCGAATTGCCGATCACCCACCCGTGTTCCACGTGCGCCAGTGGGATAAGGTTCTTCGGCCGCATCTCGGCCGCGATCGCCAGCCGGCCGCCGTTCGCGGAGACCACGTGAAAAACGCCCGCGGCGTTCGGTAGCCTTTCGCGTTCCACCACCACCTGGCGGCGCGTGTCGATCGCCGTCACCTCGGATTCGGGCGGCGACCGGAACGGCCCGAGCCGCGGGTAAATGTGAGTGCAATACATGCGCCGCCCATCCGCGGAGAGCGCCAGGTACGCGGCGCCGCGCCCGGCCAGCAAACGCCTGGTTTCCACGCCGCGCGCCAGGTCGATCACCGAGATATCGTTGCCGATGCGGTTGGCGACATAGAGAAAGCGGCCCTCCAGATCGGCCACGGCCGCGTTGGGCTCGTACCCCGCCGCCAGTTCCTTCACCACCTTGAGCGATGCCGCGTCAATCACGGATACCGTGTCGCTCCACGAATTCGCCACGTACAATTGCCGCCCGTCGGAGGAAAGCGCGACGCTCTTGGGGTGTTGGCCCACGCCAACGCGCCGCACCACCGCGCCCGCGGCCGCATCCACTTCCACAACTTCGTCTGTTCCCTCACACACCACGTAAAGCCGGCTCCCGTTCGCCGACACCGCGATCTCGATGGGCGACGGATACGCCCCCCACAGCGCGGCGGCGGTGGCACACAGCATGATGAGCAAGGCTCGCATAGCTATTTCTCTTCGATCGAGATCACCCGGTCCGCCGCCACGTGGTCGAGCGTCTGCACCGCGCCGCTGGGCCAGGTGACGGTCAGCTTCTCGATGGTCGAAACTTTACCCAGGCCGAAGTGCACCCGCCCGTCGTCCTGCGAAAGGTAGCCGGAACCCGCGATGCGCTCGCGCTGTTGCCGCACTCCGCCCGCCACTAATTCGATTTTCGCGCCGATTCCGTCCCGGTTGCTCTTCTTCCCGACCAGCCGGATACCCACCCAGTGTCCCGCTCCGGCCGTAGTGTTCCGCAGCAGGACCGCGGGCGCGCCCAGGTTGACGATGAACGCGTCCATCCGCCCGTCGTTGTCGTAGTCCGCGAAGGCCGCGCCCCGTCCTACCGACTTGACACCGGTCTTGGCGCCGAAGAACGGGCCCGCCGTGGACGATACATCTTCGAACTTCCACTTCCCCAGGTTGCGGAAGACGGAGTGTTCCTGGGGAATCAGGTGAATGAGGCCCCCGTGTACGATGAACAGATCCGGCAGGCCGTCGTTATCGAAGTCCTGTGCCGTGGTTCCCCAGCTCACGTATTGCGCGGCCAGTTGCGAGATGCCCGCCTTCGCGGTCATGTCCTCGAACTCGAAGCCCCCGAGGTTCCGGTACATGCGGTCGTACTTGGAGTCTGAAACCCAAAGATCCACCTTACCGTCGCCGTCGAAATCCACGAAAACGGGCCCCATGGCGGAGGTGTTCTCGCCGTTTTGCCCGAATGCCACCCCGGCCTCGGTGGCGATCTCCTTGAAGGTGCCGTCCCGCTGGTTGTGGAAGAGAAAATTCGCGGTCTTGTCGTTGGCGACATAGATATCGGGGTAGCCATCGCCGTCGAAATCCGCGGCGGTCGCTCCCATAGTCCGGCCCTTGAAAGCGGCGATACCGGATTTGGCCGAGACATCGGTGAAGGTCCCGTCGCAGTTGTTGTGGAACAGCATATTGGTCTCGGCCGGGTAGTCCAGCGGTCCGGGGTAGTTGTCCGCCGCATAGTAGGCGCGATACTCCGGGTCGAACTTCACGTAGCGGCCCACGAACAGGTCCACGCAGCCGTCGCGGTCGTAGTCCAGCCACGCGGCGCCGATGGACCACCCCGGAACCTTCAGCCCGGCCTTGGCCGTAACATCTTCGAACGTGCCATCGCCCCGATTGCGGTACAGAATGACGCGTCCGTAGCCGGTGACCAGCAGGTCCTCGTTGCCATCGTTATCGTAGTCGGCCGCGATGGCTGCCATGCTGAACAGGTCCGAGCCCACCCCCGCCGTCGATGTGACATCCGTAAACGTGCCGTCGCGGTTGTTCCGATAGAGGTGGTTGTGGGGCGCGGGGTCCGGCGCCTTGCGTAGCGGGTATGGGTGCATCCCGGCCCCTAAAGGCCGCCCGGAAACCACATACAGATCCTGGTAGCCGTCGTTGTTGTAGTCGAACCAGACCGCACCCGCACCGGTGCTTTCCAGCAGCGAACCCAACTCCTGCGCGCCGAAGCTGTGCGTGAACGCGATTCCCGCCTTCCGGGTGGTGTCCTCGAACCGGATCGGCCCCTGGGCGGGCTGCTCCGCGGCCGCAAAGAACAAAACGGAAATGAGCAGGCTAAATAGCATGGCTTCTCCTAATCGGCCGGTTTACCCATGGGGACCGGCTTCTGGGTACGCAAGAGAACCTGCGGGGTGAGGTTCTCCGGCGCCCGTTCCGGCCCGGCATGGCAGCCAACGCATACCCGCTGCTCTCCCTTGCGCGCCCAAAACCAACCCTTTTCCGCTGCCACGGTCTTCCCCGCGCCGTCCAGCAGCTCGAAGCGCAGCGGCGTTTCCGATGGCGCCTGCACGTAGAACGACCCGTCGTTTTCCACCGGCGCTTTCCCCAGAGCCACCGCGCCCCCGCGCTCATTTTGCGACCACACCCGCACTTCCGCCACCGAGCCCTTCGGAATCTGCTCCGATTTCGAAACATAAGAGCTCAGGCACAGCAGATTGGCTCCCTCGCGATCGCCCAGGCTCGAGGGGTGATACGGAGGCGCCGGCCGGACGCGCACCGGCACCGGCTGCCAGGCGTTCGGCCCGGCCACCTTTACCGGCTGCGCCGCCGCCCGCGGCGGGAAGCGGCAAATCCAATACGCGTCAGTCCCCGCCGCGCGATACGCGGCCAGCCACTCTCCGCCGTCGGTCTCCGCTACCGGGCCCACGTACTGCCCCTTCGGCAGCGCTAGCTCCACCTGTCCGGCGCGCGCCGAAGTGAACCGCGCCAGCCCCGTGCCGGTCTGAAAAACGGTGTCCCCCGACGCCAGTTCCGCCGCCGAGTGGCGGTCCGGCCCATGATCGCAGCGGCGCGCTTCCTCGCCCGAACCGTCCGCGTATACCGTGTAGAGTTCACGCGCTACCGCCGGCGCAGCCGGAAATGCCCCTTCGAAGAGCACGCGCCCATCCCTCAGAATGGCGTTGGGGAGGAAGTCGCCGGGCAGGTAAGTCAGGCGCAGCGCACCGCCGCCCGCGAGGGGTGCAATCTCGATCTGGAATCCGCGCGCCGTTCCGCGCGCATACACGAACTTCTGCTCCGCCGCATAGAACGGCCGGATGCAGTCCTCCGCGCCTGAGGTCAACTGCCGCGGTGTACCGCCCGCCAGCGGAATCTCCCAGATCTGCCACGGCTGGCCGGCCTTCTCCTTGCCGGCGATCAGAACAGTCCTGGCGTCCGGAGAAAGCGCGGCATCCGCCGAAACCGCCAGCGATGGAGCCAGCACGCGGGAGGCGCCACCCGACAGCACCTTCACCACCGCGCCGGCGGGAAACCGCTCTCCCCCGCGCAACGTGGCCCCGGAGTCGTATAGCGGCGCTTCGGTATACAGCAACGCACCCGAAGGTGCGGCTGCTCCAACCGCGAGACTGAGCAGAGACAAGATCACCACCATCGCTGAGCCGTCATCAATAGACTAACAGACCCTACCCACCTCCCTGATAATAACCGCCGGCGGCGCTGGGGGTGAGGCCCTAGCCACAGGTTACAGCGGCAGCGAGGCTGCGAGCACGACTTGCCGGCCCGCGGCACGGTCTTCTGCGATGATCTTGCCGCCTTCCAGACGCACTTCGTCGATCTTCGACATGCCAGGCGGGGTCTTGGTGTAGAACATCGCGAAACGAGTCGTGATCTTCGACTTCGCCGGCAGCCAGCGGAACATCGGCGTGTCGAACAGGGTGCCCGTCGCGATCGCCTCCCGCCTGGGCACGTCGAAGGGTTGCGTGGCAAATTCCAGACCTCGCTGCAGCCAGCCGTTGGCCCCATAGCTCATCCATTGCTGGATCCAGGGGAACTCCTGGCTGCGGAAAATGTAACCCAGCAGATACTGCCTGGCCGGATTCAATGCCGTCACGAAGGCCAGCTTTCTGGTAGGGTCCAACAGAGTCGCGATGTGGTCCATCGAATTTGGCGAAGCGGGGACGCCCCGGACGTCGATGGCGGGACCGCCGCCCTTGGCCGGGGCCATGGGCCAGGTGAAGTCCTGGAAGGAAGCCAG
>Ga0224534_1001479_pt1 | contig 12334 bp, 6 predicted proteins | sample 714E12024metaG_FD_172012 | JGI IMG/M metagenome (GOLD analysis project Ga0224534, IMG submission 172012) | Peat soil microbial communities from Stordalen Mire, Sweden - 717 E1 20-24 | ecosystem: Environmental > Terrestrial > Soil > Wetlands > Peat | place: Sweden: Norrbotten County, Stordalen... | reverse complement strand
AGAGATGCCTGCGCATTGGGCTCCCCTTGCTCGGCAGCTTTGCGGTACCATTCCAACGCTTCGGCCGCGTCCTTCGGGACACCCAGTCCGTGCAGGTACGCACCACCCATTTTGTATTGCGCCGCCGCGTCTCCCTGTTCCGCGGCTTTGCGCACCTCAGCCAAGGGGGGCGAGGTCTGTGCCAGCAACGTGAATCCGCAGAACATCGTCGCCAGGATTGTTTTAAACGTCATAGCGATTCACCCGGAATTTCCATTTTCGACACACGCCTCCGCCGATGAGACTTCGCCCAATAAGCCGCCTTGCTCCACGGCCGCAGCTAATAGCCAGCGGCGCCGGCTCCGGCTCGCCGGTCAGGCAGATTCCGCCAAGCATCCATACCGGAGGCTTGATCTTTCCAGCCGGAGCCGCGCGCGCTTCAGCGGGCAACTCCGGGCGCGTTGGGCTGGACATAACGAGTTCACTCTCCCGCGCGGCATCCGGGCAAATAATCGCCGCGCATCCTGCACGGAGCGTCTTGACAGCATCGCCGCATGAATTACTTGACCTCACGGGCACGCAAAAGAGATATTCAATCCGGAGACGCTGGCGAGAGAAGGGCCAGTGACTACGCCGTCGATGACTTGGTAAAGATCGAGATCGGTCTGCGCCGCGGGGCAGGATAGCACACTCGCCTGGATAGGGAAAGTCAGATTTCCTGGAGGCGATTGGGTCGTCGTCACGGACGCCGACGGAAAAAAGGATCCGTCAATAGAGGAACTGACGATTACAGCAAGGGCGGTTCCGGCGGCCATGGGCAGACTGATATTGGTCGTGACCGAGCCGCTGCAGTTCATACCGAATCCACTGGTCGCTACACAGGTGAACGGAGTGTTAGATACCAAGGTCATACCGCCGGCGGCCCCGCTAAAAGTCGCCGTCACAGTCTGGCTAGACCCCATCGTTACAGTGCACAATCCCGTTCCCGAACACGCGCCAGACCATCCGGTAAATGTGGAGCCCGTGTTGGGAGTCGCGGTCAACGTGACGACCGTTTCGGGGGCGAAGCCGAAGCAACCTGAGCCGCACGGAGTCCCTTGAGGAGAAGAGCCGACCGTGCCGTCCCCGGACGTCGTTATGGTAAGGACCGGATCGACTGTGAGGGATACGGGCTGGCACACGGAGGCCCCGCTAAGGTCGACCGCGCAGACTTGAAAATTGGTCGTGCCCGCGGTCTTCGCGGCGCCTGTCAGCAAGCCGTTGAGGCTCAGAGATATTCCCATCGGAGGGAAGCCGCCCAGCGTGGCGAGTTGAAAGTGATATGGCGGCTGACCGCCGCTTGGGTTTGTGGCTGGAGGCACCTCGCAAAGCTGCGCTGGATTCGTTAGCGGTGGCGCGCAGAAAGAAAACAGATACGGCATCCCCAGCATCGCCGGCACAGGTGTGACGGGGTTAAATGACAATGCCACCGGCTGCGGGAGGAATTGAAGCGCGAAGCTGAGGCTTGTACCACCCAAGGCAGGAACGGTTACGTTCTGTGTTTGTGGTTGAAACCCTAATGAGTCAACCCGGGCCGTGTAGGGCCCTGGCGGCGCGGGTATGGCGGCGAGTCCGTTGCCACCAACGTTCCCGAGGATTCCAAGCCCAAGGTCGCCACTGCTAACCAACTGCACCGAGCCCTTTGAGACTGCGGAACCGTTTGGAGCCTGCACCGTAATGTTCAGGTTCGGTTTGGGAGGGATGATGTTCTGTATTGGGGCGGTGAAGTCGGGCAATGGAATCTGAACGGCAATCCCGCCAAAGCGGATGGTTTCCGTCACCACGCTTGAAGCGCCTATTTCCTGATAATAAGTCGCCAGCACGTCGTCCATTATGTCAACAGTTACCGCCGCTGCGAGTCCACCGTAAAGGTCGCTCAGAGAGCCGACAAGCGTAATCTCCTCGTCTGCGGGGAGCGTAATATACCAAGTCGAGAGGTTCTGCGCAGCGTCGGCCCCAACCTGTGTTGCAAGGGCCTGTCGATACTCGCCGATGGGGACGGGACTAGACGTTGTGACCGAAGGCAGTGCCCCTGAAAGTGGGGGCGGGAGAAGCACCTGAGAGCTGCTTGTCATCTCCTGTACGACTGTCAGAAACGTATTAGTGAAACTCTGCGTGTTGGGTTTCGGAGCGGGAAGAGCGCCGGCAAGAAGACCGGTTTGCAGGGCTTGAATGACGCCGGTAAGAACGGCTGCCGTTCCGCTCTGCGCGGGCACGGCGATGGTGGAGCCGCTGGCCTGCGCTTGCCGATCCGCGGCCGCCTCGCGCCTTGCAGCCGTTGCGCCAGCCGGCGGCGGCGAATCGAGAAGCACAAACTGTAAGGGGTAATTTTGTGCGGGATCGGCGATCAAAACGATTGCCCTTCCTGGCAGAGCCGGATCCACCGCAGCCGAGACAGCCAAGCCAGATGCAAGTGGCTGCCCGGAGTCCACGTCGGTCAGTTGAATCGGAAAAACGAAGCCGCCGGCGCAGAGCGTCGCGGTTCCATTTGCATCTGTCATGGCGGCTGCGGGTACCTGGCAGGCGGGGTTGATGAGCAACATCGCCGAAGCGGCGGCGGACGGATTCGCCACGCTCGTTGCGGCGATAGTTACTGTGTTGGAACTGGGTACACTCGCTGGGGCTGTATAGAGGCCGCTCGATGAGATCGTGCCGGCCGAAGGATTGCCCCCGGCCACACCATTTACGCTCCAATTAGCCGCAGTGTTCGTCGCACCTATTACGGTCGCGGTGAAGTGCTGGGTTCCGCCGGTCTGGATCGTCGCCGCAGCCGGAGAGATGCCGATTGTAATGGTTGGAGCAACGGATGGGTTGAACGAGGCGGTAACCGCTTGGCTGGAGCTCATCGTCACGGCGCAACTTCCCGTTCCGGAGCAGGCGCCGGACCAGCCTCCGAAGGCCGATCCCGAGCTGGGTGTAGCGGTAAGCGTCACAACGGTTCCGGCGGTGAAATTGGCAGTGCAGGCCGCGCCGCAGTTAATGCCCGCGGGAGAGGATACCCCGTTCCAGCGCCGGTCCCGGCCTCCCTCACAGTCAGAGAGAATTGCTGAACTCCGCCTTGTACGGCCACAGTGACGCCCGCGGGGCTACTGGCGTTGCCTATCTTGAGCACTATCGGCACGGGTCCGGCCGGCAAACCGCTCGGGACCACCGCATCCACCTGCAGGAAACCGGCGACGCCGCCGGGCGCGGTACCGGCGAATGCCACCAGGGCCGGCTGTCCGCCAATGGTCACCGATACCTGGGCGGCGGGCATCGGGAATGTGGGGCCCAAAGGCTGGTTGTTGATCTGGCCGTCCACGCTCGGCGGGTCGGTGACTCCCTCGCCGGTGGCAAAAACCTGCACGACGGAGCCTGCGGCCGCGGGATTAGCGGCGTTATTCAGGCTGTAGTCCTGATTGAGAATCGCACCCCCGCCAGTGCCCGATGAAGTGACGGTGAACAGGGCCGGCGCCGTCGCGGCGACACTCAGCGAGACGCTGTTACTCAGGCTCCCCTGGTAGGAAACCTGCATAGAAACCGTGCTCTGGCCGGCCACCTCATAGGGCACGATGGCGTTGATTTGCGTGGCCGAGACGTAAACCAACGGAGCCGGCGTGCCGTTGAAGGAAACCTTCGTCTGGGCCAGCGTCGTTGGCGCCAAGCCATTCACGATCTGCCACAACGTGCCCGTGACCGGACCGATACCGGCGCCGAAAATGGAGATCATCTCGCCCGGAGCGACCGCCCCGGATTGAAAGCTCGCGGCGTTCACTATGCCTGCCGAGGTCACGCTGGGCGCCGGGGGGGACTCCGCGAGGACTTCGCGAATTCGCTGGTTGTTTATGTCGGCGATGTAGAGGTTGCCAGCCGAATCAAAAGCCACTCCACTGGGGAAGTTTAACGATGCGCTGGTCGCGGGCCCTCCGTCGCCAGAGAAGCTCGCAGCCCCGTTACCGGCGAACGTCGTGATCGTCCCGCCCGACACCTTCCGTATCCGGTTGTTGCCTGCGTCGGCGATGTAGAGGTTGCCAGCCGAATCTATGGCCATTCCAGCGGGGAGGGAGAGCGACGCGCTGGTGGCGGGTCCTCCGTCGCCAGCGAATCCGTCGCTTCCACTTCCGGCGACCGTGGTGATCGTCCCGCCCGACACCTTCCGGATTCGGTTGTTGAAGGAGTCGGCGATGTACAGGTTCCCAGCCGAATCTACGGCCACCCCAATCGGGGTGAACAACGACGCGCTCGTGGCGGGCCCTCCGTCACCGGAGAAGCCCTGATTTCCGTTTCCGGCGACTGTCGTGATGGTCCCGCCCGACACCTTCCGAATGCGGTTGTTGAAGGAGTCGGCGATGTACAGGTTCCCAGCCGAATCTAGGGCCACTCCAGCGGGGAGGCAGATCGACGCGCTGGTCGCGGGCCCTCCGTCGCCGGAGAATCCAAAACCTCCAATGCCGGCGACCGTCGCGATCGTCTCGCCCGACACTTCCCGAATCCGTTGGTTCTGTTGGTCGGCGATATAGAGGTTGCCAGCCGCATCGAACGCCACTCCATAGGGAGTGCTGAGCGATGCGCTGGTGGCGGGGCCTCCGTCGCCAGAGAAGCCCGCAGTTCCATTGCCGGCGACCGTCGCGATCGTCCCGCCCGACACCTTCCGAATTCGGTTGTTGCTTTCTTCGGCGATATAGAAGTTGCCCGCCGAATCTACCGCTACTCCCACTGGGTTGTTGAGCGATGCGCTGGTGGCTGGTCCGCCATCGCCCGAATAGCCCGCAGTGCTGTCCCCGGCTACGGTAGTAATAATCTGCGCCCCCACCGGGCCGGGGGCGGCGAAAAGTCCGCAGAACAGCGGAATGATCGCAAGAAGGTTAGTGGAGAAGGCGCCCGCCAGTATTCGCTTAGGCGGTCGGCAGAAGGCGACGTTCGATTCATCCGGAGTCAAGGGCATGCGTATCGCGGTTCAGCCGAGGGAACGGCCAAAACCGCCTCCTTTCGTTTCGCTCGACAGACCGCAGCTTGGCCAAGTAATGGCCGGATTAACCTTGTGGCAACATTCCAGCCGGAACGTTCTGTGTCGCCACCTGGCCCGCATCAATTATACGCCTAATTGTATTAAATGCTCTGTTTCTCTCATTTTATTAAAACGCCGGATTCTTGGGAAGGGCGAGACTCCACTTCCTCCGGGCACGAAAAGATCGAAAGCGCCTCCTCAAGCCGATGCGCCGAAATGCCCCAGACCCCGGTCAACGGGACCGGTCACCCCGCCGAAGCCTGCGCCGCCAGCACTTCCCGCACCTTGCGCGCCAGGGCCTCCGGCAGGAACGGCTTCTGCAAAAACGGCGCGCCGGAATCCAGAATACCGTGATGCGCCATGGCTTCGTCCGTGTAGCCCGACATGAACAACACCTTCACGTGCGGGTAACGCGCCCGGATCTGCTCCAGCACCTGCGGCCCGCTCATCTCCGGCAAGACAACGTCCGCCAGCAGCAGGTGGATGCGGCCATGATGCTCCGTAACTATGCGGATGGCCTCGTCGCCGCGCACCGCTTCCAGCACGCGGTATCCGCGCCCGGTCAGCACTTCGCAGATCAGCTTGCGCACGCGCGCCTCATCCTCAAGCACCAGGATGGTCTCGCTGCCCCGCAGCGCCGCCGCCGGCTTTCGATCGGCCGCATCCACCGCCGCTTTGGCCACCGCCGAGGGCAGGTAGATCTTCACCGTGGTGCCGCGGCCCGGCTCGCTATAGACCGAAATGGCGCCGCCGCTCTGCTTCACGATGCCGTAGGCCGTGGCCAGCCCCAGCCCGGTGCCTTTGCCGGGCGCCTTGGTGGTGAAGAAAGGTTCGAACAGGTGAGTGATGGTTTCGGGGTCCATGCCCATGCCAGTATCGCTGATGGACAGCACCACATACGAACCGGGCTTGAGGTCCACATTCGGCCCGGCGTAGTTCTGAGCCACCTCCGCATTGGCCGTTTCCACGATCAGCTTGCCGCCGCCGGGCATGGCATCGCGCGCGTTCACCACTAGGTTCATGACTACCTGCTCAAGCTGCCCCGGATCGGTGCGGACGGTGGACGGCTCGGCGGCGGCCACGGTGATCAGCTCAACATCTTCACCGATCAGCCGCGAGAGCATTTTTTCCATTTGCACGATCAGCGCATTCAACTGCACCATCCGGGGGGTGAAGGGATGCCCGCGGCTGAATGCCAGCAGTTGATGGGTGAGCGCGCCGCCACGCTCCGCGGCCCGCTGGATCTCGTCGAGCGCGGTGCGTTGCGCCGGCTCCAGGCCGCTGCCCGCCAGCAGCAGTTCCGCATAGCCGGTGATGACGGTCAGCAGGTTGTTGAAGTCGTGCGCCACGCCGCCCGCCAGACGGCCCACCGCCTCCATCTTCTGGGCCTGCCGGAATTGCTGCTCCAGGCGGCTGCGCTCGCGGCGGCCCTCGGCCTGGCTCATCTCGCGGCTCACCGTGACGCCCAGCCGGGATAGATGCTCGCGCGTGATGTAGTCCGCCGCGCCTGCCTTCAGCACCTCCAGCACGGACTCCTCGGGCGCCTCACCGGAGATTGCCACCAAGGGAACGTCCGCGCCGGTCTCATGCAGAATCTCCAAAGCGGCCAACGTGCCGAGCCGGGCGCTCGCATCCGTCGCCAGGATCAGGTCCCAGCGATGCGCCAGCGATTCGCGCAAGGCGGCTGCGGTGGTCACCCGCTCCCAGGAAGGGATATAGTCGCTTTGGCGCAGCGCGTCGATGAGTTGCAGCGCGTCGTCTTCGCGGTCCGAGACTATGAGCACCCGCAATGGAATGGGCATCCCTAACACCACCACCACACTAATCCGATTTCAACACGTCGGCCGTGTTTCGGTAAGAGTGCGGTGTACGATTCGCCACAAGCGCGGGCTGCAACGTGTATCATAACGGAAGGTGCCCGTGACGTCATCCACCCCGGAACTGAATTTGCGCGGCGAGCGCTTGCCTTGGGTTGCCTGGGCTTGGTTCGGAGCACTGCTGCTGGCGTCTTATGCTCCGGTGCTGTGGCGGCTGGTCCGGCAATGGGATTACGACCCGGATATGGGTCACGGCTTCTTCGTCCCTTTGGTGGCGGGCTTCATCGTATGGCAGAAGCGCGCGGAACTGCTGGCGCTGAAGCCGTCGCCCAACTGGTGGGGCCTGGCTGTGGTGCTCTACGGCGGGCTGCAGCTTTGGATCGCCACGCTGGGTGCGGAGTTGTTTCTGGCGCGCACCGCCTTCGTCATTTCGGTCATCGGCATCGTCCTGCTGTTGGGTGGCACGGCTTGGGTGCGCGCGCTGGCGTTCCCTCTGTTCCTTCTGTTTTTCATGATTCCGATTCCCACCGTGGTGTACAACAGCATCACCTTCCCCTTGCAACTTCTGGCCAGCCGGGTTTCCACGGAAGCGTTGACCATACTGCAGATTCCGGTGCTGCGTGAAGGCAACGTGCTGGAGCTCGCCGAGCAGAAGCTCTCGGTAGTGGAGGCGTGCAGCGGCATCCGCTCCCTGTTATCGCTCACCTTCCTGTCGCTGGTCTACGGCTACTTCTTCGAAAGCAAGGTGTGGATGCGGGTGGCGCTGTTTGTCTCCACGATTCCCATTGCCATCGTGGCCAACGCCAGCCGCGTGACGCTCACCGGCGTGTTGACCGAGTACAAGCCGGAGTTGGCCGAGGGGTTCTTTCATACGGCGTCCGGCTGGGTGATCTTCATGGTGGCGCTGGCGATTCTGATCGGGCTGCACCAGATTCTGAACAGGGGGTACCGCTGGCTCAATGGCCGCCGGTGACCAGAATCTCGTGGGGCAGACCTCCAGGTCTGTCAGGATGGGCCTGCGGCCCACGTTGGAGGGCGGGCAATCTTGCCCGCAGCCGGCTTTCAGCCGGCTTCTGGCAGTCCTCCAATTTTCAATAACTTACGGTGGGTTTTCGACCGTGCGCGGGTCCTCCAGGACCCGCAACGGACGGGCCGACGTAGACGTCGGCCGCAGGACTGGAGTCCTGCCCCACGAATTATGAAAGGCTGATGTGAGCTGGATACGCAACAAATACGTGGGGATTCTGACCCTGGTGCTGGTGGTGCAGACGACCCTGTTCTATGCCGCGTCGCGCGGCGAGCGAGTTCCCGCCAGCCAGCCCCTGGATCTGTTTCCTGCGCAAGTGGGAAGCTGGCAGGAGACGCAAAACTATCCGGTCGAGCAGGAGATCCGGGATCAGCTCAAGGCCGACGACTTGCTCAACCGGGCGTACGCGGACCTGGAATCGCGCGCGGCCGCGGGTCTTTTCGTGGCGTATTTCAAGACGCAGCGCACGGGCCAGTCGCCGCACTCGCCCAAGAACTGCCTGCCGGGATCGGGGTGGGAGCCGGAGGCCACCGGATTCCTGGACGTGGCTGTGGCGGGCCAGCCGGAACCCATCCGCATCAACCGCTATGTGGTCTCGCACGGCGGCGACAAGAGCGTGGTGCTGTATTGGTATCAAAGCCAGCGGAGGGTGATTGCCAGCGAATTCTCGGCGAAATTCTGGCTGGTGATGGATTCCATTCGCTATCACCGCAGCGACACGGCCTTGGTGCGAGTGACCATTCCAGTCGTCCACAACGACCAGGACGCCGCTACACAGGTGGGCGTGTCGTTCGTGCGGACCGTGTTCCCGTTGCTCAAGGGCTATCTGCCGGCGTGAGGCAGGCGAGTCCTGTCTTACTCGTGACGGAGAGCGGTAAGTGGATCTATCTTAGCGGCGCGGCGCGAGGGAATCCAACACGCCAGAAATGCAACCGCGGCCAGGAAGAGCGGTACGCCGGTGAAAGTTACTAAGTCGTGCGGACGGACTCCGTAGAGGACGCTGGCCGAGACGTCAGCCACAGCCCACGCGGCGGTCAGACCCAGCGTCAGGGCGATCAGAGTGAGCAACATGCCTTGGCTCACGACCAGACTCCGGACCTCTCCTGCTTGCGCTCCCAGGGCCAGGCGGATGCCGATCTCGCGCGTGCGCCGGCTGACCGAGTAGCTCATCACGCCATACAAGCCGACGGCAGCCAACAGCAGACCGACGACGCCGAAGACGCCGAACAAGGTACCCGCCAGACGCGGCAGAAAGAGCGCGTTGCGGAGGTGCTCTTGCATGGTTTCCGCGTTGTAGACGGCGAGTGTGGGGTCGAGTGCATGGATCTCGCGGCGCACGGCTCCCGCCAGCGCCTCGGGCGATCCCGCCGTTCGCACCAGCACCGCATATCCCACGAAGGATGGGTCGCCCGCGATGCTCTGCTCCAGCGAGCGGAACAGAACCGGCCGAAGATCCTCGCCGACGGTCCGCGACTTGATGTTCTTGACTATGCCGACGATCTGGTAGGTGGCGCCCCCGCCAGTGACACGCTGCCCGATAGGGTTCTGGTTCTTGAATAGGCGGCGGACGAACTCCTCGGTGACGATGGCCGCTATCGGTCCGGCGGGAGTTTCGTTGCCGAAATCGCGTCCGGCAATGCGCGGAATGCCCAAGGTTTCGAAGTAGCCGGGGCTGGCCATGTAGAGTTCCACGGTCGGGTCCGGACCGCCGGTGCTCGGCCGTCCCTCAACATGCAAACCGTCGCTCCGGTGTCCGCCCGACAAGGGCGCGGCGTCGGTACACGCAGCGGAAACCACACCCGGAAGTGCGCCCACGCGCTGTCGCAATTGGGCAAGGAACTGCGCGGTGCGCTCGGCGGTGTACCCATGTACGCGAGGATCGACGGACATGGTCAGAATCCCGCGCGAGCGAAAGCCGACGTCCGTGCTGGAGGCGCTTTCGAGGCTGCGCAGGAAGAGTCCGGTGGCGCAAAGGAGCACCAGCGACATGGCGACCTGCGACACAACCAGCACGTTGCGCAAAGTCCAGCGGCGTCCGGGACGCGCCAGCACGTCCTCGCCCTTCAACGCGCTTGCCAGGATGGGGCGCGCGGCCGCCCACGCCGGGGCCAGTCCGAATAGCAGGCCGGTGCCGGCACTGAGCGCGAACGTGTAGAGCAGCACGCGCCAATCGACGGCGACATTGAGATCGAGCGGCACGGGCGCGGGAATGCGGAAAGCGGAGAGAGCCTGCGTAGCCCACAACGAGAGCGCAACGCCCAGCAATCCTCCACCGAGCGCCAGTAGCAGGCTTTCCGTTAACATCTGGCGCATCAAGTGCGCGCGTGTGGCGCCCAGGGCGAGGCGCACGGCCATCTCGCGTTGACGGCCGGAGGCTTGCGCGAGGAGTAGATTGGCCACGTTGGCGCAGGCGATCCCGAGGACCAGCACCACCACCACCGTGAGCGCGGCGAGGAACATCATTACGGTGGACCGGTCGCGCGGAGGCAGCGATCCGGCGGGTTCGAAACGGAAACCGCCATCCTTGTCCGTTTCCGGGTAGGTTTGGCCCAGGTTCCGGGCGATGACGGCGAGTTCCGCGGCGGCCTGTCGGCTTGTGACGCCGGGGTGGAGGCGTCCGGCGACCTGGATCCAGTGGTAGTTGCGCGATTGGTAATTGCTGGTGTTGGGCAGCAACTGATCGAGGTTGCCGAGCGGCACCCAGAATTGGCAGTCGAGGATGATGTCGAGACCGCGGAAGCCGAACGGCGCCACGCCAACCACGGTGAAAGGGCGGCCCGATAGGGTGATGCGTTGGCCGGCGATGGCCGGGTCGGCGCCGAAGCGGCGCTTCCAAAGGCCGTTGCCGAGAACGATGACGGGCAGGCGCTCCTCGCCGGCGGTGAAGCCACGGCCCAGGGTCATTCCCAGTTGCGCGACGTCGAAGAAGTTGGCGGTGGTGGCTTGGCCCCAAACGCGTTCCGGCTCGCCCTGTCCTCCGATGGAGGCGGGCAGCAGTTCGTAAACGCCTGTGACGCCGGAGAACGCTTTGGTTTGCGCGCGCAGATCGGCGAAGAGCGGCCAGGAGAAGGCGTTGCAACATTCGCCCTGGTGGGTGGTGTGAACGGCCATCAGGGTGGCGGGGTCGCCCACGGGCGCGGGCCGCAGGACGAAACGGCTGACCATCGAGAATATGGTGGAGTTGGCGGCGATGCCAAGGCCGATGGAGACCACCGCGGCGGCCGCGAAGCCGGGCGATTTCGCAAGCCGCCGGAATGCATAGGTCAGATCTTGCCGCCAGGCTGCCAAGGTATTTCCTCCGTTAGACCTTATGACGGGCGATGGAGTCGGTTATTACGCCGAAAGCGGCCTTAGAGGCCAGGCCCAGAGGGCACCCCGGCCGAGGGCCTGCCCCACTTTTCAGATGGTCTTCAGATATTCGAGCAGGGCATCCTTCTGGTCCTCGGTCAGCTTGGCGCCGTACGTGTCGCCGGCGTGTCCGATATTACTGTTCCCCGGTTGTGAGGTGTCGAAGGTCCAGCCGTTTCCGTCCGTTGCGTAACCGAGCTTGGCCGGATCGTACTCCCGATTTCCCACAATGAATTTCGCAGGGCGTTGAGCGGGGTGAAGGAGGTGCCAGAGCGTCGGCACCGAACCATTGTGCAAGTAGGGCGCGGTGGCCCAAACGCCGGTCAAAGGACGCGCCAGGTATTGACCCGTCGCCCGCCAGACCACCTGTTTGGCATCCATGGCCGCCTGATCGGCCGCGGAGATTCCGTCGTCGGAAAAAGCGCGGGCCTTCAGGCCGTCGAGGACCGGCTTGACCATCGCGGGGAACGGCACGCCTCCGACGGGCCGGCCGAAGCTGTTGGCGCGCAGGGGATCGGTACCGGCGACGATCATTGGGTAGAGGCCGTTCTGGTGGCAGCCGCGGCAGGTGTCGTTGAAGATCTTTTCGCCGGCTGCCGCCTTGGCCTGGTCGATGGGTCCGAAAACATCGGCGGGCCACTTGGGCGCCTGGAGCTTGTGAGTCAGCACTTCGAGCCGGTGCAGGTTCGCAATGCGCAGCGTCGATTCATAGGTCTTGGGATCGAACACCGCGCCCATCCCCAGGGCCTGCCCGATGTTGCGCTCAAGGATCGAGTTGGTGTTGCCGTCATAGTGGATCCAGACTGCGTCAGTGGTGGATCGCTGTTGAGTGGTGTCCGGAACGTCCCAGATGAAGGGGAAGCTTACGGGCGACTGCATCGGTACGGCAGCGGCCGGGAACAGAAGATTGCGGGCCGCGCCAAAGGCATCGATGCGGCCGGGCCCGGGCTCAGTGCCGTTGAGCAGCAGCTTGCCGTTCTTGAGGTAGGCGAGCCTGGCCTTCAGTAATGCGAGCGCGCGATGCCAACTTGCCGCGAAGGTATCGCCCCGCAGAGCGGCGGATGGGGCCGCGGCGTCCGCCGTCGCGGAGGACACGCTGTGGAAGTTCGCATCCGCCGTGGAGGCGGCGCCAACTTC
>Ga0224534_1001477_pt1 | contig 12347 bp, 11 predicted proteins | sample 714E12024metaG_FD_172012 | JGI IMG/M metagenome (GOLD analysis project Ga0224534, IMG submission 172012) | Peat soil microbial communities from Stordalen Mire, Sweden - 717 E1 20-24 | ecosystem: Environmental > Terrestrial > Soil > Wetlands > Peat | place: Sweden: Norrbotten County, Stordalen... | reverse complement strand
CATAAATTCTTAAACCGATTTGTCATTTTCCAATTTGATTTTCAGGACAATCCGCTCAAAAATGCTGCGGTATCAATCGTTATTGGCCGGGAATGAATCCAATTTTAGAGGAGGTGCTGGAGGCTGGATACTTTATTCATTCGCTGAAGGGCTTCGGGATGTGGCCTGCGGTTTTGACGAGTGCTCTGATCCGGGCACTCTTCCATTGGTGGCAGGGCATCAATGGCCTGCTGCCGATTTTTTCGATGGGTTTGATATTCGGATTGGCCTACTGGCGGTGGCGACAATTATGGCCGCTTGTCGTTGCTCACGCGCTTACCATTTTATATGCTGCATTTTACTGGAGCCATCATGCAGCCTAACAAGCTGGAGCCAACGCTGACTGCCTCTTGAGTTTGAGGTTGCGATATGAAAAATGAGAGTCCAGATTGCATTCGGAGCTTGGCCGCCAGTGGCCGTGACCCAACTTTGTATCGTTTTGCCGCTCGGACTCACATGAGACGCGCTTTCACCTTGATTGAATTGCTGGTGGTCATCGCCAGCATCGCCATTCTGGCGGCCTTGTTGTTGCCAGTGTTGAGCAGAGGCAAAGACATGGCGCGCAATACGGCCTGTCTTTCCAACCTCCGGCAATGGGGCATCCTCTGGAAAATTTACACCGGGGACAACAACGACTCGTTCATGCCCGGAACGTCACGGGCGGTCGGCTCGCGCGCCAACTGGGTGCTGGCTTTCACCAACGAATGTTATCATCAACCCGCGCTGCTCCTCTGCCCCAAGGCGACCGACCGGCGCGGGCCGGGAGCCCAGGAAGTCCACACCTCCCTCGACGACCCCAACGCCGTGGATTGGGGCGGCCCGACGACCGCCTATGATATTCGTCGCCTGCCCGACCCAAACAATTCCGCCCGCCCGCTCATCGCCAGCTATGGGCTCAATGGCTGGGTTTACAATCGCAACAACAAGAATCCTCGACACATGTCCGAAAACTATCGCTGGCGGAAAGATGACGTGCTCCAACCTTCAAGCATTCCCCTGTTTTTGGATTCGATGTGGCGCGGCGGTGATCCGCGTGAAACCAATTCGGTGCCGGCTTTCAACGGTGAATGGCTCGGCAACCATGACGACGATATGCGTTATTTCGCCATCGAGCGCCACGCGAAGGGCGTGAACATACTATTCTTCGACAGCTCCGTCCGCTATTCCCGCGCGAAGGATTTATGGCAATTGCCCTGGCATAAAGACTGGAATTTTGGAGCAGCGGCCAATATGACTTTTCCCGGCTGGATGAATTGATGAACCGGCGCGTTTGTGGTGGAATGAGGCGAAGATTCGACAGGCAAGACCATTCGCGGATTGAAGCCGGCTACGTGCTGCGCTCGTATATCGCCGCAGCGACTTCCGCCAGAACCATTCCGAAATCGCCGCCCATCCCCCAGTTATCAAAGGCATAATCCCGGCGATTTGAAAAGAAACCATTTGACCCGCTGAAACGATTTGTTATTGTTCCGGTGTGAATCGTAATTTGAATTCGAGCCGGCTGCTTGAAAACGCGCTGCTGCTGCGCCGCGCGGCGGTCGGGTTCTGATTCGTTCACGAGATTTATCGAACCCCACTGCCAGACCCGGCGGCGGGGTTTTTGTTTTAACCACGGATGAACACAGTCTGTTGCATTGATTCAGATAAAGAGAAATTAGCAAATTGTTGGTAAAACTAAAGACTATTTGGGTTAATCCGCCAGAATTTTCGGCTATTGGCGGCTGCCTTAACTGACAGTCTGACTGACAGTGCCAGTGGCGACTTTTGTAGTGGTGGTTCCGATGTTCATAAAATTAGGCCGGTAAAACGTCGGCGGGGAAATAGGAGCGATACTTGGCGCGCGGGTCGGCGGGATGGATGCCGAACGGATTGAAAGAGCCGCACGGATGCTGCCAGACGCTGCGCCGCTGATTCCAGTGAAAGCCCAAAGCCCAAAGCACACTGGCCAGACCGGGCTTGCGAGCCGGTGAAATATCCAGCCAAACCCATTTGCCGACAACCTCGGCCAGTTCGTATTGCTGCGGCAACCTTGTCCGCAAATAGTTCAAGACCGCATTCGTGGACAAGCCACGGTTGGCCTGATGTTTTGAAACCGACGATGGCCGGACATTCGCCGGAGCTGACGCTTCAATTTTTGAGTTTGTTGTTTTCATAGCTTTTTTTTGAAACCGCTGTCCGTCACCCTGCCGTTTGCTGCTCGCTTCACAGATGGGGGAGACGGCGAGCCGTGCGCGAAAGCGTATTCAACAACCCGGCGAAAGCTAAAACCGTGACAGTGGCGAAGTGGGAGAAGTGGCGACGCTGGCGCGGTTTTTGATCTCGCTCCCAAATCTCGGCGCGGTGTCGGACCGGTGAGCAGCAAACGGTGGGGTGATGGTTGGCGTAAAAAAGGCGAAGACAAACAACCATACATTCCTCTTGGATTGGGTTTTGGAATTCTGCCCGGAGTCTGCGGAAAATTGCCACGGACGGGCCTCGGTAGTTATTCCCGGCAGTGACAACTTTACGCAGTCTCCGGCTAAAAAAGGGCAGGCGCGAGGCAGGCGGGTTTCAAGGCGTCGTCTTGCAAAGGGGAATTGAAGGCCCGGCTGTCTCGCGCCTGGGGGAATTCTGTATCCGGCATTTCAACGGCGCGGAACGGAACGCAAGTAGAAAGATTGGAGTAGTCAAAATGTCGAAGGCAGACTGGGATTTCGTCCGCGTGCTGGTGGACGGCAAAATCGTCCACACCGGCGGCAAGGAACTCGCGCTCGAACTCGAAGCCAAAGGTTACGACTGGATTCTCAAGGGTTAAAGGCAAAAAGCCTATGGCTCACGCAATCACCCGGCGCTCATCCACCAAATCGAGGCAAGACAAAACTATCAACTTTCAACCATCAACTATACTTTGGCATCACGCGTGCTATGGTTGGCGTGTCGAGTTCAATTTTGAACCCTATGTTTCTCGAAATCGTAAGGCTCTTTGAAGTTCGCCTCCACGACCAGATTTCCGGTCTCCGGATTCCACATTAAATACTTTCCGATATTCATCCCATTGGTATATTCCATATACAGCATCAGCCGACCGTCACTGAAGTCCGTGTTCTTGTAAGTCCAAGCATTTCCTTGATCATGATCGTCTTCGAATACCGCATATATGCCGTTAAATGAATTCCGTTTCACCTCCCTAAAATGCAACAGTGATCCGTCACCGACCGGAGCCACGGCTGCGTTGTAACCTTCGTTAGTTTTAGTGCGGAATTCGGCTCCAATCCCACCACGGCCAAAATATATCATTTCATGTGCCTCAAAATTAGTATATTGAAAGCGCGCTACCCATTGTTCAATTTCCACCGGTCCATCAATGGTCTTGACCATGATATTGGTTTTATAAAAACCAGCTAATGCCGTGCCAGCAGGACCGGAATTGGTCGTCACATTTTGGTATTTCACAGAAACTTCTTTTATGAGCTTTTGCTGTTCGGGTGTGAAAAGGTTTGTGTTTGAGAGCACATTGGTAAATTCCACTGGGCATGATTGTTTGCCGTTGAAACAAAGAGATACGACGACATTGCTCTGGCTCTCCTTGTCCAGAAATGGAAGGAACAATCGTGCCTGATTGGTTTGACCAAAAAGGTTTCCAACGAGAAGTAACAGGCTTACGCCGAGAGTGAGATGCGGTAGTTTCATACGTTGATTTTATGGGGTGCTGGGCGGCAAATGGTAACCGAAGTATTCTGGCAGCCAATTGTGGCCACAAGCATTGAAATTATCGCGTATGTTGTTGAAACGTCTGTAAATCTGTTCTGTGCTTATCAAAACTGTATGGCTCTTTGAAGTCCGCTTCTAACATGAGATTCCCATTTTGAGTATTCCACATCAAAAATTTGCCAAAAACCATACCGTTGGTGTATCGCCTGTATTCCTCAAGATGAGAGCCGTCGAAATTAGCAAGCTTGTAATCCCAAGTCACACCCTGTGGACGGTTGTCGTCGAATCCAATAAACAAGCCATTTATCAAATTCTGTTTAACTTCCCAAAAGTTCAACAGTGTTCCGCCCCCCGTGCAATTAAACGTAACGTTGTATCCGTCATTGGCTTTGTTTCGGACCCTGATTAATACCCCGCCGCCAAATATTACTTCTTCGCGCGCATCTGAATTTGTATGTTGAAAACACGCTATGTAATTTTCAATATTTACCGCTTTGTCGATAGCCTGGACGGTATAATTTGTTTTATACAGATTAACCAGCAACGTGCCAGATGGTCCGAAGTTGGTGGTGATATTTTTGTATTTTACAAACACTTCACTAATCTCTTTTTGCTCCATCTGTGTAAAAAGGTTTGTGTTTGAAAGCACATTTGTGTATTCTAGTGGGCAACGCTCTCCACGGCCAAGATTACAAAACGCAACCACAACATTACTCTGACTATCCCTGTCAAAGAATGGAATGAACAATCTTGCCTGATTGGTTTGACCAAAAAGGTCTCCTGCGAGAAGCAACAGGCTTACGCCGAGGATGAGATGAGGTAGTTTCATACGTTGATCCTATGGGGTGCTGGGCGGCAAATGGTAACCGAAGTATTCTGGCAGCCAATCGTCACTACCACTGGGCAATGTGACTCCAACTGCGCCGCCAGTTTTGAGGGTTTCTTCCGCACAGTTATCGCATCGAGAGTCCCAATAGCCAATGTTGTTTGCAAAATTCTCCACGTGGTTCAAACCCGCAATCAAATTGGGAAAGCCGATTGAGTATATCGAGTTTGTATTGGCAGGACCCACGTCAGTATTCCAACCATCAAGGTCCACCATGCCAGGAACGTGAAGTGATGCCCATGAATTAAACCCATCGGCATAATCAAAGATACCTAATCCATATAGCGGGCAAAAGCCAGTTTCCATACCTTTCCATTTCGTGCTATCGGGGTTCAATTGTTGTTTGATGAGTTGCCGCTTGATGACATCAATCGGAGCATCGCTGGTTAGTTCCCACCACGCGTGGCCAGCCGCAACGCTTGTTAGAATAAAATAGGGATAAAACCATGGTTGTGGATAATAAAAAGGACTCTCGGGATCATTATTAAAAACATAGTTTGGATACTTCGGCCACGGCATGCGAACGAACACCTGGAATTGAGATTTATATTTCTGCTGCCACGGTTCCAATGACGCGTGGTCGGCGGCCACGGTGATGCCCAAATCCGGGGCCGCGCCGTCCGGCTGCACCGTCCAATAATTTCCGTCACTCCTAAAATGATCGCCCAACACCCCGACTGTTGTTGGATCCATCTTTTCCTCGGGCGTTTGTCCCCATGTATAATTAAGCGGCATCTTGTATTTTGGATTATAATCGGGGATGCTAATGCAGAATAAATTCATCCGTCCCGATTTCGCCTTGCCGCCCGTGTGCAACACCCAGCGCGTTGACGTCCCATACAAATCTTCAATGCCCTTGTTGTCTCCCTCGCCGTATTCATAATGGACTCCCCGCCCAAAGAAATGTGTCACCCACCAATAGGAATCGCCATTGATGTTATACCATGCAGCCGACAGGTCATAATCCGGCACCGACATGCTGTCGGCAAAAACTGAACCACCACCCGAGAGGGGGAATGTGAAATCACCCAATACGCTGTCGGAAACATAAGCGGTGCCTACCGGATCAGCGTCGGACCACGAGTCAACTTCATCAAAGGGAGAAGGAATTGATTGATGAATGTGACATATGCCCGTATAAGTTCTCCGGTTGTCGCTGTAATTCACGATGTAATGCCGATCCCAGGATACGACTAAACCAGGCATACTGTAGGCTTTCGTCTCGTCATATTGCACGAGTTCAACAAAAGGCTGCTTTTCGACGTCAGTGTCGGCGTTGATCGGGGGCGAAGCCGGACTGCTGCTGTCCATTGCCCGTGCCATTGCCTGCGCCTGCTGTTCCGGCGGATAGGCCACCGCGTCAAAGGTCGCCGTGCCCATCCCGTAAATCGGCACGTTGTCCGCCTGCCAATTCCAAGTCGTTCCATCAAACCAGTAGTCGTCCGCTTCCACGCCGTTGACCCAGACATCATAATCACCGTCGCTCACCGTCCCGCTGACGGTCCCGCTGGATTGATACAAGTTGTCGCCCGTCGGCGTGGAATCAATCGTCAACACCATGTCGCTTGGCAAAAGCGTTATTGGGTCCATTGTCGTCGTGTTATTTCCAGATGCGTCAGTGGCTTGGATGCTGATCTGGCTCGTTCCGTTCAATGGCACGTTCTCCAGCCAGAACATCCCGTTGCGTTCCACCAAGCCTTGCACTGTGGTCGTCGTGCTGTCGCCGTTCACAACCTGCGCCACGACGGTTCCCGTCTCATCGCTCGTCGTCCCGCGAATGGTTATGTTCGTCCCGCTCACTGTCATCCCGTCCTGCGGCCAGATCAAAGTCACCACTGGCGGGTCCGTTGCGAGCGAATAATCCAGCGTGACGGCGATGTTAGTCGTGGTCATGTTGCCGGCCAGGTCCGAAACATGAAGGGTGATGAGGTTTAATCCATTCGTCAACGGCACGTCGTAGCACTGGAAATTATTCGTTGTGTAATCCAGGCAGTTCGTGTCAAAAAACTGCCCCGTAACGGCCCCTGGCTGGTTGGTGATCACTCCCGCCGCGTTGGCGATGTCATAGGTAATGAGCCCGAGTTGTTCATTTCCGTTGCCCTGCAATTGCAGATACGGCTTGATGACCGTCACGCCGGAAGGAGTGATGGCGGCGGGATTGACCAAGACCACAACCGGCGGCACCGTGTCCAGCTTGAATTCCTCGTCTTCCCACACCTGCGAAATATCCGGGTGCTGGCTCGCCAACCCAATCCACACCCGATGCCAGCCTTCAGTGGCGCCGAGGTTCACCGTGATATTCGAACTTGTATAGGCGGTCCAGGTGGCGCTGGCAAAGTCATTGTTGTCCACCAGCACCGCCTTATAGAGCGGTGTTCCGGCAGTAATATTCAATGGCACCGTCAACAGCGGGGTGTTCGCATAACTGCTCGTTGGTTCCATCCAAAAATCGATTTTGACCGGATCAACCCCGTTGGTGTAATCAAACAAAAGGGTGTTGCCGTTGACGTCCAATTCGGAGCCGGTGTGGTTGAGGTTCCCAAAGTATTGCATTTCCCACGCATCCGACAAGCCATCAAAATCACTATCGTAATTGGGAGGGTATTGATAGCCGCCACCTATGCCGCAGTCGCTGGCAGTAGCCCCGTATCCATATAAATCATAAACTTCATTGTCCATGCCGGAGAAAGAGCAATAACAAAAAGTGCTGGTTCCGTCTGCTGCGGCAAAGCCGTTTTCAAATGTGGTATTCTGGCCTTCCATGCCGCCGTCGCAAAAAATATAACACCCATGCACCAGCGCGTTGTTCAACGTAACATCATCACAGGGCACAATGCCCCAACCGCAATTGAAGAATTGGACATCGTTTAAGTCAGCAGCGCCATGAGTCGTCATGACTGTCCCGGCATACCTGAACAGGCAATGAGAAACTGTCACACTCTGACCAAAGCCAAAATAGGAGGGATCGGATGTTGGAAAACCATTGCTCCAAGGCAGCGGTTCACCCGCGGAATCATCATTTTCCGAAGTGAACACCGCCATTTGGCCGGGACTGGTGTCGAACACTACGCTGCCCGAACAGTATATGCCCCAACTGTTTTCTGAAAACTTTAACACGGTTCCTCCTTCAAACGTCGCCGTGCCGCCGATATTCATTCCACCGTTGATGAAATACGTCGTGCCGGTTTGGAACGTGAAATCGCTCGTGTCCGTATTCAACTCGACATAATCCAGCACAAAACCCTTGTTGGACGGTGAAGCTGACGCCAGCTTCATCGGCTTTTGTTCCGTCTGGGCCAATGGCGTTTTGGGCAGTGCCAGCGTTTTGGAGGCCATCGCCGGCTGCCTGCTCGTGGCGCTCGATTGCGATGGCAGATTCGCCAGAGACGTTTTGATTGTCTGAATGGGCACGCCTTCGACCAGAATGTTTCGATTCTGTGCTGTCACATATTGCCGCCGCACCGTCACGCGTGAATGGTTGTTCTGTGACCCTCCCAAGTCGAATGCCCTACCATGCCCAATTCGTGTTACACCCCAATCCACGTCGTCATCCGGCAGGGAACTGTTTTTCATCTTGTGTTCCGCAACCTTTACCTGCGGCGGGTTGATGAATTCCGTCAGCACTTCAATTTCCGTGGTTTGGGGATTCAATCCGAAGGATTCCGGCGCGGGCGGCTGTGCGCGCATAATCACGTCCTGTTCAAAGCTGCCTTTCCTGTAAGTGTAGCGGACATCCGCGTTCACACCCGCAAAGGCGTCGGGATAGAGCACCTGATTGGACGAAATCAATTCCCCCTGCGAATCCTGGATTTGCGCGAACAGCACGCTCTTTCCGGTGGAATCGTCGTTGTATGCCAGGCCCAGGATGTTGCTGCGCAGCCGTTTGCCGTCCGGCGTTTGCAGGTCAATCGCCCCGGCGGAATTCAGGTTGTTGGCAAAGATGACCTGATACGGTCCTTGCCGGGCAATGGCACCTCTCGTAAATGTTTCGATTTCCTCCTTGGATTCCATCAACTGGCCGTTGCTGTTGGTGAAATACAATCCAGTCGCAACCTCGGTGTAGCGGTGGACCCGGTTGGTGCCGTTTTCAATGGTGGTCTTTTGCAGGACGCGATAATTCGCGCCGTGTTCCACCACCTGATATTGGGCTTGAATTGATGACAGGCCGGATGCCAGCAACGCAATGATGAGGATTGAAGTTTTCATGGGTGTATCTGGTTCTACTTACTAAATTTTTCTTCCCTTGATTCTTATTTTTTGGTCCCGGACAAATCAATAATTTTCAATTATCTGTGAGCGACATTTGTTATCTGTGAGCGACATAAAAATCGGTCTGGGCTTGGGCGACAAGGTGGACGGCGTGGTGGTTTGGGCGTCGGTTACAGAGATTCCTGCTTGCGCCTTTACCAAACTTGAAACCAGCACCGCAATGACAATGATTGGAGTTTTCTTCATGGATGATTTTAAGTGAGCAAGTCCAAAAGAAGTGAAGGAGCGCCGAAATACGACCCTTGAAAGACAACAACTTTCCCCCGGCCTGAAATACCCATCGGCCGTTCGCCAACGAGATGCCGCCCAATTGTTTTCACCCGAAAAGCTTCTGATCAACGCCCAAAACATCTCGCGTTCAAAAGAAGTGATCCGTTTTTACGTTTTCCTTGAAACCAGTTCAAGAACTTTTCATGCATGCCGCAAGTTACCAGGATTAAGAATTGAATTATTGAATGATACTAATGATGGTTTGTTCGACGAACCCCTTTTCAACTTGGAATCACCAATCCGCATGCGTTGCGCTGGTGATGCCGATGTGCGCCAGCTCCTTCGTGACGGAAGCGGGGTTGCATTCGGAGAAATCGCGCCCGGGTTTCGGAGTATGGCAACCCCGCTTCGGTCACGCCATTGTCGGGTCGGCGCAAAGGCTTTTGGTGTGTCCGCGCCGGGGCGAGACAGCCCGAAAGTCTTTGCGCCGGGGGGAAGCGGTTCCGACGGTCAACCGGCTTTTGCGGGTGACGGTCGGTTATTTTCCAATCGTGACGAAACGAGCCGCCGGAGTGGAGCGGCAAGCCGGGCGTAGTGGAGCGGTGTGCCGTTCGGTCGCGCGGGTGTTTTGGGGCAAGCCAGTCTTTCGGCTTAGGGCGTCAAGCCAGTTGGCTGAAAGTCTGGCGCGGGGGCGGGTGGAATTGCAGCGCGACGGAACGGGCACACAGCGGGGACGAGGCCGGGTTTCGCGGAATGCAGGCGGCGTAGTTTGGTCACGATAGAATCGCGCATCAAAAGCAAAGGCGCGGTGTTTAAGAAAATTATGTCGCAGGCAGCATTCGGTGGCGGTGGCGGAACGGGTGACGTTCGGCGTGGCAAGGGGTCTGGAATATTGAGTTATGAGGAAGCCGAAGCGGAAACAATAGTGGCAAAACAAATAGAGGCGGACCGGAAGATCGTCGAGGAGTTTTTACGCCGGATACCTGTCACGGAACGCCTGGCTTCCGTGAATTCAGAATTGACCTGGTATTTGACGCAAGCCGCCAATCCCGCGCCCCATGAAAAATGCCTGCCGGATTATTGCTACAACATTTTTGAGAAATTGAAGCGGACATTGTATAAGGCGCTTCCCAATTTCAGCGATATCATCACACCCACCGGAGACAGCAAGGCGCTGGCGGCCTGCAAAACGATTGAGGACGTCAAACCGGTTGTCAGAATTGATTGGACGCGCATGGGCGCGGTCATTGGCATGGGAATCCGGGGGAAGCGTTTCGTTGAAATGGAAGCCGAAAACAAACTCAAGCGCGAAGGGGTTTGGGGGGTGGCGCCGAAAAACGGCGCGTCGGACCTGGCGCTGGTATTTGACCGGTCGAGGCTGGAAAAGATGTCGAAAGCCGGCGGCATTCAAGACGTGGGGCGCGGCTTGGAACAAATCTTGAAAGACGACACCACAAAGTTCATCGAGAAATTGCCCGGTCTGATTGAATACTTTGGTCAACTGGCATACTTGTGGGGTTCTGGCGCGCTGGCAGATTTCAATAAGGGCGTGGCCGCCGGCCTGAATGGATTTTTGGATGAGGATGGGGAACCAGTTGGCGAAAGCGTCCGGGCGAACATTTACTGGTTTTTGTTGCTGGCCTGGCCGGAAATCAAGGAAATGCTGGAATCAAAGCCGCGAAAAACCATGGCCGATTTGCATAAATGGATGCTGCCGTTTATGCGGGATGGCATGTGCAGCCTCATTAACGTGGAAACCCTGCGCGATGTGTGCGGACCGATGCGGTATGGCGGCATTGGTTTGGCGTTAAGGCCGTTGTCTTCCCGTTCCGCCCGTCCATCTGACTAGTCTCCCTGCCTTTCGACTCGTTAGTTGCTTTCTTCTGCATGCGCTAAAGTCGGCGCGTGAATGCAATTTTTCATGAGAACAATTCGTTGAACGTCGCAAGACATTCAATGGGCATTGCCGCGTTCACTTCCTCATGGCGCTCTGCCCGTCGCGCGGAATCCATCAACCGGCAGAATTGAAAGGTTAGATCGTTATGAAAATTAACGCGTTGGTCATTGACAAGGTGTCGGAAACATTCGACACGAAAAAGGGGTCCAAAACGCTGCACCTGCTGGTGTGCCAGGATCAATCCCGGCCGCCGCTGCGGAACTCGTTTGATTACGAATTGACGGCGGAGGAGCTGGGCAAATACGGCGCGTCGCTCGTGGACAAGACCGTGGAACTGAACATCCGGGACATGACCCAGAACTTCTCCGGGCGCATCCGGATGTCGGGGGCCATCCTCAAGGCGGGGGCGTAATGGAAACGGCACTGACCTACACGCTGCAACGCGTTCACTGGCAGTTCTTCGGCACTCTGACGTTCAAGAGCGCCCGGCTGCCGGAACGCGTGCGGCTGGGGATGTTCTTTGCCCTCGTCCGGTGTCTTTGCCGCTGGCACAAGGTTCCCTTTCGCAAGTGCGTGTGGGCGTTGCGCCAGGAACCCGGCGAGATCACCGGACGACTGCACTTTCATTTTCTGATCGCGGGACTGCCGCTGTATGCCGTCCAGGATGCCACGAGCATGAGTATCAAGGCACAGTGGGAAAGACTCGGTGGCGGCATGGCCCGCGTCAGGAAATACGATTCGAGGAAACAAGGTCTCGAATACACGTTGAAATGTCTCAACGTCACGAACGGGGGAGCGAATCTCTACGAAGTGGGGAAGTTTTCGCATTCAGCGGATGAGGTGATGTTGGCGGATGCAATCTGGGACCCGGCTAATGTTGCGCGGGTGTCGGATACCCTTGGCACGGCCTAGCCGAACGCTCGGCGGCGGTGGATTCGTCAACCGATTCGGGCGGGATGCCCGCGCGGAGCGCGGGCATCCCCCCGATGGCTTGAAGACTTTCTATGCCCAGATGGGATTGGGGTCTTCGGCGGAACGGAACGGAAAAGATTTACGCGGAATGAAGATCAAACAACAAATCATGGAATTGAGGCGGATCGTGGACGAGTGGGACACCCTGCCGCTGTCGGAGGCGGAGTTCAACCTCTTTGGCCGGCTGGCGGAAGCACTGACGGCTTACGATCACGAAGTCCGTTCGGGGCACCCCGCCTCGGAGCGGCTGTGCCTCAAATGCGGTGCGCCGGTGAGTCAATGCTGCTGCTGAACATGAGAGACGACCAACATAAATTTCTGATGCTGCTGGGCCAGTTGCCGGCCCGCCTGACGGCGGAGCAGGCCGCCTGGGTGCTGAACTGC
>Ga0224534_1001475_pt1 | contig 12359 bp, 6 predicted proteins | sample 714E12024metaG_FD_172012 | JGI IMG/M metagenome (GOLD analysis project Ga0224534, IMG submission 172012) | Peat soil microbial communities from Stordalen Mire, Sweden - 717 E1 20-24 | ecosystem: Environmental > Terrestrial > Soil > Wetlands > Peat | place: Sweden: Norrbotten County, Stordalen... | reverse complement strand
GAAGAAAGTGCCATCGTTGATGCTATCCTCGCGCTCATCCAGAAAAACAAAGGTCGTGCTGGGGTACCGGATGCTTGAAATCGTCATGTAGGGAGGATACTTGCTGGTGCCTTGGGGGTTCGAAATCGCATTGGCGTCCGTACTATCTGAACGCGACGGCGCCCCAAGAAAATTATTCATCGAGACGCTGCGAACCCGGTCCATGGTCTGACCATAAATCTTGGCGGTGGACAGGTCCGCCGGACACTTGAAGGCCGCGGGCTCCTTAATGTAGGAACCCAGGTAGGCACCGTAGGGATACGTGTCATGGTCAATCAGCTTGCCAGTATTTGTATTGTCCAGGCTGAAGATGGGACTAAGGGTGAGCGCGCCGGCCACCCAAGATGGACAACTCGCCAATGATCCTGAGATATTGGGCGCCGTAATGCCATCAACATTGGGCGCCGGTTTGCCGGCATTGTCGTCTGCATACATGATCCAAGCCAGCGCCATTTGCTTTTGGTTGTTCATGCAATAGATGCCTTGGGCCCTTTTTTTGGCCTGGCTGAGCGCCGGCAAAAGCAGCGCCGCGAGAATGGCGATGATCGCGATCACGACCAACAACTCGATCAAGGTGAAACCGGGCCGGCGCTGGGAAAAGGGAGTTTCTTCCGACGCGCGGTGTGGGTTGTTCATGCGATTAAGCTGGCGGCCGGCGGCCGGCGGCCCGGTCATCACCGTCGCGTGTTGGTTGCTCTCCCGACCACGTTCGGCTGGCAGGTTTCGTCCAACAACTGCTTCCATGTCGCTTTTCACAGATTTATCAGGGACCGACAGTGTCTTGCTATAAACCGATCTGTCCACGAGCGGCGATGCACCGCCCCGTGACGCGCTCGAAATACTGCTGGTCATGGAGACGTCATTTTGTAAAACCGCTGGTTGCTTGCGGCGCTGGAGTCGCTCGCGGATTTGACCGTGCCGTCACCGAGCACGGCGTTCAGAAGGGTCCAGTTGCCGGTGCTCAAATTAGTCCGGTAAAAGACGCGGTAGTTTGATCCGGCCAGGGTTGGGAAAGAGACCGCGACGTTGCTGCCCACTATCGCCGCCGACAGGCTGATGCCGGTTGAGGGAACCAGCATGAAGAAGTTCGGATAGCAGTTGCCGGTGATGGTTGAGATTCGCAGTGTGTTGGTCCCCCCCAGTTTCACTACGACCGGTGCAACCAAGCCATCATCCGTCAAGGGCACCCAGGCAAACGGTTCATTATTGACGGCATAAAATTGGCCGAGGCGCTGGGTCACCTGGTTGGTTGTTCCCGCGCCACTGACGACCTGATCCAGATACATCGAGTTGGTGCCCGCCCCCGCCGAACGTGCGTAAACATAAAAATTGCCCGTAGGATAAACGCGGGTGTAGTTGGCCCAGTCCGAGCCCCCGAACCAATACAAGTAATAATCTTGCGCAAACGCACTGACGAAAATCTGCCGCTGGTAATCAGATAGAGCTCCTGAGACATCTAAGAGTTGCTGGGGAATCCCATTTTGACGATACTGGTACTCGGAGCCATCCGTAGGCTCATCTGTAATATAGGTGTGTTGGTAGTCAATGTCGCTGACCGATGCATATTGATCATACACGTCCGGGTAATAATCATTTGCACTGACATACTGTCCGCCGTTAAAATCGAAATCCTCAGCCTCAAACATGTAATTGGTTTGGTTGAACGTATCGAACTGATTTGTCACGGTGATGCCATGACCGAGGGAATTGGTCACGGTAATAATTGCCGTGTGCACCATGTTGAGCTGCAGTGTGGGATAAACCACGTTATTGCTGATGATCACCAGAGCCGAGGAGACGTCGTTGCCGTCCAGGATCACTTTGATGCCGTTCGTGGGAAAGGTTGCTCCTGCCGTAGTAACCGTGAAACTTAAGGCGTTGGTAGGCTCGAAGGGGTGTGTGCCGGTGGGATAAAGGTTGTTTAACAGTGGCAAATCGAGCTGGGCGGCGACGAGCATGAAGAAGTTGGGTAATAGGTTGCCGCCGGGATAGCTGGTGACGCGCAGGGTGGCCTTGCCGTTGAGGATGACTTTCACGTTATTGCCGCTGCTATCCTTCAGATAGACGTATTCAAAAGTGCTCCAGCCTAGCCCGTTGGCAATCGTGAAGGTGCCCAAGTTCGTAGTGGTTAAGTCGGGGTTCACCAGGCTCAAGGTCAGGCTCCCGGAGAGACCGATATCGGTCGAGAGGCGCGCGATAACCCAATTGGTGCTGTTAGGCCAGTCGCGGGTGTAGTTCACCCACTCGCTGAAGTTGAACGGGTCTATTCTGTAATCGGTCACGCCCGCTGCGAAAAGGTTTGGGCGCAAGTAATCTCCCGACGGGGCAGTCCCAATCGGATCACCGGGGCGAAACGGGCCGGAGCTGCCAGTCGTGTAATGCTCATCCACACCTTCCACGCCCACTTTTCCGAAGTAGCAGTTGGGGTCGCCGCTGGCGCTGCAAAGGTCGGGATTATCAATATACATTCCGCTGTTAAAATCCCAATCCTCGGCCTCCCACAGGTATGTGACCGGCTGGATTCCGAACCACATAGTTTGGAAGTAAGTGCTCGCGCTGACGGTGAGATTAGAGACGTCCGTCACGCTAATGGACACCGTGTAAGTCGAGTTGGATTGAAGTCTGGAGTAGGCTACATTTTTGCTCGAAGCGGAACCGCTGATGGCCAGGCTTCCGGAGACATTGGTGCCGTTCAAAATCAGTTGAATGCCGTTGGTATTGATGGTGAAGCCGCTGGGCGAACTGACGTTAAAGGAGATGTTTGACGCGGGATTTACAAAGATCATGTTCTGCGGGAAAAGATTGTTAATGACGGGCGCGACCGGGCCGCTGACCTGGTTCAGAACCGCGTCGTCTAAAAAGGAGGACCCTCCTTCTTTTCCAGCCTGAAAATAGCAATACCGGTAACGGATCGCTGTCGTCCCGGATGGCGCCACCAACTGGCTCACCGAACCCGTCACCGCGTAAGTGGTGAAATACGGATCGCCGGTGGCTACCGGTTGCGTCAAATCGCAAGCGTCGGTTACCTGATACTGAAACCAGGTGCCTGTCCCCACACTGGCGGAGAAATCAGGCGACTTGTAAAGGGCGAGAACATTAGTGTTCACATCAAGGAACTCGACTTGAATCCAAGTAACGCAATCCGGCCCCAGCACGTCACCAGCCGACGTGGCGAGCCACCCGCTGGCCTGATAGATTGAGCCAGGACTGCTGCTGAAGGTTTGGTATATGCCCGCCACATTGCTTACCGCAGCGCTATAAAGGGCACCCCACTCCTTCCAAAAGTAAGTTCCCCCATGCGGGAGCATTCCATTACCACTACTCTGATTAGCCACCCAATAATCCTTAGCAATATTGGCCGGCGGCGCAAAATACGTCCAGTCCGTTGCAACGACCTGTGCATTACCAGGTGGGGTCTCAAAACCTGGGTTCACCAGAAGGTTGCTGGCTTGAGCCGGGCCGGCGGCCAGCACCAAGCCTGCGGCAAGGGCCAGGAGTGGGAAGTTTAAGGATGTGCATTTTGTTTTCTCATTCCGGTTCAGAGAGAACACGAAACTGCCAGCTAACGACTTCATAATGTATTTCATAGGCGAGACGGGGTGACAATGTCTCAGCTTTCCATGCGAGGCCGGAGTTGTCAACATATCTTTAGACATATCTTTTGATAGTCGAAGCAAAGGCAGGGCTGCGCCGTGCCGCCGGGCACTGTGGCCGCAGCCGCGCGGCCCTACCAAAACAAGAAATGTGCCGATTATTATTGAGATCAATCGCCCAAAAGCGTCGAGGGAATGCAGAGTCAAAGACAAAAAAGCCGCGGAAAAGGTCCGCGGCCTTGTAGGGAAATGATATCTTCGGTTATTCGGCCTTGGCCGGCTTTTCCGCCTACCCGGCCTTTTTCTCCTTCTTTTCGCTCTTCGGAGCCTTGGGCGCCTTTTCAGCTTTTTCAGCCTTTACGTGCTTCTCGCCTTTGGGCCTGGCTTCGGCGGTTTCAGACTTTCCGGCCTTTTCGCCTTCGGCGTCCCGCCGGGCGTGACCGTGTTTTTCACGTCTGGGTTTCCTGCCCTCTTCTTTTTTCGGTTCAGCAGGCCCCGGCGCAACCACAGGCGTGAGGCTTTCGACGCGGACTTTGAGGTTGCCTTTGACCTTGGCGTGCAGGTAAAATTCCACTTTGTGGTCGCCCAGCGCGCGAATCGGGTGTTCGAGGTGGATCTTCCGTTTGTCGAGCGTGATGTCGAACTGGTGTTTCAATTCGTCGGCAATCACGCCGGCGGTCACCGAGCCGAACATCTTGCCGTCCTCGCCCGCCTTGACCTTGATGATGCAGATGAGCTTGGCGACGCCCTTGGCGAGTTCGGTCATGGTGTTGAACTCGTGCGCTTCACGTTCGGCGCGGCACTGGCGCAAGACCTCGATCTGGCGTTTGTTGGCCAGGGTCATCGGGATGGCCAGGCGTTGCGGGAAAAGATAGTTGCGCGCGTAACCGGCGGCGACCTTCACCTGGTCGGATTCGGCGCCGAGGCCGACGATGGCGGGTGGAACGAACGCATTCGTGGTTGAACCGTTTCCGCAAGTTGCTGGTGCGGCACGAAAAGAAGGCGGAGAATTATCTGGGCCGGTTGCATGGCGCTTCAGCCTTGATTTGCTGGCGAATGTGTTGAATATCGAAAAATCATTATTTAGGATAAGCTCTAAATGTGGCGATTTAGTTGTTTGGTTTTAACAATCGGACTGGTGCTGGCCGGCAAGATATTGATCGGCGCGGAATCAGCCGAGGTCAATTTGGATTATGTGGCGCAACGCGCTCTCGAACGCGCGCGCCATCCTTTCCACTCGCCGCGCGCCGATTTGCCGAAGGTGCTGCGGCAGGAAAATCTCAACTACGACAAGTACCGCGAGATTGAATTCCGGCACGAGCGGGCGTTGTGGGCGGCGGATGGCCTGCCGTTTCACGTGGAGTTTTTTCATCCGGGCTACATCTACCATGAACCGGTTCACGTCTATGAATTTACGGCCACCCACGTGCAGCCCATCCGGTTCGTGCAGGACTTTTTCAATTACCGCGCGTTGCACATTCAAAACGAGATCCCCGCAGATACGGGTTACGCCGGGTTCCGCCTGTTGAATCAATTGAACGAATCGAACAAGTGGGATGAAATCGGCGTGTTTCTCGGCGCGAGCTATTTCCGGCTGCTGGGCAAGGGGCAGCATTACGGTCAATCCGCGCGCGGACTGGCCCTGGACTGCGGGGAACCGGACCGGCCGGAGGAATTTCCCATTTTTACCGACTGGTGGCTGGGCAAGCCGCAAAAGGACGATGGGCAATTAACCTTGTATGCCATTCTCGACAGCGTCAGTTGCGCGGGCGCTTACCAAATTATCATCCACCCGGGTGAAACGACCGTGGCGGATGTTGAAGCTGTGCTGTTTTTACGCGAAACGAACACGGTTCACGCCGTGGATACGAACCGGCTGCCCATCAGAACCATCGGCCTGGCGCCGCTGACGAGCATGTTTTTGTTCGGCAAAAATTCGGAGCGCAAATTCGATGATTACCGTCCCGAAGTTCATGACACCGACGGATTGCTGGTTCGCATGGACAACGGCGAAGTGTTCTGGCATCCGCTCGACAACCCCTCCGTCATGCGCCACCAAATTTTCTCCGCCCCGAATGTCCGTGGTTTTGGGTTGTTGCAGCGCGAGCGTTCCTTCGCGGCGTATCAGGACATGTTCAACCTTTATCACCTTGAACCCAGCGTGTGGGTCGAGCCGCGGGGCAACTGGGGCGACGGCGATTTGCATCTGGTGGAACTGAGCGAGAATTACGAGGGCTTCGACAACATCGTGGTGTTTTGGGATCCCAAAAACAAACCCGCGCCGCTGCAACCCTGCCGCTTCAGCTACACGCTTCGTTGGATGAGCGAAACGGACAAACTGTCCGACGAAAAAGTCGTGTCCACGCGCATGGGGCTGGACTCGGGCTATCCCAATGCCCGGCAATTCGTGATTGATTTCGACGGGCCGAAACTCGACGCCATTCCCGAAAGCGATCTCCCGCAGGCGGTTGCCAATTGCAGCGCCAACGCGGCGATTGTGAACAATCAGGTCCTGCGCTGCTTCGGGCTGGGCACCTGGCGCGTTATTTTGAAAATGCAACCCAAGCCCGGCAACACCGATCCCGTGGACCTGCGCTGCACGTTGCAAAAGGGAACCAACATTTTAAGCGAAACCTGGACTTATCAATGGAGTCCGCCATGAACGGCCTTGGCGCGCTGACCGATTCCGCCGGCCATCTGGCGGGACGCCCGCTGGAAGAATGGAACGCGGCGTATGAGAAGGTGGAGAATTATTTCCACGCCCTGCGCGTCCGCAACAAAGCCCTGCTCGGCCGGCTGGTGCTCCGGGTGCTCGAACGCGCCGCGCACCGCGCGCCTGCCGAACCGGAACGTTCCGCCACCCAGCTCGCCGCCGAGGAAATGGATCGCATTGTGATTGAGTGGTTCGCCGAGGTGTTGCAGGAACCGCCGGCCAACGCCGACCAGATGCTCTCCACGCGCGGGCGGCTCGCGCTGTTGCTCGCCGACATGCCGGGCCGATGGCAGGAACAATTTTTGCGGCCCGGCCCGTGGCCGGAGGAATTCATCAGCGCCATGCGCGAAACGTATCTGCGCGCCGGGCCGGATTTTCAACTCTCAAAAATGACGCCGCGCCCCTTCGATCTTGGCCCGATTACAACACTGACGAATCTGGGCAAACTGCCCTATCTCAAAATGGTTCTGGCTTGGACGCTGTTTGCCTTGCTGCTGGTGGCCATTTTCATCCTCACGCACTAAACCATGTCCGGCGTTTCCCAATCTGCCCCGGCCTCAAGCCAGTCACCGCCGTTGCGGGTGATGGCCGCGCCGCGCATTGAGCGGCATGGCTGGCGGCTGTTCATCTTTTATTCATGCGCGCTCCTGCTGACAGGTTTGGTCTCGATGCTCTTTGCCGACCTGCTGTGGCGGAAGGGCTGGTCCGCGTCGAGCACCGTGCTGCTGGTTTTGTTTGTGATTTTGTTTTTGTTCATTGCCATCGGTTGCATGCACGGCCTGTATGGTTTCGTGTTGCGGATGTTCGGCGACGACCGCTGCATCACGCGTCTGAAGGAATATCGCGGCCAAAGCATTGCCGGTATCAGCACGGCGATTGTCTGGCCGGTTTACAACGAAGACGTCGTGCGCGTCTGCGAAGGCTTGCGCGCGACGTATGAATCTTTGGAAAAAACCGGCCAGCTTGAACGGTTCGACTTTTTCATCTTGAGCGACTCCACCAATCCCGACAAATGGATCGAGGAGGAACGGTACTGGTATGATTTGGTTCATGAACTTGACGCGCTGGGCCGCATTTACTATCGCCGCCGGTTGAACAACGAAAGCCGCAAGAGCGGGAACGTGCGCGACTTTCTCAATGCCTGGGGCCGCCGCTACCGCTATTTCCTGGTATGCGACGCCGACAGTGTCATGCGCGGCGAAACGCTCGTGGACCTGGTGAAATTGATGGAAACGCATCCGACCGTTGGACTGATTCAAACCGTGCCGGCGCTTGTGAATGCCGAATCGTTATTCGGACGCATCCAGCAATTTGCCAACCGCCTTTACGCGCCGCTGTTTATTGCCGGATTGAATTACTGGGCGCTCGATCTGGGAAATTATTGGGGGCACAACGCCATCATCCGCACCGAGCCGTTCATGCAATTTTGTGATTTGCCGCAACTGCCCGGGCGCAAGCCGTTCGGGGGCCAGATTCTCAGCCACGATTTTGTCGAGGCGGCGCTGATGTTGCGCGAAAACTGGGAAGTCTGGTTCGCTTACGACCTCGAAGGCAGCTACGAGGAAACGCCGCAGGCCATGATCGAAAACGCCCAGCGCGAACGCCGCTGGTGTCAGGGCAATCTGCAACACGGCCTCGTGCTCTTTGCCAAAGGACTGCGCGGGGTGAGCCGGCTGCATCTGATTCTGGGTATTTGCGGCTATCTCGCCGGGCCTTTATGGCTGGCATTTCTGCTCACTTTTAACTGGATCTGCTGGTTCCACAAACACACCGGGCTTTCGGACATCACCGTGCGGGCGTTCACGCGATACCTGGGCAACTTTAGCGGCACCGCCCACGCCCTGCTCATTTTCGTCATTTGCATGGTCGTCATCATGCTGCCAAAGGCGCTTGCGCTCATTGACCTTTCGTATGATTCGGAACGCCGCCGCGCGTTCGGCGGTCTGGCGCGCGCGACCACCGGCGTCTTTTGCGAAACTATTTTTTCCACATTGCACGCGCCGCTGCTGATGTTGTGGCACACGCGGTTTGTCGTCATCAACCTGCTGGGCGTCAGTGTCGGTTGGTGGCCGCAAAAACGCGCCCCCGGCGGCACGGCGTGGGCCTATGCCATCCGGCGGCATTGGGGGCACACGTTGTTCGGGCTGGTTTGGGGCGCATTCATGTGGTGGCTCGGACCGTCGCTGTTCTGGTGGTTCACGCCCATGCTGGCGGGAATGATTTTGTCCATTCCCTTGAGCGTCTTCACCAGCCGGCGCAGCCTCGGCGCGCGCGCGCGAAAGCTGGGATTGTTTCTCACGCCGGAAGAAATCGCGCCGCCGCCGGAACTCGTTGCGCTCCGTGCAAACATGAAAGTCCATGAAATCACCGAAGACACTTCTCCGCGCCGCCCGCACGCGGGTCTGGCGGAGGCGGTGCTCGACCCTTACGTCAACGCCATTCACGTTTCACTGCTGCGCGAGAAACAACTCAATCCGGTTTATGCCGAGCAACTCGCCGGGCTGGGCGTCGGAAGCCCAAAAGTCCGCGCGCTCGGCGAAAAATTGCTGGCCGCCGGGCCGGACAAATTGATGCCCGCCGAACGGCTTTTAATCATGGCCGACGAGCGCGCCATGGTCTGGCTGTATCATGAAGCCTGGCTGAGTCAATCGCTCGCGCCGTGGTGGAAAGCCTCGATTCGCGAATACCGCCGCCAGGATGAGTCGTGACTGCGAACTTGGGTTCGTGTTCGCCGGTGGTTTATCCTGACTGGGGCTGTAAAATAACCACCGCCTGATGCGGGGACTTGAAGGCGGACGACAAGAAAGCAGCGTGAGATTCGGACACGGGAAGATTTCGCCGCCGCTATGGAAAAATCCCATCGCTCCGCTGAATCCAATTGGCCGCACGTGGGGGATTTCAGTTCGCACTTTGAACCCGGAAAAAGGCGGCGAATGTTTCACCTTCACCGGCACGCAGCAGAATTTCCGGTTGAAATCAAACTAGGCAGCGTTAGTGTTTCGGCTGCATGAAACATAAGCTCGCCGTCCGCTGTTTTTGTCTGCTCGCGTCGTTTTTTATGGTCAACGCCATGCGGGCGGTGGCAGCGGCGGATAATTTTGACGCCACGGCTGAAACCGTTGGCCCCAGCCACAGCGGGTTTATCCCCAACAAGTTTGTCACGCCGGTCAACCAAATCCTCACGCCCGCCGGCGGGCAGGTCGAGCTTCCACCCATGCGGCCGCACGCGCTGGCTTTGAGTCCCGACCACAGCCTGCTCGTGACGGCTGGCCAGTTGCATCAACTGATCGTGATCTCCGCCCAATCCGGAAAACTTTTGCAGCGCGTTCCGTTGCCGTCCGACCAATTTCGGGTTGCGTCTCCGGTGGCGGCGGAGGCTCCGGACCCGGACGGAAAGGCGCAGTTGAGTTTCAACGGCCTGACCTTTTCACCCGATGGCTCGCGGATTTATCTGTCCAATGTCAATGGCGACATCAAGGTCTTCGACGTCGCCGAAGATAAGTTCGTTTCGCCGCTGTTTTCTATCGCACTGCCACCGGCCAATGCGCCCGGTCGTAAAGCAGAAATTCCCACGGGCATCGCCGTTTCTCCGGACGGCAAGAAAATCTATGTCGCGCTGAATCTTTCCAACCGCCTCGCCGAACTGGATGCGGCGACGGGAAAAGTCTTGCGGATTTGGGATGTCGGCGTTGCGCCTTATGACGTGGTCATGGCCGGCAAAAAGATTTATGTTAGCAACTGGGGCGGGCGGCGGCCGGCGGCGGATGACCTCACCGGCCCGGCTGGGCTGGGCACGCGGGTGCGGGTGGACCCGGTTCGTTCTATCGCCAGCGAAGGCTCGATTTCGGTGATTGATCTCGACAGCACCAACCAAACGGAAATTGTCACCGGTCTGCACGCGTGCGCGCTGGCGCTGTCGCCAGATGGAAAATTTCTTGTCGGTGCAAACGACGGCAGTGACACGTTGAGCGTCATTGATACGCGCACGGACAAAATCATGGAGACGATTTTTGCGCGGCAAAATCCGGGCGACCCGTTTGGCGCGCAGCCGAACGCACTGGTGTTTGACAAATCCGGCAAAAAACTTTTTGTCTGCAATGGCACGCAAAACGCCGTTGCCGTTTTTCAATTCAAACCGGGCCAATCAAAACTGCTCGGCCTGATTCCCGTCGGCTGGTTTCCTGGCGCGATTGTCTTTGATGCCAGCCGCAAACAAATTTACGTCGCCAACCTCAAAGGCATAAACGGTGGCAGCGGGCCTTTCAATATCGGCCAATATTACAACACGCTTTCCTTGGTCGCCGTGCCGTCAGCCGAAAAACTGGCAAAGTTCACGCAAACGGCGCTGGCGGACTTGCGCTATCCGCTGCTGGCGCAGGCGAAGCTACCCGCGCGCGAAAACCAGATTGCCCAGCCGGTGCCAGAACGCGTCGGCGAGCCGAGTGTTTTCCAGCACGTCATTTATATCATCAAGGAAAACCGCACCTACGACCAGGTTCTCGGCGACGTGAAAGCGGGCAATGGCGATGCCGCCATTTGTAATTTTGGCAAACGCGTGACGCCGAACGAACACAAACTCGTCCGCGATTTCGTGTTGCTCGACAACACCTATTGCTGCGGGATGTTGAGCGCGGACGGCCACCAATGGGCAGACTCGGCGCTGGCGACCGACTATATTGAACGCGAGTTCTCCGGCTGGCCGCGCAGTTATCCGTTTGGGGGAGACGACGCGCTGGCTTTTTCGCCCGCAGGTTTCATTTGGGATAATGCCCTGGCGCATGGCAAAACGGTGCGTGACTATGGTGAATTCACCTGGACGCACAAAGCCTGGAAAAATCCCGCCCAAAAAGGCGCGCTGGATTTTCTCGCCTGTTACCACGATTTCGTGGGCGGCTCAAACGCCATTGCCTACACCTGCGAACCTAATGTCGAGTCGCTCCGGCCTTTTATGGTCACGAACACGGCGAGCTGGGACTTGGACGTGCCGGATGTTTTTCGCGCCGCGCAGTTCATCCAGGAGTTGAAACAGTTTGAGCAGACAGGGAATTACCCGAACTTCATCATCCTCTGGCTGCCCAGCGATCACACCAGCGGAACGCGGTTTGGTTCGCCCACGCCCAAGGCGCAGGTCGCCGACAACGACCTGGCGCTGGGCCGGATTGTTGACGCCGTCAGCCACAGCCGATTTTGGACTAACACCTGCATTTTTGCGGTGGAAGACGATCCGCAGGCCGGGGCGGATCATGTCAGCGGTTTTCGCACGACCGCTTACGTCGCCAGCCCCTACACGAAACGCGGTGTGACCGTCAGCACGCAATACAACCAGACCAGTTTGATCCGCACGATGGAATTGATGCTCGGCCTGCCGCCGATGAACCAGATGGACGCGACGGCGACACCAATGTTTGACTGTTTCACCAACACGCCGGACTTCACCGCGTTCGATGCCGTAACGAACAACGTCCCGCTGGACGAGATGAATCCCGCGCCGAAGCAGATTTCCGACGCGCAAATGCGCAAGGACGCCTATGTTTCTGCGCGGTTGCCATTGAAGAAGCCCGATCAATGCCCGGAAGACGTGCTCAACCGCATTCTCTGGCGCGCGACGATGGGCACGAAGCCGTATCCCGAATGGGCGATGAAGATCGTGGATGAGGATTAAATTTTTCGGGCGATAAGCCGTCCATCGCGGCTACACTCACCACGAACTTGAAAAACTCCGCGCCGCCGTCGAAAAATTGCTGACCGCCGGGCCGGACAAAATGACACCCGCCGAACGGCTTTTAATCATGGCCGACGAGCGCACCATGGTCTGGCTGTATCATGAAGCCTGGCTGAGTCAATCGCTCGCGCCGTGGTGGAAAGCCTCGATTCGCGAATATAACCGGCAGGATGAGTCGTAGCATTGACGCGGATAAAACTTCGGCGCACACTTGAGCCACCATGTCTTCCGGGTTTGCAACGGGTAAAAAGCTTGTGCGCAGCTTGCCGCGTGAGAAGGAGTCTTTTACGTG
>Ga0224534_1001474_pt1 | contig 12359 bp, 9 predicted proteins | sample 714E12024metaG_FD_172012 | JGI IMG/M metagenome (GOLD analysis project Ga0224534, IMG submission 172012) | Peat soil microbial communities from Stordalen Mire, Sweden - 717 E1 20-24 | ecosystem: Environmental > Terrestrial > Soil > Wetlands > Peat | place: Sweden: Norrbotten County, Stordalen... | reverse complement strand
CTGCCAACTCAATGGTCGCTTCGAGGATTATTGGGAGGCCCGCCGGGCGTGATCTCCACTTTTATGTCGCACACCCAGGCTCGATCAGCCGCCGGGCAGCGCCAATGCAACACCGATCCGCCTCCCAGGAGCGTTGGGGCACGGCGCCGCGCGCATCCCTTCGCGGCTACCCGATCTTCACCGCGAGCATGGATATCGATCCGCCATCCACACCTTCCACCGGGAAGCCGGCCGCTTCTCCCGACTGCCGCGATGCGATGACATACAGCAGGGGCAAATAGTGGTCCGGCGTGGGAATCGACAGCAGCGCATCCCGCCCCAGCCGTTCGTAGTCGATCAGCGGCCGGTGCTCGCCGGCGAGAATCATCTCGCGCGCCTCCCGCTCAAACCTTACGGCCCAGTCGAACGGCTCGACGATGTGCCGTCCCCAGGCGTAGGCGTGGAGGTTGTGTACCAGGTTGCCGCTGCCCACGATCAGCACGCCTTCTTCGCGCAGGGGCGCTAGGCGCTCGCCAATCTCGTAGTGGAAGCTGGCCGGCTGCGTCTCGTCGATGCTCAGTTGCACCACCGGGATATCGGCCTGCGGGTAGACATGGCACAGCACCGACCAGGTGCCGTGATCCAGTCCCCAACTTTCATCCAGCCTGACGGGCAGCGGCCGCAGCAGCGCTTGCACCCGCCGCGCCAGGACGGGATCGCCGGGCGCGGGATACTGCACTTGATAGAGCTCCCGCGGAAAACCGCCGAAGTCGTGTATGGTGCGCGGCGCGGTCGCGACGGTGACGCCCGTCTCGGGCACGAACCAGTGCGCCGAAATGCTGAGGATGGCTTTAGGCCGCGGCATCGCGCGCCCCAATGCGCCCCATGCTTCGGTGTAACTATTCTGCAACACGGCGTTCATGGGATTGCCGTGGCCAAAGAAGATGGCAGGTGTCAGGTGCGGCATGCAGTGTCCAAGAAACAACTGTACAGCAGATTAGCTGTGGGGCAGGCCATCGTTTTTCGTGGCCTGCCGAGTTCGAGCACGGTGCGCAGACGACAAACAACGATCGTCTGCGCCACGCCGGGCACCGGAACATCTTGCCTCGCGCGCGCGTACCATCTTTACATGGCCTCTCCCATGCCCGCGATCCCCCTGCGTCTGGACGCCGTGGTCAAGCGCTTCGGCGACCTGACGGCCGTCTCGGGCGTGTCCCTGGAGGTCCACGAGCGCGCCTGCCTGGGCCTGCTCGGCCCCAATGGCGCCGGTAAATCGACGCTGATTCGCAGCATCGCCGGACGCGTCCGTCTCGATTCCGGCAGCATCCGCGTGTTCGGCGAACCGGCCGGCTCGGCGGCAGCGCGCGCCCAGTTGGGCTGGGTGCCGCAGGAACTGGCGCTGTATCCTCTGCTCACCTGCCGCGAGAACCTGGACGCCTTCGGGCGCTATCAGGGCTTGCGCGGCAAAGCCCTCGACGACGGCATCGCGTGGTGTCTCGAGTGGGCCGCGCTGGCCGACCGCGCCGGCGCTACGGTGAAGGCTCTGTCCGGCGGCATGCGGCGGCGCCTCAACATGGCGGCCGGGATGGTGCATCGCCCGCGCATCATGCTGCTCGACGAGCCCACCGTGGGCGTCGATCCGCAATCGCGCAACCGCATCTTCGAGATGGTCGCGGAGCTGCGCGACCAGGGCACTACGGTGATCTACACCACGCATTACATGGAAGAAGCCGAGCGCCTGTGCGATACCATCGCCATTATCGACCATGGCCGCGCGATCGCCGAGGGCCGCCAGGAAGAGCTCGTCGCGCAGTCGTTCGGCAGCCGCAGCGACGTGTTGATGCGTTTCGCGTCCACCGTCGAAAACGGAAGCGCCTGGGCCGCGGCGCGCGGCGGCACTGTGGATGAAGGGGTCGCGCACTTCGCCGTGGAAAAGCCCACCGATATCGGGCCGCTGCTGGACGCCGCCATCCGCGACGGGCTGGAAGTAATCGACGTCGTGCTGCGCCGCCCGAACCTCGAATCTGTGTTCCTGCAACTCACCGGAAGGGATCTGCGCCAATGATTGCCGCCATCGTCCGCAACGGATTCCGCGCCCTCCGCCGCGATAAGGGCGCGCTGATTCTGTCGTTCGTTTTGCCGATCGCATTCTTCAGCATCTTTGGCATGATCTTCGGCGGCATGGGCGGCGGCAGCACGCCGCGGGTCAGCGTGCTGGTGGTGGATGAGGATGGCAGCGCGGTCTCCGGTCGATTGGTTGCCGCCCTGCTCCAGGAACCTTCGCTCGACGCGAGCACCCATGCCAAAGCGAAAAAGGGCGGGCCCGTTCCGCCGGATTACACGGCAGCCGGCGCCGAAGCCGCGGTGAAGCAGGGCGACGCTCCCGCCGCGCTGATTATTCCCAGAGGATTCGGCGCGCATCCCATCTCGTTTGGGCCGGGCCGCGACAGCCCCCCGATCCGTCTGCTGCACGATAGCTCCGACCCGGTGGCTGCGCAGATGGTCGGCGGAATGCTGCAAAAAGTTGTGATGACCTCTTTGCCCGACACGATGGCAAAGATGGGCATGCAGTATTTCGAGCAATATAGCGGCGGGCTTACGCCCCAACAGCGCGAGAGCGTCGAATCGGCTTTGTCGAGGGTGCCCAATGCGCCCAGCCAGAGCGGCCCACGGAAAGACACGGGGCTGGTAGCCCTGGACGTGCGCGACGTGGTCGGCGAGAAAAAACATAACTCCATGATTTCGTTCTATGCCGCCGCGATCGGAGTCATGTTCCTGTTGTTCACCGCTAGCGCCGCCTCAGGCAGTCTGCTGGATGAATCCGAAAGCGGCGCGCTCGACCGCATCCTGAGCGCGCGCGTGAGCATGACCACGCTGCTGGCGGGCAAGGTGGCCTATAGCGCCCTGCTGGCCTCCGCGCAGCTTACGCTCATGTTTCTTTGGGGCGCCGCCGTTTTCCATCTCGACCTGTTCACGCACTTGCCCGGATTCGTGGTCATGACCGCGGCCACCTCGTTCGCCGTAGCGTCGTTCGGCATATTGCTGGCCAGCGTCTCGCACACCCGCGCACAGTCGGCCGGAATTTCAACGCTCATCATCCTGACGATGTCGGCCCTGGGCGGGAGCATGTTCCCGCGCTACTTCATGCCGGCAGCCATGCAGAAGGTGGGGCTGCTGACGCTCAATGCCTGGGCCATCGACGGCTATACCAAGGTCTTCTGGCGCGATGAACCCATCCTGCGCCTGGCGCCGCAAGTAGCCGTGCTGGTGGGCGCCGGGATGGTCCTGTTCCTGATCGCGCGCCGTTTCGCGCGCCGCTGGGAGTACTCGTAGGGCGCGGGTCTTCTTCGGTAGAATGAGATTCGGAGGAGTCGAATGAGCGAGCTGATTCAATCTCTGTTCGCGCACATGGCGTGGGCCGATGCGACGATTTTGAAAGCGGTTGCCGCGCACGATGGCGCTTGTGCCGACGACCAACTGCGCAAATGGCTGCATCACATTGTCGTCGTGCAGCAGTTTTTCCTGTCTCTGTCCGAACAGCGTCCTTTCGACATGGAGCGCTTTAAGCAGGCTCCTGGCTCTCTGGACGATATGGATCTGCGATTCCAGGAGGCGCACGCGGATGGCGCCGCCTACACGGCGCGCCTGGATGAAGCCGAACTCGCGCGCACGATCGAGTTTCCTGTTGCGGCCTATAAAGACTTCCATCCTTCGGTGCGGGATGCGCTGATGCAGGTGGTTATGCACAGCGAGCATCACCGCGCCCAGGTCGCCATGCGTTTGCGGGCGCTTGGCGGCGCGCCTCCGGTGACGGACTACATCGCCTGGGTGCGCGACGTAAAGGGCCTTTAATCGTGGGGCGGTCCCCCTGGACCGCGGCCGATGCCCACGTCGGCCTCTCGCGCAAAGAGCGGGCTTCGCAGGCGGGTCTGGAGACCCGCCGCACGGTCGAAAACCCACCGCAAGTTATTGAAAATTGGAGTGCTGCCAAGAGCCGGCTGAAAGCCGGCTGCGGGCAGAATTGCCCGCCCCACATTTGTGGACGCCCGCCCCACATCGATATGTAATAATAATCCGTTCAGATTTCGCCACCGATATAAGCGAGGATACTGCATGGACATACGTGAAGGGAAGCGGAAAGCCGCCGTGCTGCTGGTGTGCGGCTTTTCCGCCGTCTCCGGATTGCTGGCGCAGACCACCGGCGATCTGCGAGGGACGGCGAAGGACCCGTCGGGACTGGTGATCGTAGGCGCCGCCGTCAAGGCCACGCTGGGAGGCACCAGCACCAGCCGCACGTCCACTACGGACGCCAAAGGGGACTTCTTCATGCCGGCGCTGCCGGTCGGGCCGTATGCCGTGGAAGTCGAGACCGCCGGCTTCAAGAAGTTCATCCAGCACGTGGAGATCACGCTGGGCCACGTGGTGGTGGTGGACGCAGCGCTCGAAATCGGTGAAATCACCCAGAGCGTCACGGCGGAAGCGGAGGCGGCGCTGGTCGAGACCACCAGCACGCAGTTGGGCGCGGTGATGAATTCCCGGGCGGTGGTGAATTTGCCGCTGAATACGCGCGACACTTACCAGTTGCTGCAGCTCCAGCCGGGCGTGCAGTCGCAGCAGGGCTACTCTCTGTTTGCCGGCAGCGACAATGCGGGCGTGGTCTCGGTGAATGGCGGGCGCGGCCGGGCCAACAACTTCAACGTGAACGGGGGCGACGCCAACGACCAGTTCGTGGCCATCCCGGCAGTGCAGCCGTCGCCCGATACCATCGAAGAATTCCGCGTGCTGACCAATACCTTCGACGCCGAGTACGGGCGCAACTCCGGCTCGGTAGTCAACGTGGTGACCAAGGGCGGCACCAACGAATTCCACGGCGACATGTACGAATTCTTCCGTAACACCGACCTGGACGCGCGCGGCTTCTTCGATACGAGCAGGCCCGAGTTCCACCAGAACCAGTTCGGCGGCACGTTCGGCGGGCCCATCAAGAAGAATAAGACCTTCTTCTTCGCCTCCGTGGAGGACCGCCAGATCGTGCAAGGCATTCCGTCCGACGTTGTACCGGTGCCGACTCAGGCGGAAAGGAACGGCGATTTTTCGGCGGGCACGCCCTTCAATACCTTGCCCTGTAGCCAGGGTTACCCATGTTTGAACGATGCCTATTTGGCGAATGCTTTGAATCAGCGGCCGGGCTGCGCGACAGCCGTCGCGGCGGAGGGCGGCGCTCCCATCGCCCCCCTTACCCCTTGGGGGGCCATCTTCCCCAACAACCAGATACCCACGCAGTGCTTCGACGCCACCGCCGCGGCCCTGATGAATCGCTATGTGCCCCTGCCCAATAGCGGCACCAGTAACTACCAGGCGTCGCCCAAGCAATCGGAAAAGGGGATTCAATCCACTTTTCGCCTCGACCAGCATCTCGGCGACCACCACCAGTTGAGCTTCTATTACTACTTCGATAACGACACGCAGACGCAGCCCTTTTCCACGTTCGAAGGCGGGGGCGCCAATCTGCCGGGATTCGGAGCGATCTACGGCACGCGCGACCAGCAGTTCAACCTGAGCGAGACCTGGACGGCCACACCCACGCTGGTCAACGAAGCGCGCTTCACTTACTTCCGCGAAGGGCAGCTTAACTACGACCATCCACAGAATGCGCAACTGGTGCAGAACGTTTGCGGGGCGGCCGTACCGGCGAGCACTTGCTTCTCGGATCCCGCCAATCCGCAGTATGGAATCACGCCGAATCTGGGAGCGAATCACGAAGGCGTGCCCTACATCAGCGTCTCCGGCGGATTCTCCATCGGCAACAACTTCGAGGGCGAACTGCCGCAGATCGGCAACAGCTTTCAGTGGTCCGACAGCTTGAGCAAAGTGCTGGGCGCACACAGCCTGAAATTCGGCGTAGACGCGCGCCGCATGCGCTTCGACCAGACGCTTTACTACGACGTCAACGGCTATTACACGGTCACCGGCGGCAACAACGATGTGGCCTATAACGATTATTACCCGGACTACCTGTTGGGCATGCCCAACAATTACACGCAAGGATCGGCGCAGCACGAGAATGTGCGCAGCACGGCGCTCTACCTGTTCGCGCAGGATAGTTGGAAGCTGCGATCCAACCTGACGCTCAACTATGGCTTGCGCTGGGAACTGGATACGCCGCTCACCGACATCGGCGAGCACGTGCAGACGTTTCGTCCAGGCCAGGTAACGAGCGTGTATCCCTGCCAGCTTGCGGCGAACAATCCGCTGGTCCAGCAGTTCGGCTCCACCGATTGCAGCGAGACGGGACCCGCCAATGCCGTCTTCCCGCTCGGCCTGGTGTTTCCCGGCGACGCGGGCGTGCCGGCCGGCATGACCAAGACTTACTACAAGGCTTTCGCGCCGCGTATTGGCCTGGCATGGAGCCCGCCGGCGGGGTCGGGCTTTTGGCGCAGATTGGCGGGTGGGCCGGGAAAAACCAGCATCCGCGCCGGTTTCGGTCTTTTCTACAATCCCATCGAGCAACTGGTGCTGGAGCAGTTCAACGCCGAACCGCCCTTCGGCGGCAGCACCAGCCTGGCGGATCCTATGTTCAATACCCCATTCGTAGGCCAGGATGGCACGGTCACGCCGAACCCTTTCAACGGTATCCTGAACCCGGTGCGCGGCCAGCCGGTGGATTGGTCGTCCTACCGGCCGATTCTGTTGTATGGCCAGTTCCAGCCGAATATGCGGACGCAGTATTCCGAACAGTACAACTTCACCGTCCAGCGCGAGCTTTCCGGCGACGTGCTTTTCCAGATCGGCTATGTGGGCACGGAGGCGCACCGCTTGCTGGCCACCTACGACTTGAACTACGGCAACGCGCAGACGTGCCTGGATCTGAACGCGATCTCCGGGCTAGCTGGCGATTCGTCGCTGGCCTGCGGTCCTTTCAGTGCGGACAACGCATACACCATCGCGGCCGGTGAACTTCCCACCGGATTCACGCTGCACCTGCCTTACGGCCCGCAGGCGACCGTGACCGGGCCGAATCCCAATCCCATTACACTGGTCGGGCTGCGCAAGTACTCTTCGCCGAACTGCAATCCGCTGACGGGCGCGGGCTGCCCGCCCGACGGCGTGCCGGTGTTTTCGAGCATTTTCACCGAAAACACCGTGGCCAATTCGAATTACAACTCGCTGCAAGTGAGCGCCGAAAAACGCTTTTCGCATGGTCTGCAGTTCCAGGCGGCTTACACTTTCAGCAAGTCGATAGACGATGCCTCCAGCTTCGAAAACGTGCTGAATCCGCTGAATTTCAGGGACAGCCGCGCGCTGTCGCTATTCGACGCCCGCAACCGGCTGGTGTTCAGTTACGTTTACCAGTTCCCGCATAGGGACATCCATGGCTGGGCCGGCGGACTCCTGAACGGCTGGCAAAGTTCCGGCATCGTCACGTTTCAGAGCGGGTTTCCGGTGCCGATCACCTCGTCCTCCGACCTGGAGTTGATGGACAGCTCATTTTTCGCCTTCCCCGGGGAACCCAACCAGGTGGCTCCACTCCAAAGGTTGAATCCGCGGGGCCCGGGGAATTTAGCCTTCAATCCGGGAGATTTCCAACAGCCCACCCAGGAGGGCATTATCGGCGATTCGCCGCGCTCGGTTTGCTGCGGACCGGGGATCGACAACGTGGATTTCAGCCTGATGAAGGACACCGTCTGGAAAGAACGCTACAAGCTGGAATTCCGCGCGGAGTTCTTCAACATCGCCAATCATGCGCAATTCAGCAAGGTGGACGGCAACATCTCCGACGGCGGGACCTTCGGCAGGGTGCTCCAGACGCGCGATCCGAGGTTGGTGCAGTTCGGGCTAAAGCTGATCTTCTAGGGGGGGAAGCGATGCGAACTTTGACAGGCATTTTTGGCATTCTTACGACCGTCCCGCTGGCCGGGGCGGCGCTCAACACCAGTCCGACCAAGGGCCCGGATCTGTACCTGCGATACTGCGCCGTCTGTCACGGCAAAGATGGCAAGGGCGCCGGTCCGGCGGCGGCGGCCCTGAAAGCCGTCCCCACGGATCTGACCCAGCTTTCCAAGAGAAGCGGCGGCAAGTTCCCCGTCGGCGCGATTCGCCAACTGCTGGGCGGCGGCTCGTCCACGCCCGCGCACGGGTCGGCAGAGATGCCTATGTGGGGACCGGCCTTCCGGGCCATGAGCCCCGATGAGAACATGGCGAAGCTGCGCGTGGATAATTTGCTGCGGTATTTGGAGTCGATCCAGCAGAAGTGATCGCGGGCCCGCATTTGCAGCTTAGCCGCAACCTGCCCCACAGAGGCAGGCGCCGAAAGCTTCCATGGCGCCGGCGTCTAATCCTGATATGCTGGGCAACGTATGCGCTTTCGACGGTTCATACACGTGCCTTTGCTGTGGAGTGCGCTCGTCTTTCCGCTCCTGGCAAACGATCCGACCGGTACCATCACCGGCACGGTGACAGATACCAGTGGGGGTATCGTCCCCAAAGCGCGGGTGACGTTAACCAGCTTAACGACCAATGCCGCCCGCGGCGCGGCGACCAATGACGACGGCGATTTCACCATCGCCCTGCTGCCTCCCGGACACTACCGGGTGGCGGTGGAGAAGGACGGCTTTCGCAGAGCCGTTCTGGGCGATGTCGGGCTGGACGTGGATCAGACCGCGCGCGTCGATTTTACGCTGCAAGTCGGCATCCTCACCGAGGAAGTGAAAGTCAACGACACGCCGCCGATTATTCAAACCGACACCTCGACCTTGGGACAGGTGATCAATGGCCGCATGGTGCATGAGTTGCCCCTGAACGAGCGCAATTTCCTGGCGTTCGCGATGCTGGCGCCGGGCAGCCAGTCGCCGGCCGAGGGATCTCAGAATTCCACGCAGGGCGGCGCGGTGAGCGTCAACGGCGCGCGGGAGCAGTCCAACAACTTCCTGCTGGAGGGCGTGGACAATAACGACCCGTACATCAATCAATACGTCGCGCTGCCGTCGATTGACGCCGTGCAGGAGTTCAAGGTGCAGTCCACCGACTACTCGGCGGAATTCGGGCGCAGCGGGGGCGCGCAGGTCAACGTCATCCTGAAGAGCGGCTCCAACCAGTTCCACGGCGGGCTTTTCGAGTTCCTGCGCAACCGCAACCTGGACGCCAAGAATTTCTTCGATCAGCCTTATTGCACGGCTGCTTCGCTGCCGGGCACCTGCGGCCCGATCCCCAGCCTCGACCGCGACCAGTTTGGAGGAACCTTCGGCGGTCCCATTCGCAAGGATAAGACGTTCTTCTTCGTTTCGTACGAGAGTCTGCGCCTGCGGCAGGCAACCACGCGCGAGGCCACGGTGCCCTCGCAAACGCAGTTGTCGCAGATCGAGGGATTGTTGTCCGGCGTTGGGATTCCCTTGAATCCGGCCGGGCAGGCGATCCTCAATTTGTATCCCGCGGCCAATGTGGGTTCCGATCCGGCGAATTCGAACACGTTTGTTTCGGCGCCTGTAATTCGGAACACGGAGAACATGGGTCTGATCAAAGTCGACCACCACGCGGGGCCTAACGACACTCTGTCGGCGCACTGGGCAATCTTCGATCAGAACCGTTTCAATCCCTTCGATCCGGTGTATTCGTTCACCAACCTGCCTGGCTACGGCAGTTTCACGCTCAACGACGGCCAGAACGGCGGGCTGAGTTGGACGCATGTGTTTACCTCGGCCGCCATCAACGAGTTTCGGCTGGGCTTTAACCGCATGCGGGCGGGTGCATTGCAGCAAAGCTCCGGCCAGAATCTGAGCGCGAAGCTGGGCTTTCCGGACGTCCTGACCAACCCTGTGGACCTGGGATACCCAGAGGTGAATCTGCTGGGATTCGACGGGATCGGCGAGCCGCTCAACTATCCGCAAGACCGCCACGATACGACGGTACATCTCTCCGACAACCTGTCCTGGATCAAGGGGCGCAATCAGTTCAAGTTCGGAGCGGATATTCGCGACATACAGATCGACAATTACCTCGACTTCGTGGCGCGCGGCGATTTCTTCTTCGAGGCTGGCACGGAAGCCGGCAGGGCCGGAACCCCTCTGGATGCGCTGGCCCAGTTGGCGGTGGGCATTCCCGATTATGCGGTGGGGGTGACGGGCAATACGTACAACACCGTGCGCAGCAAGGGCATGAACTTCTATATCCAGGACGATATCCACGTGGTGCCGCGCTTATTGCTGAACGTGGGCATGCGGTATGAGTACAACAGCCCCGGATTGGAGGATCACAATCGCTTCAGCGTTCCCGATCTCAGCGCCAATTCCGCGACGTGCACGCCGGTTCCCGACTGCCAGTTCATCCTGGCCGGCACCGACGGAGTTCCGCGCGCCACTTACAATCCGACGCGCACGGATTTCGCTCCGCGCATCGGGATCGCCTGGCGGCCCATGAAGACCGAGCGCTGGGTGGTGCGCGCCGCTTACGGCGTGTTTTACGACGTGGGCATTTTCAATATCAACGTCTTTCCGCGCTTCAACCCGCCCTTCTACGATTTGGCGTATTACGCCAACAGCGGCACGGACACGATCCAGAACATTCTCAGCCAACCGGCCACGGCGATCGTGGAGCCCAACATGATCGCGCGCAACCTGCGTGACGCCTACATGCAGCAATGGAACGTGGACCTGCAGTATGAAATCAAGCCCTACTGGATGGTGGATCTGGCATACGTGGGATCCAAGGGCACGCACCTGGCCGACGTGCGCGACCTCAATCAGACGAACCCCGCCACCGGCCTGGCGCCGTATCCGCAGTTCTCCTCCATCCTTTACGTGGAGTCGGCCGCCGCCAGTTCGTACAACTCCCTGCAGTTCCGCTCAGAGAGACGCGTGGCCCAAGGGCTCACCTTCCTGACAGCGTACACTTTCTCGAAATCGATTGACGACGTCTCGGCCGTGTTCGGAGGCAGTGTGGGCTCGGGCCTGCCGCAGAACTCCTACGACCCGCAGGCCGACCGCGCGCTTTCCGATTTCAACGCCAAGCACCGCCTGGTGATCAGTACCGTCTACGACCTGCCGTTCGGCCGCCAGTGGATCAAGCAACCGGGCTGGCGCAAGAGCTTGTTAGGCAACTGGCAGGCGGCTGGAATCCTGACGGCGCAGAGTGGGTCTCCCTTTACGGTGAACCTGCCTTCTTCGCAAAGCGGGTCCGCCATCGCCGCATTTGGCAACCCATACCGGCCGGATTTGATCTCAAACCCAGACCTGCCCGGTCCCGTGATGGCGAACCCCAACCCCGCCTGCCACACCACCATCTCGAAAGGGGGACTGGCCCCTGACTCGGTCGACGAGCCTGGGAGCTGGTTCAATACCTGCGCTTTCGTGCAGCCGCCGGCCGGACAGTTTGGCAATGCCGGACGCAATATCCTGACCGGGCCGGCCCTCGCGAACGTGGATTTCTCGGTGTACAAGAACATCATGCTGCGCACCGAGAGTCATCGTCTGCAGCTCCGCGCCGAGGTGTTCAATCTCTTCAACCATCCGAACTTGGATCTGCCGAACCACGTGTTCGAGAGTCCGAATTTTGGACAGGTGATGTCGGAGAACGCTTACGGCGGTAAGCCGCCGCGGCAGATTCAGATGGGAATCAAGTATATTTTCTGAAGGGGACCCAGTTGCAGGAGGTTTGGTAGCGCTAACGGGAATCGAACGCGCTAAAGGCCGTCCGGGGTTGTCCTTGTTTGCACTAAGTCTTTCGTTTTCAAACTTGCTTGCCCTGGCGCGATCCGCAAAATACCGCCACGGGGGGCTGGCGTCATGGGGCGGTCATGGGGCGGTGCCTCAAACACAAGCGCGCCGAACCGCCGAAAACCGCGCCCATTTGGTCGGGACGGCTGCCCTCGTCTGGGGCGCGGCGGGTTTGCGCCACGGGGCCGCCAGGGCGCGCCGGATGAGGCCGTGCGGACGGTAGTGGCCACCGGCACCACGCGTGCCCCCAAACGCAGAAAGGCCGCCCGTTTCCAGGCGGCCTTCGACATCGATCATAGTTACTCCGAAAGCCTATTGAATCGGCCCCTTGGGCTGGCTTGCCCGCGCGTCCTCGCCGCCAGTGGACATTGCCTCGATCACCAACTCGGCGACCTCCAACCAGAATTTCCCGACGGGCTGGTCGGCGTACTTCTTGCGGGTGTAGTCCATCCCGGAACCGTGCGCGTAAGCCACGTAGGCGGCGGACAGGTACCGCGCGACATCCAGGATTTCCTTTGGACTGGGGTTTGCCATATCGATCCTCAGTTTACCTTGGTCGCCTTGACGGCTTCGCGGGCAGACTGCATGACCTTGCCGAATATCTCGGCCGCCTCCTCGTCCTTGCCACGGAGCGCATGGCTGTAGATGTCCGCTGTCGTGCTCACCGACGAG
>Ga0224534_1001471_pt1 | contig 12383 bp, 16 predicted proteins | sample 714E12024metaG_FD_172012 | JGI IMG/M metagenome (GOLD analysis project Ga0224534, IMG submission 172012) | Peat soil microbial communities from Stordalen Mire, Sweden - 717 E1 20-24 | ecosystem: Environmental > Terrestrial > Soil > Wetlands > Peat | place: Sweden: Norrbotten County, Stordalen... | reverse complement strand
AAAGGTTACGACAATTGCGAATCACCCGACACACAACCCTCCCAAAGTGGAACTACACGATCACCCCTTCCAATGGGAAATAATTCTTGCGCCGTCCCTTAGCGCGAAAACCGGATTGCAACTCCGCCGGTAAACTCGTCCATCATCCAATTGCCGCCGTAGTGTTTATCGAACCAGCGCTCGTATCGCAGCTCGGGAGCGAGCGTCACGTTTCCAAACCGGAACGGGAATTCCAGCGCCGCGGCTCCTCCCGCGATCGCTTGGAGGGAGACGGGAAAGGAGTAGCGGTCCACGTATGTAGAAGTCCCGAAGAACGGATCTATACGCTTAGCCATGCCTTCCGTGCCCGTGAGGAGCGAGACCGCGGGTCCTATGCCGAACCGGAAATGCCGAAGCAGTTCTGCCTCAACCAGGGCGGGGAATTGCCACCGGTTTGCGGTGCTCGACGTTTCGACTACTATCTCGCCAAGCGGGCTGCTCACCGTGGACTGATATTCAAATGCGTAGCTCGCAGCGCTGATCCCGACACGTTGATAGACCGGGTCGAAGCGAAGCCGCAGCCGCGGCGCAATGGGAATTGAGGCCGAAATCCCAATGGCGGGGTGGAAAGGCGCGCTCTGGTAATACCCGCATTGCGCACCGTTTGCACAAAGCTCGGGGTAGGAGTCCGTAGTCAACGGCCCTACGAGCGCTGCATCGATTCGCACTCCCATCTCGAGCCGGGGTTGGGAAGAAACGATTGGAGTAAAGAGAAAAAGGACCAGTAGTGTACGATTCATATATCTAAGACCGCCGAGCGGCTTCAATCAACTACAGCACCGGTACGGGTCGCTAGCGGCCGAACACACTCCCGGCGATCAGTGACGTGATCGCGCCTTCCATTTGGCCGTATCACGCTCAACCTGCGGAAGTGGAGCCAACAGGGGCCCGAACTCCCCATCTGGTCCACGACCATAGGTGCCCCGCGAGATGCCCGGCCGCCGTTCCGCATCGGGGATGGTAAGCTGTGGCTATGAAGCTCACGATCGAGCTTGACCGCGAAGTCGATGGGCGTTGGATTGCCGAGGTGCCGGAATTGAACGTGCTCCTGTATGGCAACACGAAGCAGGACGCGATTCAACGGGCCCAGTCGGCAGCGCGGGAAATTGTTCTCGACCGGATCGCCCACGGCGAGTTGCCTCCCGATTCGGCCAATGCCGTATTCGACATTGCCGCATGACCTCTTAGCCTTCGGCGAAGGCGCGTCGTGTTTTCGCCGCACTGAAGCGAATCGGGTGGCGCCACGACCGTACGGTGGGTTCCCACAAGATCATGAAAAAGGACGGATGGGCGGACTACCCATTCTCGTATCACGATTCCGAGGAACTCGGCCCGGCAATCCTCGTGAAAGTGTCAAGAAAGACCGGCCTTCAACCCAAAGATTTGTGATGGCGCCCGCCCACGCGAGCCCGATGTCGATGAAGGCGAAGAAAGTGGCGGCGATTGTGGGTCAAGAGAATCCGGCCATCAGCCACCGCGAACGCCAGGACCTACACACCGGCGCATAATTAGCGGGACATGTTGTTCGTCCAACTGCTGCGGATGTGGGACAAGCGATCAGTTCTTGTCGCCTGTCTTGCGCCGTGAGCGGCAGGCCACAAAAAGCGATGGCCTGCCCCACCTTGCGCCTGCCGGTGCCCCTTTACCTGTGCGCGCCTGTATAGAAACGGACCATCCTCTATGCGGTCTCGTTTTCGCGAATCTGAGACTCGATTTCGTCGGCATGAGAGCGCGCGTAGGCCCAGGCGTTCACCAGATCCTCGGCACGCAGGTCCGGATAGGCAGCCAGCAAGGCCTGCTCGCTGGCGCCCAGGCGGCGGGCTTGATCGAGAAGCCAGACGGGAATCCGGGTCCGAACGATACAAGGCTCACCACCGCATACATCCAGCCGCGAGTCGATACCGGGAAAATCGTCGTCAAGCTCCCGAACCATCCACTTGAGGATCTGCGCCTTCTCCCCACGCGACAAGGCCGGCAACATTCTCTCAAAATCGCTCAGGCTCGCCATGGCATTCCTCTATTCATTGTCGCCGATGCCCAACGGCCTGGCGACAGCGGTTTTCGCGTTCATCGGCCGCTTGGTAGTCAACCGTGGGAGGCGAACTCCCAAAGGCCGGTCCGAACAAACCCGTTAGGGTCAGGCAAGCCGAACATGCGGATACGCCGCAATCTTGCCGTCCTCGGTCATGATGGGACACTGCAAGACGCGGGCCGTCGCGACCAGCAATTGGTCGGCTGGATCGCGATGGAAAGGCTGTGGCAGTTGGGTGGATTCCACCACGATCTGAGGGTTGAGGTGCAGAAGCGACACGCCCGGCTCCGCAAGGGCACTCTCTATCCAGAGCCCAACGGTCCGATCGAGCTTCAGCCTTCCGTACTCGACAAGTTTCGCGACTTCCCAACAGGAGATGATGCTAACGCCGAAGACGCGGTCGGCGCCATGTTCGAGAAGGTCGCTGTGCCTCGATTGCAGCCGATCCGGGCGGGAAACCCACCAGACCCAGATGTGCGTGTCCAGCAGAATCACTGCAGGGCGTCCCAGTCCTCGCTGGCAACCGGCTCCAACGGCTCACGGAACTCGAGAACCGACTCTCGCAGGCTTCGACCCCCGGCCGTCGTCGATCCTGCGGTCTTGGAGACAACCAACACTTCAACCGGCTGGCCGGGATCAAATGGGAGGCCCTCCAAAACGAGTTCGCCATGCTCACCGACTGTAGTCTCTCTCCACTGTGCCTGCATGCCCTCATTATAGCGGAGCACCGGCAATCAGTTCGTGGATCATCGTCCCTACCAGCGATTCCAGCGCCAATCGTACCGGCTCCGACAGCTCCTCGCCGATTTCGAAATCGAGACCCACAACCGTAATCAGCAGCGCCTCGGGCTTCGCGCCGTATAGCGACCGGGCGCCCTCCAACAGGGCGGCGGGAGTCGCGAAATGCGTGAATGCCGGGGGCGGGCCGCCGGTGGTTGTCAGGGTGGCCACTGTCAGCTTGCCGGGTTCTTCTCCGACCGCCGCATCGATGAAGATCACGCGGCGGGCGCGGCTGACCGGTTCCATCAGCTCGGGGGTGAGCTGGTGGACGGCCAGGATTTCGATGCCGGCATCGTGGATGAGGTCCCGCAGCCTCAGGGCGGCGTGCCAGCCAAAGCCGTCGTCGCCCCGGAGCGGATTGCCGTAGCCGATGATGAGGGTGTGGGGCATGGACACGCTATTGTCTCAGAGTGCGTCGTCCGCGGGGGCGCTTCAGTTTCGGAGTTACTTATCCTATAATCAAGCAGGGCAAGCTAAAGCATGCCCCACCAAGGAGGCTGGTATGTCTGCCAAAGTGCTCCTGATCGACGACGACCAAGATTTTCGGGTCTCGGTGAGATCTCTGCTCGAGACTCGCGGCTACGAGGTATTCGAAGCCGGCTCCGGACACGAGGGCTTGAGGCAGGTGCTCGAGCACAAACCGGACGTCATCCTCCTCGACGTGATGATGGAGACCTCGGTGGAGGGATACGGCGTGACCCACGCGCTCAAATATGGGGACGAGTATGCGGAATACCGCCAGGTCCCGGTTTTTGTGGTTTCCTCGATCGAGGAAAGCCCGGATGAGCGTTTTCCCATGTCGGCGGAAGTTGAGATGATCCGGCCCGACGGATACTTCACCAAGCCGCTCGACATTCCCCGGTTCCTCGAGATTCTGGAGAAGGCCGTGTCATGAGTGAAGCGGCGGCGCCGGACATGATCGTCGTGATCGACGACGACTACGCGATGCGGCTTTCATGCAGCAAGATCCTGTCGAAGATGGGTCTCCGCGTGGAGGTCTTCGAAAATGGGGCCCGGGGCCTCGAAGGAGTGGCGGAGCTCAAGCCGGGCCTGGTGGTGGTGGACCTCAAGATGCCGGGCATCAGCGGCCTGGAGGTCATTGCCCGGGTCCATGAGATCGACCCCCAAATCATCATGGTGGTCATTACGGGTTACGCCACCATCGACACCGCGGTGGAGGCGATGAAGTCCGGCGCGTATGATTTCCTGCCCAAGCCATTTTCGCCGGATGAGCTGCGGATGATTATCAACCGCGGGCTGGACCGGCGACGGCTGGCGCTCGAATCGCAGCGCGGTGAAGTGGAACGCGCGCTTCTCAAGCGGCGCTTCGTCACCTTCGTGTCGCATCAACTGCGGACGCCCCTGGTGGCCATCCACCAGTACCTGGACGTGCTCAAGCACCTCGACCAGACCAAAGACGACCCCGTCCGGAGACAGGAATGGATCGATCGCTGCCTCAAGCGGACCGAGGAACTGCAGAACCTGATTACGGACTGGCTTACCCTGGCCCGAGTCGAGGGGGGCACGCTCGTTAGGGAGAGGGTCGAGGTAGACCTCAAACCCATCGTCTCGGGCATCCTGGCGAGCTACGAGGAGATGGCGGCGGCCGAGCAGGTTTCGCTCGACGTTGTTTGGCCGGAAGAGGCGTTGTGCGTATGCGGCGACCGGAACTGCGTGAATGTTCTGTTCGACAACCTGATCACCAATGCCATCAAGTACAACAAGCCTGGTGGAAAGGCCACTGTCACCGGCTGCCTCTCCGGCGGCGAGGTGGTGATTGCCGTCGCCGACACGGGCGTTGGCATCCCGGAACAGTACCGGCCGTTTCTTTTCGATGAGTTCTTCCGCGTCAAGGGGGAGGGCGTCAAGAGGACGGAGGGCACGGGCCTGGGACTGCATATTTCGAAGAGAATCGTTTCGGAAATGGGTGGGAATATCGAGGTCGAGAGCCAGGCCGGAATCGGCTCGACTTTTCGAGTGCGCTTGCCGGCATGGTGCGCACCGGCGGAAGACACGAAAATGGGGAGTTGGGAATGACCATGGAAGAAAAACGAATACTGATAGTGGACGACGACCGGGACTTCGCCGAAGCCGTCGCATGTTTCCTCGAGGCGAACCGCTTCACCGTTTTCAAGGCGCATGACGGCAAGGAGGGCGTGAAGCTGGCGAAATTGGAGCGGCCGGACCTGATCCTCATGGACATCATGATGAACGAGAGGACCGAAGGGTTCTTCACCATTCAGGAAATGCGCCGCGATCCGGACCTGAAGAACGTCCCGATATTTGTGATCAGCTCGTTTTGCACGCACCTTCCGGATTTCGAAATCCCGCAGAGCGGCGGCTGGATGGCGCATGACATGTTCTTCTCGAAGCCGGTGGACCTGGTTCAGTTACTGGAGAAGATCCGCCAACGCCTGGGAAAGGCGGCGTGAAAGCCTTGAAACGCCATGCGCTTTAGCCTCGGTACCCGAAGGCTGTCGCTCAAGGCGCGGCTGATTCTGAGCTACCTGGTGATCCTGGGCACCGGCGGATTAGCCACGTCGCTGGTGGGATCGTGGATCGTCAGCTCCACCATCATGACGCAGGCGCGCCGGGCGGTGGATCACGATTTCGCCACCGCGAGGATGGTCTACGAACAGCAGCTTCAGGCGCTCAAGCTCTCGGTCGAGTTTGTGGCGTCCGGCACAACCGTCCAACAGTACCTCGCTACCGGCGACCGGCCTTCTCTCGCCGTCTATCTCGAACGGATTCGCCAGGACGCAGGCTTCGATTTCCTTATCCTCACGGATGCGCGCGGACAGGTGGTGCTGCGGGTGTCTCAGCCTGGCCGGACCATCGACGACGCATCTTCCATCGGCATTGTCCAAGCGGCGCTTTCCGGCAAAGTTGCCGCGGGCACCGAGATTCTCTCCGCCGGCATGACGCTCATGGCCGCCGCTCCCGTAGGGGCCGCTCGCGGCGAGCCGCTGGGCGCCCTGTACGGAGGCGTCCTTCTGACCGGGAACTTCGCCATGGTGGACCGCGTCTGGGAACTCCTTTTTCGCGGCGACCAGTTCCGCGACGTGGATAGCGGCGCCGTCACGATCTTCCAGAACGATCTGCGAATCTCGACCAGCGTCCGAACCGAGGCCGGCGACCGGGCGGTCGGCACACGAGCGCCGGCTGACGTCAGCGCTGCTGTTCTGAAACGGGGAGAGACCTGGCGAGGCCGGGCATTTATCGTGAAGGACTGGCACATCAGCGAGTACGATCCGATTCGCGACTATGCCGGGGACGTCGTGGGCATGCTCTCCGTCGGAATTCTGGAGAACACCTACACGGCCATCCGCAACCGCGTGATTCTCTCCTTCTTCGGCATTGCCACCAGCGGCTTTCTCCTGATCATCGGCATCACGTATTACATGATTCGCAACATCACTCGCCCCATCGGTGAGATGGTGGCCGCTACGCACAACATCAGCGCGGGCCGGTTCGACCAGGAGGTCCACTCGGATTCCCCCACCGAGATCGCCTTACTGGCGGAATCCTTCAACGCCATGCTCCAGAGCCTCCGGCAGATGAGGGGCGACCTCGAGGAATGGGGCCGGACGCTCGAGGAAAAGGTGAGGCAGCGCACCGAGGAACTGGTGGCCATGCAGGCCAGGGTGGCCCAATCGGAGAGGCTGGCCTCGCTCGGTATGCTGGCGGCCGGCGTGGCCCATGAAGTCAATAATCCGCTGGGCGGCATCCTGGCGCTGACGGCCCTCACCGTCGAAGACATGCGGGATAACGATCCCAACCGCGAAAACCTCGAGGAGGTCATCCGCCAGACCGAGCGATGCCGGGACATTGTGAAGGGCCTGCTCGAATTCTCGCGGCAGTCGAAGAGCAACACCGAGCTGGTGGACCTCAACAAGGTCCTCGAGGACACCCTGTCTCTGGTAACCAAACAAGCGCTGTTTTTCAATATCGGCCTGGTCCAAAACCTGGCTCCGGACCTGCCTCGCGTTCTGGCGGACGGATCGCAGTTCCAGCAGGTGTTCATCAACATCCTCATGAATGCGGTCCAGGCCATGGATGAACGCGGCACCATCACCGTGGTAACGCGTCACCTTGGACCCGAGAAATGCGTCGAGGTGGCGATTTCCGACACCGGTCACGGTATACTCCCGGAGCAAATCGATCGCATCTTCGATCCCTTCTTCACCACCAAGGCCAGCGGCCGAGGCACGGGCCTCGGCTTGTCGATCGCTTACGGGATTGTGACCACGCACCGCGGCACGATTTCCGTCCACAGCGAGGTGGGCAAAGGCAGCACATTCACGATCCGCATGCCCATCGCGGTCGAGATTGCTTAGGCGGGGCATGTGCGCGGATTGCGGGAGCGGAATGGGGGTGGCGCGTGTGGTGCAATAAGGCATGCGACTGACACGACGCAACTTCCTCCAAACGGCGCTGGCCGTGCCGATCGGCGCTTCTTTCGCGCGCTACCGGGCGTTGGCGGCGCCCGCGCAGGGTCTCAGCAAGATCGCCAAGATCCAGGCGCTTGAACTCAAAGAAGGGCGGACGCTCATCCGCGTCGATACGGACGCGGGTTTGTCGGGGTACGGCGAATGCAATACCGCTGGCCCGGTCGCCCGGTCCGTGATTGCGGCCTACAACGGCGCCGGCCGTCTGCCCAACCTCGCTCTAGTCGGCAAAGATCCGCTCGCCATCCAGGTGCATTTCCACAACATGTTTTATGCCTATCCGCAGCGCAGGCGGCAGATGCAGGTGCTGAGCGGAATCGATATGGCGCTGTGGGACCTGGCGGGTAGAATCCTCAATCAGCCGGTGTCGAAGCTGCTCGGCGGCAACTTCCGGGATGAGATCCTGCTCTACTCGCACGCACCCGGCGGCGACTACCTGAGCAAGGAAGAGTGGCGCGACCGCGCTCAGCGGTTGAAGTCGGACCCGCACGGTTTCAAAGCATTCAAAGTGGATATTCACCACGCGCTGGGGATCAACATGCAGGAGTTTACTCCGAGCATTGGTGTCGAGGAGGCGCGGCGGATTCATCAGGCCTACACCCTGGCCCGCGAGGCATTTGGCGACGAGATCGGCATCGACGTGCACTGCCATTGCGAGCTCGACGTGCCCAGCGCGATCAAGGTGGCCCAGGCGGTGGAGTCCATCAATCCGCTGTTCTTCGAGGATCCGCTGGCGCCGGAATGGTCGGAGGGCTGGATGGCGCTGCGGCGCGCGACGCGCATCCCGATCGCGCTGCACAACGTGAGCGGCCTGATGTTGAACGTGGCATCGCAGCAGATGGCGGCGGCGGTGTTCAACTGCCCGCGCATCGAGTGCGCGGTGGGAGCCGACCGTTTCCAATGGGCGACGAAGAACCCGATCGTGATTAAGAACGGCTATATGAAGGTCTCGACCGAGCCGGGCCTGGGCGTGGAGATGAATCAGGAGTACCTGAAGGCCAACAAGATGGATAGCGAGCCTTGGTGGGGATGACCGTTGGGGGGGCGCCGACGGCGCCAAAGTGGTTCTGGTTGCTTTTGTCTGATCGGTTACTCTACGGACATGGTAAACTCGAAGTGAAAGGAGCGCATGAGATCTAAGCGCCGCACGGCCGCATTGGCCAGGGCCAACAGTACGCCATTTCCCTCAACGGGCAGGTATCCAGTCGGCAGCGCCCGGCAGGCTCTCGCGCAGGCATTCTTGAAGCGATCCGTGAAAATGCTGGAACGTGTGAGTTCCGCTGCATCGTCCGACGCCCTGGAGTCCGCCCTGTCCTCTCCGACCGATGTCGGCGGCCTGGCGTCCCTGCTGTCGGACCTTGCTCCGCTGGGTGTCGATCTGTCCGCCGTCGATCCGTTCCTGGAAGCGATGGCGCGGGGAGCCGCCATCAAGCGGGAGTTGTTGACCAGCGCTGGCGGCGGCCTCACGTCCAGTCAGGTGGCGAGCGCTCTAGGCATCACGCGGCAAGCAGTGGACAAACGCCGAGGCCGACGCGCTTTGCTGGCGGTACCGAACGGATCCGGCGAGTACGTGTATCCGGCCTGCCAGTTCACTTCGGACGGGGTGATCGCTGGCCTTGAGGAGGTTCTTCGGGCGTTCCAGATTCAAAGTCCCTGGACCCAGCTCTCGGTGCTGCTCGCATCCGCGCCGGCTCTGGGGGGCAAGGCGATCCTCGAAGCGCTGAAATCCGGCGTTCTGGAAACGTCCGTCGCCATCGCCCGGTCGTTTGGAGAACAGGCAGCGTAAGGCGCGCATGACGCCGAAACCCGCCCTGCCAAAGCGCCTCCCGTTGCGCCGGGTGAAAGCCGGCAGTCGCTGGATGCGAATTCACGCGCAAGGCAGGAATGCGGTTTGGTTCGGTCCGAGCCCCGGCCGCCAGCCGATTCATCGCTTCGACGATCCCGAGGGGCGATTCCGCGTTTGCTATTTCGGAACCACTCTCGAGGTGTGCTTTGCCGAGACGTTCCTCCGCAATCCGCCTGTAAGAATTCTGGCGCTCGATGATCTCGCGGGGCGCTCCATCGCGACTGTGGAAGTGCGCCGCGATCTGCAACTGGTACCGATTCACGGCTCGAGTCTCGCCCGATTGGGGGTGACGGCCGAGTTGGCAAGCGGCATCGACTACGCGGGCTCGCAACTTTGGTCGCGAGCCCTGTGGGAGCACAATGACAAGCCGGACGGAATCCTCTATCGATCTCGCCACGACGATTCGGCGCTTTGCGTCGCCGTGTACGACCGTGCAAAAGATGGTTTGGCAATCGTTGGGGATCGCTCCCTGGCTGAAGATGATCGGCAGCTAGCGAGGCTTCTGAGGAGATATGGTCTGGGGCTGACTAACTGACCGGAATGCCGGGAATCTGGCTATGTTCTTCTCAAAAGCCGTGGGTCCCAGCGCAGCTGCGAGGCATTTGGCGACGAGATCCGGATCGACGTGCCACTGCCATTGCGAGCTGGACGCATTCCTACAACCTATAGGGAATGTTGCAAGGCTTGATATGGATATCCTTGTAGCCATTCTTCTGGAGCATCCAGTCTATGATTTGCGTCGGTTGGTCTTCCTCCCTCAGAATCGGCCCGTAGATAACTTCTTTCAGTGGTAGCTTTTCGTTATCCATTGAAGAAGATAATTCAACATACGGCCTAATATTCACCACACCTGCCCGAAACATCATTCTTTCAAACCCTGGATTGGTGATTATTAAACGCCACTCCTTCTCTTCAGAGAACGCCTCGTGCTTTATAACGTCTGCCAACATCGGGATGAAATCAAGAAGCGGAGACGCAGCATCAAAGTTCTCGTTGAGAAGCATGGCGAGGTGCTTTATCCACACGCTTATCGGATTTGGCAGTGCTTCTCCGTAAATGATTCGGCGCAAATGGATGTCGTTCCCTAGATTGTCCAGTGCCGACGAAGCAAAGCCCAAACAGTATCCTCCACCGTGACCCGCATAGGCTCTCCACATACTTAACAAATCCCAGGCTTCACAGAAACATGTCACAAAAGTTCGGCGACTTGCATTGTTCAACGCAGTCGCAATCGCATCCCGCCAACACCCATCGTCGGCGGTTAGGAGACTTCTTAAGACGTTCAAAACTACCGTCTCGCCGTACCGTCTTTCAGAACCGTCGTTGAGAACTTTAGTGTAGGTCGCTCGGAGTTTGCCGGTTTCTAAGATACCTTGCAGCCCACTGAAATCCGTATAGTGGTAAAGAAGCGGCGGGGGAGGCTGACTGATCGCTTCAACCCACCGCTCTAAGAATCTCTCAAGGTTGTCGTCCCAAAAGGGAGGTTCTCCAATGTGACGGGGCTCCATTCGGTATCATTGTACCCACGTCACGCGGATGAGATGATACTGGAATTGAAGGGATCGCCCGAGATTCGAGCACTGCGAGATGGGCACCGGAGGTCGGGTTGACGTAAAAGGGGCAAACCGGGTACAGCCATCCAATTCCAAACGGCGGAATTGGTGGCAGTCCCCGCTTTGCAGCCTCCCTACTCCGGCAACGGCTGCCCCTTAGTCTCCGGGGCAAATGGCAAGGCCGCCAGGCCGACCAGGAACACCAGGCACATGGTGACGCCCGCGTAACGCATGGGTTCGGCGTAGCCGGCGAAGACGCGGCTGGTCAGCAGACCGAGGGTGAGGGGTCCGGCCGCCGCGGCGAAACGCCCGACGTTGTAACAGAAGCTCGTGCCGGTGCTGCGCAGCCGCGTGGGGAAGAGTTCGGGCAGGTAAATGGCATAGCCGCCGAACAGCGCGAGCTGCGCGAAGCCCATGAGCGGGATCATCCAGAAAATGTCGCTGATGTTCTTCAGGTTCCAGAAAGTGTAGGCGGTCATCCCCATGGCGGCCAGAAAGCTGACCGCGAACGCCGGCTTGCGGCCGGTGCGCTGAGTCAGCCGGGTGAAGGCGTACACACCGAGAAATCCCCCCAGGTTCTGGAGCAGAGAGGTGATGCCGATCCAAGTGGTGGTCTTGCCGGCCAGTTCGGCGCCGGTGAAACCCTGCGCGCGAAAAGTCTGTTCGAGTACGGGGCGCAGCAGGTCGTAGCTGAAGAATGCGATGCCCCACAGCCCAACCACGCCGGCGAAGGCCAGCAGGAAGCCGACAATCGCATTGCAGCGCCAGCGCGGGTTGGAGAAAAGCTCGCCGACCGACCCCATGCGTTTCTTGGCGGCGCGGGCCTTGAGCCATTGTTCGGGTTCTTTCAACTTCTTGAAGACCAGCAGTGCCAGCGGCGCCGGCAGCGCGCCGGCGAGAAACATGTAGCGCCACGCTCCTACGATGACGCCGGAGGTCTCCAATTGCCCGAGCAGGATGCCCGCTAGCGCGGCCATCATATTGCCCACCGCCGAGAACGCCTGCACCATTCCCAGGGCGTTCGGGCGCGCCCGTTCGGGGACCACCTCGGCCACCAGCGCCACGCCCACGGCGAACTGCCCGCCGACGCCCAGCCCGCACAGAAAGCGGTACAGGTTGAAATCCCAGACGCCGGTGGAGAGCACGCTCAGGCCCGTGAAGATGGAGTAGCAGAGAATGGTCATGATCATGGTCTTGGCGCGCCCGAGGCGGTCGCCGAGGATGCCGAAGAGGACCCCGCCGAGGGCCCAGCCGATCATGAAAATCATGGTGGCGTAACCAGCCTGCTCGGAGACGGTGGCGTCGCTGGATCTGCCGCCCAGCAGTTCGCGGATGGCCGGCTTGCGGGCCAGGTTGAACAGTTGCTGGGCCATGGTGTCGAACATCCAGCCCATGATGGCGACGCTCAACACGAACCAGTGGTAGCGGGTGAGATCCTTGTACCAGACGTACCGAAACATGAAGCTGCTATTCTACATCGCCGCGGCCACGCGGTCGCCGGGCTTCAGCGGAACGTCGGAGGGCAGCGCCACGGCATCGCCTTCCGCCAGACCCTCGACCACCTGGACGCCGGTGACGCTCGAGGCCCCCTTCTTCACGGGGCGGCGCGCGACGGTGTCGCCGTTCAGTGCGAATACGTAGTCGCCCTGGGCATCGTGGCGCAAGGTCTCTTTGGGGACCACCAG
>Ga0224534_1001470_pt1 | contig 12383 bp, 10 predicted proteins | sample 714E12024metaG_FD_172012 | JGI IMG/M metagenome (GOLD analysis project Ga0224534, IMG submission 172012) | Peat soil microbial communities from Stordalen Mire, Sweden - 717 E1 20-24 | ecosystem: Environmental > Terrestrial > Soil > Wetlands > Peat | place: Sweden: Norrbotten County, Stordalen... | reverse complement strand
AATCCCAGGTACGCATTGGCGGCGCCCAGGACGGCCGTCATCACCAGCCCCAGCAAAACCGCGCGAAAGGTGAACTCGCGCATGTTGGTTTTATCCGGCACGTAGGATCGGAATTTCTTTTCCGTTTCGGGAGGCGTCATTGTAATCTCGACCTCACTTTATCACTCAGCGCTTTGCCGTCCACCGTCTTGCCCTTGAGCCTGGCTTGCGCGGCCTTCATCGCCACGCCCATCTGCTTGAGCGAAGTCGCGCCGGTCTCCGCCAGCGCTTCGGCGACGGCGGCATCGATCTCCTGCTCCGTCGCGCCCGCGGGCAGGTAGCTTTCGATCAGCACCCGCTCGGCCTCTTCCTTTTGCGCCTGTTCCGCGCGGCCGGCCTTGCGGAACGCCTCGGCGGCCTCGATGCGCTGCTTGACCAGCAATTTGAGCACCTGCATCTCGGCCGCTTCGTCCACCGGCTTGGGCGAATCCACCTTTTGTTTCATGAGCGCGGCCTTGATCATGCGAAGCGCGCTGAGCCGCGCTTCGTCCCGGCTTTTCATGGCCGCCACCATGGCTTGCGTCACCTGATCGATAAGGGGCATAATGTCTGATATTCTAGTGGACTAACCACCACAATGTACATCCGGAAGCAACGTTTATTGACGCCGGGCCCGACGCCTCTCTATCCGCCGGCCCTCCACGCCATGATGGCGTCCGACATTCATCACCGCACCGAGGACTTCCGCAAGGTCTATCGCTCGTGCCTGGCGGACCTCAAGGAGGTGATGGGGACCTCCCACGACCTCCTCATGTTTGCCGCCTCGGGCACCGGCGCCATGGATGCCGCCGTTTCCAACCTCTTTTCCAAGGGCGACAAGGTGGTTGTCTGCTCCGCCGGAAAATTCGGCGAGCGCTGGGCCGAGATCGCCAAGGCTTACGGGCTCGACGCCACCGTCCTGACCGCGCCCTACGGCGACGTGGTGACTCCCCAGCGGGTGGAAGCCGCGCTGGCCCAGGAGCCTGCCACCAAGGGTGTTTTTGTGCAGGCTTCGGAAACCTCGACCGGCGCCATGCACGACGTCGAAGCCATGGGCCGCGCCATTTCGAAAACGGACGCGATCTTCGTCGTGGATGCCATCACCGGCTTCGGCACCATGCCCCTGGACATCGACGGCTGGGGACTGGACGTGGCCATCGGCGGCTCGCAAAAGGCCTTCATGATTCCGCCGGGCCTCGCGTTTATGTCGGTCAGCCCCAAAGCCTGGAAACTCGCCGAAACCGCCACCCTGCCGCACTACTACTTCAACCTCAAGAAGGAAAAGAAGAGCGGCGACGCGGGCGAATCGAGCTGGACGCCTTCCACTTCCCTGATTCTGGCGCTGGCCGAGGCGCTGCGCTACGTCAAGCAGCTCGGCATGCCGCACCTCATCGTGAACGCTCAGTTGCTGGCTCAGGCCACCCGCGCCGCCGTACAGGCGCTGGGCTTGGAACTGTTCGCGCCGGGTTCGCCGGGCTCCTCGGTGACCGCCGTGAAGGCGCCGGCCGGCATGGATTCCGGCGTCATCGTCAAGGAATTCCGCAGCCGCTTCGGAGCTATCATCGCCAACGGCCAGGGCACCATGAAGGGCCAGATCTTCCGCATCGCCCACCTGGGCTATTTCGATTTCGCGGATCTGTTTGGCGTCGTCGCCGGCCTCGAAATCATTCTCAACGCCAACGGACATTCCGTGCAGTATGGAAGCGGCGTCGCCGCCGTCGAAGAGATTTTCGCGCACGCTGCCGTCGAACCTCAAACCGCAAAGGCATAATCGAACCACCATGAATATTCTCATCGCCGAGCCTCTCGCTCCGGCCGGGATCGAGTTATTTCGGTCCCAGCCCGGCTGGAACACCATCGTTTCCAATCCCAAAGAATATGCCCAGCACTTGCCGGAAGCCGACGCGCTCCTGGTGCGCAGCGCTGTGCAAGTGAACGCCTCGGTGCTGGAAAAGGCGCCCAAACTGCGCGTCATCGGGCGCGCCGGCGTGGGGGTGGATAACGTCGACCTCGACGCCGCCACCGAAGCCGGCGTGCTGGTGATGAACACGCCCGGCGGCAACGCCGTCTCGGTGGCCGAGCACACCCTGGCGCTCATGCTCGCCATGGCGCGCCGTATCCCGCAGGCCAGCGCCTCTACGCGCGCCGGCAAGTGGGAAAAGAAGAAGCTCATGGGCAATGAGCTGCGCGGCAAGACGCTGGGCATCATCGGTCTCGGCAGTATCGGCCGCGAGGTGGTCAAGCGGGCGCGCGCTTTCGAGATGCGCATCGTGGCGCACGATCCCTACGTGACGTCCAAGCTGGCGCAGGACCTCGCCGTCGAGCTGGTCGGCTTGCCGGCCCTCTACGCCGCCAGCGACTACATCTCGCTCCACGTGGCCACTACGCCCGAAACCCAGGGCATCCTCTCGCACGAGGCCTTCGGCCTGATGAAACCGGGCGTCCGCATCGTCAACTGCGCGCGCGGCGAGCTGGTGGATGAGGCGGCGCTTCTGGAAGCCGTTCAATCCGGCAAGGTTGCCGGTGTGGCGCTGGACGTATTCTCCGCCGAGCCGCCGCCCGCCGGATTCCCGCTGTTCGCCTTGGACGCCGTGCTCGCCACCCCGCACATCGGCGGCTCCACCGAGGAGGCGCAGGAGATCGTGGGGGTTCGCATTGCCGAGCAGGTGGTGGAATACCTGAAAAATGGCGTGGCCATCAACGCCGTCAACATGCCCTCGCTTTCCCCGGAGCAGTACCGCGCGCTGGGTCCCTACATCACGCTGGCCGAGCGGCTAGGCGCTTTCGCTTCGTACATCGCCACCGGCAACCCGCGCACGGTGCGGCTGGTCTATTTCGGCAAGATCGCCGCCAGCAACACCAGCCTGTTGCGCAACGCCGGCCTGGCCGGTGTGCTCAGCCGCTCCACTACGCGCAAGGCCAACCTAGTCAACGCCCTGCAAATGGCCGAGCACCGCGGCTGGAACGTGTCGGAGACCCACGAGAAGCGCTCCGTCCACACCGATTCCATCCGTCTCGAGGTGGAAACCGACTCCGGCATCACTATTGTGGAAGGCGTTGTGCTCCTCGAAAAGCCGCGCCTCATCCAAGTGGATGGCATCTACTGCGAAACCACGCTTTCCGGCTTTCTGATCTTCATGAAGAACCAGGACGTGCCCGGCGTAATCGGCCACGTGGGAACGGTGTTGGGCCGCAACAAAATCAACATCGCGAACTTCTCGCTGGGCCGGCGCGATGCCCCGGCGCTCCCCGGCGAACCGCTGGAGGCGGTAGCGCTGGTCTCCACCGACGAGTTGGTGCCCGAATCGGTGCTGGCGCAATTGCGCGCGAACCCCGCCGTGAAGTTCGCGCGATCGGTCGAGTTCCGGGCGTAGAGTGCGGCGCGGCGGGGCTACGAGTCCGCGCTGGTGGTCGCTGCCGCTGCTGCCCGCTCCTGCACGCGGAACTGGATGTCATGAAGCTTGGCGTACAGGCCGCCTTTCGCCAGTAGTTCGTCGTGCTTGCCGGTCTCCACGATGGCGCCGTCCTCGATCACGAAAATCTTGTCCGCCCGCTGGATGGTGGCCAGCCGATGGGCGATCACAATCGACGTCTTGCCTTCCATCAGCCGGTTCAGCGCATCGAAGACCAGTTGCTCCGACTCCGCATCCAGCCCCGTTGTCGGCTCGTCCAGAATCAAAATCGGAAGGCTGCGGATCAGCGCCCGCGCGATGGCGATGCGCTGGCGCTGCCCGCCGGAAAGCGTCACCCCGCGCTCACCCACCACGGTGTCGTAGCCGTCCGGCATCTTGTCGATGAACTCGCTGGCATTGGCCAGTTCCGCGGCGCGCACGATCTCGTCCATGGTCGCGCCCGACTTGCCGTACGCGATATTGGTGGCGATGGTCCCGTGGAACAACAGCGTCTCCTGCAGCACGAAGCCGATCTGCCGACGCAGCGTCGACTGCTGGAACTGCCGGATGTCGCATCCGTCGATCTTCACCACCCCGGCGGTGGGATCGTAGAAGCGCGCCACCAGGCTGGTGATGGTCGATTTTCCGGAACCGGTCGGGCCCACCAGCGCCGCCATCTCTCCCGGCGCGATGTGGAAACTCACGTCGCGGAGCACCGGCAACTTGGGACCGTAGCTGAAGGCGACGTGGTCGAATTCGATGCTGCCCCGGAACGGCGGAGCGGGCACGGCGCCCGGCAAATCCTCTATGTCCCGCTTGGTCTGCAACACTTCCTGAATGCGTTCCCAGGCCACCGCTGCCTTGGTATAGGTATCGGTCATCTTGGAAAGCTCCTGCATCGGTTTATACATCCTTCCCAGATACAGGACGAAAACGATCAGCGAGCCGGTCGACAGGCTGCCGTCCAGAACCATGCGCGCGCCAAACCACAGAACCATGCAGGTGCCGCCGGCCACGATCATTTCCACCATCGGCGAGAGCCTGGCTTTCAGTCCCCGGGCGCGCAGCGCGATGCCCACGCTCTCCATGCTCTCCAATTCGTAGCGCCGCTGCTCATAGTCCTCGCGCGCGAAGGCCTTCACCACGCGCACCGCGGAGAAGACCTCTTGGATGATGGAAGCCATCTCGCCTTCTTTTTTGCGAACCGCCCGCGAGGCTTTCTTGATCTTGCGCGTGTAGGTGAACACCACCGCGAACAGCAAAGGCACGATGGAGAGCGCGATCAGCGTGAACTGCCAGTCGATGTAGAACATCACGCCGATCATCCCGAACAGGGTCAGCAGGCTGACCAGCGTGCTGAGCAGGCCCGACGCCAGAAAAGTCTGCACCGAATCGATATCGCCGGTCACGCGGCTGACCAGATCGCCGGTCTGCTGGCGGTCGCGGTACGCCAGCGAAAGCCGCTGAATCTGCGCATAGAGCGTCCGCCGCATCTCGTGCAGCACCTTCTGCCCGATGGTGGTCGTCAGCGATTTCTCGGCATAAGAGCAGGAGGCGCCCAACGCCGCGATCGCCAGCACCGCCAGCGCGGCCAGCCGGAGGATTGCCAGCGGATGGTCTCCGGCAAGCCCCACGACCGCATCGTGTAGCCACCCCTTGGTGGCACGCGCCTTCAGAACCGTATCGATGATGACCTTCAGCGGCCAGGGTTGCAGCAGGTCCGCGACACTGCCGCCGGCCACCACCAGTACGCCGAGCGACAGGGATTTGAAATGCGGGCGTAGCAGCCGCTTGATCGTCAGCGGGTTCTGTCCAGGGTCAGACATGCGGCACCCATCAGTATACTCATTCGATCATGGTGCGCAGCAGCATCAGATAATTTTGTGAGATTCGCCCGCCGCGCCGCACTATCTTCCTGTCAACGCTATGCGCGGTGTAGTGTTTTTTGCGGTTTGCGGGTTAGCCTTCTCCCAGCCCCCGGACCCTGCCTACGAGCCTCTCACCCGCGCTTACGAGGCGCTGCGCGGGCGCGATTACGATGCCGCCATTGCAGGTTTCCTCAAGGGTATCGAAGCTGCCCCGCGCCGCGCCTCCATCCACAAAGACCTGGCCTACGCCTACCTCAAGATCGGCGAAAACGAGCTGGCCCGCGACCAGTTCGGCGAAGCCATGGAGATCGACCCCAACGATACCCAGGTGGCCATGGAGTACGCCTTTCTGTGCTACGAAACCAAGGAGCAGCAGCAGGCGCGGCGCATCTTCGACCGCATCCGCAAGACAGGCGATGCTACCGCCGAGCGGGCCTTCCGCAATATCGACGCGCCGCTGGCCGCGGGCATCGAGCGCTGGAAGAAGGCCATCGAGATGGGCGCCGATAACTTCAGCGCACATTTCGAGCTGGCCACCCTCGCCGAACAGCGCGATGAGTTGACTGTCGCCGCCGAGCACTACGAAAAGGCCTGGCGCCTGCTGCCCGACCGGCGTTCCGTGCTGGTCGACCTGGGCCGCGTGTGGAAGGCGCTCGACCGCACCGACGACGCCACGGCCGCGTTGCTGGCCGCCTCGCGAGGCGGTGAGCCGCGCGCCGCGGAGATGGCTCGGGAGTTGCTGCCGCGCCGCTACCCCTACGTTCCCGAGTTCCGGCGCGCGCTGGAATTGGACCCCTCCAACGGCGAACTGCGCCGCGAGTTGGCCTACCTGCTGCTGCGCATGGATCTCGAGCCCGAGGCCGAGCAGGAATTCCGCGTGCTCACCGAGACCGCCCCGGACGATCTGCTTGCCGCCACGCAACTCGGTTTCCTGCTTTACGCCCGCGGCGAGCATCTTGCCGCCATGCCCCTGCTGGAGCGCGTGCTAGCGGGCAAGGACGACGACCTCGCCAACCGCGTGCGCGCCGTGCTCCGGATTCCCCAAGTACTCAGGGCGCGCGGCGATGCGCCTCCCGCATCCATCGACGCCAAGGTGATGGCCGAGCGCAGCATCAAGGCCGGCTACATGAAGGACGCGCTGAAGTACCTGCAAATTGCCCACGAAGACGACCCCGGCGATTTTGAGGTCATGCTGAAACTCGGCTGGACCTACAACATTCTCCACCAGGATGTGCTGGCATTCCGCTGGTTCGATCTGGCGCGCAAGAGCCCCGACCCGCAAGTCGCCGCCGAAGCCGGGCGCGCCTGGCGCAACCTTCGCAGTGTCACCGAGCGGTTTCGCACCACGGCCTGGCTTTACCCGATCTTTTCCACCCGCTGGCACGCTTTCTTTTCCTACGCGCAGATCAAGACCGGAATCCGGACGAGTTTTCCGATCCAACCGTATGTGAGCGTCCGGTTCGTGGGCGATACGCGCCTCACCATTGGGGCGGCCTCGCCCCAGTACCTTTCGGAGAGTTCGTTCATTCTCGCGGTTGGCGTGGCCACGGCGCCCTGGCACGGAATCACAGGCTGGGCCGAGGCCGGCTCTGCCATCGGCTACGTCAGCGGTCACATGCTGCCCGACTACCGCGGCGGCATCTCCCTCGCGCGCGGCATGGGGCATACCCTGCGCGGCGAATCGTCCGGATGGTTCGCCGACACCACGCTCGATGCCGTCTTTGTCAGCCGTTTCGGCAACGATTTCCTGGTCTACGATCAAACCCGTTTGGGATACGCCTTTGGCCCCAAGACGCTGCGCGGCCAGCTTTCCTGGAACGCCAACCTGACCTTCGACAGCCAGCGCCAGTACTGGGCCAATTTCGGCGAAACAGGGCCGGGACTCCGAATTGCGAGTTCTTTGCTGCCGCAATCGACGTACGTGACGTTTAACCTGCTGCGAGGCGCCTACCTGATCAACACGGGCAATCCGCGGCGGCCGAATTTCAACGATCTCCGCGCGGGGTTCTGGTATGCGTTCACTCATTAGCCTGGCGCTCGTCCTGGCGGGGTGCCCCCTGGGCCCTGCGCATGCCGCCGATCTTCCGTACTTCAGCGTCCTCTCCGACGATGCCGGCGCGTGGCCGGAAATCCTTGCTTCCATCGGCCTCCAGCGGCAGCCTGCTGGCCTCGCGCGCATTTTTGTGGCTCGCACCGGCGCACCCGCGTCCGTGGAATGGAACGGACGCGTGGAAAAGGGCGCCATCCTGATTCTGGAAGGCGAATCCTCGCTGGCCGACATGTTCGGCTTCCGCCGCGGCAAGGAGAACGTGCGGGTCAACAGCCTGACCGACGTCCACCGCCCAAAGCTTCCCATCGTCTGGGAGAATGGCCTCGAACTGCCGATCTTCGACCTGCCGGCGGGCGCACAGGTTTTCGCGAGCGAACGCTGGACCGGCGCACCCATGACGGCGGGGATGCGCCGCGGCGCCGGGGCTGTCCTGTGGGTGGCGGTGCCTCCGGGCGAAAAAGGGTACGAGCGCTTTCCTTACCTGCTCGAGGCGCTCTGCGATTTGGGAATGGACCCGCCGTTCCGCTCGTCGCGGTTGTGGGCCTTCTTCGATTCGTCCTACCGGTCGCGCGTGGACTTGCCCTACTTCGCGGCGCGCTGGCGCAAAGCCGGAATCGCGGCCTTGCACGTGGCGGCGTGGCACTTCTACGAGCCTGACACCGAGCGCGATGGGTATCTCGCAAAGCTGATCGAAGCCTGTCACCGCGAAGGTATTTTGATTTATGCGTGGCTCGAGCTGCCGCACGTGAGTGAGAAGTTCTGGGACGACCATCCCGAGTGGCGAGAGAAGACCGCGGTGCTTCAGGACGCTCAGCTCGATTGGCGTAAGCTCATGAATCTGAACAACCGCGATTGTTTCCGCGCCGTCTCAGCCGGGGTGAAACAGTTGATCTCGCGGTTCGATTGGGACGGTGTCAACCTGGCCGAGTTGTACTTCGAGTCGCTCGAGGGCACTGGAAACGCCTCGCGGTTTACGCCTATGAACGACGATGTCCGCTCCCTGTTCCAGAAGCAGAGCGGCTTCGACCCAATCGAAATCTTCGGCGCGCGCAAAGACGAGGCCTCGCGGACAGCGTTTCTCGATTTCCGCAGCGAGTTGGTGCGACGGATGCAGGAAGAGTGGATCGCCGAGTTGGAGGCGGCGCGACAGCAGAAACCGCATCTCGACCTGGTGCTGACCCACGTCGACGACCGCCTCGACACGGGCATGCGCGAAGCCATCGGTACGGACGCCGGCCGCGTACTGCCGCTGCTCGACACCCACACATTCACCTTCCTCATAGAGGACCCCGCCACCGTGTGGCACCTCGGACCGCAGCGCTACCAGAGCATCGCCGAGCGCTATCGCGCGCTGACCTCGCATGGTGACAAGCTCGCTATCGACATAAACATCGTCGATCGCTATCAGAATGTTTACCCCACGAAGCAGCAAACCGGAATAGAACTTTTCCAGCTTGTGCACCACGCTGGCGGCAATTTCCAGCGGGTGGCGCTATATTTCGAAAACTCCCTGCTGCCGCCGGACTTGAAACTGCTGCCTTCGGCCTCCGCGACCGTTACCCGCATCGAGAAGATGGGCCCGAAGACCATTGTGGATTCGGCATCCGGCGTCGGCCTTCCCTGGAAAGGCCCCGCCATGGTCGACGGCCAATTGTGGCCCGCTGCCGACGAGGACACCGTCTGGCTCCCCGCCGGACCGCACAGCGTCGAACCCACCGACCGGCCACGCGGGGCACGTCTGGTCCGCCTGAATGGCGACTTGAAAGCCGCGCGCGCCGTGAACGCCACGACCATCGAGTTCTCCTACCAAGCGACCGCCCGTGCCATCGCCATCCTGGACCGCCCGCCGCTCCGCACCCAGATTGACGGCGCCGAGGAGCCACTCCAGCGTGCCGGACCGCACACCATTCTTCTGCCGCGCGGCCAGCACGTCGTGACAATCACCACCGAGTGAGTTAGGATGTCGGATGGCTAATGACGGATGTCGCGTTGCAGCCCGGGTCTCCGGAGATCCCGGATAAGCTGTATTTCAAGATCGGCGAGGTGAGCGAGCTCCTGGGAGTCGAGCCGTACGTCTTGCGCTATTGGGAAACCGAGTTCCGGACGCTGTCACCCAAGAAATCCGGCACGGGGCATCGGCTTTACCGGCGCAAAGACGTGGAGTTGCTGCTGCGAATCAAGCACCTGCTCTACGAGAAACGGTTCACCATTGAAGGCGCGCGGCAGTCGCTGCAGGCTGCGGCGCGCGCTCCCAAGCCGCGCACGACCGAACGGATACAACAAGAGCTCTTCACCGACGATCCGTTACCCGAAATACGCAGAGAACTTGCCGATATTCTACAGATTCTAAAGTAGTTATTCTTCGCCAACAATAGCCGCATAAATGCGGTCCAGGTCTTCGGTCGAGTAGTAGTCGATCTCGATGCGGCCCTTCTGCTTGGCTTTCTCGACGATCCGCACTTTGGTTCCCAGCACGCGCTCCATCTCCTGAATGGCCGCCTTGACGTTGGGATCGGTACCGACCTCGTCTACGTGCTTGGGTTTGCGGCCCTCCATCATCCTCTGCGTGGTGCGCTCCATCTGCCGCACTGACCAGCCTTGCGCCACGGACTTCTCGGCGACTTCGCGCTGCAAATCGACGGAAGGCAACCCCAGCAGACACCGTGCGTGCCCGGCGGAAAGGCGGCGTTCGGCAACCAGTTGCTGGAGGTCGGCCGGAAGCTGGAGCAAACGAAGAAGGTTGGTGATGGTAGTCCGGTCTTTGCCGGTCCGTTGCCCGATTTGCTCCGGACTGAGCAGCAGCTCAGTGCCCAGGCGCGCAAAGGCGTTGGCGGCTTCGATAGGATTGAGGTCCTCGCGCTGGATGTTCTCGACCAAGGTGATTTCCAGCAGGCGGTCATCGGGGATGTCCCGGACCACAACTGGAACCTGCTCGACCCGGGCGAGTTTCGCCGCGCGCCACCGGCGTTCGCCGGCGACCAACTGGTAGCGGTCTCCCGCCTTGCGAACCACCAGCGGCTGAATGATGCCATTGGTGCGGATGGACTGGGCCAGTTCCGAGAGCCGCTCGCTGTTGAACGCGCGCCGGGGTTGCAGAGGATTCGGATCAATGGAATCAATAGGAACCGTCTGGGACGTTTCGTCGGGCATCCGCGGCGGCCCGGCCGCCGGGCGAGTCGGCAGCAGCGCGCTGAGCCCTTTACCGAGCGCCCTGCGCGGGTAGTCTGTTTTGTTCATGGTCCAGGATCTCTTTCGCCAGTTTGATGTAGCTCTCCGCGCCCCGTGACCGCGGGTCATAACCTAGAATCGGCTTGCCAAAACTAGGCGCTTCAGCCAGCCGTATGCTGCGCGGGATGATGGTCCGAAACACCTGGTCGCCGAAAAACCCCCTCAGATCCGCAGCAACTTGACGCGTGAGATTAGTGCGGTCGTCATACATGGTGAGAAGGATGCCTTCCACCTGGAGGGGATGTTGAAACGAATCATGTATGCGGTCGATTGTGTCCATGAGCTCCGAAACTCCCTCCAGGGCGAAGAACTCGCACTGAATGGGCACCAGAACAGAGTCGGCCGCGATGAGCGCGTTGAGCGTGAGCAGATCTAATGCCGGGGGGCAATCGATCAGGACGAAGCGGTACTCTTCCCGGATGTCCGCGATGCGCTCACGCAGGCGAAACTCGCGATTGGGGATTCCTACCAATTCGAGGTTCGCGCCGACCAGGTTCTTATCGGCAGGAATCAGGTGCAAGCCCTCGAGGTCGGTTGGCTGGATTGCATCCCTTGCCGGCACGCCTTCAAGGAGAACCTGATAGAGACTCGGCCGTTCCGGATCTTTGGCGACACCCAAGCCGGTGGTGGCATTGCCTTGGGGGTCGGAGTCTATGACCAAGACTCTAAGGTCATTAGCGGCCAGCGAAGCCGCCAGGTTAATGGCCGTCGTGGTCTTACCGACCCCGCCCTTCTGGTTGGCGATGGCGAAAACTCTGCTCAAGCGGCCATACTAACATGAACTGGCGTTTTACGTGAACCAATGTTTCACGTGAAACAGTCTTTTGACCCTTGCTCTGTTTCACGTGAAACAAACCCCGACCTTGCTCCTAGCAGCCATCCTCCTCACTGGTGGCCGCTCCGCACGAGGCGCCGTCCGCCCCACGGCACCGGGATCGGGAGCTGCCAAACGAACCCAATTCCGTCGGGAGGAGCCTCGCCTCCAGTCAATAGATCGACATTTGGCGCGAGGTTCTTTAGGAACGAAGCCAAATCCGCATAGCTGACGGCTCGGGAAATCGCCCAGTCGAATTGCTCCTTTACATCTTCAGCCCGCATGGCAACCACGCGAACATTCGGCAGGTTGCGGCTGGCCTCGCGCAGGAAGACGGCCTTGCGCTGGTGGGATTCGATCAGAGTGACAGAACAATCAGGGCGGAGCACAGCCACGGGGAAGCCGGGGAAGCCAGCCCCGGAGCCGATGTCGGCAATTCGCAGACGGCCCTGAGGCAAATGTGTTCCCAGGAAGAGCGATTCGCAGTAGTGCCGCTCCACTGCCTCTTCCATCCTCTTGATGGATGTCAGGTTGAGGGTACGGTTCCACCGGAGCAGCAGTTGGTAATGTGTTTCGAGCGCTTCCACCTGCCTGGGTGATAGCTCGACAATTCTGGCGAGGCGCTCCCTCAGCAGATCAGCAAACATGGCCGACGCTCAGATAAACGTCGAGAACGGCAATGGCTGCCGGGGTGACGCCGGGAATGCGCGCGGCTTGGCCTAGTGTCGCTGGCCGCACCCGTTCCAGCTTATCGCGGATCTCGCGCGACAGGCCCGGAATTCCCCCAAAACCGAATTCCGGAGGAATGCGCCGCCGTTCGGCATGCTTCATGCGTTCCATCTGCCGCTCCTGCTGCGAGATGTAGCCGCTGTACTTGGTTTCGGTCTCCACCGCGTTCAGAAGACCGAGAGCAGGCTCTTCACCCAGCGTTTCACGGACCCATCCGGAGATCTCCGCTATGGAAGCTTCGGGGCGCTTCAACCACTGGCCGTAACGGTGGTCTTCCAAGACCT
>Ga0224534_1001469_pt1 | contig 12385 bp, 4 predicted proteins | sample 714E12024metaG_FD_172012 | JGI IMG/M metagenome (GOLD analysis project Ga0224534, IMG submission 172012) | Peat soil microbial communities from Stordalen Mire, Sweden - 717 E1 20-24 | ecosystem: Environmental > Terrestrial > Soil > Wetlands > Peat | place: Sweden: Norrbotten County, Stordalen... | reverse complement strand
GTCGAAATCATGCGGCTTCCGGAAATCCGTAATCGCTGGGGCATCCAGCGCGCCGAGCAGGTGGTGGACGTACTCGCGCTCATGGGAGATTCGTCGGACAACGTTCCGGGCGTGCCGGGCATCGGAGAAAAAACCGCGATCAAACTGGTCGCCGAGTTTGGCACCGTCGAGAACCTGCTGGCGCGCGCGACTGAACTGAAGGGACGCGTCAGGGAGTCGCTCGAAACCCATCGCGAGCAGGCGCTGCTTTCGAAAAGGCTCGTAACGATCCTGTGTGACGCGCCATGCCCGGTTAACCTCGATGCCCTCAAGCTGCGACCGCCTGACGAGCAGCAACTCAAGGACCTGTTCGTCGAGTTCGAGTTCAATTCCATCGGCCGGCGTCTGTTCGGCGAGGATTTCAAGGCCGGACGCGGTTACAGTCCGCCAAAACCCGGTGTCGCGACGACGGCCGGAACGCCTGAGGAGAAGGCCGGTGGGACCGAACCTTTCCACAAACCCGGCAGGGCCGACCTGCCGGTTGGCCTGGACGCGCCGCAGCGCGTCCCTGTCGGGGGATCGCCTGGCGCCGCCGGCGAGCTGCCCGCGCCGCCCAGGCCGCAATCGCACGCGAGTCTCAAGACCCTCACGGACGTTCCGCACAACTATCAGACGATCTCAACCGCCGCGGAACGCTCGAAGCTGGTTGAGCTTCTGCAAAGCCGGGATTCGTTTTGTTTCAGAATCGAAACGGGCGGGATCGATCCGAAAGAAACGCCAGTGATCGGCCTGGCGTTTTCCCTCGAACCGCACACCGGCTGGTATGTTCCAGGACCGAAAGATGCGAACGAGGCGGCCGATGTGCTTGAGGCCTTTCGTCCGGTGTTTGAATCCACACGCATCGAAAAGGTCGGGCACAATCTCAAGCAGGATTTGAGCGTGCTCAAATGGCGCGGGATTTCCGTCCGCGGAACGCTCTTCGACACCCTGATCGCCCACAGTTTGATCGAGCCGGACATGCGGCATGGCCTCGATTACCTGTCCGAGGCGCACCTCGGCTACGGCATCGGCAAATCCGCGGACCCATCGAACCAGGAACAGCTCGATCTCGGCGACGGAGCCCTGGCGCGGAATGCGGAGACCGCCATGGAGCAGGTCGATGTCGCGCTGCAATTGCGCGTCGTGCTCGAGCCGCTGCTCAAGGAGAGGAGCCAGGAGCGGGTGTTCTACGACATCGAATCGCCGCTGATTGCCGTGCTGGTGGACATGGAGCATGAGGGCATCACGGTGGACTCGGCGGCGCTTGCCGATTTTTCAGCGCAGCTTTCCAAGGAGATGGATCAATCAGAGAAGACCATCCGGCGGATGGCCGGGCGCGAGTTCAATGTGAATTCCGCCAAGCAACTGGGGGAGGTCCTGTTCGACGTCCTGAAGATTTCCGAAGCCCCGAAGAAGACGAGGACGGGCCAATATGCAACGGACGAACAGACGCTGTCGGCGCTTGCGTCGGACCATGAGATCGTACGGCGGTTGCTGGAGTACCGCGCGGCCGCGAAATTGAAATCGACTTACGCCGACGCCCTGCCGGCGGCGATCTGGCCGAAGACCGGACGCGTTCATACGACCTACAACCAGGTGATGACCGCGACGGGGCGTTTGAATTCGCAGAACCCGAACCTGCAGAACATTCCGATTCGAACCGAGCGGGGCCAGGAAATCCGCAAGGCGTTTGTTCCGAGGGGGGAGGGCTATTCGCTGCTATCGGCGGATTATTCCCAGATCGAACTGCGGATTATCGCGGGCCTGAGCCGGGAGCCGGGCCTGCTGGAGGCATTTGAGAGCGGGGCGGACGTGCACGCGGCGACGGCGGCGAAGGTGTTCGGCGTTCCGTCGGCGGACGTCACCGCGGAGATGCGGCGCAAAGCCAAGATGGTGAATTATGGCATCGCGTATGGCATTTCCGCGTTTGGACTCGCGCAGCGGCTCGGCATTCCGAGAAGGGAAGCCGCGGAGATCATCGACCATTATTTCGCGCAGTTTCCCGGGATACGAAAATACATGGACGGCACGATCACGTTCGCGCGGGAGCATGGGTATGTGGAAACCGTCACGGGCCGGCGGCGTTACCTTCGCGACATCCGGTCCTCGAACAACACCCTGCGGTCCGCCGCCGAGCGCAACGCCATCAACGCGCCGATCCAGGGCACGGCGGCCGACATGATCAAAGTGGCGATGATTCAGATCCACGATGACTTGGCGCGGCGGAACCTGAAAACGCGGATGCTCCTGCAGGTCCACGATGAGCTGGTCTTCGACCTCTACGAAGCCGAAGAGAAGGAGGTTCTGCCGTTTGTCGAGAGCAGAATGAAAACCGCCATTTCGCTCGATGTTCCGATCGTCGTGGAAATGGGGATTGGCAGGAACTGGCTGGCGGCGCATTGAGTTCAGCCTATCCAGGCAATCAAGGCCACCGACCCGGACAAAACGGAACCAAAGACCAACCCCCCGGGCCTCGCTTCACTCACGGCCCCTTCTTTTTTTATGCGACATTGCCGGGATCAATTGGGGCGGCTTTAGCCGCACCAATCAGTTCCTCCCATCCAAGAATATCGATTCGCGCCGCAACCCACGACTCAGAGCATGGCAGATGGCACCGAGTTACACTGCGAATTGCACATCACTGGGTTTGCAGGCGATAAAACCAGGTTACATTGGTGGCGCCGGTCAGCGTCACAGACCATTGATTACCCGACACGAACGGCAGGTTGGTAACGGGATTCCAGAGCGCCGGCGATGGCAGATTCGTGGCATTATAAAGCCGGTAAAAGGCTGCATCAGGCGAAGCCGTCAGCGTCAGGTTGCCGCCTCCAGCGCCGGTGATGGCGAGCGTGGGCCTGGATCCCACCCCGGCATTCCACGCCAGGCTGCCAAACTCATAAGCGCCCAGGTCGGGTGCACTGCCAATGTAACCATCGGTGAAGCAGGGAATAACTACACCGGCGTTAATGGCGGCCGCTGTGGGCTTCAGGCGAAAATCCTCGTTCGTCCAGTTCAAGAGCTGCGTCTGCGGTGAAGCGGCGAGGAAGAGATTGTTCGATGCTGAATACTGATAAACGTCGTTCGTCCAAAGGGCCGGGTCCGGGTTGCTGTTCGGCCAGGAATCATAGGTGTAAGTGCCCACGTCGGCGCAGTTGAAAAGCGTGTTGTTGTAGATCAGGTGCCCAAGGGCGGGACCATTGATCCGGATGCCCGAATCCCCGCCGCTGTTCCAGCAAACATTGTGGTCCACCACAAAGTTCCGGTCATAGTTGTCGAGGTAGATCAACGCAGAAGGGATGGGATAGTTGTTGTCGTGGATCCAATTATACGCGATGCGGGTGGCCGGCCCGCTGGGCCCCTGACCATTGACGCCCCAGACATAAATGACCCCAAGATCCTTGCACAGCAGCCCCGGGGCGGAAAAATCGTTGAAGCGGATGTCGGACCCGGTGCCCTCGGGCCGGAGGATGTCACGGCCCGAGCTGTGCGCGGTGTTGAACGTGACGATATCCCCGCTGCCGTGGAGGGCGAGGCAGCAGGCGTAGGTGCCGGAGTAATCAGTGTTATAAATAACATTGCGGGTGATGACATTGCTGCTGCCGCTGCTATACACGCCGGACCCGGCCGTATTGAACAGCGTGCAACCGCGCACGATGTTGCTGTTGCCATTGATCTCCAGCCCGTCGCCTTGTTCGGTATTGTCGTTCTCATAGTAACCCTGGCTGATGATCATGTAGTGGCTGAGGAATTGCCCCTGACCGTTCTGCAGCACGTTGCCGTCGCCCTGAAGCCTTACCGCCCCGGCCCACAGGTTCAGGCCGCTCACCGTGATGTAATTCCGACCGTTGATGTCCACACACCAGTTCCGCCGCTTCATCTCAACGGTGTGCGTGGAAGGATCGCCGCCACCGCTGATCCGCAGGTAAAGTGTGTTGCCGGTTGAGTTGGTCTGCAAATGCCACTCACTATCGGCATCCAGGAAGCTAAACAGGCCCAAAAGAAAGCCGCTGCCGCTGCCAGTGAACCACCAGTTGGGCGTCGCCGTCGCTGGATCCACCGTGATCGAGCTGCCCGTGGAACTAACCACGAGTGCGCTCTGCCGTGCCCACGAATTTCCCACCCCGCCTACAAACCACGCGCCCGCCCAATAATTCACGGGTTTGCCACTCCATGCCGTGCTGATAATGAGATTGGTGTTTGAGCTGTTGACCGTCACGTTGGTAGTAACGCCGGGATGCAACACGTCGCCGTTGCCATAGTCCGGGTATTGCGCCTGATGCATCATCGCATCGTCCACAAACACCTGATTGTAACCTTCACCCAGATCCCAATTGACGGATGCCTGATAGATGCCGTTTGACAAAGACGTCCAGCCGGTGACGACATCCGCTCCATCGAGCGTGACGACCTCGTTTGAATAGGCTTCGAACGTGATCGGGGCACTCCTGGTTCCGAAACCCGACGGCGCGAGCGTCTCACGATAAACCCCGGCGCGAATGAAACAGGTGTCACCGGCCACCATGTTCGTGGCCGCATGTTGGATAGTCTGAAACGGGACGGCGAGGTTGGTGCCAGGATTGGCGTCCGAGCCGCTGGATGCGACGAAGTATGTTGCCGCGTCCACGCGCAACGTGCCGAGACCGACCGCCAACACCAGCACGATCCACCGGCCTGCGCGTGGACAACATACATGCGAGACCATGAGAAAAGAATTTCACCCTTCACTCGCGGTTGATCAAGGCAAATCGCAGCCTGAACGGGTTTATCCACGTGAGCAATCCGCTGTGGACTTTGAAACCAAACTCAATTAAACCATACCTCATGCGTCACCCCGGCGCTGTCCACCAAATCGAGACATGGCCATTTTCCATGAAAAAGAATATTCTGCTTTCGACCCTGTTGTTGTGTGGCCTCTGTTTGAACTTCCTGTTGACATCCTGTCAGCTTAAGCACCCTGAGTCGGGAAAAGCATCGGTCCAGCAAGCACTGTCGCAGACTCAACACATCCGCAATGGCGTTCAATTGCAAACCGGCGAACTGAACGTGAAGGTCCAGTTCTATGCCGAAAACATGGTTCGCGTCGTCAAGTGGGTGTCCGGCGGAACGGCCGAAAAGGCGAGCCTGGTCGTGATTCAAACGAATGTCCCGGACCTGAACATCCATTTTCAGGAAGATGCCGGGACCATCCGGCTGGGGTCTGCGAACGTTACCGTCCAGTTGTCGAAACGCAACGGTGCGATTCAATATCTCACCGGCGACAACCAGATCATTTTGAAGGAGCAGGGTGAGGCAATGATCACCCCGGTCAGGATCGCGTATGAAACAAACGCATTCAGTGTCCGGCAAAATTTCAAGCTCACGCCGGACGAGGGGATTTACGGTCTGGGACAGCACCAATCCGGTTACATGAATTATCGCGGACACACCGTCAAACTGGTGCAGGCCAACACCCAGGCGGTCACCCCGTTCCTGATTTCCGCCGCGGGTTACGGGTTGCTTTGGGATAACTATTCAAAATCCGTTTTTTCTGACGACCCTGAAAACACGTCGCTTGGGTCGGAAGTGGCCGACAATATTGATTACTATTTCATTTACGGCCGGAACCTGGATCAAGTCATCGCCGGATACCGTGAGCTGACCGGGCAGGCGCCGATGTATGCCCGATGGGCGTATGGTTACTGGCAAAGCAAGGAGCATTATGCGAATCGCGATGAGCTTCTGGGTATCGCGCAGCAATACCGCAAACGCCGGATTCCAATCGATAACATCGTTCAAGACTGGGATTATTGGGGTGGCAACACCAACTGGAGCAGCATGTTCTTTGACGAGACAAGGTATCCAAACCCTAAGGAAATGATTGATATTCTTCACCAGCAGAATTTTCACATCATGATCTCCATCTGGGCGGGACTCGGCCCGGCCACGTCGATTTACAAGGATATGGAACGAAGAGGTTACCTTTACCCAACGGTGGGATGGGGCGGCTTCAGATACTTCGATGCCTACAATCCGGCGGCGGATGACTTGTATTGGCAATACATTAACAAAGGTTTGTTCTCCAAGGGGATTGACGCATGGTGGATGGACTCGACCGAACCCGACATTGTCAACGCCATCACCAAGGAATCGGAGGAATATGAAATGAAGCGGGTGGGGACCAACCATCTTGGTTCGTTTGCCAGATATCTTAATACCTATTCCCTGGTTGATACCGAGGGGGTCTATCAGCATCAACGTCAGGAAACCGATCAAAAACGCGTCTATATCCTCACCCGGTCAACCTTTGCCGGCCAGCAGCGGGCCGCTGCCACGACCTGGTCGGGTGACATTGGTGCGAACTGGGATGTTTACAAAAGGCAAATCCCGGCCGGCGTCAACCACAGCATGGCCGGCATTCCTTATTGGACATTCGATATCGGCGCCTTTGTCATTGGCAGCTACGGCGGCGTTTTTTCCGACGGCGGCAAGGACCCCGCTTACCAGGAACTCTACACCCGCATGTTTCAATTCGGCGCCTTTTGCCCCATTTTCCGTTCACACGGCTCGGAAACTCCGCGTGAGATCTGGGAGTTTGGCGATTTCAGCGATGTGCTCGTGAAGTTTGATAATCTGCGCTATCGCCTGCTGCCTTACCTTTATTCACTTGCCTGGCAGGTGACTGAAAACGGCTATACGATCATGCGCGGCCTGCCGATGGATTTCACCGGCGACAAAAAGACCTATTCCATTGATGACCAGTTCATGTTTGGTGCGGCCATCATGGTCTGTCCGGTGACGGAATACATGCTCCACCGGCCGCCGGAGGACAGTATCCCGATATCGCCGGAATACTTCCGGACGAAGGATGGTCAGCCGGGCCTGACCGCCAGATACTATGGCGATACGGAGTTCAAAAACCTGGTTCGCGAGCAGGTGGAGACCAACATCAATCTCTTCTGGTACACCGGCTGGCCGGAGTTCATCACCGATCCCAAATTCTCCGTCCGTTGGGAGGGCAAACTGATTCCGACTGAAACCGGGCAATACTGCTTCCACATGAAAAGTTTCGGGCCCAAGCGGATATCTCTGGACGGCAAGGAACTGCCCAATAAATACATGTCTGTGGAATCCTATACGGTTCCCATGGAACTCCAGGCCGGAAGGGAATACGACTTTGCCTGTGAGACGGCCAATTCGGTCCTGGGCGCCTTCCGTGCCCAGCTCTTCTGGAAGACGCCCGACATTTTCGCCCGTGAAAAAATGGTCGAGCCCAGGCCGAACACCCGGACGGTTTATCTGCCGGCCGGAAATCAATGGATGGACTTTTGGACCGGACAGATCCTTCCGGGCGGGCAGACCCTCAACGCGGATGCCCCCATTGACAAGATGCCACTCATGGTCAGGTCCGGCTCCATCCTCCCCATGGGACCGTTCATTCAATACGCGGCTGAAAAACCAGCCGACCCTATTGAGTTGCGCATCTATCCAGGCGCCGCCGGAAGTTTCACGCTATATGAAGACGAGAACGACAACTACAATTATGAAAAGGGCGTCCATGCCACCATTGATTTTCACTGGGATGACGCAAACCGCCGGCTCACCATCGATGACCGGAAAGGATCGTTTCCCGGGATGCTGAAGCAACGCAGTTTCAACATCGTCATCGTGGGAAAAGATCATGGAACCGGGGTGGAAATTACAGACAACCCCGACAAAACCCTTGTTTACCAAGGCGAACGGCAAATTGTTCCATTTTAAAAGTCATGTTTCAAAAGTCCATTGGTGAAACAAAACTATGAACCTGAAACGCAACTTCATCCTGATGTTCGTTTTCGTCGGATTGTTTGGCGGGTTGATTGCGGCACGTGCGTCCGATTCCGACTACCGGTCCTGGGCACACGCGCCGCCGATGGGCTGGAACAGTTGGGACGGTTTCGCCACGACCGTGACCGAGGCGCAGACCCGCGCGCAGGCCGATTTCATGGCGGCGAATCTTCATCGCCATGGCTGGGAATACATTGTCGTGGACATCCAGTGGTATGAGCCGAACGCGACCGGCTTCGATTATCGCAAAGACGCGAAATTGGAAATGGATGAATGGGGACGACTCGTGCCGGCGACCAATAAATTCCCTTCCGCGATCGATGGCAAAGGTTTCAAGCCTCTAGCCGACTACGTTCACAGCCTTGGTTTGAAATTCGGCGTGCATCTCATGCGCGGCATTCCGCGCCAGGCCGTGAACTCCAAAACTCAAATCAAAGGCACGAGCTGCACCGCTGCTGACGTCGCCGACGCCAATAGCAAATGTTTTTGGAACGGTGACATGTATGGCGTGGACATGTCCAAGCCCGGTGCGCAGGAGTATTACAATTCAGTCTTCGAGTTGTTCGCATCATGGGGACTCGATTTCGTGAAGGTGGACGACCTTTCCGCGCCCTATCACGAGTCGGAGATTGAAGCCCTTCGCAACGCGATTGACCGCACGGGTCGGAAAATTGTTTTCAGCACGTCGCCGGGGGCGACGCCGTTGAGTGAAGGCGGCCACATCAGCACGCACGCCAATATGTGGCGCATCAGCGGCGATTTCTGGGACAACTGGCCGCAACTTCTTTCGCAGTTCGACCGCGTGCGCGACTGGACGCCGTATCGTGGTCCCGGCCATTTTCCCGATGCCGACATGCTGCCGATCGGCATCCTGCAAATGGGAACAACCAAAACTCATTTCACGCGCGACGAGCAATTCTCGATGATATCACTGTGGTGCATCGCGCGATCACCGCTCATGATTGGCGCGGATTTGACGAAGCTCGATGACTTCACGCTTTCGCTGCTGACAAACGACGAAGTCATCGCCGTGAACCAAAACAGCAGCAAGAATCAGGAATTGTTTCATCGCGACAGCTTCTACGGCTGGATCGCCGACGTGCCGGGTTCGCCGGACAAATATGTTGCATTGTTCAACACGCGCGCGCAGCCGGGTGAATTGAGCCCTGACCGCGCGATTTTCAAAAGTCGGCCCATCTCGCGCCGCACGCCTGGACATGGCGTCAACATTGATGTGGAAATGTCCAGCGCGACAAAATTATTTCTCGTCGTGGACGATGGGCGCGGCGGGAATGGCGGTGAAGATGTCGTGTGGTCCGAGCCAAGGCTGGTCACGACGAATGGTTCGACCAAGCTCACGGATTTGAAATGGGTGAGCGCGACGAGCGGACGGGGCGCGGCTTCCACGGAGCACAGCGCGAGCGGAAAAGATTTGATCGTTGCGGGCAAACCCGCGCCGTTCGGCATCGGCGCTCATGCGAAATCCGTGATCGAATTTGATCTGCCGCCCGGCGTCACGCGATTCCAGTCGTTTGCAGGAATTGACGACAGCGGCGCTGCTCCCGCGCGCGGCGGCGGCCCGGACGGCGGGATGCGCTTCCTGGTCTTCACACAATCCCCGTTCGCGACTGAAACGGCGGCGGCCATTCCCGTGAAATTGTCGGAGCTTGGTTTCGGCGGCAATGGCCGCATCCGCGATTTGTGGCACAACAAAGAGCTCGGTTCGGTGATGAAGGAATTTGCGCCCGTCATCAATGCCCACGGCGCGGGACTTTACCTTGTATCGCCAGATCATTGATCGCTCGTTTCCGTCGAACAGATCTTGAAATGTTAACAGAAACAGTCCATTCGTATCGGTCTGCAATCGCTCGCTGCCGCACTCCATGATTCTGCCTTCCAAAAAAATGAATTACGAGAGGCACCCATGGCCCAGACAAGGCCCCAATATGACTGAGTAATCACAGACGACTGTTCTACAGGTTGCTCCAGAACGAATTCATTGAAAGCCGCTCATTGCCAGCCCTGAATGCAGTCGTAGCGGAACGTCATCTCGTTTGTTGAGTAACCTTTGTACCACTTGACATGGCCGTCCTCAAAGAGAAGATTCTGGCCTTTGCTGTGGATCCTCCATTCTTCCGCCGGAACGCCGTTCTCGGGGCCGCCGACGCAATTGTGTGTGTAGTCATCCTTGTCTGCGTCCTCCGGGACGAAGTCAGCTCCCAGCGTATCGCCCGCCAGCACGTAAGCGAACGGAAACCGAATCCACTTGCTGTTGACCGGAGCGAAATTGGTCGAAGCCACGTAGGCGGCCCGCGCGCCATTGAAGTAGCTGAAAAAGGCCCGCCGATCCGCCGGGCAATGATAAACATTGGTGTTGTTCACAAAGGAAATAAGTTGTTGCAGCCAAGCATGATTGTGCGTCTGCGGGTCAATTTGATTCCACGGAATGACAGCGCCGGACTCGGGATAAAGTCCATTTGAGTCGTCCGCATAGATTCTCATGCCCAGGCCGATTTGGTGCAGGTTGGACAGGCATTGTGTGGCCCGCGCCCGCTCTTTGGCTCCCGATAATGCCGGCAACAGCAGCGCTGCCAGAATGGAAATAATGGCAATCACCACCAACAGTTCTATTAAAGTGAAAGCCTGATGTCTGAATATGAAGTGGTTCACGTTCAGGGAGCCTTTCAACGCGTTCATGTCAGTTTGGCCAAAATAAAGAGCGGTTCAACCCACGGCTATGATCGAAACTTCCTCGTCTGATGGTTCGGCCGATGCTCGGAAGCCGTTTCTTCCGATTCCGACGTTCGAGACATTGATGCGCCACATAATTTATCTCCATCACCTGCACCAGACGGTCAGGGCAACAACTGCACGCGATAGAACCGCTGCGAGGTGGACCCCATCACATCGGATGCCGTGACGGTGCTGCCGGCCGACGTGAGGACGCCGCCGAGATCGTTCCAGTTGCCCGAGACCAGGTCGGAACAGTACAGCAGTTGGAACCTCTGTCCCGGCAACGCGCTCCAGGTGAGCATGAAGGTGCCATTGGTTTGCGCCACGGTCTGAAAGACAGGTGCCACCTGCGAAACCGGCACCGTGACCCGGAAGATTGTTCCGTTGCCGTTGACGCCGCCGCTCAGCGTAGTGCCGTACAACGCCCCGCCCGATCCCTGCACCAACGCTGATTCTGGATTTGCGCCATTGTAGCCGTCGAACCAGGCCAGGATTGTCAGCGTGCCATCCGGGGTGATTCTGAACACGGTGCCGTCGTTGTAAGCCCCGCCATACGCGGTGGTCCCATACAGGTTGCCATCCGGCAATTGCAGGAGGCTTCCGTAAGCCGTGGCGCCGTCGCTGCCGCCGGCGAAGGCATGCAGCGTTGTCAGGACGCTGTTGGTGGTGATGCGGAAGAGTGTGCCGTTGAGGTTGGTGCCGCCGTATGAAGTCACGCCATAGAAACTCCCGTCATTGCCCTGCACCAACGCGGCATCGGGCGAATAACCGTCGTTGCCGCCCGTGAATGAATACAGCGAAGTGACGGTGCCATCGGCGGCCAATCTGAACACAGTACCGCTCCTTTGCGCACCGCCTCCCGAGGCGACGCCATAAAAATTCCCATCGGCGCCCTGCACCAGGGCCGCATCGGAGAATGCGCCATCGGCGCCGCCGGTGAACGGATGGAGGAGGTTGAACGCACCATTGGTGCTCACCTTGAACACCGTGCCGTAGCTGTAAACGCCGCCAAAGTAAGTCACCCCGCGCAAACTGCCATCGGTGCCCTGCACCAGCGGCGCGTAAGGATACGCGCCGTCGCTGCCGCCCGTGAACGAGTAAAGGCCATTGACCGTGCCATTGGTGGCCAAACTGAACACCGTGCCATAGCCGGAGGTTCCACCGGCCAAGGCTGTGCCGTAGAAATTGCCGTCGGCGCCCTGGATCAGCGCGGCATACGGATACGCCCCGTCGCCGGCGCCGGTAAACGAGTAGAGGTCAACCGGCAGGCCATTGGTGTCCACCACGAACACGGTGCCGAAAGTGTTCGCTCCGCCGCTCTGGGTCGTGCCGTACAATCGACCGTTGCCGCCCCGCAGCAGCCCGTTGGGATTGTAACCCTGCGGCCCGCCCCCAAACGATGCCAGGATGGACAGCGTAACGCCCGGCGGGGTGACCGATACCACGGTCAGCACCGCGCCCGTGCTGGTGGTGGCGCCCGCCAGGTTGCTGACGATGACGGAGTAGGTGCCGGCATTGGCGGTGGACACGTTGCCGAGGGTCAATGTGGTGGTGATGGAACCGGATACGTTGCCGCCGTCCACCAGGCTGACGTCATTGAGTAGCCACTGATAAGACAGGGGCACACTGCCCGTCGCGGCGACGGTGAAGGTCGCGCTGGTGCCCGGCAACACGCTCAGATTGGTCGGTTGCAGGGTGATGATCGGCGCGGTCACGGTGACGGTAAGGACCGCGTCGGTGCTGGTCACGGAACCGTACGCGTTGGTCACCACGACGGAATAGGTTCCGGAATCGGCAACCGACACATTATTGATAGCCAGGATGCTGGTGG
>Ga0224534_1001468_pt1 | contig 12386 bp, 9 predicted proteins | sample 714E12024metaG_FD_172012 | JGI IMG/M metagenome (GOLD analysis project Ga0224534, IMG submission 172012) | Peat soil microbial communities from Stordalen Mire, Sweden - 717 E1 20-24 | ecosystem: Environmental > Terrestrial > Soil > Wetlands > Peat | place: Sweden: Norrbotten County, Stordalen... | reverse complement strand
TTCAGAAAGGAGGGCCTGGCGGCGGAGCTTCGCTCCTTCTCCAGGCTCACTGTTCGATTAGAATATGCTAACATGAGGAACGACCAGCGAAATCGAACGCTTTTCAGCCTCTTTGGATTTGGCACGCCAATTGCAAGGCTATTATCTCGCAGGACCGTTGCTGGGTTGTGCACGGATCGCGAAATAGCTCTTTTGAGGGAGCCTCAGAGGTGAAACTTTCAGTGCCATATTTCGTCTATATAGTTACTGGAAGCGACGCGCAAAGACAACAAATCAAAAGAAAAGGTCGCGTCGAAGAAGGAGATGGGAAATGAATAAGACCGAACTTGAAAAACACAAAGCGGTACTGGAGGCCAAGCGGGCGGAACTGTCTGTGGGCCTCAGGAACCGGGCGGACATCGCCATCGAAAAGACGCCGGACGCCTTGGATGAGGTGCAGCTCGCGGGAGAGCGCGAGCTGGCCATCCGCAACCTGGACCGTGAATCGAGCCTGCTTCGCGGCGTGAGAGGCGCCCTGGCCCGCATTGCGGACGGCAGTTACGGAATCTGCCTGCATTGCGAAGAGGAGATCAAACCCAAGCGCCTGGATGCCGTGCCGTGGACCAAGTACTGCATCCGGTGCCAGGAGGCTTCCGACCGCCACGAATTTGAGACCGAATCGGCCGAAACGTTGGACGAGCTCCTCGCCAACGCTGCCTGACCCGTCGGACCATCCAAGGGCGCGAGAGAGATCTCGCGCCCTTCGTGTCTGTGGCGTATTTCTACCCTCGCGGGAGGTTTTTACCGGGTACCCTCGGCAGTTTCCGGAGGTCGCCGGGTTGGCTAGTGGCGCAGACGATCGTTTTTCGTCGTCTGCGTTGGCAGGCCACAGAAAAACGATGGCCTGCCCCACTGTCTAGTTACCGGTCACCGGAAACGTCACCACATTGCTGACGTAGACGTCCTGCGCGATGGTCAGCGTGGTGTCGGCGTTCGACGCCAGGCCCGCGTTCAAGTGCAGAACCACCTGAAAGATTCCCACCGATCCCGGCAGCAGCGAGGCCGAGAGCACGTCGGCCGTGCTTCCGCCCGCCAGCGAGGAGACAAAGCTCACCGGGACCGTGTTCGGGCTGCCCGACGGGTACTGAACGCCCGTCTGGATGAGATTCTTGGTGGCATCCGAAACCACCGGCAGGCCAAGCCCCGTGGCATACACGTAAATCACCTCTCCGGGCAGCGCCGGGTTTTGGGTGGTCACCAGACTTCCAGCCACGTTGGAGCAGCATAGCGTCGTCCCGATGGCCGTCATGATGACAGAGGCGCCGTCATTGGCGCTGGCCCCGTAAGGAATACTGTCACCCTCCGGACCCTGAATCCTGGCCGTCAGAACGATGCGGTCGAAGACGCCGGCGGCCGTGGCCGTCACCCTGGGATCCTGGTTAATGAGGCCCACCAGAGCGTCCCGGATGCTGTCCAACGTGTCTCCGCTTTGGACCGTGTACTGGTAGGAGCGTTCCTCGATCGTCACCGTGGCGGCGTCGCCCGCGTTGGCGGTGCCGTCCACCGAAATCACGCCGACGGCCGAATTGGAGCCATGGTAAACCAATCCCAGTGTGGCTGAAGGAAGCACCGGATCCGACGTCCCCGATTGCGAATAAATACCGGGATTCTGCGGCACGATCGTGACCGCCACCGGCGTCGTCACCATCACGCTGCCATCGCTCTGGACCGATCGCACAAAAGCATTCACGCTGGTGGTATCGTTCACCTCCCAGGGAACCTGCGCCGTGATCTGGGTGGGCGAAACCGAGAACAGCGGCGCAAGAATGCCATTGAAATACACCTCGGTGCCCGCCAGGTTGTAAGGCAACTGGTTCTGAGTCGTATCCGCCGCCGCGCTCCCCGCCGAGAGGTTGGTGCCCATGATCGACACCACCGTGCCCGCCGCCACACTGGCCGCGTCTCCACCACCGGACAGGGTCGAACTCGCCGCGGTCGCGGTGATGTCTGCGGCGCTGTTGGCCGAAGAAGGCGCGGCCGAGGCGAAATAGCTGATATTGTTCCCGTTCGGTCCCGACGTCCGGGAGGTAAAAAGCAACTCGTTGCCGGCGGTGTACACGGCGACCGTCAGGTTGGGATCGCCCGCGTTGTTATTGGCACTGGTGATGGCGGCATACAAGCCGGCAAGCACGTCGTTGACCACCACACCGTTAATCGTGTCGGTGAACGAGTCGGTCGCCTTCACCGTATACGTGTAATTCACGCCGCCTATGGTGGTCGGGTTGCCCGCCGAGTCGGTACTGGCTGTGCCGCCGATGTTGATGGTGACCACATCGCCCGCCTGGATCGTCCCGCCGATCGTCACGCTTCCGTTGGCATAAATAGCCAGGCTCGCGGCGTTGACCACACCCTGGTAGGGAACCGTGTTCGCACCCATGGAATACACCATGATGCGGGTGTTGTAGGTGTCGCTGACGTAAAGGTTGGTCCCGTCCCAGGCCATCGACATCGGGGTCTGGAGCGAATCCGTGCTGTCCGAAGCCTGGGTCACCGTGCCGCCGATCTGGCCAATGATGTAGTCGGCCGGCTGGGCGTTCTGCGTGGGAATCTGGTTGAACACCATCAGGCGGTCGTTGCCGCCATCGGCGATGAACAACCGATTGTTCACGGCCAGCACGAAGCGCGGGAAACTCATGGTGTAGCTGCAGAATTCGGGGTAGGTCGGGTTGCCGTAGCCGTCAATGCCGTTGGAGACGGTACACATCACGGGCGTTTCTTTGTCGGTGGTGTCGGTGGTGGAGGTGGCTGCCGTCCCGCTGTACGAGTTGTTGGCGACCGAGCTGACCATGTCCGGCTGGCCGATTTCCACGTCCGCGGGCGCAGCGTTGGTGGTGGGGATGCTATTCCAGATGAGGACGCGGTTGTAGCCCAGGTCCGTCACGAACAGATGGACACCGTCCGAGCTCACCGCCACCGGGTTCAGCAGGTTGCTGGCCGTGGCGGAGGTGGTCTGCGAGGCCAGGTTCGGCTCCACGGCCGTGGTGAAATTCGGCTCTCCGAGTACCACGTCGGCTGCCGCTCCGTTGGCGGTGGGAATCTGGTTGTAGATCAGCACGCGGTTGTTCTGCGTGTCCGCCACGTACAGCCTGCCATTCTGAATCCACACACCCTGCGGCCCGCGCATGGATTTCGCCGTGGGAGCGTTTCCCGACGGCAGGCCCGAGCTGACGAAATCGGGCTGCCCCACCACCACGTCGGCGGGCGCGTCATTGGTGGTTGGGATTCGGTTCCAGATCAGGACGCGGTTATGGTTGGTATCGGCCACCACCAGGTGAACGCCGTCGGAAGCCACGGCCGTGGGCTCACGCAGGTTGTTCTGCGAGGCGGTCAGGTTTTCAGTGGTCGTGGTGAAATCCGGTTGCCCCAGCACCACCGTGGCCTGGCCCAGGCACACCGGACACTTGCGATCATACGACAGTGGGGCGGTGGGGCTGGGCAGTTGGCTGGAGAGGCTCCCAAAAACGAGAACCCGGTGGTTCGACGGGGCGGCGCCTACGCGGTTCGAGTCCGCCACGAACAGAGTGTCGGCGGCATACGCCAAGCCGCTCACCCCCCCGACAATGGTGTCGCTCGAATTCGGATCCTCGCTGGTGAACGTGGTCTGCCCGATCACCAGCCTCGCGGCTTGCCCATTAGTAAAGTCGGCGGCGCTCATGGCCGCCGCGCAAAGAATGAATACCGAGATGCACTTCATGCGCAGTGTCAATGGTTGTGTAACGATGCGGACTGTAATTATCGATTATAGCAAGGGCCGCAGCCGCCGTTTTCCCTTTCGCCAGTGATGCCGGGTGGCCACACTCCGTGCGCAATCCGCACGCCGCCAGCCCGCATGATCCATCCATCCCCAGCATATCCGGGTTTCCGGCGGATCACAGCCGGGTTTCCTGCACGGCCAGGGCCAACCAAAATGATCCCGCATTTTCGTTTTGACGCCCGAGGAGAGCGTGGCCATCCACGTACCGGTCCTCTTCCAACGACGACTCCTCCTGGGAATCTGTCAGCATTCCCCACACCCTGAAACTCACCTCTCTGCACCTGGATGGTTCGAAGGACGATGGTTACCAGAAGACCTCCCGCCGCCTGGTGGGCTGGTACCGAAAACACTTCCGCGTGAATGCCGGCTCCGATTCCAAGATCTTCCTGGAGTTCGAGGGCTCTCACCAGGTGACCGACGTGTGGATCGACGGGAAAGCTCGCCGGCAGGCACATGATCAGCGGCTACACTCCGTTCCACTTCGACATCACCGGCATGGTCGATCGAAATGCCGACAACGTGGTCGCGGTGAGGGTGGATAACACACGCAATCCGGACGTGCCCCCGGATGGCGGTCGCTTCGATTACATCCTGTACCGCAATGAGTGCCGTCTTTGCTCCGCCAGCGCAGTCGTCAAACTCACTTTCCACGACGACCTTTGTCAGATCCTCGGAACTCGCCTGCGTTACCGTTTTGAACTGAACGGTAACGCGCGTGCTCTGTAGATTCCTAACGCTATAGCGGCGCCAACGATGCGCACTACCAGATCGATCAGCCGTGGGCACACGGACGCTTCATCGGTGGCTTTGGAGCGCAACGAGTACCTGGAGAGGTTGACCTTAATCGGCCAACTGCGTGCACCTCCATACTGGATTACGGAGAACGGCATGGTATCAAATACAGGCCGGGGTACGGCCTCTGGAATGACCATTGCGGAGCTGATTCTGCACTCGCAATGGAAGATTCTGCACACACCCTCTCGGCTTGGGATGCCAATCAAGGGTGCAAACCCGGATTGCGACGGCGGCGAACAAGTGCCGTTGCGTGCATGTGTTAGGGTTTTTAGGGGAGGAGCATGACCCCGCCCGTATGGATTTAGAAACTTGGGCTTCTTAGGAAGCCGGAAAGGAGGAAAACATGGATCCGAAACAGCCATGCAAGCCAGACGAGCCGAAACAGCCATGCAAGCCAGACAAGCCGGAGAAGCCGGAGAAGCCGGACAAACCGGAGAAGCCGGACAAACCGGAGAAGCCAGACAAGCCGAAATAGGCGAATTTGAATGGCGGCCGGGGCGGGAAGCCCCGGCCGCTTTAGGGAAGGAACGATGTCCTCTTCCTTGGTGTAAGGCGCAAGTTGCCGCAAATTCGGGAAGCAGCCCGCCTCGCCCACGCCGAATAGGGAACGCGTGAGAGTGAGTGAAACGAAGTTCTAGGCCCACCCCGTGGCGGCGGTGAAGAACGACCACCGCGCGGAATCCCGAACAGCGAATAAGACCACCCGAACGCCCAAAAAGCCCAGCCCATTTGCACGCTCGTGAGCCCAAGATCTTTCTGTATGGAACGCGCCGCAAACGAGACCGAGACGCGGTCGATATAGGTAATTACCGCCAGCGTCACGGCGAAGACAATCACCCAGTGGCGAACGCGCGTGGGTTTTGCGATACCGGTCGGGCTGGGCGCTTCGGGGACCACGAGTCTCGCAGCTCAAACCCGCCGCGCGCGAACCCCGAAGTGGTACACCAGCGCGCCGGCGCCGACGGTGGCCAGGGCGGTCAGCGATGCCGCCGGCTGCCAGACGACGCCGTAGACCATCATGCAGATCCCCAGCAGGATATAGGAGGCCGGAATCAGCGGCCAGGCAAACTGGAGCGCGCGCAGCCGCTGCCATCCCGGACGCCCGCGGCGATACACGAACAGCGAGGCCACCGACAGCACCGTGAACAGCGTCAGGCTGAATCCGATGTAACTCACCAGTTGGGGAAACGGCGTCAGCGTCATGATCATGGCGCACAGGCCCTGGCTCAGGATGGCGTTGACCGGTGTGTGCCAGCGCGCGTCCACCGAGGCCGCGGCGCGGAAGAACGCCTTGTTCTTGGCCATCGCGTAGTAGACTCGCGGGCCGATGGTCACCATGGCGTTCACGGTGGAGACGATGGAAAGCGCCATCAGCGCGGAGAAGGCGCCCGCTATTCTGGTCCCGAACAGATTGGAGGCGGAAAGCGCGCCGATGGCGATCACGCCTTTCATGCTTTCCAGCCGCGTGGCGTAAATGAAAACCATGTTCAGCCCCAGGTAGAGCGCGGCCACGATGGCGGTCCCGGCGGCCAGCGCCGCGGGCAGCGTTCGCTCCGGCCGGCGCACCTCCTCCGCCACGTAGGTGGCGGCGTTCCATCCGCTGTAACCGAACATCACCCATAGCAGGCTGACGATGAACTGCGCCGGCAAGCTCACCGTCGAGGTGCGAACGGCGTGCTCGGAAAAGTGGCTCCAGCTCCCGCTGCCGGCGGCGAACCCCAGCAGCACAAAGCCGGCGATCACAATCAGCTTGGTGGAAGTGAGCACGTTCTGCACTTTGGCGGCGCGGCCCACGCCAAAGCAGTTCAGCATGGTGAAGGCGGCAATCAGCCCGCAGGCCGCCAGTTGGCCTGCGCCCAGGCGCAGCGAAAACGCGCCCGAGCCAATCACCAGCGCCGCGTTCGCCTGTCTCAGGCTGGGGAAGAAGTATCCCAGGTAGTCGGAGAACGCCAATGCCGCGGCCGCAATCGGCGCCGAAAAGCCCGCGAAGAACGAGACCCAACCGGTCATGAAGCCCCACTCCGGGCCAAAAGCGTGCGTCAGGTAAACGTACTCCCCGCCGGAGCTGGGGAAGTTAATGCCCAGCTCGGAATAGCTGAGCGCGCCGGCAAAGGCGAACAGGGCGCCGACGCCCCAGCACGCCAAAATCATACTGGCGCTGCCCAGGTCGCCCGCCATGAAACCAGTGGTGGCGAAGATGCCCGTCCCCACCATGTTTGAGATCACCAGCGCGGTGGCGCTGAAGAAGCCGAGCTGCCGCAGCAGCCCGGGCTTGAGGCCCTGCGTTTTCAGGATGGCCATTCGGGACCTAGAGCTATTCTATGTCATCGGTCCCGGACAGGGAGGCGGCGCGCGGGATCACTTCGCCAGGCGCAAGATTGCCGAGGCCACGGTCTGGAATGCCAGGGCCAGCCCGTTGGTGTCGGAGGCGGCCTCATACAGGCCGGTCTGCCAGCTTGAAGTATGGTTGCTGGAATCCTTGGTGTTGGCGAGCCTCTTCAGCAGGGCCGTGTCGACACCTCCGTCGCCGGTGTAGCCGATGGTGAAGATGGTGACATTCAGGTTGGTATTGGCCAGGATTCTCTTGGCCGCATTGTCCGTGGCGTTCCAACATGCAACCGCGAGGTGATACCCGTTGCTGAGATTCGTTGAGCTGTACGTCGTCTTGAAGTTGCTGTATGCTACCGAAGCCTGGTAGGCTGTGCCGTCGCTCGTGCTGTTGCCCCAGTAATCCTGCGGCGGGATCTGCTTTAGGTCGTTCAAATCACCGCTGCTCTGCGTCGCTTTCAGGTAGCTGCAGCCGTTGACTGGCTTGGTCGGGTTGATGAGGTTCATGTCACCGCCCGGGGTTTGCATCCAGTACTTCGCGGTATTGCTGTCGTTGGCGGCGCTGGCCAGCCGGTAGAGGCCCGATCCATACCCGGTACTTGTAGGCATCCCCCATGCCCCTATCCAGCCAATCATTTGAGTGGTGACGTCGCCCACCGTCCCTGGGTTGTACGTGCAATTGCTGGCCGACTTGAGCGAGTTGCTGCCCGGCAGGTTGCTGGGATCGTTCAGGTTCGCGGACATGGCAGTCGGCACGCCATCCGTAAAAAGGACAATCGCGTTGAGCCGGGTAGGGTCGTTGTCTATGTGATCGGCCTTTTGCAGTTCCAGGTAAGCCAGCCACAAACCTTCGGCCATGTTGGTAGCACCACTGGCCTGGAGGTAGCCGATCATATCCAGCATGTTGCCATTGGTCTGGGTGGTCTCGAAGTTGGTATTGGGGCCGCCAGCGCTGGTGGGACTGGCATTGTAAGGTCTGGTGGTGGGGTATCCGACCACCGCGCTGCTGCCATAGGCCACCAGGCCTAACTCGTCGTAGCCCGAAATGAACGAGCTCGTGAATTGTTTCGCCAAGCCCTGCAGCGAGGCTAGCTCATCCACCATGGAGCCGGAACGGTCGAGCACCAGCTCTATGCGCGTCTCCCGGCGGGTAGCCACGGCGCTGGCCGCCACGGAGGATATACTTCGCCCGAACATTCGCATGAACAGGAGCGGCGTACTAACCGTCGCCGAGACGGTAATCGTATTTGAGCTGATCGTCTTCGTGTAGGTAATGTTGGGCGTAAGATTGGTGGTGCCCCAGAAGCCGGCGGGGAAGTTCGCGTTCAAAAACTCCCCGGCGATCTCCACGGTGTCCGCCGTGGTGCCGAGCAGGCGTCCCGCGCCCAAGGCGGCGCCGTCCACGGCGCCCGCCAGTTTGGCCTGCACAATGTACAGCCTGCTCCCGTCAATTGCCAGGCCGACTACCGGAAGCAGCAGCGTCGGCAGCATGGTCGTGAACAGCACCATGGCCGATCCGCGCCGGCGTCCTCCGCGTTGCAAACTTGCGCGCATGGTTTCTCCTCTCGAAACGTCAGAACAGCCCAAAGGAATACGCCGCATGCGGTCCTATGAAAGGAGGCATGCTGAATGCTGTTGCCGCGGCCTCGGCGATATAAAGCACTTGGCCGGATGGCAAGCCGGTTACAGTCCCGTTCACGCTGGAATATGGGTTTATGGAGTTGAATGTGGCCACCGCGCCTGCCTTGGTCACATAATCCGAAACCGAGATCTTTCCCGTGGTCGCGTCGACCGTGACTCCCGTCGGGCCACTAGTGAGCGGGCTGCCGATATTGCTGGTGCGGACGTTCGTATTCCCGATCTGCACCCGTTGCGTGAAAACCCACTTGCCCAGGTTCGTGCATCCACTCGGGTTGCCGTTTGAATCGACCGCCCCGCCCGCGGCGCACGCGGCCTTGTCCACGTAGGTCAACGCCGACAGAATCACCACCGCGGAACCGGAGCCGGCGGTGGTGCTCAATCCCAGGGTCGTTCCGAGGTTCCCGAGAATAGTTTGATTGCCTGGCTGCGAAAAATCCAGGCCGCGGGCGTACATGTGTCCGGCATCGCGGGCGAGTTGGATGGTCTGCAGCGTGAGGATCATGTTGATTCCGGCCGCCCCCGTGCCGAGCAGTAATGGAACCAGGACCATCACGATAAAAGCGAATTCAATGCAGGCCGACCCTCCCAAGCGCCGACGTCTCATAACCTCACTCCCTAGGGCGCCGTCCCGATGCACGGGCGGTCCAGGACCGACGCCGGCTCGATCAGGTCGGCTGAGTATACGCCCTGTATCACGAGCGGATTGTTGTCCGCCGCGGTTTTCCAATTGTAGATTCGCGGCAGCAAGGGGACCAGGGAATAACCCTCGACCGAGACTTGCATGATGTTCCCTGATTGGTCCCCGTCGGCGTCGGCGGAGACATCCGTGGCCGCGCTGGTTGAATTTACCGCCGGTGGCTCAAAGTAGTGGACCTTGATCAGTGCCAGACCGGAGCTGCCGTGAAGCAGTCCCATGGCGTTAGCTTGAACCGTGCTTTTCACCGTGTCGGTGAGACACGCCCCGGTCGCCATTTGTGAAGCGGTGAGGGTGATCCCGGTGCGCACGCCGATCCGGACGGCACGCTGCAACGTGGACTTCGCATAAACGGCCCACGAAGTGTCCAGCAGGACCGTAACCATCGCCAGCATTGGCAGCAGCACCAGCGTGAATTCCAGCGGCTCCGCACCCCTCGAACGAGAGGCTCGGCGCCGGCGTCCGCTTATGCCCAAAAGCCCCACTCCAAAGATCTCTCCTCGTCTCTGGATAACAAGGCCGGCCGCCCTGCATCAAGTTATCGAAGGTTAACTGGGGACCATATCCGCGGGCTGGAGACGCACCATCGGCGGTCCCTCAGCCGGCGAGGGGCCTATGCGTTCGTACGCCCGGTGGTTTCGTCGAGCCCCGCTTCGACGTGCTGGATGGCGCAGTACGGATAGACGGCCACGCGGGTGTCGCCCTGGTGGCGCGCGCGCAGTTGGGCGACGACCTCGTCCCAGGTCCGCGCGGGGATGGCGCCCGCCGGGAACTGGGGATAGTTCATCGTGCGTTGGTCCAGGTATTGCGAGTAAACGATCACCGTCGAATTGGGCCTGGGTTTGCAGGCCTCGAGAACATCCCAGTAGGTACGGCCGTTTCGGTAAGCCATGCTCTCATTCCAGTAGTTCCAACTGGTCATGACGTGCGGGTTCTGAATAATGAGCACGGCGGTGCCGCCATCCCGCAGGCTGCGGTTGACCCAATCCAGCCCCTTTTCGCTCTGGATGTTCTGGGGGTAGTTGTTGGCGATGACGATGTCGGCGTTCTTGAAGGTAGGCGTCCGGTAATGCAAGTTGGCCATGCGGCACGCCGCGTGGTGGGCCTCGTTGATGTCGCCGGCGAAGAGCGCGCAAGTTCGCCGCCTGCGGTTGTACACCACCTGAACGGAGAAGTCTATCCGCGCCAGGCGCGCCGCTTCCTCCATGTCCAACCGGACCTCGTTGTGGAACACCTTCAGCGCGTTGTCCCGGCTCCCCGCGCCGATGGTTTCATGGTTGTACTTGACAGTCTCAATGGATGCCACGCCGGGCAACACGGACTTGGCGCCGCCGCCATAGCCGGCTCTTTGGTGCACCTTGATGCCGTTGAGGGTGATCCTCAAGTCGGCGGCCGCGTAGTTCTGGTTGATCTTGATGCGGTTCTTGCGGCTGGTCTCCCCAATTTCCTTGAGATTCTCCCAACAGTTGTGGTTGATCCAGGCGTATCGTTGTTCGATGTCTTTGCCGAGCTTGCGAACCACCTCGTCGGACGGCAGAGCGCGATGCGTGCCCAGCGCCGCCAGGAAGAGGATGTTAGCGTCCGCGACGCCGGCGGCTTTGAGCTCTTCGAGCACCAGGGGCGCAATCTCGTGAGCGGGAGTAGGCCGCTCCAGGTCGTCGAAAGTGATCACCACCCGCTTCTTGCCCGCGGCCAGCTCGCGCAACGGGGGCGTGGCGATGGGGCTTCGCACACGGCGGCGCATCTCTTCCTGGCTCAGGGGCACCGCGTCGTGGCCCGCCATCTTCATGACGTTGACCTCCCAGGAGGCGGGCAGGTCGATGCGCTCTTCGATATCGCCGAAGAACTCATGGGTCGGAATCGTAACCGACTGCTGCTGGCCCTGGATGGCGGCCACGGCCTCCGGCAGGAAACTACCCGCCGCCAGTCCGGTTCCGATGAGCCGGGCGGATACCAGGCCCGCTGCACCCTTGCCTAGAAACTCTCGTCGATTCTGCTGAAGCATTGAAAGCTACCTTTCCGATCTCTACCGCCGGCCAATCGCTCCCTGACGGTCGCGGCTCTGAAAGCACATCCGAGCCGCGACCGTCAGGGAGCGGTTGGCGCATCCAAGAACCGCTGTGGCCCGAACGCCGCTGATATAAGGATAATAGGATCTCCCTATGAACAATATAACGAGAAATCTCTCCAGGTTCGGCATCCTTGATTACATGCGAATCCTCGCCGTCTTTGCGATTGCGCTCGGCGCATCCGCGCAACCGCCGCCCTTCACCCTCGACCAGGTTCTGAGCTCTGCCTTTCCCACCGCATTGACCGCCGCGCCCGCCGGCGGCAAGGTGGCCTGGGTCTCCAATGCCAAAGGCGTCCGCAACATCATGGTGGCCGAGCCTCCCGGTTATCAGGCCCGCAAGATCACCGCGTACACCGCGGACGACGGCCAGGAAATGGGGAATCTGGTCTGGACCCCGGACGCTTCCGCCATCGTTTACGTGCGTGGAGACAGCGCCAACCGCGCCGGCGAATACCCGAATCCCGCCCTCGACCCGAACGGCGCCGAGCAGGACCTGTGGATCGTCGCCCTGGACGGCTCCGCGCCCCGCAAGATCGGCGAGGGTCACTCGCCGGCCGTGTCGTCGCGCGGGGACCGCGTCGCCTTCATCCGCCACGGCCAGCTTTGGTGGGCATCCGTCGATGGCAAGGCCGCGCCGTCGCAGGCGATCAAAGCGCGCGGCCAGTGCTCGGGGCCGGTCTGGTCGCCGGATGGCGCGCGCATCGCTTTCGTGAGCGGCCGCGGCGACCACGGCCTCATTGGCGTGTACGACCCGGCCGCGCAATCGCTGCGCTATCTCGACCCCGGCACCGATTCCGACATCGAGCCCGAATGGTCTCCCGATGGCCGCAGCATCGCCTTTATTCGAATCCCCAGCAGCGGACTGCGGGCCGTTCGCGAGCCGCACCGCTCAGGCGAGCCGTGGTCCATTCACGTGGCCGCCGTGGACACCGGAGCGGGCCGCGAAATCTGGCGCGCGTCCGCGGGCCCCGGCAGCGTGTTCCGCGAAGTCACCGCCCGGAACCAGTTGCTGTGGGCCGATGGCGGCCGCATCGTCTTCCCATGGGAGGGCGACAACTGGAAGC
>Ga0224534_1001467_pt1 | contig 12389 bp, 7 predicted proteins | sample 714E12024metaG_FD_172012 | JGI IMG/M metagenome (GOLD analysis project Ga0224534, IMG submission 172012) | Peat soil microbial communities from Stordalen Mire, Sweden - 717 E1 20-24 | ecosystem: Environmental > Terrestrial > Soil > Wetlands > Peat | place: Sweden: Norrbotten County, Stordalen... | reverse complement strand
ATGTCCGAAGTTTATTCGAGGGATGGATTCGATTATTTGAGAAAACTAGACCGTCATCAAAATGATCCGAACCACTGGCCTTGTCCGTTTCCGCCGCCAGAGCCGCCCAAGTGAAGCTATCACGAATAGTTTAGCTCACCTTGAGAACTGTGGCGGCTTGTTTCTTCTGAATTTTGCCAGTGAGTTCGACAAATGCAGCCTTTGAAATCCGCTCAATGAATTCTTCTTTCAGCGAATCCTTGTCCTCAAGTTCTTCTGAAAAAACTTCCCGACTCATTGCTTGCTTGGCGTAATCAAGCAGTTTTTCCAAAGGCACAATCTGCGCTTCCTCATTCAGTTGCCCCCAAAAAACTTCCATTGGGTTTCTGGATGCCCACCACGGAAAATTGTATTTTGCCCTTGCTTGTGCGATGGCCTTTTTGTCCGGCGACGTTGAACCATTTTGAACAATCACCGGAGCCGGAAGGGGAATGACATTCGACGGATTTTCCGAGAAGAAGACTTTTTGCGCCATTGTCGTTGAATGTTCGTCGCGTAAATGACCATATGTTTTCATCGCCAGCGCGCCGCCGTCTTTGTGGCCGAGCCAACGTGAGACTGTCGGAATATCCACACCGCTTTCAATGCAGCGCGTCGCAAACAAGTGGCGCAAATCGTGGTGAGTGAAACGGGGAATCTCCAATTTCTTGCAAGCCGTAGTGATGGACTTCTTGCATTCAGAAACACGCATCACTTTCTCGGTTTGTGGTTCATCTGACCGTTTCGCTTGGATTTGTTCCAGCAATTTTCGCATTTCAGAAATCATCGGCACTTCCCGAAACTCACCGGCGCGACGCCGTTTCAATCCAGTGACAGGATCACCTCTTAAAATTATCTTCCCGCGCTTAAAATCACAGTCTGCCCATGTAATGTTGGCTGCTTCGCCTTTGCGAAAACCACCATAGGCCAAAAATTGCACCAATTCGGCGGCGGGCTTGGCAAAACCGCTGCCTGAATTTTCGATTTCCTTCACAAGCATTTCCAACTGGCCGGATTCAGGAAGCTTGATTTGTTTCTTTGTATGTTCCTTGACCCATTTTGCCGCCAGCGCGGGGTTGTCATAACGCGCACCGGCTTCAATGGCAATTTTGAAAACGCGGCGCAAAATGCTCACCGTATGATTATGTGATGATGAACTGGATTTTTTGGCGTTCTTTTCACTCCAAGACCTGCACTCTGAAGCGGAAATTTTGCCGACATCCTTCTTTTCCAAATCCGGCCACGATTTCAAAAGGGCTTTGATACGAAAGGCATCATATTCTTTGGTTCCGGGTTTAATGTTTGGATCGTTCTCACGTTGCTGCTTGTAATTGGCCAAAGCATCCCCAAACGTCATTTTCCCACGGGCAACCGCCGTATGCACAGCGGCACGTTGCCGTTCCTCTTTGTGAAAATCGCTCAAACGCAATTTGGCAACACTGATGCGGTCGGTTTTGAGGGATTTCCAAATGAGCTTGCCGCGCACCCGGATTCTGGCATAATAATTTCCAGATTGGACGTTGCGAACAAGATTTGCCACCGGCGTTTTCTGCCAGCGTGATTCAGTATTTTCGGATGAATTGGTCTTCATGCCGATAGTATAGAAATCCAGTATAGAAAACGCAAGCTGCAAGTTTCAAAATCGCAATTTAATCCAATTAAATCACTGGTTCGGGGCGTAGCGTAGTCCGGCTAGCGCGCTTGCTTGGGGTGCAAGAGGTCGCGAGTTCAAATCTCGCCGCCCCGACCATTTTATTCAGCCTGCAAACATTGAGGCAAACCAGGGTGTCGCCAGTTTGGAAAACAGCAGTACCGGAGACGCCCCCAAAGATTCCCCAAACATTTCGGACGGTTTTGGGGGTGAGGAGGAGCAGAACTTGAAGTTCCCGAAACGACTTCGGCACAACGGCAGGGGCAAGGTCCTGGCCACGATTTACAAGCGCCCGCAGCACCCGCAATACCGGCTCTACTGGCGCGCCCGGGTGGACGGGAAGGCCCGGAGCCGGATGAAGAACTTCGCCGCCTACAGCGAGGCCAAGAGAGCGGGCGACAAGGTGGTGGCGGACGTGGCCAAAGGGAGGGCAAGCGTCCTGTCACCAGGGCAGGCGGCGGACGCGTTGAACGCCGTGGAGGAACTACAGCGGCACTACCAGGCGACCGGCAAGCGTCTCTCCATTCGTTTTGCGGTGGGCGAGTACTGCGAGTTATCCCGGAAGCTGGGCAACCAGAGCCCGGGCGAAGCGGTGGACGGCTACCTGTCCACCGTGGCCATGGTCAAGCGGAAGGACATCAAAGAGGCCGTGGAGGAGTTCATCGCGAGCCGCGAACCGAGGACGGTTTTCAGGGACGGGAAGCGCCCGCAGCTTTCGCCCGGCTGGCACTACATCGTCTCGATGTGGCTCCGGGAGTTCGCAGCGACGTTCCCCGGACACGCGGTCTGCGACCTGTCGAAAACGCACCTGGACACCTACATTGCCGGCCACAACGAGGTTTCGTCCAGGACGGGGAACGGCAGGCGCAACGCGGTGAAGCTGTTCCTGAAGTGGTGCGCGGAGCAACGCGACTACTTGTTCACAAACAATCGCCTGGGCGCGTCTGACAGCATGGTTAAAGAACGGGAAGACTTCGGTGAGGTCGAGTTCAACACGCCCGCGGAACTTCGCGCCATGCTCGACATGGCCGCCACCGATGACGAGTTCCGTTCCCTGCTGCCTGTCCTGGCAATCGGCGGGTTAGCCGGGCTGCGGCTGCAGGAGATTGCGTCTGACGTGGCACGACATGTTCCGCGTGCCCGGACATATCGAGGTCACTTCCGGCAAGGCCAAGACACGGCAGCGCCGGCTGGTTGAGATCCGCCCCGCTCTCGCCGCGTGGATACATCCGTACCGCGGCTGCGAAGGTTCACTCTGGTCCGACACGCTGGACGCATTCCATGATCTGTTCGGCAAGCTGCGGGAAGATGCTCAAGTCCCGGTGAAACGGAACGGGCTGCGGCATTCATTTTGCACCTACCACTTCGCGCTGCACGCCAACGAAAACCTGACCGCGCAGCAGGCAGGCAATTCGCCTGCAATGATCCACCAGCACTACAAAGGATTGGCCACGAAGAAAGAGGCGGTCGCGTGGTTCGGAGTCAAACCGAAGCGTGCGCTCGCGGCGAACGTGACCCAGCTATTCGGCAGTAAGTAAGAAAAGTTAAAAGCCAACCTTGCTTTTTATGCCTGCTTGTATTTAGATTAGTGGCGTTGGACAACGGCGAGCTGAGCGCGAGGGCTGAAAAACAATAAGCCCCGACGAGTGAGGCGGACCTAGCCTAGAAAAGAATCGGCAACTCCGGCAAGAAACGCGACACCAGGCGTGTACGTTTTTTGCCGGAGTGTTTTTTGAAATTGGAAAAAGAGAAAGTGAGCAAGCGATGCCTAAGTATTGTCATAAATTCAACGGGCAGGGACCGATGGGGTACTGGTTAAGAGAAATCAACATGCTTGTTCACGGCTTGGGCACGTGAGCGGACATGGAGTTTTTCGTAGATGTGTCGGATAGAGCCATGCATGGTGTCATATGTGATGCCTGTTGCCGCAGTGATATTCTTATAGCTCCGGCCCTCCGCCAACAGTTTTAAAATCTGTTGTTTTCGCGGGGAAAGCTTGGCTGGCTCGCTTTCAACGGTAACCGGCTTCCGAAATGTTTGCATAATGTTTCTGCCTCATTCATGATCAAGGACAACGGCCTCGCCCCATTTCATGGCAGCGGGGGACCGACTTTGATGCGATAGAATTGCATTGGCAGCATCGCCGCGTTGGTGTCCGTCCACGAGAAGGGCATTCGTGGAGAGTTTGTGATGAACAGCGTGCTCCAATCCACCAAATTCGTCGAAATGTCTACCGCGTAATCCGGCCCGGTCTGACCATTGACTTGGAATGTTAATTGCCCATTGTTGAAGGTCCCCAAAGAGAAACTTGGCGGCGAGAATGGATTGACGACAACTATGAAACTTTGCGTCGCACTCATGCTCGGTGATCTATTGTCCGCGACTTCCAATCTGAAGGAATTAGTCGTATTGGCGTCGGTCACCCACGGCTGCCAGCTGAAGTTGGCATCGTTGCTATCAACTTGAGTGAGCGTTGCATTGGTCGAGCCGCTCAACAAGCTGAAGGTCAGTGTTGGCGGCGGTTGATTCGTATCCGTGACACTGGCGGTAAAGGCGACGGTCTGCCCGACGTTCACGGTTTGATTGCCAATCGGCGCCAGCACCGGCCCCGTGTTGCTCGGAAGGAAACTCGCGCTGACATTGTCGATCAAAGAAGTGTTGAGTACGGCGTTGTTGTGGGCACACACGGCGAGGCCGATGTAGGTGCTGACGGCCATGATGATGTTGGTGGGCGGCCCAATCAGGGTCCAGATATTGCCATCGGGGGACCAATAGGCCGTGAATATGTTGTTGGTGCGCGTCAGCCGTACCCAGTTGGGTGCAGTGCCGGCGACGCTGGAAACACTGGTCACGCCCGCAGTGTTGGTGCGGAATAGGAACTCAATTCCGCCGCCGGGCTCCACATCCGCCAGCGCCTGCCGGGAACCCGCTGTAAGTGTTTCCCGGATCATCACGGCGGCCTTGGCATTGCTGGAAGTGTTTTGCACGCTCACCACCCGGGCGCGGACGTCGCAGTTGGTGCTGACCGGAACATAAACATAAACAAACTGGAAAGCGTCGGCGGTGTTCCAGATGTCGGCGCCGGAACCAAGAATGGTGAATTGTCCATTGCAGTATGTGACGCTGCCAGCCAATCCCACGGAGCCAATGTCCGTGTTCAGCCAAGGCGAGGGCGGAGCACCCCCCGACAATTCGGCGCTGGCTTCGGTCGAAGGCAGGCTTTCGTTGCCGGCATTGGTGACGGTGACCACGTAAAAATATGTCTGGCAGGTGGCCACGCTGAAATCGGAGTAATTGGTGTTGGCGATGGCTGCCGCTATGGTGGTGTAGGGTCCTCCGGTCACGGTCGAACGTTTCACGTTGTAACTGGCACCGGGCAAGCCGATCCAATTCAACAGTATCTGGCCGCTAGCGGCGGTCGCCGTCAGGCCGGTGACCATGGCTGTCGGAGTGGCGCTAACTTCCGCCGAATTGACGCTGGTGCCGTTTCCGTTGGCCGTGACCACATAATAATAGGTGGTCAGGTTGGCGACATTGTTGTCGCTGTAACCCAGATTCACACCCCCGATGTTCCCGGCAATGAGCGTGTAGGGGCCGCCATGGGTCGTAGCGCGCCATAGATTGTAGGTGGTGGCGCCCGGAACTATGTCCCAACTGACCGATACCTGCCCGCTCCCTGCGACGGCTGCCACGCCCGTGGGAGCGGCGGGAGCCGGCAGGTTCGCCGCTTCGGTGATGGTGATATTGGTCGAGGTCAGACCCGTTGAATTCGCCGTCAGAGTGATGGAACCGGGTTGGTTGGTGGATTGGACGATGACCTCTGCCAGACCGTTGAAGGTTAGGCGTTGATTACTGGCCTTGTCCGCTTCATGCGAACTGGGATTGCCGTTGCCCACGCCGATGATGGTGCCGCCGCTGACTGCAAAATTGACGAGATTGGAGGCAATGGGCACCATGTTGCCTTGAGCGTCTAGAATCGCCACGGTCACCACGGACACGTCGCGGCCGTCGGCAAGGATGATGCTGCGGTCCGGCCAGAGGGAGATGGCGGCGGGTGTCCCGGTGGTGACCACGGTATTGGTGATGACAGCCACACTGTTGTTATAACCAATGGCCTGAAGTGTTCCTGCTGTGTAAGGCACATTGTCCCACTCTACGTGGCCTTGGACGTTGAGTGTCTGCCGTCCCAAGCTGACGCCGTTGGTGAACAATTCCACCACCTGACAATTGCCATAGGCCCAGACATTGATGGGCTGTCCTGGTGTCCAGTTCCAGTGGGGGAAGAGGTGCAACACGGGTTTGAGCGACCAATTGGCCTGATAATAGTAGAACAGGTCCTTTGGGAATCCGCAGGAGTCCATGGCACCAAAATGCGAATTAATGCATGGCCAGTTGTAAGGTGTCGGCTCGCCACGATAATCAAAGCCGGTCCAGCAGAACCCACCGGAAGACCACGGACGAGAATCGTAGAAAGGCCACCAAGTTTCAGCCGTTTCCCCCCAGGTCACCGGGTTGGGCAGACCTGAGGTTGTGATGATGTCGTAGGAAGCCACATAGCCGTTAACCTGATCATTGGTGTAAATGCCGCGCGTAGTCACGGTGCTGCACGTTTCGGTGCCGATGATATTGGTAGCTAAGTGACTCGGGTGATAAGAATCCAGACTGCCCAGATTATAATTGAACCCCTGTACATCAATCACTGCGGTGAAACCAACCGACCCTCCCCATACGCCGTTTATGGCGCAGGTATATTGGCGGGTCGAGTCCAGCGAGTGAACCAGATTCTGCTCGGCGGTCATTACCGTATTTCCATTGGTGTCACCTTGAACCCACCACTCTTCATTGGCCAGCGACCAGCAGAAAACGCTGGGACGATTGCGATCGCGGAGCACCATGCGTTGGAGTTGGCCCAGGGATTCCGGATCCGAGCCGACCCGCCGGGTTTCATCCAGCACCAGCATCCCCAATTGGTCGCAGGCGTCCAGCAGTTCTGGGGTCGGAGCGTTGTGCGACGTGCGAATGGCGTTGCACCCCATTTCCTTGAGCCGTTCGATGCGGAAATATTGCAGCCGGTCCGGCAGCGCCGAACCCACGCCGGCGTGGTCCTGATGGTTACACATGCCCTGGATTTCAACATGCTGACCATTGATGAAAACGCCATTAGTCGAATCAAACCGTACCGTGCGGATACCGAACGTCGTGGTGTAAGCGTCCGCCGCAATGTTCTGATTGCTGACGGTGGAAACCAGATTGTAAAGATACGGCGTCTGCAACCACCAGAGATTGGCGTTGGCCACAGCCAACGTTTGCGTCACAACCAATCCCTGGCCTGCGGCTAGGGTGAGGTTTGACATAACCGCAGTCACCTCGTTGCTGTTGGCATCAAGGATTGTCGAAGTCAGGCTGCCGTTGACCGTTGAGGTGCTGCTCTGATTAGTCACCGTCGTTTGCACGGTGATGATTGCGTTGGAACCCATTAGGGAAGTAGTTGCAACGTAAGTTCCCCAATGTGCCACATGCACCGGCGCGGTTTTCACCAGCCAGACGTGACGATAAATGCCGGCACCTTCATAGAACCAGCCCTCAAACCGGTTGGCGTCCACCCGGACCACCAGCACATTGGTTCCGCCTGCAATGACATTAGTGGTCACATCGAAGGAAATGGGAGCATATCCACTGACATCACGTCCAATGCAACGGCCGTTCAACCAAATTAGCGCATTGCGATAAATCCCGTCAAACTCCAGCCACATCGCTTTACCGGCATCCCCGGCTGGCAGAGTAAACTTGTAACGGTACCAGCCGATGTTATTGGTGGTAAAACTGGAGTTGCCTACGGTCTTATAACCATGTCCTTCGTCCGCGTTAATATTGAATGGCAGTTCCACTGCCCAATCGTGCGGCAGATTGAGCTTGCGCCAACCGCTGTCGTCGTAATTCGTCTGAACGAAAGAAACATTTTTTCCCGCACCCGTTGCCACCGGATCCTGTCGCAGCGTCATTAAATTGGTCTCCGAATTCGGCCCAGTGAATTCGGCATTCCCCCCGCTGTCTTCCAGTTTGGCCAGATCAGGGATTTCGGGATAATAGGTGACGTTGGTCGTCACATCCACCGGATCGCCCAACTGGAAGGACCAATTGAAATCCAACAGGTCCCGCTCACGGGCAACTGCGGTGTTAAATGAAAAAACTACCAACAATCCAACCATGCTCAGATAACATATAAATCCAAAAGGTTTGCCTAAGAGCCAAGAAGCCAATGGCTTTTGTTTCATTGGGTTTGCCTTATTCTGAAAGCCAATATTCATTGATGCTGGAGGGATTTTCACCGTCTGTTTTGTCGTCATTAATCACCATTAAAAACCCTTCACGGGTTGCCCCCGGATTGTCATGGCAATGGCGGTCCGACCTGGACACGATAGAATTGAATTCGTGATGCGCCCGCGTTGGTATCCGTCCAAATGAACGGCATGGACGGTGAGTTTGTGATGAACAGCATGTTCCAATCCACCAGATTCGTCGAGGTCTCCACCGCGTAATCCGGCCCGGCTTGAGCACTGACCTGGAACGCTAATTGCCCATTGTTGAATGTAGCCGAAGACAGCACGGGCAACGTCAACGGATTGACCGTGACCGTGAAAGTTTGCGTCGCGCTCAAGCTGGGTGTGCCGTTGTCGGCCACCGTCAACCTGATCAGGTTGGTGGTATTGGCATCGGTCACCCACGGCCGCCAACTGAAATCTGCATCATTGTTATCAATTTGAGTGAGCGTTGCATTGGTCGAGCCGCTCAACAAACTGAAGGTCAATGTGGGTGTCGGTAGATTAGTGTCCGTGGCGCTGGCGGTAAAGGCGACGGTCTGCCCGACGTTCACGGTTTGATTGCCAATCGGCGCCAGCACCGGCGGCGTGTTGCTCGGGGCAATCGGGATCAACAAATTAATCATGGTGTAAGGCGGAACCCGGACGGTGAATTGGTTTCCAAGACCGGATACAGTATTGGAAGATACAGGATAACTTGGAAAGTCGTTTGCGCCGACGAAATTGGTAAGTCCAAATTGGTATTCAATACCCGAACTGGTGAGGGTCGCTCCATTAATGCTCACATTGACGCTGTTGGTGAGACTTGGACTTGTGTTAATCAACATGACACCCACCCTGCCGTCCTGACGATCTGCGGCATGAACACGCAGCGTGCTTTGGTCTGACTTGACTGTTACCATGGTGTCGCCAACGTTTGCTAACAAATGGGACATTTGGGCACCGTAATAAGCGTGGCCAGGCGTTTGGTTGTTCTGGAGAATATCCGTATGCAATATTTGGTAGTCGACGTTGACGACGCCGTTTTCAATCCAGCTCAAATAATTATCCGCAGCCCAGAGTGACACAACAACGCCGGTGTTGGTTCCGGCGCCGTTTTCAGTGATGGCAAGCTGCAAATTTGAAGCGAGTGCGGCGCCAATTTCATTCGTCATCTCGGAATAGGTGCTTTGCACGATTGAAGGAATTGTCGCCGGCTGGGCCAGCAAGGCGGCCGGAGCACCGCCGGGATAGTAGTGCAGAATGACAAAATCTATCACGCTGGAACAGTTGGTGAGAACGCACAGATTCCAAGGGGAAGTGGCATCCGTATCCGGATACGTGCCCGGTTGTTGGATAAATACTCCGCATTTTATGGTGGGATCCTGCGCCTTCATCGCGGTGATGAATTGAACCGCGTTCAAGCCGTAGGCAACCGGAGAGAGGGCCGGTTGACGAACCCGGTTGGCGGCACTGGCTTCCGAATAGTGCAGGTCATATTCCCAATCCTCATTGGTTGAGTAGTAACCGTTGCCATAAATCTCATTGCCAATCTCCCAGTATTTGACACCCCAGCTATTGGTCTTGGCATATTCAACCCAAGCCGCCGCCACATTGGTATCGCCTCCACCGTTATTGCCCGGATTGGATCCGTAGTTGACCGTGACCATCGCCTGCGCACCCGCCGGATTGACAACAGTGTTCATAAAGTTTATGAAGCTGTCGCTCGAATTCACATAGCCTCCATCGTTGGCCGTGGTGGTCTGCCAATTATAGATGTCCGCATAGGAACCACCCGGGTAGCGTATTGTTGTGATTCCAGCAGCCTTCAACAGTGGAGCAACGCTCGGGCTTATCAAAACGTTATCATAAACTGCAGAGCAAACACCGAGCCCTTGCAACGGCATCATTGCCATCGGCTGGGAAACATTAATGCTGACATCAGCCGTTCCGGGGAGCGGCTGAACGGTCACCACTTGCACCGCGCTGGTGGTGCTGCCAAAATTGTTGGTTACAATGACGTCATATTGAATGGGGCCAGCGCGGGCTGGAATCTGAGTCACGCTTGTGTTGGTTGCGTTTGGAATGTTGGTAAGTGTGCCGCCGCCGCCATCGGTTTGCCATTGGTAAAAGAGCGGATTCGTGCCAACGGCGGATTCAGTTAGTGTCAAGGAATTGGTGACGACAATCGTGCCCGATGGCAAGACGGTCGGCGTATTGGCAACTGGCGGACCATAAAGTGCCAGGCCGATATCAAAGGTGCCGCTGACATTGTCGGAGGGATAGTATGTGACCGACCCGCCCGTGTTCTGAATACGACATACTGCGCCACCCGTATATGGAGTGCCGGTGGCATAGGCCAAATCGTCGTAGCTAGTACTACGGCTTTGTGTCACGACTATCGTATAGGCGTAGGTGGTGTTTGGCTGCAACGCCAAAGCCATACCCGAAAATTGCACCCAATCGCTTGGGGCGTGTTCGCATGTCGCGGCGGTTACATTACTATAGACCGTTGATGCGGTCGTGTTGCCTGTGCCACTCAACTGAAATATTTGAATGCGCCACCCTTGATTTGCAACACCGATACCATTACCACCATAGCTATGACCGCCATACTTTATGGCGAGATAAGTCAACACATACCCGGTAGCGTTGTTTCCCGTGGTAAAAGTTTGGGCAGATGCCCCTGGACTGCCGCTACCGCTGTTATTATCGTAATAATTGACCCCGCTGCCATCATAGCCCGCAGTGTCCCCGGTGGTGAGCAACTGGGAAATGTCATATTGACCTGGAATCGGGGCAGTTGAGCCCAAGTCTGTAAAAGGCAATTGCGCTTTGGCAAACCCAGCCATGACGAAGGCACCAAACATTGAAACCACAAGCGTTAAAGATCGGCTTCGGCTTCCATGTGCAGCCGGTAAACTCATGATCAATTACGTTTGATTAGAACAGAAACGCCGTTCAGGGTCGTGCGACTGGCACAGCATTCACATTCCAGTAATAGAGCCAGAGATTATCCAGTTTTGAAAATTCAGCATGGCCATCCACAAAACAGACATTTATGCCGCCGGGTAACGGCCTTACATTGTCAAGCACGTTGTCTGTTGCAACCAAAGGGGGTTTAGAGCCATGCCTTGAAATAGCGCAACGCACCATGCCTTGAAATGCGGGCACTTGTTGACCCACCCTGTTGGCACCTGCATACAATTCCCAAACGCCATTCGCGTCTGCCTGGTTGAGTTCATACGGCCACAAGTCTACCCATAAGCAGTCCATAAATTCTGGAGTTTGTGAAGGATGGGAAACCGCTGCATCATTCTTGAAAAAGTTGCCCGCGTCCCTTGGATCTATCCAGGTAAAGTTATTTGGATCATACTTGTAAAGCCATCCGTTCAGGCCATAACTGCCATTGGTGACAACAGTCGGGCTTGCTGGATTGTTCGGGTCCGAGACAACATTCCAAGCCCAGGACTTATTAGCCGTGCCCTGGGTGTTTCCGGTATCCGGAGTCGGAGGAGTTGAGGCGAGCGGGCATAGTCGGATGGCTGTAGAATTTTGGGATGAAAGAAGCGTGGTCATCCATAGTTGATTGAGGTTTTGCCCCCAGCCAATACTTGCATAATCCAGATGATACACTGCCGCCCCCAAAACAAGTTGCCTGAGATTATTCAGACATTGAATGCTTTGTGCTCTTAGTTTTGCCTTGGACAATGCTGGCAACAGCATGGCCGCGAGAATGGCGATGATGGCAATCACCACCAGCAATTCTATCAGAGTAAAGCCATGGCGAGACGTTGCGCGCTGTTTCTCAGAACAATCAATGATTTGATGTTTCATAATAGACCAACCCTCAACCAGAAATCTTTTCCTTTTAAGAAACCAAAGACAGGGTGCTGGCCGCACCCTGTCTTTGTATACGTTTCGTGTTTAGTTGAATTTTTTACGGCGACTGAACCCGGAAGAACATGCTCGGACCAGTTGGCGTAAACATGTAAGGTGAAGCAACGTTGTTCGTCGTCCACGGACCTTTAACATTGGCGGATTGCAGAAGAATTCCGTTCGCATAAGTCACTTGCAAGCTCGAACCAATCTTTTGAATGCTTATCGTAGGGCTCGGCGGCACATTCCGAACAATCGCGGCGCTCATGTAACAACCGGCATCCCCATTCAAGGTAATGGTTTCAGTTGTACTGGTTGCCGTGAATGTTCCCACCACATAAACATTGTCGCCCATGGCGAATGACTGAGAAACGTCAGCCGCGTCATTCGTAGTCGCAAAGTTTCCCTGTCGGCCCGAAGCGGCGACATCGTTGAAGGCGAACAACTGCGCTGAATATAGGCTGCCAACTGTCAGCTTGTTCAACGTGATGGTTGATCCACTGCCGCTTTCTGTATCCGCCCCAAAAATACTGTCAAGGTTT
>Ga0224534_1001466_pt1 | contig 12393 bp, 13 predicted proteins | sample 714E12024metaG_FD_172012 | JGI IMG/M metagenome (GOLD analysis project Ga0224534, IMG submission 172012) | Peat soil microbial communities from Stordalen Mire, Sweden - 717 E1 20-24 | ecosystem: Environmental > Terrestrial > Soil > Wetlands > Peat | place: Sweden: Norrbotten County, Stordalen... | reverse complement strand
GCAGTACGCCAAGCGCGTGGTGGGCCGGCGGGTGATGGGCGGGCAGTCCACTCACATGCCGCTCAAGGTGAACGCGGGCGGCGTGATCCCGGTGATCTTCGCCTCCTCGATCCTGGCCTTCCCGGCGACGGTGGCTGCGTTGCCCTGGGTGAAGAGCATCGGCTGGCTATCGGCCACGCTGAAGAGCATTCAGCACGGTGAGCCGCTGTATTACGTGCTCTTCGTGGCGGGCATCATTTTCTTCTGCTTCTTTTACGTTTCGATCATTTTCAATCCCAACGAAGCGGCCGACAACATGCGCAAGTACGGCGGTTTCATCCCGGGTATTCGTCCGGGACGGAACACGGCCGACTACATGAACACCATCCTGACCAAGATCACGGTGGTGGGCGGCATCTACCTTTCGATCCTCTGCCTGATCCCGGACATCATGATTTCGGGCATCAAGCTGAACCACCTGCCGCTGCTGGGCAACTGGATCGACCGGGTGTGTCCGCGGTTCCTGCTGGAAGGTCTGAACGTGCAGTTTTATTTCGGCGGCACTTCGTTGCTGATCGTGGTGGGCGTCGCCATGGACACCATCAACCAGATCGAGGCGCAGCTCATCATGCGGCATTATGAAGGATTCACTCCGAGGTCGGGCCGTATTCGCGGCCGGCGGAGCACTTTTTGAGTCGGACTTGGTGATTTACCTGACGGTTGATTACAATAGTAGTAACGCCCGTCTGACCGGACGCCGGCGGTGTCTGTGCGATGTGGGTGTGGGCCGATGATCGTTCGGAAAACCGCCGCTGAGCTGGAGAAGATGCGGCGCAGCGGGTTGCTGGTGTGGCAGATTTTGCAGAAGTTGCGGGAGGTGGCTGTGGAAGGCGCCAGCACCTGGGACCTCGAAGTGGTTGCCGCCCGGATGATCGACGACGCCGGCGCGCGGCCCGCTTTCAAGGGTTATTATGTGCCCGCGGCGGGCGAGACGTTCAAGTTTGTGTTGTGCACTTCGGTGAACGAGGAGATCGTCCACGGGATGCCGAATCCGAAGCGGCTCCTCAAGAAAGGCGACATCGTTTCGATCGACACCGGGGTGAAGTTGGACGGGTACTATGGCGATTCGGCCATTACCGTCCCGATCGGTGAGGTAAGCGAGAAGATCGGGAAGCTCCTCCGGGTGACCGAGGAAGCCCTGGAGCTGGCCATTGATCGGGTGCGGGCGGGCAACCGGCTTTTTGACGTTTGCGGCACGGTGGAGCAGCACGTCAAGTCCAACGGTTTTTCGATTGTGCGGGAGTATGTGGGCCATGGCATCGGCACCCAGCTTCACGAGGAGCCGCAGGTCCCCAATTACGTGGACCGCAAGAACGAGAACCCGCGGCTCAAGGAAGGCATGGTACTGGCGGTGGAGCCCATGGTCAACGCGGGGCGGCCGGAATCGGTGGTTCTGAAGGACCGGTGGACCGCGGTCACGAAAGACGGCTCCTATTCGGCGCACTTCGAGCACTGCATCGCGGTGACGGAGAACGGCCCGTGGGTGCTGACGAAGCCGTGAAGGTTGAGGCCACGGTGGTCGAAGAGCGGCCATCGGCGATTTATGTGGTAGTGCTGGAGAACCAGCAAAGGGTTTTGGCCCACGTGGTGGGCGCGGTGAAGAGAAATTTTGTTCGGTTGGTACCGGGCGACAGGGTCGAGGTGGAGTTAGGGCCTCACGATCCGACGCGTGGCAGGATCACGCGGAAGATAGCGTCGAGCGGCGGTCCGAGGAAAGATCATGAAAGTGCGAGCGTCGGTAAAAAAGATTTGCGATAAATGCAAGGTGATCCATCGCGAGGGCGTGGTGCGGGTCATCTGCGTGAACCCCAAGCATAAACAGAGGCAGGGGTAAGGAGAGAGATCTATGGCGCGTATAGCCGGTGTGGATCTGCCGAACGCGAAGAGGGCCGAGATCGGGCTTACCTATATCTACGGCGTTGGCCGTACCCGTTCCCGCTCGCTCCTCTTCCGGGCCGGCATCGATTTCGATAAGAAGGTTCGCGACCTGACCGAGGACGAGGTCAACCGCGTCCGCCAGATTCTGGAAGAGGAAGGCGCCGTGGAAGGCGACCTCCGCAAGGAAGTCTCGATGAACATCAAGCGTCACATCGAGATGGGCTCGTACCGGGGACAGCGGCACCGCCGCGGGCTGCCGGTGCGGGGCCAACGGACGCATACTAATGCCCGCACGCGCAAAGGGCCGCGCCGCGGAACCGTTGCCAACCGCAAGAAGGCTACCTCCAAGACATAGGAATAGGGCGATATCTAGCAGAGGCGTATGGCGAAAGCACCAGTAAAAACAGGCAAGAAGAAGAGCTTCAAGAAAAAGGAAAAGCGCGTCGTCCATACGGGCATCGTGCATATCCAGGCGACCTTCAACAACACCATCGTGACTATTGCGGACCTGGAGGGGAACACCATCTCCTGGTCGAGCGCCGGTTCGCTGGGCTTCCGCGGGTCGCGCAAGGGGACGCCGTTCGCCGCGCAGCAGGCGGCTCTCACGGCCGCCAACAAGGCCGGCGAGAGCGGATTGCGCACGGTAGAGGTGCGGGTCAGCGGTCCGGGATCGGGACGGGAATCGGCGGTGCGCGCGCTGTCCACGGCGGGCATCGAAGTTCGGTCGATTAAGGATGTGACGCCCATGCCGCACAACGGCTGCCGTCCTCCGAAGAAGCGTAGAGTATAAGAACGAGTAAGCGGGAAGAAGGCCCGGGGCGCCCTTTGGGCCGGGCCGTAAACCGCACCTGAAAGAAAGGTAAGGAGACCAACTTGGCAAGATACATCGGCCCGGTTTGCCGGCAATGCCGGCGCGAGGGCATGAAACTCTATCTCAAAGGGGAGCGCTGCCACAGCGAAAAGTGCGCCATCGAGAAGCGCAATTTCATCCCCGGGCAGCACGGCAAGGAACGGGCCAAGAAGATCGTCGGCTACGGTCTGCAACTCCGCGAAAAGCAGAAGGTGCGGCGCGTGTACGGCGTGCTGGAAGCGCAGTTCCGCAGTACTTTCGAGAAGGCCGCTCTGGCCAAGGGCATCACCGGCGAGAACCTGATGTCCGCGCTGGAGCGCCGCCTCGATAGCGTCATCTACCGCATGGGTTTCGGCACCAGCCGCGCTCAGGCGCGCCAGATCGTCCGCCATGGCCATATCGATGTCAACGGGCGCAAGTGCGATATCCCGTCAGCCCAAGTCAAGGTGGGCGACGTGGTCGCCGTACGCGAGACCAGCAAGAACAATCCGGCCATCCTGGCCGCGCGCGATGCCACGGCTCACGCGCCGGCGCCAAACTGGATTGATGTGGACCGGGAAAGTTTGAAGGGTCGCATTCAGAGCTTGCCTAAGCGCGAGGACTTGGTGCAGATCCAGTTGAACGAGCAGCTCATCGTCGAGTTGTACTCGAAGTAGAGAGGATTCTATGTTCAAGGGCTTCCAGAAACCCAAACGATTGGTCGCCAATACCGAGAGCCTTACGGACCGGTATGGCATGTTTACGGCGCAGCCTTTCCAGCGCGGGTTCGGCACCACCATCGGCAACAGCCTGCGCCGCGTGCTGCTGAGCTCAATTGAAGGCGCCGCCATCACCGCCGTCCGCATCGACGGCGTGGAGCACGAATTCAGCCCGATTCCAGGCGTGGTCGAGGATGCCACCGACATCATCCTGAACCTGAAGCAGATTCCGTTCAAGATCATGGGCGAGGGCGTCAAGACCGTACGCCTCGACGTGGAAAGCCCCGGCGACGTGCGCAGCGCCCAGATCGAGACCGATGCCGACGTCGAAGTGTTGGACCGCGACGTGCACATCGCCACCGTCAGCGAGGGCGGCAAGCTGCATATCGAGATGCGGCTTAGAGGCGGCCGCGGCTACGTCAGCGCGGACAAGAACTTCGACGACGATCTGGCCCTCGGCTACATCCCCATCGATTCGGTCCACTCGCCCGTGCGCAAGGTGAACTTCTCGGTGGAGGCCGCGCGCCTCGGCCAGATGACGGACTACGACAAGCTCACGCTGGAAGTCTGGACCAACGGAGCCGTTTCGCCGCAGGACGCCATCGGCTATGCCGCGAAACTGTTGAAAGATCACATGTCGATCTTCATCAACTTCGAGGAAGTGCCGGAGCAGGCCGAAGAGATTTCCGAGCGCGGCCTCGACAAGATGAGCGAAGTCCTGAACCGCTCCGTGGAAGAGCTGGAGCTGAGTGTTCGCTCCTACAACTGCCTCAAGAACGCCAATATCCAGACCATCGGCGAGCTGGTGCAGAAGACCGAAGCCGAAATGCTGCGCACCAAGAATTTCGGCCGCAAGTCGCTCAACGAAATCAAGGAGATTCTGGCGAACATGGGCCTGTCCCTGGGAATGCGTATCGATCAGCATGGCCGCCTGGTAGCTCCGCCGCCGCAGTCCAATGCCGGAATGGATATCCCTCTCGAGGAGGATGGCCAGCAGGAGCCGGCCGGGGAATAGCTCATGAGACACAAGGTTGCCGGATTCAAACTCAAACGGGACACGGGCGCCCGCGATTCGCTGCTGCGCAATCTCGCCACCAGCATGATCCTGGAGGAGCGCATCATCACCACGGTCCCCAAGGCTAAGGCCGTGCGCCCGCTGGTGGAGAAGATGATCACGCTGGCGAAGCGGGACACGCTGCATACGCGCCGGCAAGCCGCGGCGGTGCTGCGCACCCCGGCCTCGGTGAAGAAGTTGTTCGATACTTTGGGAACCCGCTTCGGCCAGCGTGCCGGCGGCTACACCCGCATCACGCGTCTGGGCCCGCGCAAGGGCGATGGCGCGGAGCAGGCCATGATCGAGCTGGTGGGTTCCGAACTGGTTAAGCGCGCCGCCGACCGCGCCAAGCGCCGCGAGGAGCGTCTCAAGGCACGGCAGGAAGGCCGCGAGCTGGACGAAGAAAAAGAGGAGTAGGGGCCGGACATGCCCCGCCCGGCCAGGCGAGCACACGCACCGCCTGCCCCACCAACCCTCACACCTCGAACTGAATCCCCTGCGCCAGCGGCAATTCGGCGGACCAGTTGATGGTGTTGGTCTGACGGCGCATGTAGGACTTCCAGGCGTCGCTGCCGGATTCGCGGCCGCCGCCGGTGTCCTTCTCGCCGCCGAAAGCGCCGCCGATTTCCGCGCCGCTGGTGCCGATGTTGATGTTGGCGATGCCACAGTCGCTGCCGCGATGGCTCAGGAACGTCTCCGCCGAGATCAGGTTGGCGGTGAACATCGCCGAGGAGAGTCCCTGCGGCACGTCGTTGTGCCAGTGGATGGCCTGGTCGAGATGGTCGAACTCGATCAGGTGAAGAATCGGCGCGAAGATCTCTTCTTTCAAGACGGGCATCTCCGGCCGCGCGCGCACCAGCGTGGGCTGAACGTAGCATCCCGTCAGGCGCTCGCCGCCGGACAGGATTTCGCCGCCCTGCTCGCGAATTCTTCGGACGCCATCCATCATGTCGTCCACCGCGCGGCGGTTGACCAGGGGACCCATGAGCGTTTTCGGCTGGAGCGGGTCGCCGATCTTGACTTGCCGGTAGGCGGCGATCAGCGCCTCGGTGATCCTGGGCGCGATGCCGCGCTGGAGGAACAGGCGCCGCGTGGTGGTGCAGCGCTGGCCGGCGGTGCCCACGGCGCCGAACAGGACGGCGCGCAGCACCAGGTCGGGGTTGGCGTCGTCCATCACGACGATGCCGTTGTTTCCGCCCAGCTCGAGGATGGCGCGGCCCAGCCGGCGCGCCACCACTTCGGAGACGTGCCGCCCCACTTCCGTCGATCCCGTAAAGCTCACCAGCGGAATGCGCCGGTCGTGGATCAGGGTTTCGGCGATGTCGCCGCTCGGCCCGATCACCAGGTTGAACACGCCTTTCAAGTCGTGCCGGTCGAGCACGCGGTTGCAGATCTTCTGCGTCGCGATGGCCGTGAGCGGCGTTTCCGACGACGGCCGCCACAGCACGCAGTCGCCGCACACCGCCGCGATGAGAGCGTTCCACGACCACACCGCCACCGGAAAATTGAAGGCGCTGACCACCCCCACAATTCCCAGCGGGTGCCACTGCTCGTACATGCGGTGGCCGGGCCGCTCGCTGTGCATGGTCAGGCCGTAAAGCTGGCGTGAAAGCCCCGCGGCGAAATCGCCGATATCGATCATCTCCTGGACCTCGCCCAATCCCTCGGGCAGGATCTTGCCCATTTCCAGCGTGACGAGCGCTCCCAGATCGGCCTTGTGCGCGCGCAGCTCGAGCGAGATCTCGCGCACGATGTCGCCGCGCTTGGGCGCCGGAACCATGCGCCACTCCAGGAATGCCTGGCCGGCGCGCGCCATGACGCTTTGGTAGTCCGCCAGTCCGGCCATCTTCACCCTGGCCAGCGGTTCACCGCTGGCGGGGTTGATGGATTCCATTTCGCCGCCCGAGGGACTGGCAATCCAATCGCCGTGGCAGGCGCCGGAATTTAGCGGCTCGATGTCGAGTTTCTCGAGGATTTCAAGAATGGAGTTGCTTGCGGTGCGCACGCTTCCATTCTATCCGCAGCGGTCCGAAGTGGTTTACATCCCGGCGCGCGCCTCCGACCAGGCGGTGGCAGGCCAGCGCTAAACCGCCACGACTTCGCGCGCCGGGATCCCCTCCACCCAAACCAGATCCACCGCTTGTGTTTGCGGCTGGAAGCGACAAAGGGGAGAGGTATATCGCCGCCCGGACGACTGGAATTCCATGACGTAAACCTCGGCTCCAGTCTCGGTTTCGGCGTGGCTGTTGCGATGAATCCGGCAAGAATACAGAATCGCGCCCGGTTCCAGCGTGACGGCAGAACCGGCGGCCACGTCCCACGCGGCTAATGGCCTGCTAACTTCCCGTATCACCTAATCCCCGCTACACCGGAGTGTGCCCGACAGCGGCACTCACCCCAAAGGCTCGGTTGCCGGGTCTGAGTCCGGCTGCATGGTTCTACCTTAACTCACAGCCAACCGAGTGGAAAGTGTATCTTTTGGACACTCTGCGCATTTCGCCCCTACAGTTGGTCCTCGTACTGTTCAAACGCCACGCGCACCAGTTGGCCCCGCGTCCGCACCCCGGTTTTTTGAAACAGGCCCTGCAAAATGGCTTTCACGTAGCTCTCGGAAATCTGCAATCGCCAGGCAATCTCCTTGTTGGAGAGCCCCTCGACCACAAAGCGCAGAACCTTGCGCTGCCGGTCGTTGAATAGCGGCAGGTTGGATTGCCCGGCCGCAGCGGCCTCGCCTTCCACGTGGGTGAAGGAACTGTCGAGCCACGTTCCGCCGGAGGCCACAGTGCGGATGGCCTGGCTTAACTCCTTGAGCGGTCCCTGCTTCAGGAAAATGCCGGCGACGCCCTGCCGCAGCAGGCGCCGCGCTTCGGTGTCGCTCACCCAGGCGGTCACCACCAGCACGCGGCCTTCGAATCCGATCTGCCGCGCGGCGGGCAAGAACTGGGAGGCGCGCTCGCTCCCCAGGTCGTGATCCAGCAGCACCAGATCGAATGGGCGCTGCGCCAGCAGTTCGAGCGCCTCCCGGATGCTGGCGCAGTGCTCGATTTCGAGAAGGGATTCCTGTGTCAGAACGCGCGCAACGCTCTCCCGGAAAAGAGCATGATCGTCCACCAGGAGCGCCCGGATCGGTGATGGACTCCGCTCCATCACCCTTCCGCCCCATTTTCCGCCGGCCACAGCTCCACCGCAAAGCAGCTCCCGGCATCTTCCTGTTCGTAACGCAGGCCTCCGCCGTGCGACCGCAGGATGGCCCGCGAGATGTACAGGCCCAGGCCATGGGACTCCGCGCCCGGCTGGAAGGGCCGGAACAGCGCTTCGGGATGGGCCACGCCGGGACCGGTGTCACGGAACCGGACCACCACCAGGTCTTTCTCGACTGTCGCCGAAATGCGCACCTCGCGGCGGTCACAGTTTTCGAGTGCCCGCCGGCTGTTGCGCGCCAGGTTCACGAACACCTGCAAGAGGCTGTGATGGTCGGCCTGGACCAACGGCAGGTCGCCGCTCACCTCCCACGCCACCTGGACGCCGGCTTCGCGCAGCGAAGGCTCGATCACGATACGGGTCTCATCCAGCACGGTGCCCAGGTCCGCGACCACCGCTTCACGGTCGGAAGCCACCCGCAAGCCGGAGGAGGCGATCTTTTCCAACCCCCGGATCAGTGTTCCCAGGACTTGGTACTGCTCGTTCCGCGCCACGTCGCCAACGGCCTCGAGGGCCGCATGCGCCGAAGCCGCGGCCGAAGCCAGGTTGCGGATCTCGTGCGAGATAGCGCCGATGAGCACGCGCGAGGTGGCCATCATGGAATCCAGGCCGGCCCCCTCGCGGTCGCGCAGGTTCTCGGAAGCGTCCCACACCACCGCTGCCAGTCCGGGACCGCCCGAGGTGCGGTATGTCGAAAGCCAGACGTGTGCCAGGAAGACCTCGCCGTTGCGGCGCTGCCCTTTACACTCGACGTTGGTGCGAATGTTGGCGCCGGAGCGGTGGCTGTGCAGCATGCGGCACAGGATGGGAAGATATGGCTCGACGTTTTCGCCCTGCAGCGGCTCCTTCTCGAAGCCCAGCAGTTGCCGCGCGGATTCGTTGGCTAGCAGCACGCGCCCCTCGCCATCCAGTGTCAGAATCGCCAGCGGGCTGGTCTCGATGAGCATGCGCACCTGCAACTCCGTTTCCTGACGAAAACGAATTTGCTCTTCGCGTTCCATCAGATGCTCGGAGAGCAGCCTCCGGCGCCGATTCAATTCCGCGAAGAAGAACCCGGTCATGGCGAACCCGGCCACCGACACCGAGAGCCTTCCGTACGACCCCGGCACCCAACGGAGAGGATCGAAGGCATGCCATAGCTGCGGCCCGACCGTATCCGAAGCCCCCTGTAACGGGTCGAAAACCTCCCGCAAATACCCGCACAGCACCGCCATGACGAGGATCCGTGCGCCATTCAGCGCCGCCGCGGACAGCAGGACCGGAAGAAGGTATAAGAAGCCGACCGACGTATCGGGCGACAGCCAATCCACCCAGGCGATCAGCCCGATCAGCACCACGGCGATAGCGCAAACCATGAGCCGGTTGGATTCGGCGTATGCCAGAAGTTTGTCGAGCCTTGTCATCTCTGCCCGACTTTCGCATACCCGGTTGCCGTCCGGCAACTATCTTTCGCACGATGCGCAATCAGTCCAGCTTCACCTTTCCCGAGAAGCTCCGGTAGGTGTAGACGAAGTAGCCGGTGGCGAGTAGCATCCCGGGGATGAACCACACCAGCCCGACTTTGAGGCCGTAGAGCGGCGCTGCCGCGTTGGAAACCGTCAGCGACAGCGCGGGATCGGAGTTCGACGGAAGCACGTACGGATACACGCCGAACGCGGCGCTGGTGAGCATCCCCAGGATGAACAGGCAGGAGCAGAGGAATGCTCCGAGTTCCTGGAGCCGGGTGTTCATGAGCCGGATGCCCACCAGCCCCGCCAGCGCCAGGATCGGAAAAACGGTACCCCAGGGCCGCGCCTGAAAGCTCGCCTGCAAGTGCGGCTGAATGCGGAAGCTCACGAGCGTGATCGCGATGACGGACGCCGCCAGGGCCCACCAGGCGCGCGCGGCGGCGCGGCGCGCGCGAAGTTCGAGATCCCCTTCGGTCTTCAGCGCGATCCAGAGGGCTCCGTGAACCACCAGCGTAGCCAGCGCAGCTATGGCGACCAGGACGGTGTACCAATCTAAAATGCCGGCGTCCTTGCCGATGGTGAAATCGGTCCACAGCGGCAGGAAGAAACTGCCTGCCCGGTCCAGCGGAACGCCCCGAACCACGTTGCCGAGGGCCGCGCCGAAGAAGATTGCCAGCAGCGCGCTGGCGATGCCGAACACGGCGTCCCACAACGGCTGCCAGACCAGGCTTTGAACGTGCTCGCGGAACTCGATGGCGATACCCCGAAGGATCAATAGCCACAACACCATCATCAATGGCAGGTAGAACCCGCTGAAGCTGGAAGCATAGAGGGCGGGGAAGGCGAAGTAGAGCGTGCCGCCGCCGGCCAGCAGCCAGACTTCGTTGCCATCCCAAACCGGTCCGATGGAACGAAGGACGGCGCGCCGCTCGGCATCCGTGCGCGCCACGAAAAGGTGGACGGCGCCGGCGCCGAGATCGAAGCCGTCCAGGACCACGTACATCGCGATCATGACGGCCACCAGGCAGAACCAGACGGTTTCCATGACAGAGCCTCAGATAGCGGGTGCGAGCGGCTCCTCCGGCCGCTCCGGACCCTTTTCGATTTCGCGATAGACCAGAAAGAGAAAAAGAATCGCGAGGATGGTGTAGATTCCCATGAAGCCAATCAGCGTGAACAGGGCGTTGCCGGCGGAGATGTGCGGCGACGAACCCTCCAGCGTGCGCATCATTCCGTACACCAGCCACGGCTGGCGTCCCACTTCGGCCGTGATCCATCCCGCCGTGTTGGCGATGTAGGGGAACGGCAACATGAGCATGATCAGCCACAGCACCGGCCGGGAGCGGTAGAGCGCGCCGCGCCAGAGGTCGAGCGAGGCCAGCGCCATCACCGCGATGAAGATGGTCCCCAACCCCACCATGATGTGATAGCTGTAATACAGCAGCGGAATGTTGTCCGGCCAGCGGTCCGGCGGAAATGCGTCGAGGCCCTTCACCTCCGCTTTCCAGCGTTGATAAGTCAGGAAACTCAGCGCGTTGGGAACCGTGAGAGGGTTGTCGAGGCGCCGGTTATCGACGTCCGGCTGCCCGACGATGACGAGCGGAGCGCCCTGTTCGGTGTGAAACAGGCCTTCCATGGCGGCCAGCGTCGCGGGCTGATGGGAGACGATGTTGTGGACCTGTCCGTCCCCGGTGGGGAAAGCCATCAGGACGGTGGAGACCGTGCCCGCAATCACGCCCAGCCGCACGAAGGTGCGGCCGGATTCCTCGTGTTTGCGCGTGAGCAGATAGAACGCGCCCACCGAGGCCATGACGAAACTGGCGGTGATCACCGATCCGATCATGTCGTGCAAGTACTGCCAAAGCAGCCAAGGATTCAGCAGCAAGCCCCACAAACTGCTCAGCAGAATCTCGCCGTGTGCGCCGATGCGGTAGCCGGTGGGATGCTGCATCCAGGCGTCCGTCGCGACGATGAAGAACCCGGAGAGCCACGAGCCGGCGAAGACCAGGAACGCGGAGACCCAGTGGGCCTTGGGCCCGAGGCGCTTCTCTCCGAACAGGAATGCGCCGAGGAAGCTGGATTCCAGGAAGAAAGAAAACACGCCTTCCATCGCCAGAGTCTGTCCGATCACCCCTCCGGCCGCTTTAGAGAAGCGGGCCCAGTTGGTCCCGAACTGAAACTCCATGGGGATGCCGGTGACCACTCCCATGGCGAAATTGACCGCGAATATTTTCGCCCAGAACCGGGCCGCTCGGTTGTAATGCTCGTTTCCAGTGCGCATGGCCATGGTCTTGAGCACCAGGATCAACAGCGCCAGCCCCATGGTCAACTGCGGAAAGAGGTAGTGAAAGGTGATGGTGAATGCGAAATGCAGGCGGTGAACGGTTAGCGCATCCATGAATCGAATATAGTAGCGCGGCACGACGCGCGCCTGGGACCTTCAGAATTGTCCAATGCGGAATGAGCCTGAAGAGAGGGGTTCATTCCAATGCGGGATGAGCCTGAAATGGGACTTCGATTCCAATGCGAGGTGAGCCTGGAAGGAAAATGTCGGATGCTGCGGGTGAATGATAATCCGCATGAAGAACTTGGAACGGCTGAGCCTAGCCGAGATGAAGGAATTTGTGACGACCAATCGCCATGTTGGGTGGTCAGCAGTGGAGCGAGAGACTATTGCCCCTACGCGACTTCCACCAGGCGGACTTCGGGCTCCGCCAGTTCGATGCCCAGGCCGGGCGCCGTGGGCACCGTGTAATGGCCATTGCGGAACGCGACGGGCGAGGTGGAGTACTCGCCGGCCATCTCCACCAGCCCCGGCGTGTGGGGCACCATGCGGCAATTGGGCGTGGCGGCGGCGAACTGCAAAGTGGCGAAGAGCAGAGGGCCGAGGGCGGGCGCGAGATGCGGCACGATCTCCATGCCGGCGCGTTCGGCGGCGCGCGCGATGCGCAACGCTTCGGTGATGCCGCAGCGGCCCAGGTCGGGCTCGACGATGCGCATGGCGCCGGCGCGGAAAAACGGCGCCATCTCAACATGCGTGCGGTAACACTCCCCGATGGCCAGCGGCGTCCGGATGCGGGCGGCGAGCGCGGCATGAGGCGCCGGATCTTGGGGCGGAAATGGGCACTCCAGCCAGAGCGCGCCGCGGCGGTCCAGCTCCGCGCCGAACGCCGGAGCGGTTTTCGGATCCAGCCGCCACTGAGCGTCCACCGCTATGTTTTCCGG
>Ga0224534_1001465_pt1 | contig 12395 bp, 10 predicted proteins | sample 714E12024metaG_FD_172012 | JGI IMG/M metagenome (GOLD analysis project Ga0224534, IMG submission 172012) | Peat soil microbial communities from Stordalen Mire, Sweden - 717 E1 20-24 | ecosystem: Environmental > Terrestrial > Soil > Wetlands > Peat | place: Sweden: Norrbotten County, Stordalen... | reverse complement strand
AACGTGCCTGTTCGATCCGCTGCGCGAGGATACGCCTCGCCGGATGCGCACCCTGGCGGAACGCTGGCCGAAGCGCATCGTCGCCCTGCGCATTCACGAAATGTCGATGACGCCCGAGACCGGCGGCCCCATTCGCAACCGCGATATGAAAGATCCCCGCATGCTGGCCTGCTGGCAGGCCGTGGCCTCGATGGGGATGGCCGTGCAGATGCACTTCATACCGGGGCAGGCGCCCAACATCCGCCCGTTGGCGGCGAAATTTCCCGAAACCACCGTGATCCTCGATCACATGGGCCGGCCCGGACAAGGCACGGAAAAGGAATACGAGGAAGTGCTGAAACTGGCGGAACTGCCGCGCGTCATCCTGAAGTATTCCAGTTGGGAAGCATACAAAGGCGACCTGAGCCGGCTGACCCGGCGGCTCTACGACACCTTCGGCCCGGAGCGCATCATCTGGGGCACGCTGGGCAGCACGCCGGCGGAATACCGAAAGCAGGCGGCGCGCTTCGAGGAGTTGCTGGCGTTCGCTTCGGAAACCGACCGGGCGCGCATCCGGGGCGGCAACGCGCAGAGGCTGTTCTTCGGCTGAATCCGGCACTACGCTAAACACAGCGACATTACTGTTTGCGCCACAACCGCTTGCTTACGCGCGCGGCTCAGTACGAAGCCGATTCCGAGCCGCGACCGTCAGGGAGCGGATGCGCAATTACTGATGACGCTCTGTTTAGCTTGCTACACGGACGACGTAATAGGGCTGGCCGGCGAGATCCTTCGGGAAGCCGGGGTACAGCCAGGCGCGATCCGGGGCCGATTTCAGCTCGAAGTAGTATTGGAGCGGGTATGGCGAGTCGGTGTATGCGCCAGGGATGGCAGCGACGTAAGCCGGGCCCTTGCGGTCCATGATGGCGGACTGCCAGCGCTCGGCTTGGTTGACGTGGCGGTAGTGGACGCGCGCCGAGGCGAGCGCCGGGCCCGTCAGTTCGAGCGCCAGCGGCTGATTGCGCTGGAAGCGATCGGGCGCGCGATGGCGCATCGCGGCGGAAGGACGCTGCGGGCGGCCCATGGCTTCGGCGATGGCGGCCTTCACTTTCGGATCGCCGGCTGGCTTGGCGGAGCCCAGGCGCTTCTCCAGGAGAGCGATGTCGGCGTCGATGGCGGGGAGGCGGTCGAGCCAATGGCCGCGGAGCCAGGGGAGTTCGCCGACGGTGATGTCCGGAACGTAGACCCCCATGGCGCGATCGGCCAATCCGGCCCAGGCGGCGCGCGCGGCGCGGTAGAACTTGAGCGCCTCATCGAGGGCGGCGCGGTCGCTCGTGCGCTCGTGAATCGCATACAGAACGCCGGCGCGGAATTTGGCGGCGAAAAACTTGCCCAAGCCGGCCTGAATCGCAACATCGATATCAACGCGGCGGCCCTTTACCGGTTGCGCGGCCCCGGCCAGATCTTCCAGCCATTGCGCCACCTCGATGGGCGAATACTTGCCGCTCCGCTCGCCCTTGAGCAACTCGTCGGCGAAGTCGTTGATGCGGGAGAAGAGCTGCGGGTCGAGCGGGCTGGTGTTGCCGAAGGTTTTCGGTGAAAAGGTGTCGGTATACTCGTCTTTCGACGGCTCCACGAGCGACTGGTTGGTGTAGATCTCGGGCCAGTAGTTGTTGTTGGCGGCCGATGGCAGGTGCGCGGTAGTGACGATCGGCAGAATGCGGCTGGCGGCGGCGAGCGCCGGATCGACTTCCACCTTGGCGTCCGGGTTGTGGAGCTTCCGGCCCCAGACGCGGTAGGTGTCGAGGTACTTCTCCCAATCCCATCGCGGGCGCAGCGAAGCGTCGGCGTAGGCGCAGCGGCCGGCCGGGCCGGAGGGCGCCAGGCCCGATCCGCGCCGCCCCTTGAAGGAAAGCGGCTCCATGATCTCGACGCCGCTCGATCCGCAGAACTGGAAGGCCCGCGCGTAGCCGGCGGCGAAGACGGGGTCGGCCCACAGCAGCAGGCGCTGGGTGCCGGGCCAGATGCGCCAGAGAATGTCGAAGCGGCGGTCTTCGCGCATCAGGTCGGCGTAGCCGTAGCGGGTAAAGCTGCGGGAGCCGGCGCTCAGCGCCATGAGACCGCTGTCGCGGTGGCCAGCCTTGGGCACTTCCTGGTCGCGGATGTCGGCTTGGTGGTACGGCATTCCCATGTGCTCGGCCCAGAACTTCGGCGATACCTTGACCGGCATGCCGGTGGCCAACGCGATGTCGATCATGCCCTGATCGATGCCCTTGGCGTGCAGGTCGATCTCGACCTTGCGGCCGCAGCGCTTCACGCCCTCGAAGATGGCGGTCCAGAACGGGTAGCTGCCTTCCGCGACGCCGCTTTCGCCGTGGATGCGGAGGGTAACGCCGGTGATGGCGGGGCAGGCGCGGAGGAGAGCGGCCAGCGCGTCGCGGCAATACGGGCCGTGGTTCTCGGCGTTGAGTCCCTCGATGGTGTAATTCGCGCGCGGGCTGTTCTCCCACTGGTAGCCGTGCATCCAGAGGCCTAACTGGAATTCGAGGCCGTGGGCGGCGGTCTGCCGGCCGATGAAGCGCAGCGTTTCGAGGTTGCGGTCGCGCTCGGCGTCCGGCAGGTTCCGAGCGCGGACCTTGTGGCCGGGGACAGAGAGGAAGAAGGGGTAGGCGAAGAGGAAGTAGGCGTCGGTGACGTCGCGCAGGAAGTCGTAGCCGATGCCGAAGCTGAGGTTGAAGCGGTTGAAACGGTTTTCCGCCAGCATGGCGAGGTAACGCGGCCACATCTCGCGGTCGTAGAACCAGGGCTTGTCTTCGACCTCGCTGGTGAAGAGGCGCTGGATGCTGCGGACGGCGTTGGCCGGCCGCTCCGCGGTAGATTGCGGCAGGGCGGGCAAGCTCGCCAGAGCGCCGGCCGAGAGGAGAAAGTTGCGGCGATTCACAACCCGATTGTACTGCTATCGGTGGACCGCGGACCTCGGAGGGAGTATGATCCAATCAACCCCAGGCAATGTGAACCAAACCTCGGATCAATGCGGAGAACGGCACGACTCGGCGGGCCGGAACGCGGCTGCGAAACGGCCCGATGGGCTCCTGTTGGTGCTGGTCGCGCTTCTGAGCGCTTACGTGGCCGCGGAGTTAACGCCCTCTTCCTATGCCGTGGTTCTGCCGTTCTTCGGAGCCGCTCCGCACTGGATTTCGTTGGGCCAATCGCGCGAAATCCGTTCCGATGAATGGGCGGTTTGGACGCCGTACATGCAGGCAACAGTCCGGAACCAATTCCGGCGGTACAACCAAACGTCCCCGTACCATGAGGACCTGCGGAATATGAACCCGCTGCCGCTGATGGATTGGGGATTGATCTTCAAGCCGTACTTTTGGCCGTTTCTGATGGTGCCGCCTTCGTACGCGTACTCGTTCTTCTTTGCATTTCAAATGTTCTCGTTTATCTACGGATACCGCCAGTTGTTCCGGCGTCTCGGCATTTCCGATGAATTGGCGGCTGGCGGAGCGCTGCTGCTCTTTTTCTGCGGCTACACACAGTACTGGTGGACTACGGTGGGACCCAGCCTCAGCTTTTTCCCGTGGGTTGTGCTCGCCGCGATGCTGCGACGCAGATGGTGGAAATACGTGCTCTTCGTTTACGTAGTGGTTGCCTGGATCTTCGGGATGGCGTATCCGCCCATAATCATTGCGCTCGGTTTCGTCGCGATCCTGGTCTGCTGCGCGTTTCGAGACGAGGCAACTTGGGGGATGAAAGAACTGTTTCTCACGGCCGGGGCGCTGGCGTGCGCCGCCGCCCTGGTCGGGTTTTACTATGGGGACTTGCTGGCCGTGACGATGCACACGGTCTATCCCGGCCAGAGGCGCAGTTCCTCCGGAACCGAGAGTTTGCGGCTGCTGATGGGAATGTTCGCGCCGGCTTTCAATCAAGACGGATACCGGGCCCTGGGGCTGCCAAACATCTGCGAGTCTGGTGTGGCCGGCAGTTTTCTGCCCGTCAGTGTGATCGCGTTTATCGATTACTCCGCATTTCGAAAACTGATTCTGGGGCAGATGCAATTGTTTTCGCGGCGGCGAGCCGTGATAGTCGGCGCCGGCATGTTGCTGATGCTGGCCTGGATCTTCCTGCCGGTGCCGGCGCTTGTCGGAAAGATCCTCCTCTGGCAATTTGTTCCAGCCCGAAGGATGTTGTTCCCCGCAGGCGTCCTGCTTACGCTTTTTTGCCTGTGGCTGCTGAATGTGTGTGGCGTTGTCCTTACGGTTCCCCGCATCTCCGGTTTTTTTGCGATCGTCCTGGTCTCGATATTCTCATCCAAGTACGTGTGGTCCCTCGCCTGGAAGAACACGCCCGGAAGGGAGTTCCTGATCTTGCCCGTTTTCGTCGCCTGCGCATTCCTCGCCTGGCGGCGGAAACTCACTGCGGGCCAGGCCGTGGTCCATTCATGCGTTCTCGCCAATATCGCGCTTTTCGGCTTTTTCAACCCAATTCTCTCCGCCAGGGAAATCTTTGTCTCTCGCGATACTCCCATCATCCGAAGTCTGGAGCAGATCGAACGCCAGGACCCACGCGGCTGGCTGGTGGCTCCCGGCTTTCCAGGAGCGGTTCTGAATGGACTGGGCTTCCGCTCGATACAACACGTGCTGCTGTCACCGCATCTGCAGTTCTTTCGAAAGTACTTCCCGGAAATGCCGGACGCCGAGTTTAACAATGTATTCAATCGTTACGCCCACGTTCGCCTGGGTACGGCTGACCATCCGTACAGCCCCCAGCCCGACATCCTGATTGTGCCCATCGCGCGATTCGGAGCCGATCGGGCGTTCAAGTAGCATGCGTCTCGGGGCCCGCGAGACACTATAATAGTGATCCAAATGTCCGAAACCTATCCCAGGCCCGTCCCCGTGGTCCGGCTCATCGTGCCTGATGCCTCCGGCCGCATCCTGATCCTTCAGCGCTCGCCGGATTCGACCGACGGCGGCAGGTGGTGCCTGCCGGGCGGGAAGGTCGACTACGGCGACACGGTGGAGCAAGCCGCCGTCCGCGAACTCCAGGAGGAGACCAGCCTTCGCGCGGCCAGCCTCCGCTTCCTCTTCTACCAGGACAGCCTGCCGCCCGCGCCGGGCCGGATGCACTGCATCAACTTCTATTTTCAATGCGCCGCCGAGGGCGAGGTCGTCCTCAACGACGAGTCCGTCGCGGCGGCCTGGATCGGACCGCAGGACCTCGGCCGGTTTCCTCTGTCGTTCCGAAACGACGAGGCGCTGCTCCGCTATTGGAAGGATACGGAACCGAAGGAGAACTAGCCATGGCCGACCAAGCACAACTTACGCCCCAGGCACACAGGCAGCAGATCGAGGCCTATATCGCGGTGCGCCCCTGCTACCTTACCTACGCGGACGCTCTCAAGCGTGCACTGGAGAAGGCCTGCCCTTCACGAGGGGGACACCTCCGTGGCTTTCCGTTTCCGCCGGCGGTATCGGGATTACTCCCGAGTTTCAGTCCCCTTCACGAGGGGGACACCTCCGTGGCGGCGTAAAACGGAGAGCAACCGGAAAGCTGGCTACTTGTTTCAGTCCCCTTCACGAGGGGGACACCTCCGTGGCACTTATGGGTTTGGAGAGAAGCGTGCGCCGAAACCTGTTTCAGTCCCCTTCACGAGGGGGACACCTCCGTGGCAAACGCTGATACGCGCAGAGCAACTGATGGCAGTACCGTTTCAGTCCCCTTCACGAGGGGGACACCTCCGTGGCAGCAGGGTGGGGCTATCGACTACCACTGGTTCATTGGTTTCAGTCCCCTTCACGAGGGGGACACCTCCGTGGCGTTGTTCTGGAGCGAGCCATAACCAACCGCCACATTTGTTTCAGTCCCCTTCACGAGGGGGACACCTCCGTGGCAATGGCGAGCCTCGCAAGCGCAACCACGCGGCATTCGGTTTCAGTCCCCTTCACGAGGGGGACACCTCCGTGGCCAAGCGGGCAGGCAGTACGGGTCGGTCGCTATCGTGGTTTCAGTCCCCTTCACGAGGGGGACACCTCCGTGGCGATGGGCAGTCTCACCCAGGTAGCGATAGTCATGGAGTTTCAGTCCCCTTCACGAGGGGGACACCTCCGTGGCGCCGGACGGATCGACTGGGATGCTGAGCCTCACTAACGGTTTCAGTCCCCTTCACGAGGGGGACACCTCCGTGGCATCGTTTGCCGGCGGCGCGGCGGTGTCATTCGACATGTTTCAGTCCCCTTCACGAGGGGGACACCTCCGTGGCTTCCCACAACTGGCTTGCCGCCAGGTGGTATTCGAGTTTCAGTCCCCTTCACGAGGGGGACACCTCCGTGGCCGGCGGTTGCGCAGGCGCCTGGCGCTGCTGTTGTTCCGTTTCAGTCCCCTTCACGAGGGGGACACCTCCGTGGCAAGCGCTTCCAGCCGAAGCCACGCAAAGAACATTGCGTTTCAGTCCCCTTCACGAGGGGGACACCTCCGTGGCGAGCCGTAAACAGGCCTACGTCCTGCTCCATGATCGGTTTCAGTCCCCTTCACGAGGGGGACACCTCCGTGGCCTGTGAACGAGCGGACGCGAGAGGCGGACGTGTTCGCGTTTCAGTCCCCTTCACGAGGGGGACACCTCCGTGGCCCGTTCAAGACCATCATCATCGTGGTTCTCGTGGTGGGTTTCAGTCCCCTTCACGAGGGGGACACCTCCGTGGCGGTGCTCAACGTCGTGATCTTGTACCAGCCATTTACGCGTTTCAGTCCCCTTCACGAGGGGGACACCTCCGTGGCACCCTTACCGGGGCGCCCCCAGCGGGGACGACCGGGTTTCAGTCCCCTTCACGAGGGGGACACCTCCGTGGCCAGCGTGGCGTGCTGTAGCGCGATGTCCTGCAATTCGAGTTTCAGTCCCCTTCACGAGGGGGACACCTCCGTGGCGCTTCAACTGCTACCGCTGGCACGGTAGGCTATAGTTAGTTTCAGTCCCCTTCACGAGGGGGACACCTCCGTGGCGGCGGTTATCCGGCGGGAAGCCAAGATCATCAACGGTTTCAGTCCCCTTCACGAGGGGGACACCTCCGTGGCAGCAGGAAAGCGGGTCGAGGCAGCGCATGATCTGGATGTTTCAGTCCCCTTCACGAGGGGGACACCTCCGTGGCGGTGGCGCAACCCCGCCAGATACCTCGGGATGTCCGGTTTCAGTCCCCTTCACGAGGGGGACACCTCCGTGGCGAAGTTTACGACTTTATGGACAGTGAGGGATTCCACGTTTCAGTCCCCTTCACGAGGGGGACACCTCCGTGGCGCGGCCAGGAAGGATTCGCGCCCGTAGAAAGAGTTGTGTTTCAGTCCCCTTCACGAGGGGGACACCTCCGTGGCCCGTCCACTCTTGCCAAGTCAGCGGTCGCATTACCCGTTTCAGTCCCCTTCACGAGGGGGACACCTCCGTGGCTAAGATTGAAGGACTTGGAGGAGTCGAAGGCATCGAAGTTTCAGTCCCCTTCACGAGGGGGACACCTCCGTGGCTTGCTGCCGAGGGCGAGCGCCGATAGCGGATCGCCGTGTTTCAGTCCCCTTCACGAGGGGGACACCTCCGTGGCGGTGGAGTTCCAGATTCTATACGACGGCGGCCAGTTGGTTTCAGTCCCCTTCACGAGGGGGACACCTCCGTGGCCGGAACACCCAGCCGGTGGAGGCCGCCGATCATCTGCGTTTCAGTCCCCTTCACGAGGGGGACACCTCCGTGGCAATCTCCGAATCCACAGACGCCTTCCTGGATATTGGTTTCAGTCCCCTTCACGAGGGGGACACCTCCGTGGCTTACGCCTCCATCCTGACTTCGGTTTCGCCTACTTCGGTTTCAGTCCCCTTCACGAGGGGGACACCTCCGTGGCAGCGTGGGCACCCCGAGCGACCCAGCCAAATGTCCAAGTTTCAGTCCCCTTCACGAGGGGGACACCTCCGTGGCGGACGGGGCGCCATGCAGCCGCACTACCCGGTATCTGGTTTCAGTCCCCTTCACGAGGGGGACACCTCCGTGGCGCAGGGAAGCTTTTGACGAAGGCCGTCTACCGCGTGGGTTTCAGTCCCCTTCACGAGGGGGACACCTCCGTGGCGCGTGGTAGCCGACGATGACGACCGGCCCCTCATGGGTTTCAGTCCCCTTCACGAGGGGGACACCTCCGTGGCACCACCGGGCGCGACCGCACGACCGGCTACATCAACAGTTTCAGTCCCCTTCACGAGGGGGACACCTCCGTGGCCATGCAATCCCATGTGCTTTCTTGGGTAGACTAGAGATGTTTCAGTCCCCTTCACGAGGGGGACACCTCCGTGGCTTGTGTTAGCGCATTCCGGGCGACACCTAGATAGATAGTTTCAGTCCCCTTCACGAGGGGGACACCTCCGTGGCCGCTCCACATATCGTACTCCCATATAGAGTTATATGCACTGCAATTTGCCAAATTGACGCCGATTGCCTTTCTGCTGAAAATCGGCGCCAATCCGCGAGGTTTTGTTTACCACACATCAGCGCAATAGTTTGCGAACTCGCATTCCACGCAGCGACCACGGACCTCGGTCGGGTCGGGACAGAACTGGGTGTCGCCCATCCTCCGGATATCCGTAACCGCCGTCTTCACCGCCTGCCGCAACTCCTCCGTCACCGGTTCCGCGAAAATGCGGTTGTCGGGAATCCGGTATAAAAACGCCCGCAGCGCCGGAAACCCCAATACAGCCTCGGCAAGCAGCGAGTACCCCGCCAGCTGAACGCGGTGGTTGCGCCCCGGTTCGCCCGAGGTCAGCTTGAAATCCACCACCGCAATCTCATCGTCGGCTTCCAGCAGCAGGTCGATCTTCCCCGCGAGTCCCAGTTCCGTATTCTCCAACCAAAGGCCGAAACGCCGCCGCGCTCCATCAAGCCCATACTCTCGCAATTTCCGGCGCGTTTCCAGGCTCTCGATCAAATCTTGCGCCGCCAGCCCTTCCTTCATCTTGTACGTCGGCCGCGGCGGCGCCGGCATCACTCGATGGTAGTACACCACCCTCGGGCAGTACGCCCATTGCTTGAGGTCCGTCACCGGAATGAGGCTCATCTCAATCCTCCGCCGCCAGGACCCGCAGTCTCGGCCTTTCCCGCTCCGCCTCCGCCTTCAATTCATCGGCGTCGCGCCGGTACTGCTCGAGCACCCACATGTCCCCCAAGTCCTGCTCGCAGACCGGAATGATCCGCACCCGCCCGCTCTCGCCGCCGAGTTCGTTCTGCACCCGCAGCGCCAACTCCTGCCGCCGGTTCCGGTTCAGCTTTCCGAAGAACGCGCTGAACTGAATCCGCACCAGGCCGTAGTCCAGGCAAACGTCGGCGACCCGCGTACGCAGCCGGTCGTTTTCGATGTCGTAAATCAGCACCAGCGACACTTCCGGACTCCCCTTGCCGAGCGGCAGCGGCTTCAGCACGCCGGTATAGCGGTTCTTATGCGCCATCGCTCACCACTTGAAAGAGAACGACCGGTACGGCCGCAGACCCCGCACCGCGCTGGCCGCCAGCCGCGCCTGCATCTGCACAATGGAACGCACCTGGTGCTGCTTTCCCCGGTGCTGTTCCGCCGCCACCAGCCGCATGAGCACGCGCGATGCCACGTTCTCCTTCGACGCCGCGTCGAGCATTCCTTTTTGCAGCGTCAGGACGCCGCCTTTGTTGAGCCAGGAAAAGATCGGCCGGTCCACGACCGGCTGGCGGAACTCCTCCATCAGGTCCAGCACCAGCGATGGCTTGCCGCTTCGGTCCACATGCAGGAAGCCGGCGAATGGCTCGAGGCCGGCGTTCATCACCGCGCCCCACACGTGCGCCGTCAGGATGCCGTATCCGTAGTTGAGCGCCGCGTTGACGCCGTCGGTCGCGCCCTGGTGGCTGCGCCCCTCGAACCCGAGTTCGTCCGGCAGCATGTTTCCGATCTGTTGCCAGTAAAGGCGCCCGCCCGTGCCCTCCAGCCCCATGACTTGCGCACGGACTTCGTCGGGCGTGTTCCCCTCCGCCGCCAAGGCCGATCTCCGCAGCCGTCGCAGCGCGGCCGCGCCCTTATCGAGCGCGTCCTTCCTCTCGCCCTCGCGGCTCTTGGCGAAGTAACGCAGCAGTTTCTCCTGATTGTGGAGCTTGCCGGCGACGATCCACCTGCAGAGTTCGGCGCCGCGCTCGTTCCGGTAGGCGGCGAACTGCGCGCGGCGCGTCTCCACCGTCGCTGTCAGCATGGGCGACGTGATCAGCGCGAACGGTTTTCCGCCGGATGTCAAGCAGGCCATCCGGATGCCGCGTTCGCACAGTTCCTGGATGAGGTCCGACGAGAAGCTGACGCCGCGCGACGCCACGATGATCTCTTGCAGCCGCATCAGCGGGACCTGCGCGCAGACCGACTTGCCCTGCCGGACCACGACCCGCTCGCTCTTCTTCCCGATGAACAGCCCGAACCCCGAAACGAACAACTGTGACCCGTTCTCGGTGGCGAGCAGAATCACCGACCCGTCGTCCGGGAGCACCGCGTCATCGACCGGCGGCAGCGGCAATTCGAGCTGCTCAGGTACGACATCGACGCCGCCCGTGATCCAGTTGTATTGCGCCTCGGAAGTGGGGGACTTGCGGGTAAGATCTTCTTCAAACGCTCGATTAAAGGCGAGGTTGGTCATGTAAGCCGGGCCTCTCCGGGCTCCAAGAGCCCGAGTCTGCTGTCGTAAGGCAAATTGATTTCCCAAGGGTCCGTTCGTTGTTCGACGAGCCGCCAGTATCGCCGCACTGGCGCGTTCACGAGCAGGGCATCCGCGTCCAGCCATCGTTTCTCCGCGCGAAACTTGTCGTACTCGCGCCGAAGACATTGCGGAAGCACGTCGGCTCTTCCGTCAGCCTTGTCGATCACCGACTCAGTCCAGCGCTCGTGTCGCCCTGCTACAAGGTTGCGTTCAAAGTCCACGAAAAACGGATGGTTCAATCGTTCCTCGAACGCCTGGCGCTGTTCACCCTCGTACCCGTTCCCGTATATCTCGTCGCATATTTCGCCCAAGTCCCGTTCGGCAAGCGCGCCCCCGATTTTGGCGAGCCTCTGTAGCGTGTCGAGAGTAAGACGAGCCGAATACAGTGGGTGGCTGTTAATCGTCTTTTCCACAACCACTATTCGGACCGGTGTGTCACCCTTACGATTCACACGCCCCATCCGCTGGGCCAGAGCGTCAATAGGAGCCGGTTCGAAGTAGCCGAGATCGTAGCTAATATCCAAACTGACCTCTACCACCTGAGTTGCCACCAGGACGCGCGGCAGGGGCGATTCACTGGCGCTCAGCGCGCGTTCCTTGTCACGGCGATCCCGCATATGGAAGCGCCCATGGAAGAGCAAAACGTCGGTTTCTCCGAGTTCCTTTAGCAGTGCGCGGTACACGCTCTGAGCCGAGCGGACATGGTTACACACGACCAGTACCGACCGCCCGGACCCCGCTTTCTCGGCGATTTCTGGCACAGCGTCCAAGACCGTTCCCGGGCGGATCTCCACAAAGTGGCGTTTTCGGTTCATGATGTGCCGGTCCCGTTCCTGCCCCGGGTCGGGCCTGATCGGCGTCGTCTGCAATATCCCCTCGATTTCCTTTCGCAAGAAGCGCGGCAGTGTCGCTGAGGCAAACAACGTCTTGGCGCCCATTTTCGCGAACAAGCGAGCTGTACCCAGAGTCAGGCCCGCTAGTTCAGGGTCGTAGCTGTGGACTTCATCGAATACAAGGCATGCGCCCGGAATCTCCGCAAGCATCTGCTCCCAACCCTTGCCATGCAGCGTGTATCGCAAGAGTTGCTGAGGAGTGCAGACCCTGACCGGGTGGTACATCTCCCTGGCAAGTCTGGCCCGCGCCACGGCCTCGCCCTGCGCCGCCAGCGCATCAGCCGGGTAATCCTTCTCAAGACACGCGTACAGGTGGTGCGCGGCGCGCCCATGCAGCAGACCCACGGAATCCGACCTGCCCTTCAAGAAGCGTTGCAGGCGGGCATGCATGGCATTGATCGCCGCCGTATACGGAAGCACATAGAAGAACCGGCCGTTCTCCCGTTGATTCGCCGCCGCCCACAGCAGGGCCGCCTCAGTCTTTCCGCTGCCGGTTGGCGCGCACAGGATCGCATGCCCAAGCGTCAGCCCTGCCAACTCTTGAAACGGCCGCGGCTCGATCCCGACCGGGAAGTCCCTTAACCGGACCATCGGCGGCGGTACAGCGTGCCCGGAAGCCAAGTGGTCTCCGCTCACGAGCAGACCACGGACCAGCGAAGCCTCTCTCCTTTTCGCGCTTCCTCAGCAGAATCTGTGGGGTGATTCTGGTTCTGGGAGTCGTCCCAGGTTGTGATAAAGGGCAATTTCCATGGCCTCGAAGGTACGAAAGCCGTAGGATCGTCTGGTAACTACTCG
>Ga0224534_1001464_pt1 | contig 12399 bp, 11 predicted proteins | sample 714E12024metaG_FD_172012 | JGI IMG/M metagenome (GOLD analysis project Ga0224534, IMG submission 172012) | Peat soil microbial communities from Stordalen Mire, Sweden - 717 E1 20-24 | ecosystem: Environmental > Terrestrial > Soil > Wetlands > Peat | place: Sweden: Norrbotten County, Stordalen... | reverse complement strand
TTATAAGCCAGGGCGATCACCCGGAAGCCCTGACCGTTCAGGTCATCCGCCAACTGCCGGCGTTTGGCATCGTGCTCGGGCAGCACCTGGATGACCTCTCCTTTAACTTCCACCCGGGTACACTGGCTCAGCACTTCCTCCACCGCGCCCTTGCAGATCAGCGTATTCAACCCGGTATCATCTTCCACCACCACCGACATCCGGCGCCGCACGAAGTCGAAAGGGATCTCGTCTATCTTGTGGTACTTCTCGTCCGCTTTGAGGTGCTCTCTCAACTCTTTATGGTCGAGGATCGCTTCGTCGAGCAGGTTTTTCAACCCGGTATGGTGGAAGCTGTTCAGGTAGCCGTACTGCAGCACCTTCTCGCTGGGATCGCCGTGCACGTCCAGATGCTTTTCGAGCACGATCTTGCCCTGAGTGAGGGTGCCGGTCTTGTCGGTGCACAGCACGTCCATCGCCCCGAAGTTCTGGATGGCGTTCAGGCGTTTGACGATCACTTTCTTGCGCGCCATGGCCAAGGCGCCCTTGGACAGGTTGACGGTCACGATCATGGGCAGCATCTCGGGGGTCAACCCGACGGCCACGGCCATGGCAAACAGGAAAGCTTCCAGCCAGTTGTGCTTGCTCAGCCCGTTGATGAGGAACACCGCCGGAACCATCACGGCGATGAAGCGGATCATCAGCCAGGTGAACTTGTTGATGCCTTTGTCGAAGCTGGTGAGCTGGCGCTGCGCGACAATACTGACGGCCAGTGATCCAAAGTAGGTCTGGGCTCCGGTATGGATGACCACGGCCGTCGCGGAGCCGCTCTCCACGTTGGAGCCCAAGAAGCAGATGTTGGGCAGATCGAGCGGATTTTGAACGTCTGCCGGTGCCGGGGCGGCTTTCTTCTCCACGGGCAAGGCTTCGCCGGTGAGGGCCGCTTGATTCAAGAACAGGTCTTTGGCGGAAAGCACGCGCACGTCCGCCGGCACCATATCGCCGGCGGCCAGCCGGATGATATCGCCCGGCACCAACATCTTGAGCGGTACTTCTTCTTCCTTGCCGTCTCGCACCAACGTCGCCTTGTTGCTGACCATCGCCTGGAGCTTCGCGGCCGCGTTATCGGCACGCATCTCCTGGAAGAAACGCAACACCACGCCCAAAACCACCATCACGAAAATAACCACCGTTGCCCGCAGGTCACCGGTTAGATAGGAAATCACACCCAGCGCCAGGAGCAGGAGGACCAGTGGATTCTTGACGTTACCCAGGAGGCGCATCAGGACCGATTGACGCTTCTCCCGGGCAATCTCGTTCGTCCCGACCTGCTTCAAGCGAGAATCGGCTTCCGCCTCACTCAGGCCGCCCAGTTGCGATCCAAGCTCCTTCAGGACAGTATCGGTATCGGCACGCGCTTTCTCCAATAGTTCAACGGAATACTGTGTCCCCTTCCCGCCAGGGACGGGCACGGAAGCGATGGTGGGCGCCTTCGCCGTTGCCGGTTTCGAGGGCGCCGGCCCGGCTTCGGATTTATTGGGAGTCGTTTGCACAGTGGACATCCTCTCTGGCGCCGGCCCGGTTTATGCCGATTTGCCTGCGTTGGTCGCGCCCCACTTCCAATGGCGGATGGCTATCCCTTCGGGAAATCGGCCCCGCGAGAAACCGCTTCCCACGCAAAGAACTCCTTGCGCAGGTCTTCGAGCTTTGCCGTAGCGGCTTCGTAAGCATCGCTGCCAGGAAAAAGATGGTGTGGCGGGTTCGGGGACTTGATCGCCTTTACGATGGCGTGTGCCGCGCGAACCGGATCGCCCGGTTGTTTGCCGGAGATGGCGCTCACGGTGTCGCCGACGCGGGCTTTCTCAGGTCGGCTTCAACATGGATGACGACATCCACGCTGTTGCCGATCATGCCTTGGTCCGCCGCGATGTCGAAATCACGCCGGTCCAGCGTGGTCGAGGCCTCCCAGCCGGAGATCGCGGCCCCCTTCATGCCCGGGCCAAAGCCCAGCGACGTGACCTTGAGCACGACTTCCTTCGCCACGCTCTTCACCGTGAGAACGCCCGTGACGGCGTAGGTGTCGCCGCCGGTGCTTTTCCACGCCTTGCTCTTGAAGGTCATGGCCGGGAATTTGGCGGCGGCAAAGAAATTGGTGGAACGCAAGTCGTCGTCGCGCAGGCGCGTGTTCGTGGTGATGCTGGCCACTTCAATGACGGCCTCGGCGGTGCTGTTTGTGAGGTGGTTGCGATCCACGACGACGGTCCCTTTCACCTTGCCGAAAAAGCCGGGCACTTTGGTGAAAAAGTGCGAGACAGTGAAGCCGACCCAGGTATGCACGGGATCAATGTCGTAGGTTTCGACGGCGGCCTGAGCGGACGCAAGCGAGCCGAGCGCAAAGCCTGCGAAGACAAGGGCGAGTATGGAACGTTTCATGGGAGTTTTCTTTCTATGTTGGATTGATGTTTTGGCAGTGTTTAATTTGCAATTCTTCGGAGCGCGGCTGTGCGCGCAGCGTCAGCCGCAGCGCGTTGTAAATGCTGCGGCTGGTCTTCGACACAGCCGCGCTCCGGTCAAATCAGGACACAGCCGAGTTTTCGGGTTAATTGACTTTTCTTTGTTTGTTGGCATAGCCGTAAGTCCTGTGGTGAGGTCACGAATATTGCTCAGGCCGGCGCGCCGATCGAAGCGGTGCGCACCAGCTTTTTGTTTACGAACTCCTGGATGCCCATGCTGGAAAGCTCGCGTCCGTAACCGGAGTTCTTGATGCCGCCGAACGGCAAGTCCGCTGTCGTCCAGGTCGGGTGATTGACGAACATCATGCCCGTGTCCACGCGGCTCGCCACGCGTTTGCCGCGCGCAACATCCTTGGTGAAGACCGAGCCCCCCAACCCGAAATCCGAGTCGTTGGCGAGCGCCACCGCCTCGTCCTCGTTCTTGACGCGGAAGAAAAGCGCGACCGGTCCGAAGAATTCCTCCCGGAAGGCGGGATTGCCGGGCTTGATATTCGTCAGGATCGTCGGCTGCATGAAGGAGCCCGGTCGAGCGATGCGTTTGCCACCCATCACCAGGGTGGCACCCTTGGCGACGGCTCGTTTGACCTGACCCAGCAGTTTTACCAGGGCCGCTTCCGTGGACAAAGGTCCGAGCGTCGTCGCCTTGTCCATCGGGTTTCCGGGCTTGAGGGCCGCCAGCGCTGACTGGAATTTGTCGAGAAAGCGGTCGGCCAGTTTTTCGACGACGATGAAACGCTTCGCCGCGACGCAGCACTGGCCCGTGTTGTTCATCTTCGCCCAGACCGCCCACTTGACCGTCTGGTCGAGGTCGGCGTCCTTGAGCACGATGAAGGCGTCACTGCCGCCCAGTTCCATCGTTGACTTCTTGAGGTTTTGTCCGGCTCTCGCGGCAACGCTTTTCCCGGCTTCAACGCTGCCCGTCAACGCCACGCCCTTGATCCGGGGATCATCAATCACGCGGTTCACCTGGTCATGCGAGATCAGGAGGTTGGTATAGGCGCCCGCGGGCGCACCCGCCTCCCGCCACAGCTTCTCAAAGGCGATGGCGCATTGCGGAACGCACCCCGCGTGCTTCACCATGACGACATTGCCCGCCATCAGATTGGGCGCGGCAAAGCGCGCGAGCTGGTAGTAGGGAAAGTTCCAGGGCTGGACGCCGAAGAGCACGCCGAATGGACTGCTGACGATCTCGGCTTTACCCGACCTCGGCTTGAGATGTTGGGGTGCGAGGAAGCGCTCGGCGTTCCTGGCGTAGTAGTCAATGATGTCCGCGCTGAGCGCCACTTCGCCGCGGGCCTCTTCGATGCGCTTGCCCATCTCGAGCGTCACCGGGCGGGCGAACTCGTCCACGCGCGCGCGCATGATGGCGGCGGCTTTTGCGGCCACGACCGCTCGCTTGGCGTAGGTCGTGCGCCGCCAGGTCTCGAAGCAGGTCGCGGCGGTTTTAAGCGCCTTCTCAAGCTGCTGGTCGGTGAGTTCCTTGAACGTCTTCAGGACTTTGCCGTTGTAGGGGTTGATACTTTGATAAGCCATGGACGCGATTATACGCTCCACCACGGGCAAGTGACATGGGGTGTTACCCCCATATCTTTTCTTCGGGCGCGCCTTCGGCGCGAGCGCCGCCATGAGCGTCTTGCTGGGCCTCGTCGCCCAGTGTGTGGCAACGAGCACATGATCAGTCACCTGAGTTCAAACGGACGCAAATTCCATGAGCGCCGCGAAGGCGGAGAAGCCGGCGCCGAACGCGAGGAGCATCCCTTTTTGGCCGGGTTGTGGCCGGCCGCTGTCCAAGATCTCCCGCAAGACAAACAGAACGGAGGGTGACGACATGTTGCCGTAGTTCTCGAAGACGTTGTAGGAAAAGCGCAGGGCCTCGCCGTCAAGTTCCAGTTCCTTGGCGACTTGGGCCAGCACGACCGTGCCACCCGGATGGACCGCCCACCAGGAAATGTCATTTCGGGAGCGGCCGTGCCGGGTCAGAAGCTGAGACGCCACTTCCGTCACGGTGCGCGCGCCGATGACCGGCACCCGCCTGCTCAGGTGGTTCCGCAGCCGGCCGCCTTCCGTCCGGTAACGCAGATCCTCGCGGTACCGGGGAAAAAGACCCGTCGCAAAGTCCACCATGCGCGCCAGACCGCCCGGGCGGTTGTCCGGCACCAGATCGAGCACGGCGGCGGCGGCACCGTCACCGAAAATGGAATTGCTCACCACCAGTTCCGGCTCACGACTGGGAAAAATGGTTGCTGTGCAGATTTCCACGGCAACGCTGAGGACCGGACCTTCCCCGCTTCGGGCCAGCATGCCGGCAGCGGCTTCGAGATTCGGAATCGCCGCGCCGCACCCCATCCCCATCAAGTCCAGGAATCGAATCGACGTCTTGAGCCCCAGGTCTTCCGCGATATACGAGGAGAGCCCTGGACAGAGGTAGCCGGTGCAGGTGTTGACGACCAGACCGGCTATCTCAGCGGGTTCCACGCCGGCCTCCGCCAGTGCGCGGCGTGCGGCGGCGACGGCGGTGGCACGACCGAACTTGAGAAAGCGCGCCAGCAGCCGGTCGGGGTCGGTTTCGAGGGCATCCGTCTTGGCATCCATCCCCAGATACCGGCCCTTGATTTTGCCGTCCAGAAGAATGCGGCGATACAGATCCTGTTCGGCCGGTTTCAGGGTGAAATGCGTGGTGAAGAATTCGTAGGCCTCCTCCTGCGTTGCATACAGTGGGGGGGTGGCGGTGCCCAGACCTCTGAGGATGGTTTTCACGAGTTCTCTCCTGGTTTGAACCAATAGCTGGCGGCGGCCAGCGCCGGATCACAGTGCGGCCGGTCCAGAAACTCCGTTGCCGTGGCGCGCGAGTTAAACATCCCAGAGCCTTCCGGTTGCCATGGTGTCGTCCATTTCCGCGTACTTTCTCAACACCTCGGTGCGGTACTCGGACGAAATCGAAACGGCCTGCGCGGCAATCCGCTCGCAATAGCCGCAAGCCTGGCAGTCCATGGAGGCGCAGTCACGGTCGCGAAAACCGTCCAGGAAATTATCCGGGATCTGCCGCGCATCCACCCGGATCGGACACTCCGGCAGCGGCGAGAGCCAGCCTTGCAGGCGCGCCAGGTCAAGCAACGGTTTCAGTCGCCGTGGACTCGCCTGCCGCGGATTCCAGAAGTGACGCAGACTCCAGAGGGATTCCTTGCGGACCGGTTGCTTGAAGCCATACGACAGCAGCAGTTCGGCCAGATTTCCATCGAACCGCCGCTCGCTGTAAGCTTTGACGCGCCGCAGCAGTTCCGCCGACGGAATTCCCCGTTCCAGAAGCTTGAAGTTCGTGTATCCCATCGCTTCATAGACGGCGAGGTCCTCCGGCCGGATCCAGGCCGACTTGATGAACTGCGACGGATCCGTCAAGCGCAACCGCGAACAGCGCATGAGGCAGTAGTCAATGAAGAGCGTGTCGGTGTCGTCAGAGGCATGGGCAAAACCGTTCTGATGATAGGTTTGCATCGGACAGTTCATGAGGCAGACGTGATTCGCAATCAGTTCCAGATCGCAACGGACCGCTTGGCGGATGGCCGCCAGGCGGCGAAAGTTCCGGTTGATCGAGAAGCTCTCCAGAACGATGGCGTCCGCCCCGAGATCTTCCCAGAAGCGGGCGCGCCGGGGCGTGTCCACCTGGGCATAAATCCCAACTCTTACTTTGAATTCGGGGAAACGGCGTTTGACCAGTTCCAGAAGAAAAGGGGTGGATACGGTGACCCGGCGCACGCCCATGTCGCCCAGCCTGGCCAGCAGGGCCGTCACCCGTTTCTGCCAGGGGCGTGTCCACTCGCGGTTGCCGAAACAGGCGCCGTTCAGGAGATAATTGAAGGCAATGCCATGACGGTCGAGCAGCCGGATATAATTCCGCAGATCGGTTTCCGAGAGCGGTGTCGCCAGGTAGTGAGGACGGCCACTGCTGACACCGTCGGTAGGGAACCTGCCATAGACTTCATCCACCGGGTACCGGGCGAGCGCCGGAACCAGCTCCGGATCGTAGTTCGCCGCCAGTGAGAACTTGACGGGTCGGGGTGTGGCACGCACGCCGGCCGGATCAGAGCCGGTTGTTTTCATAAAATCTTAAAGGCGTCCATCTGGCGCAGCAGTTCCGGGACAAGAGTTTCTATTTTAATATTCAGGAACAATCAATGGGGTAAACACCCCATAGTGCCGGTCTGTTTTTATGTGTAGTTGTCAGTTTAATATTATGAGCAAAAAACAATTTACCCTGGATCAGGCGAAAACAATCGGCGAACAATTGGGCATCCGCTGGGATAAGTTTAAACATTAACATGAACACGATCACCACCAAAGACGGCACACAAATTTACTACAAGGACTGGGGCTCGGGTCAGCCCGTCGTATTCAGTCACGGGTGGCCGTTGAGTTCGGACAGTTGGGAGTCTCAAATGCTCTTCCTGGCGTCCAACGGTTATCGCTGCATTGCTCATGACCGTCGCGGCCATGGCCGGTCCAGTCAGCCCTGGAACGGCAACGACATGAACACCTACGCTGATGACCTCGCAACCCTCATGGACGCGTTGGACCTGAAGAACGCCGTCCTGATCGGCTTCTCCGCCGGAGGCGGCGAAGTGGCGCGCTACATCGGCCGCCACGGCACGAAGCGCCTGGCCAAAGCTGCGCTGGTTTCGGCCGTCCCGCCGCTGATGTTGAAGACCTCCGCCAATCCCGGCGGCCTGCCGATCAAAGTGTTCGACGACATTCGCGCCGGCTCAATTGCCGACCGCTCCAAACTCTACAAGGATCTCGCCAGCGGCCCGTTTTTCGGATTCAACCGGCCGGGCGCGAAGATTTCACAGGGCATGATTGACTGGTTCTGGCTGCAAGGGATGCAGGCAGGTCACAAGAACACCCTCGACTGCATCAAAGCGTTCTCCGAGACGGATTTTACCGAGGACCTCAAGAAGTTCGACGTGCCGACGCTTATCATTCACGGTGACGACGACCAGATCGTGCCGATCGGTGCTGCCGGTCTGGCCTCCTCGAAACTCGTCAAGAACTCGACCCTGAAGGTATATGCCGGCGCACCCCACGGCTTGACCGCCACGCACAAGGAACAACTCAACGCCGACCTGCTGTCCTTTCTGAAGGCGGAAAAACTTGTCGGCGCAAGATTTCCCGCGCCGCGGGAGACGATTACTTCGACCGCTTCCAAGGGGACGCCAGCCGCAAAACGGGCGGCCGTAACCAGGCGTGACTTTATCAAGCGTGCGGCCGTGGGTGGCCTTGCCGTGAGTGTAATGGGGTCTTCATCCTGGGGTGAGGAAAAAGCCGCAAAAGGAATGATCTACCGCACGCTGGGCAGCACCGGCCAGAAAGTTTCGGCCATCGGCCTGGGAGGGTTTCACATCGGCAACCCCGTGCTGGAGAGCGAAAGCCTCAAAATCATCCGCAGTGCCATTGACCGCGGCATCACGTTCATGGATAACTGTTGGGACTATCACGAGGGCAAAAGCGAAGTGCGGATGGGGAAGGCCTTGCGGGATGGTTATCGGGACAAGGTGTTTCTGATGACCAAAATCGACGGCCGCAGCAAAACGGGCGCCGCGGCCCAGATCGATGAAAGCCTCCGGCGCCTCCAGACCGACCATGTGGACCTGCTTCAATTTCACGAGATTATCCGCATGGACGATCCGGACAGGATCTTTGCTCCGGGCGGAGCCTTGGAGGCGGTGCTGGAAGCCAGGCAGGCTGGCAAACTCCGCTACATCGGATTCACCGGGCATAAGGATCCGTCAATCCATTTGCACATGCTTCAGATGGCGGCGCAGCATCAGTTCCGGTTCGATACCGTGCAGATGCCCTTGAATGTGATGGACGCGCATTACCGCAGTTTTGAGCACCAGGTCCTGCCCGTGCTGCTCAAAGAGCAAATCGGGGTGCTCGGAATGAAATCGATGGGTTCGGGCGACATCCTCAAGAGCAAGGTGGTCCAGCCAATCGAATGCCTTCACTACGCCTTGAATCTGCCCACTTCGGTCGTCATCAACGGCATCGACAGCCTGAAGCTGCTCGATCAGGCGTTTGAGGCGACGCGCACCTTCAAGCCGATGAGTTCAACCGACGTGGCCGCCTTGCTGGCCCGGACGGCAGAGGCGGCCCGCGATGGACGGTACGAACTGTTCAAGACCGAACAACAGTACGATTCGACGGCCAAGAATCCGGAATACCTGAACTGAGGCTCGCTCAAGTCGAACCGTCGCCAGCCCGAGAACCCGTTCAGGCGCATCTTGTGGGCATGTTGCCCAAACTGCAAAAGGAGCGCGGACAGCCTTGTCCGCGTGACTTCGTTCGCCCAACGGGCTCCGATTCGCGGGAGTTGGGGAACGCGCGGACTCAGCGGTCCGCGCTCCGAACTTTTGGGCAACACGCCCCAAACACCGCCCCCGGACTGCGGCTGTGGCAAAGCCCAGCCGCAGCGGGTGCGCCGGGAGAATCGCTCGGGAGCCCGCGCTAATCTGGTTGAGTCCTGATCGAGTTCGTCGCCGATGATTTTGTTTTCGAAAGCAACATCACGAACACTTCGTGGTAGAGGTTCTGCATATCCTCGCTCAAGCCTGCCAGCGCACGGGCGCGATCGGGTTGAGGCTCGTTTTCGCCGGCGACTTTCGCCAGGTGCCAGGCATAACTCAGCGCCTCGGTCTGGGTCAAAAGCAAGGTCAGCTCAAATTCGTCGCCGGTCTGACTCAATAATTCCTTCTCCTTGGTGGACGCAATCGCATCGCGCGTGCTTGCCTCCCCGGATGGAAGCCGGATGTCGTCCAGCTTGATCGAAGGATCGTGCCTGGCAAATTCCTCCAGCAGTTTCGATCCAGCCCCGGAAGTAGTGGCAATTTTCTTGATCAGGTTCTTAACATCGGAATGTTCCCGCTTGATGAAGCGCAGGATGCTGACGTCCTTTTGTTCGTCCAGGAGTTGATGGAGCAAACTGTAGCAATTGTTTCGCGTCGAAGCACTGCTCCCGGACGGAGACCTGGCCTTTGGCGATTGACAGCCGGTCAGAACGCAAGCGACCGATAACGTCGCCGCCAGCAGCGGGAGGATGATCTTCGTATTCACAAAATGGACGTCCTGACTGCCAGTGGCACCAGGAGAACAGAATTGAAGTCGCCATAAGGATTGGCCACGCGTTGAGATGCCCGGGGATCCTCGCTCCACCGGCCATCCACGACGAAGCGATATTCATACTGGCCGGACCTGAGCCTCAAACGGACAATCCATTCTCCGGCGCCCGTGTTTTTCAGCGGCGTGGCATCCGGGCGCCAGCCATTGAAATTGCCGGCCACATTCACTTCCCTGGCTTCCGGAGCGAAAAACGTGAGAATAATTTCCTGTTCCTCCAACGCGGGGAACCGCTCCGAAACCGGCTGAATTGGCGGTTGTGGATTGACCTTGCCGAGCAGTTCCAGATGCTTCTCCCCTTTGGTATTTAAGGCTGCCATGGTAATAAATCATTTCTGGTTCCTGCCGGACCCGCTTTTTTTGCCTCCGCCGGTCAGTTTGTTTACGGTGGCCCAAGCCCGTGCTTCCGCGGCTTTCGTGCCGACACCTTTTTTCTCGTAGCCTTTCTCGATGTGTGCCGCCTGACGTTTCTGTTTGTCAGTATAACTGGATTTATCGCCTTGAGGCATGGTTGTTCTTCACTTGTTCGACCATTTTTTGTCGGCAGGCTTTTTTGCGGAAGGCACGTTGATATCCAGCGCGGCGCTCAAATCAATTTCATGCTCCTGCTCCTGCACGATGATTGCGCGCAAGGTCTCGCTTAACGCAAATTCCCCCATCGCCTCGGCCTGGCGGATGCGCTCGCGATAACGCCCCACCGTTTCCCGTTCGTTCTCCAGATCCGCGCGCAGCATTGCGACCGGGTCATTTGAAGTTTTAACCGGCTTGGGCGTCACGCCCGGCATGCCGCCCAGATAATCAATCTGTTTGGCAATTTTTATGGCATGCGCCAGTTCTTCCCCGGCATGCGCTTCCAACTCCCGCGCAATGTCTGTGTACGCGGCGCCTTTTAGCACCTGGCTGTACACGGTGTAGGCAATGATCGCCTGGTATTCCCCCGCCAGATCCTCGTTCAGCAGTTGGATCATCTGTTCGCGAGTGATATTCAATCCTGATTTCATTTCTTCTTTAGTCATAATATATTTTAAGTTGGCAGCCGGCTTTCACCCCCGGCTGCGTCTGGTTGTGTCCCTGCGAGCCAATGGCCCGCCCGCGCTCAGCCTTCCACGGTGAAGCCGACTTTGATGGTCACCTGCCAGTGATGCACCTTGCCCTTGTTGATATTGCCGCGCGTTTCGACCACCTGGAACCAGCACAGGTTCTTGATGGTTTTGTGCGCGCGTTTAACGGCCTTGTCAACGGCGTCCTCGATGGAAGTGGTGGAGGTGCCGGTGAGTTCGATGAGTTTATAGACTGGGTCTTTCATACGCGGTTTTTCCGATATCGGAAAAGGACGATTGAGAATTAAGCCATATGATTAGATTAGTGAGACACGGGCGGCTGATTGGACACGGGTTGGGCCGGCCCAGGCTCGGGCCCTATCGCACAGGTTGCGTCGGCACAGGTTGGGTCGGCACAGGTTGGGTCGGCACAGGTTGGGTCGGCACGGGTTGGGTCGGCGCGGGTTGGGTCGGCGCGGGTTGGGTCGGCGCGGGTTGGGTCGGCCCAGGCTCGGGCCCTATCGGCATAGGTTGTGTCAGTTGCACAGGAGGAGGTCCCTGTTTAAGGGTTTGTCCTGGAATATTCAAAACGACGATCATACTTATAATCGTCAGAGCCAGTAGCATCCGCACATTTTTACTTTTCATAATTTTTTCCGTTTTGTTGTTTGTGTTTAGTCGCCGCCAACTTTTTCTGGCGTTTAGCATTTAGAATCAAATTATATGCCGGGCCGATCATTTGCTATGGGGTATAACCCTACCGTGGATTATGGGAGCCACCGCCCTCCGAAAACGGATCCAGCGAACGATGTGTTTTATCGCGTCGCCGGAGTTTGTTTCAAGTGGCCGTGACAAGTCCAAGCACGCGACACACCGAGCGCGCAATCATCAGTTCGGTGTGTTTCATGCCGTGGACCACCCGGTGTCCTACGTTTTGACCGCCAACTCAACCGCACGCTCTTCCGGTATTCACGCACCCGCAGTCTAGGAATGTCCGCTTATTTGCAGCCGCAGGTGGAGCAGGATTCCTTGATCGCTTTTTCGACCGCTTCGCGGGTTTCGCCCGTGCACTTCTGAATCCGGCCAACCAGTTCTTCCTGCTTGCCTTCGGCGTATTGGAGATCGTCATCCGTGAGCTTGGCCCATTTCTGTTTCAGCTTGCCCTTGGTGATGTTCCAGTCGCCTTTGATTTCGAGTGTGGTCATAATAGTTCGTGATTTGTTATTTTTCGTTTTGATTCGCCGTCAACGTGACGGCAAAAGTGTTCCCGCGCCCTCGTGCTGGCTCTGCCGGTTAGTCCACCACCAGCTTGACGGAGGTGTCGCCGCGCAGGGCTCTGGAATAGGGGCAGGTTTTGTGCGCTTCGTCCATGATGCGTTGAGCCTGGGCGCGATCAATTCCAGGGAGTTGCGCATGCAGCTCCACCGCCAGGCGGTAGCCGCCCTGGTCATCCTCGATCAAACTCACGAGTGCCCGCACCGTGGAATCCTTGACCGGTGTGCCGAGCTTTTTGGCCGCGTTGCCCAAGGCGCCGTGGTAACAGGCGGAATACGCGCCCGCAAACAACAGCTCGGGATTGGGACCGCGTTTCTCGATGCCTTTCTCCAACGGATTTCCCAACGTGACATTCAGCAACCGGTCCGGTGTCTGAATGGTTCCCGAACGTCCGCCCTTGGAAATCGCTTCCGCTGTGAACAAGG
>Ga0224534_1001463_pt1 | contig 12417 bp, 21 predicted proteins | sample 714E12024metaG_FD_172012 | JGI IMG/M metagenome (GOLD analysis project Ga0224534, IMG submission 172012) | Peat soil microbial communities from Stordalen Mire, Sweden - 717 E1 20-24 | ecosystem: Environmental > Terrestrial > Soil > Wetlands > Peat | place: Sweden: Norrbotten County, Stordalen... | reverse complement strand
TAATCCTCACGCTGGCGTGGCTGTTTCGTGGACTGGTCCTGCCAAGGAAGGTCTTTCGCTCTTTAACGAAAACGAGTTTATCCGTTATCAGGTCAAGTCTTGGGCTGGTGCGGAAACGCTGGTTTCCGATGAAGCTCAGCGTGTCTACATCTTCCAGTACGGCCTTAACGCAATTCAAACAGCCCGCGCTATTGGCTACATGGATGAGCTCAAAGAAGGGGCTGACGAGCCGACTCCTGTGCATGATGGCGAGACTATTGATCTCATTACTGCTATCAATGAGCCTCCCACTCGGAAGTCCACCTCTGACATCGACAAGCTCATCAAGCAGCTCAATGCTATGGGTGTGCCGGCGGATAAGCAGGCGGATTTCTTGGCGCTGTTGCTGACTACGCAGGCTGAGACTGCCGAAGCTGCGGAGTAAGAATGAAGTTGTAGTATTTTGCTGACCATCCAGCATACGGAGTGATGTTTTGAACGGGCATTACTCCGTAGCTTTTTTAACTGCTGTATTCACTATGGTCCCATGGGCAAGCCTTCTCGTGGCGGGACTGAGCTGTTACTAATTGTCTATCGCCGTTACCACGGCACAAGAGAACGGGGATAACCACCTTCAATGGTTATCTTAAATGACTATTAAAGCGCCCGTTACAATCTAACCACCACTCACACTCTTAGCAGCGTCGCTGCGGGAAGGTTACAGGGTACGTGTATGTATGTGTACTATGAACACCACAAAGACGCCTCTGGAAAAATTGTGCTCACAGAACTGGTTCTCTCTTCTTGGAGCACGGGTCGTCTCGGTATTAACTTCGGTAATTCTATTGAGAACATGATTTTTGAGATTTGTAAACTTGCTCTCAAGCACGCGCCTGTAGCACAGAGAAATTTTGATCCGGCTACACATGTCTGGAGTTACTTTGACACGTGGGGCCAATTTACTCTCATGCGCTTAGTCTCTGTTACAGACTCTATCGCACAAAAAGTCACACTTATCGAGGTCCAAGATTTAGCAGCTCAGGCTGTGAACAAGCGTATTGATCTCTCTGCTAAGCGTATGCGACCAGAGGATTTCTTCTACAACTACGGCAAGCCCGTAGCGCAAGCTGCGATGACAAAAGATACTTTAGAGCAGAAGCTCAAGTCTCTAATGGGAGAAACGATTGACAAATCAGCTTATCGCCGTGCTGCGTTGAAGTATCATCCTGACAGAAACAACGGCGATGGCTCTAAGATGAGTGAGTTAAACTCTCTCTGGAGTGTGTATAATGCCTAAACTTTTTGATGAGCAGATTTGGCTACAAGAACCTATTAAGTGCGGTTCTAAGATTCCATGCAACAGCGTTAAAAAGAATTGGCCTTATAGAGTTTGTAACCGTCCTCTGAATCATACTGGAGACCATAGCTACACTATTCAAAATGGTTCTAAGATAGTTGATTTTTGGTGGAAAGAAGGAGAATGACAATGGGCTTTCAAATTCAGAATCCTAAGAACGCCGTGGACGCCAAACGAGCAGCTATCGAAGCTCGTAAAGCTCTCACGACTCCAGCAGGGACGAATTCTAGTGCAATCGTGCGCTACATTCCACCCGGCGAGTGTCCAGACCGAAATCGTATTGTGTTTGACGATTCTGGTTCTATGGGCGGATACATTGAGGACGCAAAACGTGGGATGATTGAGTACCTGCGAAATTGCATTCCCAACCAAACCTCTGTAGCGGTTCATTTTATGAATTCTACAGCATGTGATACACAACTTGAGAGTAATTTGTTGAAGCTCGCTGGCGATATTCGTGAGATGAATCTACAAAGTGGTGGAACACCATTTTTCAACACTCTCAAGAAGGCTCTTGAAGCTACACCCACACTTACTCGGCTGATCGCTTTTACTGACGGCTCGCCGACGGATTGCCTACATCCTGAAACTGGGAAAGAAGTTCAAACTCATTATTGGGATGACAGAAACTCTCAGTGGACTCACTCTGCCGACGTTATCATCAAGACTGCTCATGCTATCGGTGATCAATCCTTAGTTGATGGTTACGTGTCTAAAATTTCCGGAGCAGACGGACCATGTATCCCAATCGACACTGTATACTTTGGCGAAGATAATGGGAATAGGCAAGAGATGGAGCTTCTGAAGTACCTTTCCTCTAAAACTGGAGGCTATTTTCTACACTTTGACCCTGCCAAGGTAAACTTCGCGCAAGCCTTCAAGTATCTTGCGCCGGTTAACCGCTTGATGCTGGCATCTGCTAGTTTTAGAGCTGAAGTAGAAAGTGGGGCACAGAAATGAATATGCACAAGAAATATGAGTCATGGGTTCTCAACCAAAAACAACCTCCTGCCATTGACGATTTCAAGATTTGTTGGGATTGGAAGTTTTTCAAGTTCTGGGGTTCTTGGACAATAGCGTGGCCTGAAGTAATGCTAAGAAGGCTGGATATTGGACCACTTGTTTTTACTTGGACTTGTGCTCGTAAGAAGGAGTCATAAATGCTCCCCTCCGAGGCGGCACAAAAACAATCCGCTCTCCTAGCACAATACAGCCCACTCATTCAGCGTCAAGTCACGACGTTGACACGAAAGCTCTTTGTTCTAGGTTTCAGCGCGCTCTTTACCCGTATGGTAGAAGGTCCAGTGGTCCGAATCTTCTACTTCAAACCTCTAGGAGAACCAAAATTCTCCAGCATCCTTAACAAAGAAGAAGAGTTTGCAGGCTCTCTCGCTGTAGAATCCGTTCGTGTAGAACGTGCTCTCGGCGAGGTTGCTATTTCTGTTCCACGCGAAGATCGTCAAACCATTCAGTTTGATGCTTGTTTGCATAAAATGATGACCTCGGAACTTACTCGTGGAATGGCGCTGCCTCTGTTACTAGGCCAATCCACAATCGGAGAACACCTCTATGCTGACCTTGCTCAACAGCCGCATTTACTGGTCGCGGGAGCTACTAATTCAGGGAAAAGTGTATTTACCGCTCAGCTTATCTGCTCGCTTTCTCTGTTTCGTGCTCCAGAAGAGCTTGAGTTTATCCTTGTGGATACTAAGAATCTTGATCTGGTATTGTTCAAGGGACTTGAGCATGTTAAATATGTACTCAACAACATTTCTGACCTCAGAGCCGCGCTTACGGTTTTACTTGAAGATGTTAGGTTACGAAATGCTCAAATGAGTGGCTTGGCACGGAACATCGGAGAGTGGAATCAGCTTCATAAAGATTGTGGTTATCTGGAGGAGACATCTCCTGAGAAACTACGCTCTGTTCAGATGATGAAGTACAAAATTCTTATCGTCGACGAACTAGCAGATGTGCTAGATCAGGATAATGCGTTCTTAGCACAGATCGAGCGCAGAATGCGTCCACCGTCGATACACACGCTCTTGAAAACAATCGCACAAATTAGCCGCGCTGCTGGAGTACATTTAATTCTCGCTACTCAACGGCCTTCAGTCAAAGTAATCTCCGGGGATATTAAAGCAAACTTTCCTGCTAGAGTATCCTTCAAACTCCCCTCAAGCATAGACAGTAGGGTCATCTTGGACGAAACCGGCGCCGAGAATCTACTCGGCATGGGCGATTATCTGTACAAGATAGCAGGTTCCGACACCGTCAAGCGAGCGCACAGCGCGTTCGTTTCGATCAACGATATTGCTAACATTCTCGCACAGAACGAGAACATAAGGAGACAGTATGTCAACATTGGTAGTAAGATGTAAACACTGCAATAGACCGATAACACGTGATGTACCTAGGACTGGTGGTGAGTGGATTCACGAGAAGAGCAAGAACGTGCCGGAAATGTTCTTCAGTTGCTCTATGTACTCCAGAACAAAATCAAAGCGTGTAATACATCCACCACACGCAGAACCAAAGGAGCTAACCGATGCCACAATCAAGAGCTGAAGCAGAAGCATTGATGGAGCAGCAACACGGCTTCAACACGTCACAAGGTAACTTTCACGAAAACATTGAAGACGATGAGGACGACGAAGAGTTTCTTGAGGATTGTCCTGTCTGTGACACAGAAAACTCAATCAACGGAAGTGGCCGCTGTTCATTCTGCGGCTGGAGGAGTAACTGATGAAATACTTCTACGACGGCTACTGGGGCGTTTTCTTCAAACGCTCTGTTGAGGCAGGCACCGGAGCTGCTACGCTCGACAACTCAGTAAAACCTGTGGACTTGGAGTTAATCGGCTTTGGCTATAGTGGCCATCCCTCTATCCTCAATGACATACACTCACGTAACCTTGCAGATCAAGGGCCAATTCCAGCAGGTTTGTACACATTCTCAGGGCCATTTACTGATCCTAAACGCGGTCCACAATGTTGGCGGCTTGAACCTGCATCCACAAACCGTATGTTTGGTCGGTGTGCGTTTATGAACCACGGTGACACATCCGCTATGTCTCACGGTGCCTCTGATGGTTGTATCATTAGCCCACATTGGGTAAGATGTTTGTGGACTGATGGTGATACGTTGGAGGTACTATAAACACATTCACACTAGCCCACTCGGTAGGCCGATCCCGATTTTTGGAGTCGGCCTACCGTTTTCGGGATTTGGGCCTAAGTCGTTGAAAACAAAGGTGCATACGGCCTTTTTCCGCCCCTTGACAGCGTGCATACGGGCGCGTATCATGGGTACATGACCACTCGACCCGAACCGACCGTAGGAACGACCGTGCGCATATTTCAAGCGCAAGATGATGCGCTCAGAATAGACTATCCGCAACTTAGCAAAAGTGCGCTGATGCGTATTCTGTTGCACTTATTCTTATCTAAACAACTACCTACAAATGTCTACCCTCTAGCTCTGGAGGAAATGGTTAGGGCCGAGCAGGCTCTAAAGAGCAATAAGACCAAGCAAGTTTCTGTAGTATAAGCACATAAGGAGAATAGCATGTCACCAGACGATCCAGTTTTTGATGAATTGGACGAACCCGAAGTAGAGTCTCCGGCGGAAGAAATCTTTGCGCCGACGGACGAGCCGGAAGAAATCACAGCAGAAGAGGCTTCGCACACGGATATTCCCGCAGAGCCGGCAGAAGTTGAAGAATCTCATCTAACAGCAACCGTATGTGATGTGTGTCTTGAACTGAATCTCACACATCCAACATCAGTTATAACCTGTGCTCGATGTGGTCAAGCGTTTTGTTTTCACTTTGCTTCTACGATTGATGCACAGTATTGTGTGAATTGTCTGAGCGATATTTCGGTAGCTAAGAGTATTATCACGAAGACATACGAACACAGAAATGCTCAAGGTGACACAGTGTTTTATCGGCGTAGAGCCAGAGAGATACAGATTAACGGTCTGGATTGGCTTTTTGCACAGCGTAAGATTATAGAGTTATCTGATCTTGAGCTTGATCTCAGTATTGAGTATCATCGAAACATCCTATCGCTGATGTGCACTGAGCAAGAACAACGTCGTACAGCTAAGATGCACAGGTATGCTGGTGTGAAGATTCATCTAGCACCTTCAGTAACAGATGTAAACCATACTACGACGACAACGGTGAAGAAAACTCGCACGGTGTCAAAGACTAAAGCGCAAGAACAAATAGCGGCACTGCTCAAGAATATGGCCGCTAAAGGAATGACGATGGATAAGATTGCTGCGATGCTTAAGAAAGCGTAGGAGAAGAGATGACGAAATGTTCATTCTGTGGTATCTGTCACAAAGACAAAAAGAAAATTGCCGGAGAGAAAAAAATAGCCGGTGTAACTGATTCCGAGTTGAAAAAGAACGCAGAAGAATCTCTTAAACTTCTCGGCGATGATCCAGTGAACCATCCCTCACACTATACCTTTGGACACTTTGAAGTTATAGATGTGCTACAGGATTGGTTTCCATCAAGTCCGCTGCTTTGGCAGGTTGTGAAGTATGTTGCCAGAGCGCAGCACAAGGGTAATATGCTGCAAGATTTGAAGAAGGCTCAGTTTTATCTCAACAAGCAAATTGCAGAATTGGAGAAGTAGATGAAACCCTCCGGTCAGCTAATAGATTTTCTTGATTCTACTCCTTTGCCTTGGATACGCTACGATAAAAGCAAAGGTAGATTGATTGTGGTTATAGATAACCACATGTTAAGCACTTATAGAAACTGTCCTCAGCATTTCTTCTATTCTAACGTACAAGGTTATCAAAAGAAATCCGGTGTCAAAGAAGGAGAAAAAGAACGTGCATGGTATTTGGACTTTGGCGTTCTGCTCCATAAGATGCTGGAGATGTACTATCAGGAGTTTAAGAATCCTGGCTTTGATGTTACTAAGTGGGCTTCTGTCCGTGCTATGGTCGAATGGCAGGAAATGAGCATGAACGTACACTCGGAGCACAAAGAGTTCAAGGTCATCGGCGGCGCGCTTGGTTTCGCTGGCTTGTTAATGCAGTATGCGTTTGTAATGTCGCCGTTGAATGAGAAGATCAGAGTTCTTGGTACAGAAGTTTCCTTCGGTAGAAATGGCGAAGTGCCTCTGTACATCGACGAGGATATTGAAATCTATCTCGCTGGTAGAATGGATCTGATCGTAGACGATGGATACTTCATCTGTCCTATGGACCATAAGACAATGGGCGCTTTTCGCGGCGATCCTGGGCTGCAATTTGAAACAGATGAAGGTCCGACAGGATACATCTACGCGCTCTCGAAGATTCTTCCACAATTTGTACCAGAAGACCAGCTCTTGAAACGTGACTGCTCGAAGATTCTGATGAACTTGATTCAGAAGAAACCTGCCGCCACGCCGCAAGAACGGTTTAAGCGTGTGGCAATTAGGAAGACTACACAGCAGCTCGAAGCCTATCGTTATAGGATGCTTGCAACTGTGCAGCATCTTATTCTTGATACAGAGAGTTTTGCAGCTAATTTTTCTATCTGGCGTAACACCACAGCTTGCACGAACTGGCACATGACAACGTGTACTTTCAGGGATGTGTGCAGACAGAGTTCCAGAGAAGCAGAACAAGCTACTCTCAACAACGGTTTCCTCAAGCTCCCGATATGGGATACAGAAACTGTTAAACCTACAACCTTTTAACAAGCAGGAGAAGGAGTAGCACATGGCAACAACGAAAACGTACGAACCTGTAACAAGTCTGCCAAATTTGCAGATTACCAAGTGTCAGCAGATGCTTGCAAATCACATGCAATGTTGGCGAGCGGGAGATTTTCTTGTTACAGTTACTACTGACACGCCGACAGACGAGAATCCAGCGGCACAGACAGTGACGCAGTATCAGAAGTGTCGTGCTCACACTCTCAGTGAGATGACACAAGATGCACAAACAGCCACAGATGAAGCGGCTCTGGCAGCAGCGCAAGCTGTTGTAGTGGCAGATACCGCACCTGTAGTAACCGCAAAGAAGTAACTACCAAAGGAGCAGTCAATGGAGAATCCTTTTTTCCATTCTAGTAATGGACCGATTCAAGATAATGGCAGTCCAGAAGTAGCTGGCTGGTATTTTTGGGATGAGACAGGTGCAGCTTATGCAGGTCCATACGACAACAAAGAAGAAGCTGACAAAGCTCTAACTGAGTATGCGAAACATCTGTAGTACCAAAGGAGCAGGAATCCAATGGCAACATCACCAAACCCCTTCACTAACATGGCAGGAGTACGCTCTGAGGATATACACGCCGCAGAGCGTCTCAAAATTGCAATCATGGGAAAGCCGAAGAGTGGAAAGAGTTGGTTTGCTGCTACAGCGCCAGGACCAATCAGATATTATGATTTTGACGACAGGTCCGAATCGCTAGAAGGCAAACCGAATTTGTTCATTCTTTCTAAACCAACAATGTTACAAGTAGAGACAGACCTTTCAGTTATGAAAGCAAACAAAGCTAAAGGTCTAGCTTTGCCGCCGACGGTAGTTTTTGACTCGGTGACGTTTATGAATCGTGCGATGGAAGAAGAAATCTTTAGGCAAGATAAAAAACTCTATCGTACGATTGCTGTAGGAAACAGCACAAGCATTAAGATTCGTAATTCATGGGATGTAATCAACGGAATACAGAGATACTTGGAGTATTTGATTGCTGAGTTCTCTGCACTGGGTGTGAATCTTATCTTTGTCTTCCATGAAAAAGATGAGAAAGATAAAGCGGAATCTACGGTGGACAAAGCAGCTTACACAGGACTTGTTACCGTTGATCCGCAATATCTTGCCAACTCGCTCAGTCTTTTCAATGAGGTCTACCGCATTACAGTTGACGGCAATAAGAATTACAAAGTTGCGTGCAGGCCAAACTGGGATGTGTCAGCCTCAACTACGATGCTCCTTGACGCTGAGGAGAAACCAAACATCATGGACATGATTGCGAAGCACAAGGCTAAGAGAGCGGCGTTAGCAAAACTTTAACCAGATTTCAAAACCGAAGTACAAGGAGCAGTAACCAATGGCATTAGCATTTCAAATGTCGTATCAGAAAGAAGAACTCACTGGAGCATTGCCCGTACCAGCAGGATGGTACACACTACAAGTCAAGAACTTCCGTCCGAAGGCATCAAAGGATGGAGAGTCGGTGTCACTGAATGCTGAGCTTGCTATCATCAACAACGCAGAGTATGATGGCCGTAGGATTTTCGCTGGTCTTAATTCTAAGGCCGGCTTCATTATCTTCGACTTCGTTCATGCTTGCGGCTTGCCGATGGAAGAAGTGCAGAATGAGTTTGCTGGAACTGAGAAGGCTAATCTGACGCTGCCGGGATTCTTTGAAGGTTCCGACACACATCCTGATGATCCTTCACAGTGGAAGTATCAAGGACCGCTGCTTAATAAGGCAATGGAAGTTGAGCTTGCGGAGACTGAGTATCAGGGTAAGAAGCGCAACGAAGTGCGGCAGTACAAGTGCGCCGTGCCGGGTTGTACGGAAAAACATTCAACGAATCTGATTAAGAACTAGCACAGAAAGAGCGCGACTTCTACGGAGGTCGCCTCTTTTTCTCTAGGCTCTTGAGGGAGCTTAGAGAAAAGGAGAAGCAGACAATGATAATTTACATGGTCGTATCATCTCCTACAGATACGTATGATATTCTGTCAGCTTGGACTACAGAAGAACTAGCTGAAGAGGCACTTGCCAAAGCTATCGACGAAGAAGAAAGCACTTACTTTAAGCGTTTTCTTACAATTGATGAACTTGAGGTTATAGCATGAGCTACCACGATTTAAGTGAATGTACTCTCTCTCCCGCTGAGCGTCTCGAAGAAGCGGGTAGGATTGTTAATATGCTGACAGCAACGAATGATACGTACTTCAAGCTGTCTCTCAGAGAGCGCAGCTTTATTGATGGGATGCAAACCTCGTGCTCAGTAAAACAACTCTTCTGGCTTCGTGACATAAAGGATCGTGTGCTATAATGCCTTACATTGGTCCTCGTGGTACACCAACATCTCGCATCTGGGTTATCCTAGCTAAACCCTACGGCTCTGACAAGGGTACACTCTTCTCAGGAGGAATGGGTCACGTATTTTTTAAGATGTTACAAGAAGCTGGTATCAGTCAGTCAGATTGTTATTATACCTCTCGTGCTCCTAACACTGACGATACTTGCGCTTACGTTAATCTTGACGCTGAGTTGGCTCATCACACTCCTCCGATTATTCTCGTTCTAGGAGACGCAGCAGGTTGGTTTTTGCCGGAGTTACGTGAGCCGAAGCTAATGACTACGAGTGCAGGGCAGTTACAAAAGTATGCTGGCTCTTTGCTATCGGCGCCGTCACTCTCGTATCCACATTATATAATTCCAATTTACGGCCCTGACAGATGCGTGGCAGATTGGACAGAGCGAAACATTACTACCTATGTGGATTTACAGAAAGTTCGCGATGAGTTTAAGTATTGGCAAAAACATGGTACACTTCAACCTTTACCAGAACGTGTAATGAAGTATCACGACATGGATATGGATGAGTTGATTGTGTATCTTGAGCGTTTTCGTAGCGCAAAGATTCTCTCGGATGATATTGAGAATCCCACGTACAGAAGTCAAAAGTATTCTCCACACCCAGGGTATCCACTGTTAATGGGTCTAGCTGACTCAAGTACGTTTGGTATCAGTTTTAAGCTCTTTAGGGATAAACCAAGCGAGAACAGAGAACTTTGGAGGCGTCTTGATGATCTCTACTACAATGTTCCAATTCTCTTGGGTCAGAACTTCTTTAATTATGACGCGCTGTTTCATAACATGCTGGGCTTTAGGATACGATTGGACAGAGTCCAGGATACTTTGTTGCGCCATCATATCTTGTGGCCGGAGTTGAGTCATAAGTTACAATTTATGACACGTCAATATACTCGTGAGCCATATTATAAGGATGAAGGCCACGGATGGACACTAAAAAGTATGAGCAAGTATAGACGTTACAACTGCTTGGATGCGTGTGTCACCAGAGAAATTTATGACGCACAAGAAGAAGAATTTCAACAAAGACCACAGTTGAAATAGCTTGAAGCGCGGCATGACCGCAGGAGGATGATGATGAAAATGAAGTGGAAAGTGCCAGCGGAGACTAGCTGCGACAATTCCAGTGGGCAGAAGGTGATCGCAGTGCCCTCATGTGTGCCCGCGCCGGTCTGCTCGAAGTGCGGCAACACCCTGGGATGCGTCTCGTGCTACAACGAGGCCCACGCGCCCGCAGAGCGCACGTTCACGGCGGAGCAGTTGCGGGAAGCGGCAAGAATGGCGACGTGTGTGAACGCAGGAGAAAGAATTATAACCGCGCTCGACTCGCCGAAGCCGAAGATGCCAGAGAAGAGCGTGGAAGTATTTTCGATGGGTGTAAATATCGAAGGCTGTGAGCGTGTTTGGGTTGTTTTGGTGGATAAGAACCCTAATCATCCACTATCCTGTTATGGGCTTCGTGAGGATGTGGCAAAAGCATACGGAAGCACACTGCGGGCGGAACTAGCCAAGGAGCGGCTATGAGCATACAACGGCAAAAACCTGCTTGCTTGTGGATACACGACTGTCAGTGGGTAAAGTACGGCGATCACCTGGCGGAGCTTGCGGCCAAGGAGCGCGAGATCGAGCGGCTCAAAACTCCATTAAAGGAATACCGCAAAGAGCATTCCGAAAGAGAAGACGCTTCCCATATTCCTTGCGAGGAACACTCTTTCGACGAAGATTACGGCTGGGGCGATAGACGTTGCGATACTTGCGTGAAAACAGATAATGAAATCGCCGCCCGCGCTGCGGAGAAAGGGAAAGCCAAGGCTGAGGAGTGGATGAAGACTCCTGAGCAGCGCATTGCCAGCCTGGAGGCCGAGCGGGATGCGCTCAAGGCGCAGATGGAGCGGCTGAGTGCGCCGGTGAGCGACGAGGAGTGGGCTTCTTGGACAATCAATTTAGTTCCAGAACCAAAATCACTTTATCGCTGCGAGATTGATGGTATACTCGCCGCCCGCGCTGCGGAGAAAGGACCGAGAAATGAGCGTTAAACCTACAAGAGCACAGCAAATGGCTAATGAGGATTCCGCCGAGGTAGCGAGAGCGTGGGCAAAATGGTGTGCCACCCTTAAACGCGAGCTTGCGGAAGCGCAGGCCACCATAGCGAAGCTACAGTGGACGGAGATCGCGCCGGATAACCTGCCGAAGATGGGGGATGAGGTTGGATGCTTCGCTGATGATGGGTGTTGCGTGTACGACGTGTGCGACATCCATCTGCGGTTTACTTATGAAGTGTGGGTTAAGAAAAGAGCAATGACCCACTTCCGGCCCATCTCCCCACCCGCGCAGGTTATCATCAAGACACTAAATGTGCAGAAAGGGAGCAAGCTATGAACGTACACCTAGCAAAAATCCGTGAGATCGCTCTTATGTTGAGAGAGATTATTCCAATCTGTTATATTCTGAGTCTTCAGCATAAGCTGGATGAGATTGTAGCAGAAGTTGATGCTATAAAAGCAATTCTGGAAAGAGAAGGTTTGTAGTGCTTGATCGAGTAACTAACTCTTATGAGCACGCTTTGCAAGCTGCCTATTATGACATAGGCAATCGTGGAATCTGCGTCAACACAACACGAATCGCAGAGGCTAAAGCCATTGTCAAAGCAGAAGTCACGCGACAACTAGCCATCGCATCGAATCAGTGGGGAACAAAGGTTTTTGTCGGCGCGGCTAATGCTCCTGATGAGACTGTCAAAGGTCTTAACGCTAGCGGCGCAATCAATATCAATGCAACACAGGGTAAGTTTGCGCTGCTCACAGGACTCAAAACTCTTGGCTATGAAGTAGTCAAGATCACCAAAAAGAACTCGGAGGGAGATTATGAACAAAACTACTCAACCGGAGAACTCGCACTCCAGAAAATGCTGTCACGAAATCAATTTTCATATCCCGGTGGAGACCCGGCTATACGGGCGATTCTTAAAATACGGGAACTTGGAAAACTTTATTCCTCTTACCTTAATGCT